>Ga0079996_116296_pt1 | contig 10719 bp, 9 predicted proteins | sample PerSpoAPS_AMetaG_FD_69199 | JGI IMG/M metagenome (GOLD analysis project Ga0079996, IMG submission 69199) | Thermal spring microbial communities from Yellowstone National Park, Wyoming, USA - Perpetual Spouter A (PS_A) MetaG (SPADES assembly)... | ecosystem: Environmental > Aquatic > Thermal... | reverse complement strand
TATTGCTGTATCCCATAAAGGGAATTGAAAGTAAAAAAATCCAGGCTGCCTCTTAATAGGCATCCTAGGTATCCCATAAAGGGAATTGAAAGTCTTTAATCAATTCAAAAATTCCAAATTTACTAGGGTTGTATCCCATAAAGGGAATTGAAAGTATTCAACAAATTGATATCCTCTTTTAATCATTTCATGTATCCCATAAAGGGAATTGAAAGAGCTTTACATCATTGTAATCTTCTTTTACATCAATTATTAATGTATCCCATAAAGGGAATTGAAAGTTTTATATTTAAATATAAGGAATATTTAAATACTTTTTCAAGTATCCCATAAAGGGAATTGAAAGTGAAAGTTCAAGAAATTTAAATATTCCATCAGCAGTAAGGGTATCCCATAAAGGGAATTGAAAGTTAAATTTTTATATTCCTTATGCTATTTATGTTATATGGAGTATGTATCCCATAAAGGGAATTGAAAGCGAAGAATAATTATTCAAATAAAATTTTTTCTATTTTTGAAGTATCCCATAAAGGGAATTGAAAGTTATAGCGAAGATAAATTTAACGGTGTTTTCATAAGAGGTATCCCATAAAGGGAATTGAAAGTAAAAATGTTAAACATGCTTTAAACTATTTGGTTAAATAGTATCCCATAAAGGGAATTGAAAGTGAACTTCAACAAATTTTTTATATCTCGGGTCTCTTCTGTATCCCATAAAGGGAATTGAAAGAAAACTAAATTAAGAATGCAAGAAGCGCAAAAACAATGTATCCCATAAAGGGAATTGAAAGAGTATTGTTTCAATATGCTTCTTATATATATTTATCCATGTGTATCCCATAAAGGGAATTGAAAGTCGGCTGTTCTTTCATCAGGAAAACGCAAAAACCATTTTATGTATCCCATAAAGGGAATTGAAAGTTATATCTTCTTTCTTATAAACTGATTCAAGTATTGTATCCCATAAAGGGAATTGAAAGATTTATCCACGTCAATATAAGGAACTCCAGCTCTAAAATTGTATCCCATAAAGGGAATTGAAAGAAGTTTCTTATAGTGGTCTTCAAGTTTATCTTTAGGTATCCCATAAAGGGAATTGAAAGCACTACGAAAGTTTTTGTTTAGAAAAGCCCATGCTAATTTGTATCCCATAAAGGGAATTGAAAGTTATACTCATTATTGTTTTCATTGTTATTATTCCTTGGCATATGTATCCCATAAAGGGAATTGAAAGCCCTAATGCGCTATTAAAATATTTTTCACCCATATGGTATCCCATAAAGGGAATTGAAAGTTTACACTTATTAGCGTTAGTAGATAATTTTTTATTTTTAGTATCCCATAAAGGGAATTGAAAGGAAAGTATATGTTATTGAAGTTTTGAATAATTCTGAGTGTATCCCATAAAGGGAATTGAAAGTCTACTCCGCTGTACTACCGATATTAAAGGAGTAGTATCCCATAAAGGGAATTGAAAGCTTGACGTTGATAATGCTTTCATACTATATCTTCTGGAAGGTATCCCATAAAGGGAATTGAAAGACAAGAATTGGAAGAGGAATTCAACAAAAAAGTAATGAAAGTATCCCATAAAGGGAATTGAAAGTGAGGAATTAATTGTTTCATCATTTGTGATGCTGCCTGTGGTATCCCATAAAGGGAATTGAAAGCTAATTCCGCCCGAAGTCTCCGCTAATTTTTCATTTTTTGTATCCCATAAAGGGAATTGAAAGTTTGCATAATCATTACTAAGAATATAAGATATTGTAGTATCCCATAAAGGGAATTGAAAGGCAAATAATTGATTGGATAAAGCAAAACTGGATAATAGCTGTATCCCATAAAGGGAATTGAAAGGCTGGAATACCTTTATGTTTAGCTCTTCCAATAGTAAAGGTATCCCATAAAGGGAATTGAAAGTAATAATAAGGTTAGAATCAGTAGTATCAGAGAAAGGTGAGTATCCCATAAAGGGAATTGAAAGAATTTGTAAAAATGTATTTCGTTCCAAAGCTTTTGATATGTATCCCATAAAGGGAATTGAAAGTGAAATTGATGATATAGAAGTATTGTATGAAACATTATACCGTATCCCATAAAGGGAATTGAAAGGGATTCCATCTCTCTTCAATTTCAATTCTTGTTTTTTGGTGGTATCCCATAAAGGGAATTGAAAGGCACCAGATGAAAGCTATGTATGGAAGTTTGATGTATATGTATCCCATAAAGGGAATTGAAAGAGCTAAAAAACTTCTAGGTTCTACTTCTTCAATTGTTCTAGTATCCCATAAAGGGAATTGAAAGTAAATAAACTAATTTCAATATCATACGTATAAACAATGTTGGTATCCCATAAAGGGAATTGAAAGTACTTTTACATGCTACTATTGTTTGTTCATCAATAATAGCGTATCCCATAAAGGGAATTGAAAGTATAGTATGCTATAATATGAGATATCGGACTTAAGAAGGTATCCCATAAAGGGAATTGAAAGAATATGAATATACCACTAAGTAATTTTATTGCACCGTCATGTATCCCATAAAGGGAATTGAAAGCTTATATATAACACGCCATAATCCAACTTTAGTTAATCTGTATCCCATAAAGGGAATTGAAAGTTAAATATATGAAAATCATTTGCTGAAGCAGGTATGTATGTATCCCATAAAGGGAATTGAAAGAATGCAGAAATATCATTATTTGATTTCGTAGCACCTGGAGGTATCCCATAAAGGGAATTGAAAGTTGTAATCTTTTGCTTTCTTCATTTGGTTGTGAACATAAGTATCCCATAAAGGGAATTGAAAGATCAGCATGGAATTGATTAACTGCATAAAACATCACAGGGTATCCCATAAAGGGAATTGAAAGAAGAATAATAATTGACTGGAGAGTAACAAGTGGAAGTGCGTATCCCATAAAGGGAATTGAAAGGTTTATTGCTTCTGCTAATTTATTTATATTCCACCTTAAGTATCCCATAAAGGGAATTGAAAGAAAGCTTGTCCCACATTTGCAAAAATAAAGTTAATTTGGTATCCCATAAAGGGAATTGAAAGGATAACGTTTTATGTTCCTAAAGAACAAATAAAATTAGGTATCCCATAAAGGGAATTGAAAGAATTGTAGCCCTAGGAGTTGCTCCTGCCAAAAGATTTTCGTATCCCATAAAGGGAATTGAAAGTAGACAAATGTATATATGATTATGGAGAAAATTTTTTTTATTGTATCCCATAAAGGGAATTGAAAGCAAAGTTCTAATTTCCTCATTTATTTCATCAATTTCATCGTATCCCATAAAGGGAATTGAAAGCACTCGAGGACTTTTCCCATACCAGTGGTATATTCTCTAGTATCCCATAAAGGGAATTGAAAGTGCTATGTCAACTGGGTATATTGGTCTAATGTTATAGTATCCCATAAAGGGAATTGAAAGGATAAACCTCGTTTAAATAAAGTTTATCTTGACAATTTAGCTTACCGTATCCCATAAAGGGAATTGAAAGAACCTTAATTTTTTGCTCTCAGCTTACAGTATTGGAGAGTATCCCATAAAGGGAATTGAAAGTATAAACTTAAAGAGGAATTAACTCGTGAATGGCGATATTGTATCCCATAAAGGGAATTGAAAGTTATTCTTCGGGAAATATTTGTTTTAAACCTTCATAAACCGTATCCCATAAAGGGAATTGAAAGTCTTCCTTAGGAATACTAATGTATTCTTGCGCAAGTTCCAAGTATCCCATAAAGGGAATTGAAAGTTACTTTCAGGATTAATTATATATTTAACAAATACTGTAAAGTATCCCATAAAGGGAATTGAAAGTATAATTCCAAATGCTGATAATAATGTTATATTCCTTAATTTTGTATCCCATAAAGGGAATTGAAAGTTCAATTCATTATCTTTATCAAAAACTATTTTAGCTTTGTATCCCATAAAGGGAATTGAAAGACCTAAATCAAATCCCCATCTTCCACTTGCAAAAGTTGTATCGTATCCCATAAAGGGAATTGAAAGTTTATGGGATACTGTAAACAAAAAAGAATTTTCTATATAGCAGTATCCCATAAAGGGAATTGAAAGTGAAAAAGTTGATCTAATGTTAGAGGCAGGAAAAGCAGTATCCCATAAAGGGAATTGAAAGATAACATCAAATGTTTTAATATGGACATCACCGAATCTAGGTATCCCATAAAGGGAATTGAAAGTGTTACAGGATTTCCTTGACTATCAACAAATCTTGTTGATGTATCCCATAAAGGGAATTGAAAGGGTAATTCCTCTTTAATTTCTTCGCTCATACTTAATAGTATCCCATAAAGGGAATTGAAAGAATTTCTGCAAAAAACGAAAATGAGGAAAACAATAGTATCCCATAAAGGGAATTGAAAGTTATCAAGAGAATTTGTTGAAGAATTATTAAAAGAAGGAGTATCCCATAAAGGGAATTGAAAGAGATCTTTATTTCGTTTACGAACTAGTAGAATGCAGCGTATCCCATAAAGGGAATTGAAAGTTTTTTATTTTATATAATATAAAAATATGTAATTTTTAAAAGTTGTTTGGTATCCCATAAAGGGAATTGAAAGGAAGAAACTAAAAGTTATTTGAGGATGCAGCTGATTTTACAGGTGATTTTACTGTATCCCATAAAGGGAATTGAAAGGAAGAAACTAAAAGTGGTATCAAGCTAAATTATGGACCAAGTATCCCATAAAGGGAATTGAAAGAGTAGAAATTCAGGGGGTATCCCATATTCCGTAATTGTTATCCCATAAAGGGAATTGAAAGATTTTACATCCCCCTGTAATTATTTCATTGTAGAAATCAGGTATCCCATAAAGGGAATTGAAAGTTGCACTAGAGCCTTCCAATGATGCTTTTAATTATTTCATGTATCCCATAAAGGGAATTGAAAGATAAAAATAAATATTATATTTTTACTGAACAAAAGCAATTGTATCCCATAAAGGGAATTGAAAGTTATCACCCGTCCAGCCTGCCGAAGGCGGTATATAATAGTATCCCATAAAGGGAATTGAAAGAAGTCTCTCCCGCGCTCTTTGACTTATAACCATTTTGCTTTGGTATCCCATAAAGGGAATTGAAAGACATTTAAACCCGAAGAATTGGAAGTAAAAGGTTTTGAAGTATCCCATAAAGGGAATTGAAAGTGCTTTTGTTCTTGTGGTTTAGGAATTAATAGTGGGGCTATGTATCCCATAAAGGGAATTGAAAGTGATAAGTCAAAATTCCTAAGCTATAGTCAATATAATAATGTATCCCATAAAGGGAATTGAAAGGTTACCTACTTTGAAAATTTTGCAATAGCTGTTCATTGTATCCCATAAAGGGAATTGAAAGACCTTCAGCCATAAGTGGTCAATTTCTGATGTAATATTGTATCCCATAAAGGGAATTGAAAGTAAAATCGTAAAAATAAATCCAAAATAGAGCATAAACAATTGTATCCCATAAAGGGAATTGAAAGATGAATTCTTTCAGCAATTCCTTTTCCATCTTATAAGTATCCCATAAAGGGAATTGAAAGTGCAAAATAAAATAGAGCCTACTTTAAGAGGATTATTCTGTATCCCATAAAGGGAATTGAAAGAGTGGATGTTGTTGTAAAGTATGGTTTAGGACTTGATAGTCGTATCCCATAAAGGGAATTGAAAGATTTAGAAAGAGGGAGTAAAAATGGTAGCGTGGATACCAGTATCCCATAAAGGGAATTGAAAGAATTTTAATTTGTAAAGAATGTAAAAGGAAGAAAATTAGTATCCCATAAAGGGAATTGAAAGTTTTCTTCACTCATGTTTTTCTTTTAAATAATGATTGTATCCCATAAAGGGAATTGAAAGTTCTCTAAAATATCCGATTAAATACATTCCTACAGCTGTATCCCATAAAGGGAATTGAAAGTATAATTTGCTCAATCATACCTTTTTTTAATTTTATCTTAGGTATCCCATAAAGGGAATTGAAAGACATAAAAAGCGGAGCTTACCGTGTTATGGCTCTAAACGTATCCCATAAAGGGAATTGAAAGTTTTGAATACAGAACACCTTACTATGATGCTATTTATACTGTATCCCATAAAGGGAATTGAAAGTGTTTAAAGTATAAACCGCAATAAGCTTCCTATAGACGGATGTATCCCATAAAGGGAATTGAAAGTTTCAGACTTAAAGCTAATGAATTTTATTGAAGTATCCCATAAAGGGAATTGAAAGTTATTGTTTTTTGCAGAAATGTTTTTTGCAGAAATTTGTATCCCATAAAGGGAATTGAAAGACAAATAGCAATGATATTAGGAATGAAGAGAAGTGATTTAGTATCCCATAAAGGGAATTGAAAGATTTTTACAGGTTTACCATACGTATCTATTAATCTGTATCCCATAAAGGGAATTGAAAGTAAAACATTTTTTTAATTTTCAATTTTTTGTTAAGTAAGTATCCCATAAAGGGAATTGAAAGTCTATTTTCTTGCAATTATTAAAATCCTAGGAGATAAATAAGTATCCCATAAAGGGAATTGAAAGTGCTATTTCAAGATCTTGAAAAGGGAAAAATTATTTAGTATCCCATAAAGGGAATTGAAAGTAAGTCTTCTGGAAAAACGTGTGTAGCAATTATCCTGTAGGTATCCCATAAAGGGAATTGAAAGAACCAAAATACCAAAAGTACTATTTTCAATATTCTCAAGGTATCCCATAAAGGGAATTGAAAGTATTCAATTGTTAAGTTAGAAAGACATAAATCAATTAAAGTATCCCATAAAGGGAATTGAAAGAAAATATTATTCCCAACATCATAACTATCAAAAGGTAGTATCCCATAAAGGGAATTGAAAGTAACAAATTATTTTCCTTATTACAAAGGCTATTTTTACTGGTATCCCATAAAGGGAATTGAAAGTAGTATCCTTAAGTTTTTTGACCACCAATCCATTGAACCGTATGTATCCCATAAAGGGAATTGAAAGATAATTCTATTTTTGAAATCATTGTATATTTCTTCTCCTGAGTATCCCATAAAGGGAATTGAAAGTCAGCACTTTCAGGTGCGGAAGGCAAATTAAATTGCTGTGTATCCCATAAAGGGAATTGAAAGTGTTTTAATGTTTATTGATGAAGGCAAAAAAGGTATGAGTATCCCATAAAGGGAATTGAAAGTTTTAAGTTTATGTTATGTTCATTCCGCAAGTGAGCAATAGTATCCCATAAAGGGAATTGAAAGAGCTGGGCAAAGAGCGGATATTACTCTTCACTCTTCAACTAAAGGTATCCCATAAAGGGAATTGAAAGAATTATACCACCTATTAACCCAGCTATTCCACTAACGTATCCCATAAAGGGAATTGAAAGACTACAATAATAATAATGATAAGTTTTGTTTCCATCTTTCGTATCCCATAAAGGGAATTGAAAGCTGGGGTATAATTGCTATTGGAATAGGTATTTTAATTATTAGTATCCCATAAAGGGAATTGAAAGTGATATTGAATATATATTTAATCAAATTGAAAAATGACTGTATCCCATAAAGGGAATTGAAAGATATTGTAAATTACGCATTATTGCTTTCTTTCGGTTTTCCAAAGTATCCCATAAAGGGAATTGAAAGTTTGTATGCCAAAAATCCTGCTAAAATATTGCTTATATGTATCCCATAAAGGGAATTGAAAGTTAACTTTTTTATTGTTTCAATCGTCAATTTTTTAGCGTATCCCATAAAGGGAATTGAAAGTATGTAATGCTTTTTTAATTTGCTGAAGTATTTGTTTAGCTGTATCCCATAAAGGGAATTGAAAGAAGGTTGAATATTGTAACCATAGTTTTTTAGCACCTTGTATCCCATAAAGGGAATTGAAAGTTTATTGTATCAACGTAGATTTGTGTTAAAAGTATGGTATCCCATAAAGGGAATTGAAAGTGTATTGTTGCTGGTTTTCGTAAACCCGCTTTTATTGTATGTATCCCATAAAGGGAATTGAAAGTTTGGTATAGGCTACAATTATGCTAAACAAGCAGGATTGTATCCCATAAAGGGAATTGAAAGTGACGTAATACTCAAATACCTTGAGAGCATTGATAATAAAGGTATCCCATAAAGGGAATTGAAAGGTAAACTAAAAATTTTACCAAATGTAGATAAAGCATTGTATCCCATAAAGGGAATTGAAAGATGTTTTCTGGAATTTCAAACGGTTTCGGCTCCATATTTACGTATCCCATAAAGGGAATTGAAAGTAGTGATATCACAATAAGACTACATTTTACCTAATTTAAGTATCCCATAAAGGGAATTGAAAGTTTGTAATTTTGTAATATTTGATGTAGGAATACTACTCCCGAAGTATCCCATAAAGGGAATTGAAAGTACAAAAATACTGGTGGGTAGTATTAATAATATTCATAATGTATCCCATAAAGGGAATTGAAAGCTTAGTTTTTCTTTATCAACCACTTTTTCGGCTCTCGAGTATCCCATAAAGGGAATTGAAAGCAATAGATCAAGAACGCATTTAGGATATGGTTTTCTGCTGTAGTATCCCATAAAGGGAATTGAAAGTGTAAAAATGCAGATAACACCATTAAGTAGTAGTGAATAGTATCCCATAAAGGGAATTGAAAGTCACTCATGTTTCAATATGATTTTTACACAATAATAAATAAGTATCCCATAAAGGGAATTGAAAGTTATACCCCTTAATTTTTTGCTTTACTTTTTCAAGTTTTCGTATCCCATAAAGGGAATTGAAAGTATGTTCTCGATAAACTCAAAAGTGTCAGCAAATGTATCGTATCCCATAAAGGGAATTGAAAGAGTTATGAAAGCTTTGGTGTAACTGTTAATCAGTATGAAGTATCCCATAAAGGGAATTGAAAGGTTTACTTGTAAAATGCTGTAGACATTTACTAAATCGTATCCCATAAAGGGAATTGAAAGTAAACTTAACGAAGAAAATTTCAAAAAATTTATTCTGTATCCCATAAAGGGAATTGAAAGCGTATTAAGGTGTTGAATATTCCATGTAGCTGTTCAATAAGTATCCCATAAAGGGAATTGAAAGAGCGGGAGTAGTCATTCTCCCGTTACTCAATACGGGGTGGTATCCCATAAAGGGAATTGAAAGTATTTGTTTTTTGTATGCCAAATTTTCAAATTTTTCGTATCCCATAAAGGGAATTGAAAGATATCACAAAGCTCAGTTCTGCCATAATAATCTCTAACCGTATCCCATAAAGGGAATTGAAAGTTTTTTAAAGAATAAGCATAATAGAATTAAAAGTATAAGGTATCCCATAAAGGGAATTGAAAGGTATGAACTGGACTAGTTGGACTAAATTCTTTTATAAGTATGTATCCCATAAAGGGAATTGAAAGTATAAACTTAATAATTAACAACTATCATGCCTTTGATGCGTATCCCATAAAGGGAATTGAAAGTTACTAGACTGATAACTTCCTCTTCTTTATGTAGGTCTTTGTATCCCATAAAGGGAATTGAAAGTATATTCTGAAGCAAGAGCAAAAGAAACATTATTAGTATTGTGTATCCCATAAAGGGAATTGAAAGTATATTCTGAAGCAAGAGCAAAAGAAACATTATTAGTATTGTGTATCCCATAAAGGGAATTGAAAGAAATATTGAACAAATACTAACGATTCTTGAAATTACAACATGGTATCCCATAAAGGGAATTGAAAGTAATTGTATTTTACGTTTTAAACTTTCTTGATGTAATAACAGTATCCCATAAAGGGAATTGAAAGAATAATGGTGTTTCTGCATTAGTTACGCTGTTTTTTAATGTATCCCATAAAGGGAATTGAAAGTTTTTTTCTCAACCTCATACTTATTAAAAAATGTTTCAGTATCCCATAAAGGGAATTGAAAGTTGAATTTATTGACAAGTCAAATGAGAGTTATGTCTTTGTATCCCATAAAGGGAATTGAAAGCATTTTACTCCTTTTTCATAAATTATGTGGGCTACATATGTATCCCATAAAGGGAATTGAAAGAATAATAGGGCCGGAAAAACACAATATATATAAATAATGTATCCCATAAAGGGAATTGAAAGTAATTAATTACTTTTTTTTAATATTCTCCTGTTCTTCGTATTTTGTATCCCATAAAGGGAATTGAAAGCCAGTTTTTACCATGAATATTGCTGGCAACGCCTTATTGTATACTGTATCCCATAAAGGGAATTGAAAGATTTAGTTTAGGAAAGTTTGGAAGAAAGAATGGACAACCGTATCCCATAAAGGGAATTGAAAGGTATGAACTGGACTAGTTGGACTAAATTCTTTTATAAGTATGTATCCCATAAAGGGAATTGAAAGCTATCAGCATCTGTTTTATCAGGCATTGCACGAATAGTATGTATCCCATAAAGGGAATTGAAAGGATGATGGCATTTGTATTCGTATTCGTCCCAAAATTCGTATCCCATAAAGGGAATTGAAATAAATATGCTTCAAATTTCATACCTGTATTTATTAAATTGTATCCCATAAAGGGAATTGAAATTTCTTCAATAAGTTCTATTGTGTCACTATTTTCATTATATGTATCCCATAAAGGGAATTGAAAGATGATTGCTCAACAACTATTTTGGCTGGCCAGCGTTTCGGAAAAACTAGTTCTTGGTTTTAGTCTAAAACTCATAAGAGATTGAAAGCTTTTAATGA
>Ga0079996_113185_pt1 | contig 10725 bp, 8 predicted proteins | sample PerSpoAPS_AMetaG_FD_69199 | JGI IMG/M metagenome (GOLD analysis project Ga0079996, IMG submission 69199) | Thermal spring microbial communities from Yellowstone National Park, Wyoming, USA - Perpetual Spouter A (PS_A) MetaG (SPADES assembly)... | ecosystem: Environmental > Aquatic > Thermal... | reverse complement strand
TCCACAGAAAAGTTTTCCTTTATCTTTGAGAAAAGCTCTTCCATTTCCTCCACAGTAAGGAAGTTGGGAGTTCCACCGCCCCAATGGATCTGCACCACCTTCCTTGACTTGTCTAAGTATCTACCCAAAAGTTCCATTTCTCTGTATAGGTAGTCTAAGTATCTTCTGCTTACATCCTTTCTGTGGGATATGATCACATTGCACCCACAGAACCAGCAGGCGCTTTCACAGAAAGGGATATGGATATACAGAGAAAGAGGTCTTTTGCCTTGATTACTCTCTAAGAGCTTTCTCTTGTAGTCTTCCTTTCCTACGCCCTCGTTAAACTCCGTGGCGGGAGGGTAGCTGGTGTATCTGGGACCCGGCTTGTCGTATTTCTCTATTAGACCCTTGTTAAAAATTGTTTTCATAGGTATTAATTTAATTCAAAGGTTGAAAATGTAATCTACCTTTTCGTAAGAATCCTTTAACATTTGGAATATGTCAGATCTGTAAATGCCCGTGAGTTCCTCTATTTTGAGAAGGAGGGGAACGTTGAATATATCTTCCGAACTTAGTATTTCCGAATACCTTTCCTCTAACTGGGAAACTATGTCAAGTATTTGTCTGAGTTTTCTGTTTTCGCCGGTGTAGGCATCTATTATCAGCTTGTCTATGTTTATTTCCTTTAGAAAGCTTATTTTGTCCACACCCAAAATCTCATATATGAGTGAAAAAAGCCCAGCTAAATAAGCAGCATCCTCAAAATCTGGTGCTATACGCTCTGCAATGGACTTTGCCAAAAGAGCCCTAACAAGGGACTTTTTCCACAAGGCTGGATTTTCAACACTAATATAATCGTTCATTGCCAAAAGGAAAATAAAGTTTTTGAGACTCTTCAAACCCAGCATTGAACAAGCTTGTTCTACGCTTTTAATCTCTTGTATGGGAGAAAAATAGGCAGAATTTACAAACCTTAGAAGCTTTGCAGTTAATCCCACATCGTAGGATATGAACTCCGCTATCTCTTTGGTACTCTGGGCACTGTGCACCACAGACATCAACCTGAGAAGGGTAGTCTTAAGGTAAGGGGCTATTTCAAACTCTTTTAGAATGTATGGTGATTCCAGATAGTTGCCTTCAAAAAAGTCGCCTACTTTAAGGGCTTCTTCATACTGTTCTTTGGTTTCTATCTTAGTAACTATGATCTTCTTGCCCTTGGCTTTTAGCTGTTCAATTCTTTTGTCCTTCAGGTGGGGAAAATCCACCGATATAAAAAAGGATTCTTCCACGAACTTTTGATAGCGTTCGTCCTCAAGGAGTTCATAATAAGATGCGAACAAGACCCCCGCTTCCTTGAACCTACCCATACTTTTAAGGGTTTGTCCTATTATTACCCCTCCCACTTGGATCTGCGGTTTTAAAAGCTCAAAAATCAACTTCTCCAGAGGAAGGTTTTCGAAAGCTCTGTTAAGAAGTGCATCAACGGATACATTTAGCATTACCCTCTTCCCCTCGCCCACCCTATCAATCCCATGCTCTGTGAGTATTTCCACTATTATGTATGCACTCCTGTTGTATGGAACCTCCTTAGGATACTCTAACGTATTACCTTTCTTGCGAAGATACACCTCGTATGCGACTATCCTACCTTCTTTGTCAAAAATGGGCTGTTTTGCTATCAAGAAACTCACTAAGGCTCCCCCTTAATTCTGGATATAACGGAAATTGCTCGCAAAGTTCAAAGACCTGTCCTTTTACCTTTTCTATGGTATGGCTGTCTTCTATGTTTTTGATAACCTGAGAAATAAGCCTTGCTATGAGCTTCATTTCATCCTCTTTCATGCCCCTTGTGGTAAGGGCTGGAGTGCCGAGCCTTATACCGCTAGTCTTTGTAGGTGGCAGAGGGTCAAAGGGCACCGCATTTTTATTTACGGTGATGTTAGCCCTTCCGAGGGCGTCCTCCACCTGCTTACCCGTTAGCCCTGTGTTCCTAAGGTCCAAAAGGACGATGTGGCTATCTGTTCCACCGGAGACCACCTTAAAGCCCTCTTTCTGCAGTTCTTCCGCTAAAGCCCTTGCGTTTTGGACTACCTGCCTTGCGTATGCTTTGAACTCTTCTGACATAGCTTCTTTGAAAGCCACAGCCTTTGCGGCGATCACGTGCATCAACGGTCCTCCCTGTATGCCCGGAAAAACAGATTTATCAATATCCTTGGCAAACTCTGCCTTGCAGAGGATAAAACCACCCCTTGGACCTCTGAGGGTTTTGTGGGTGGTGGATGTAACAAAGTGGGCATAGGGCACAGGGTTAGGATAAACACCCCCAGCTATCAAGCCTGAGTAGTGTGCCATATCCACCATCAGGTAGGCTCCCACCTCGTCCGCTATCTCCCGCAACCTTGCCCAGTCTATGACCCTTGGGTAGGCGGAAGCCCCACCCACAATCATCTTGGGCTTGTGCTCTTTTGCAAGCCTGTATATTTGGTCGTAGTCTATAAGCTCAGTCTCCGGGTTTAGCCCATAATAAAAGGCTCTGTAGACCTTTCCTGAAAAATTGACCTTTGCACCATGGGTTAGATGCCCACCGTGTGCCAAGTCCATGCCAAGGATTGTGTCCCCTGGTTGAAGCACCGCCATATAAACCGCCATGTTTGCCTGACTGCCCGAATGAGGTTGCACGTTGGCATGCTCTGCTCCATACAGGGCTTTTACCCTCTCTATGGCTAATCTTTCCGCCACATCCACCCATTCACAACCACCATAGTATCTTTTGCCGGGCAACCCTTCTGCATATTTGTTAGTAAGCACAGAACCCTGTGCGGACATAACCGCAAGGGAGGTAAAGTTCTCAGAGGCGATCATCTCAAGATGGTAGAACTGCCTCTCATACTCTTTGATTACCACTTGGTAAATCTCTGGGTCTGTCCTCTTAAGATGTTCCATAGGCTACCTCCTTAATTTTACCCACATACCGCTCCCACTCCTCCGGGAACTTTTGCATGGTCTGCCTTATGAGCCTGCCTGCCACCGCACCCAAACCGCATATGGATGTGGGTTGTATATATTTATTAACAAACTGAAGACCCTCCCAATCCTCCGGCGTAGCATTACCTTTTATTAGCCTTTCCAGAAGGTGCGCCTGCTCGTGGGTGCCCACCCGGCATGGAGTGCACTGCCCACAGCTTTCATGGGCATAGAATTCTGCTATGTCCAAGCATGCCTTAACTATGTCGTCCTCCTCCGTTAGCACTATTACCGTTCCTGTTCCCCCAAAGCCAAAGGGAGAGTAGTCCATGGGCGTGTCCAGCTCTTCTGCAGAAAAGCAGTCTAAGGCACCGGAAAACACCGCCTTTACCTTTTTGTTCCCTAAGGTTCCACCAGCATACTTGTATATAACCTCCCTTAGGGTGGTATTCATGGGAAGTTCATAAACCCCGGGCTTTTTTACCTTGCCACTGACCGGAAAGAGCTTGGGTCCCGGATAGTCGCTGGGTCCGATGTATCTGTATTCTTCCCAGCCCATACCCACGATAAGGGGGATGTTGCAGAGAGTCTCCACATTGTTAACCACCGTAGGTCTTCCAAAGAGACCATACTGCACCGGGTAGGGAGGCTTTATTCTTGGAAATCCCCTTTTGCCCTCCAGGGATTCTATGAGGGCGCTCTCCTCTCCGCATATGTATGCACCCGCCCCTCTGGCAACATAGATCTCCAAGTCAAAGCCAGAGCCAAGGATATTTTTACCCAAAAAGCCCTTAACCTTTGCTTCCTTTATTGCATCCCGTAGTATGTAGTATCCTGCCGGATACTCGCCCCTTATGTATATGAAGGCTTGGTTTGCCCCTATGGCGTAGGCGGATATGATCATACCCTCTATAAGAAGGTGGGGGTCCCTTTCTATGAGTATTCGGTCCTTGAAGGTGCCGGGTTCTGACTCGTCTGCGTTGCAAATCAAATAACGGGGCGCTGGATTTTGGACTGCAAACCTCCACTTTTTGCCGGTGGGAAAGCCCGCACCGCCCCTGCCTCTGAGCTGGCTCTTATCCACCCAGTCAATGATCTCCTCCGGGCTCATGTGGAGGGCTTTTTCCAAAGCTTGATAGCCACCATCCTTAAGGTAGTCCTCTATGGTATGAACTTTGGGCTTTTTTGCCCTCTTTAGCAAAAGGTTCAAAGTGGTCTCCGCGTAAATGTTAGGTATATTTGGATAGGACCTCATAGAGCTTCTCCTCGCTTTCAAATTTATAGGTGTCATTATCCACCATAAAGACTGGCGCCTCCGAGCACGCACCAAGACACTGCACCGCTATAAGCTTAAACCGTCCATCCTTTGTAACTTCCCCCACCCCAATGCCAAGATGTTTTCTTATGGCGTCCAAAAGCCTCTTTTTGTTCATCAGATTACACACAACGCTTACGCACACCCTTATACGGTGTTTGGCAGGCTCTCCCCTATCAAACATATCATAGAAGGAAACCACATTCTCCACATGATTGAGGGGCAGACCCAATATCTGGGCAACCCTCTCCAAAGCAAAGGGAGGGATGTTGCCATAATAGTCCTGAACCTCATGTAAGCACAGAAGTATTGCCTGCTCTCTTTTGGGGAAATAGCCGGCATACTCTACAAGCCTCTGCTCCAGTTCTGGCGGTAGCATTTGGGTTTAAATTATAATCCAGTTCGGCAATGGAAGAAAGGCAAAAAATACGTCTTTTGAGTAGGTTGGCAAGCTTTGAAAGAGACGGAGATGCCAACTTGGAGGATTGTATATACATGGCTTCCACTCCAAAGGGTAGAGTTCCCATACTTAAGGTTATGCAAACTACTATGTGCGATAAAAACTGTCTTTACTGTGTCTTTAGAAGGGGCAGAGATGAAACCCCTCGGATTTACATACCTCCAGACCAGTTGGCGAGGAGCTTTATGGAACTTTACAGAAGGGGTAAGGTAAAGGGGCTCTTTTTGTCCTCTGGGATCTTTGGGCATCCAGAATTTACCATGGAAAAAATGATAGACACGGTAAAGATACTGCGAGAGAAATATCATTTTAATGGATATGTTCATTTAAAGCTAATGCCCGGCGTTTCTTTGCAAACAGTGGAGGAGGCTGTAAAAGTAGCAGACAGGGTCTCCATAAACATAGAGACCTCCAAGGAGGAGAGGCTCAAAAGGATCGCCAAAGGAAAGAGCATACTGCAGGATATTCTTCCAAAAATAGAAGCGGTGGATAAGCTCATTAGGGAATACAGGGGAAAAAGCCAGATAACCCAAATGATGGTGGGTGTGGATGGAGAAAGGGATGAAGAGATCATCAAAGTGGTGAATTTCCTGCATAGAAAATACAGGCTCAGCAGGATCTACTTTAGCGCCTTCTTCCCGATAAAGGGAACGCCTCTTGAGGACAGGCAAGCGGAGAACCCTTTACGGGAACACAGGCTCTATCAGGCAGAATTTTTGATCAAAGATTATGGCTTTAGCGTAGAGGATTTTAGCAAAGTGTTTGTGGATGGGAACCTCCCCTTAAACATTGATCCAAAAGAGGCATGGGCTCTTGCCAACATGGAGTTATTCCCCATGGAGATAAACAGAGCAGATTATCATCTTCTTCTGCGGGTGCCTGGTATAGGCAAGAAATCCGCCGAGGAAATAATCTCAAGGCGCAAAGTAAAAAGGCTCTCTTCCTTGGAAGACCTTAAGGGTATAAGAAACCTCAAGAAAATACTCAAATACATAACGATAGATGGGCGCTATTACGGAAAGGGGCTATAATTCTTAAATGCCTTCCATAAAGCTTCCCAAAGAACACCTACAAAAGGCTGTGGAGCTTTTGCTAAAAAAAGGCTTTCAAAAGAGGGATGTCCCAAACGCCTACGCCAGCTTGACCGATGGCAAAGCTTACATTACCCTTTATCCTTCAGGTAGTGTGCTACTTCAGGGAGATTATCCCGAAAGCTTGAAGGATGAGATCTTGGCTTTGGTGCAAGCGGAGGGTGTTCTGGTGGGTTGCGACGAGGCGGGCAAGGGGGATGTTTTTGGTCCGCTGGTGGTCTGCTGTGCCCTAATTAGACCGGAGAACTTTCACAAGGTCCTTGAGTTGGCACCAAAGGACTCAAAAAAGGTCCAGGACAGGGAACTTTTCAAAAAACTTCCCATGTTAGAAAGGTCTGTGGAGTTTTACTGCAAGGTTGTAGAACCTTTGGAGCTAAACTGCCTCCACAGGGAGGGAAAAAACCTAAACAGGATTTTAGATTGGGCATACCGGGAGCTGATAGAAGAGATCCTCTCCAAGGAGCCCTACGCCAAGATAACGGTGGATGCTTATTCCCACCGCAACCCTTTTGGCAATTTGGTATCCTTTGAACCCAAAGCGGAGGAAAAGGTGGAGGTTGCCTGTGCCAGCATGAAGGCAAGGGCTGAGTTTTTAAGGTGGCTGGAAAAACACAACCTACCAAAGGGAGCAAGCAAAGAGGTGATGGAGCTTGCAAGGAAAATGAAGGATAAGGAAAGGTATTTAAAGGCTTTCTTTCTTTCTTAGCCTGAACCTGTCAAAGGTCTCGTAAAGAACGGGCAGTAGGAACAGACTGAGGGGAAGACCGGTAAAGATGCCACCTATGACCACCAGGGCTAAGGGCTTTCTTAGCTCTGCACCGGCGGTAAGCCCCAAAGCTACGGGCAACAGCGCGGAAACTATGGTTATGGTGGTCATCAGAATGGGTCTTAGCCTTTCCCTTCTTGCCTGAAGGATGGCTTCCCTTGTTTGCAGTCCCTCCTTCCTAAGCTGGATTATTCTCTCAATGAACAGCACTGCGTCCCTGACTATGATCCCAACCAACAGTATCACACCAAAGTAGGAGGGAACGCTCAAAGAGGTGTTGGTAAGTATCAAAAGACCAAAGGCACCCATAACCGCCAAGGGCACCATCACGAGCACCGTAAAGGGATGCCTGTAGCTCTCAAAGAGGGATGCCAAAACCATGTATACGCCCACTAGAGCAAAGATGAGGGCAAAGCCAAGCCCTTGGAAGGAACGGGCAAACTCCTTTGCCTGACCAGTTGCCTCAAAGGTATAGCCGGGGGGAAGGTTAGCCCTGAGCCATCCTTCAAGCTCCGCCACCGCATCTGCCAAAGACTTTTCACCAGAAAGGTTGGCAAAAAAGGAAAAAGAATACTGCCTGTTGTATCTGTTTAGCACCTGATAGCCGGTGGCTTCTTGCACCTCCACCACCTCCGTTAAGGGCACCAGCTCGCCCCTAAAGTTCTTCAGATAGACTTTTTTTAGGTTTTCTGTGCTCTGCACAAACTCAGGGACCGCCTTTACGTAAAGATTGTAGCTCTCAGAACCCAGCTCGTAGGTGCCCAGCTGGAATTTACCAAAGAGGACGTTAAGGGTTTTGGAAACCTGCTCCACGCCCAGCCCAAGGTCTGCCAGTTTTTCCCTCTTTACCTTCACATGCACTTGGGGTTCGTTTAACCTCAGGTCTGTGTCTATGTCCCTGTAGCCTGGCTTTCCTCTGAACTCTGCTATTAATCTTTCCGAGATCCTTTGAAGTTCCTCTATGTCCGGACCCTTTATTACATACTGCAGGTCCACCTGCCTACCGCCCGCCGGACCCACAATGCCCGCAGACTCCACGCTTACCCTGATGTCCTTTATCTTTGCCAACTCCCTCCTCATCATCTCCATCACTTCCCTCTGGTGTGGTCTTTTACTCCTATCCACCAAATAGACAAAGGATAAACCACCATTGACGGTGGGTCTGCCCGCCACCCCCTGCCCCATAGCCAAGCCAAAACGATCCACATAAGGATTTTTCCTGATGACTTCCTCCACCTCTTTGGTTTTTTGCTCCGTATATTCAAAGGAAGAACCCACGGGCGTTTCAAACCTTACCAAAAACCTCCCCTCATCCACCAGAGGGAAGAACTCCTTTTTTACCGCCTTCAAAAGCTGAAAGCCAATCAGGACGCTTACAAGAGAAAGACCCACCACCAACAGCTTGTGCTCCAAGGACCACCTTAAAAGCTTGTCAAAGAAAGCCTCAAAGCGGGCGTAAGCCCTCGTAAATGGGTTTTCCTCCCCTACCTTGTCCACCAGACGGGCAACAGCCATAGGCGTAAAGCTTATGGCTACCAAGTAAGAGAGGGCTATGGCTACGATCAAGGTTAAAGCAAAGCTCCCAAAGAGTTTGCCCACAACTCCCTTCAGGAACACTATAGGAATGAACACGATCACCAAAGAGGCGGTGGATGCAAGGAGGGCAAAGACCACCACACGGGTCCCCTTTATTGCGGACTCCATAGGCGACAGCCCTTCCTCCCTTCTCCTTCTGTATATGCTCTCTAACACTACTATGGCGTCGTCTATGACTATGCCAACAGCCACCGCAAGGGCAAGCAATGTAAAGGTGTTCAAAGACTGCCCAGTTTGGTAAAGGAAAAAGACCGTTCCCAAAAGGGTTATCGGTATGGCGAATATGGGCACAAGGGTTAGCCTTAAGCTTCCAAGGAAGAAATAGACAACCACCGCAGTTAAAAGGCTTCCTATGATGATCTCCTCTATGGCTGCCCTGACGCTGTCTTTGACGAAGACGCTTGAGTCAAAGGTGATGTCCATACGCATGCCGGGGGGCAGTTGTCTGTTCCACTCCTCCATTCTCTGCTTGATCCTGTCTGCGGTTGCCACCGTGTTGGTTTTTGACTGCTTGTATATGATAAGGGCAACCGCCTGCTCTCCCATGAACCTTGCCATTCCCCTATTTTCATCCTCTCCAAACTCCGCATAGCCCACATCCTTGAGTTTCAGGTTTGGAGTGATGGCGACCTCTTCAAGCTCCTTTGCATCCTTTGCCTTGCCGTAAAACCTTATTATGTATTCCCTCTCTTTGCCGTAGATGGCGCCCGCGGGTGCTTCCAGATGGTTTTTGGCGATGGCTTCTATGACCTCCTGGATGGAGAGGTTCCTCGAGTATAATTTCTGTGGGTCTATCCTAACCCACATCACATTATCCCTAAAGCCTCCCAAATCCACCTGTCCTACGCCATCTATCCGCTCAAAGTCCCTTTTTATGACCTTGTCTGCCCAGTAGGCTAAGGTCTGATAGTCTGCAGTTTTTGAATGGAGCAGAATTGCCATTATGGGTGCCAAGGAGGTATCCACCTTTCTGACCACGGGCGGGTCCACACCTTCTGGGAGCCTTCTCATAGCCCTTTGAACCGCATCCCTAACCTCCTGCGCTGCCACGTCTATGTCCTTCTCAAGGGAAAAGGAGATGGTGATCCGGGATGTGCCAGAAAAACTCTGAGAAGTTATGGCTTCTATACCACTTATGGTGGATATTTGGTCCTCTATTACCCTTGTTACGTTCACATCCACCACGCTTGGGTTTGCCCCCGGGTAGGTGGTTGTTATTGAAACAGTGGGAAAATCTACATCGGGCAGTCTGTCTATGGGAATGTTCCGCAGTGAATACAGACCCAAGAGGATAAAAGAGAGCATAAACATCCAGGAGGTGACGGGTCTAGCTATGAAAAATTTATACATAGGGTTATTATAACTGACCGACCAGTCGGTATATTAGAGTTCTATGAGCTTTAACACCTCCTCCAAAACTGGTGGTATGCTTATGGGCTGTTGGCATACCTTCATGGCGGTGTCTGGGTCCTTTAGCCCATTGCCCGTCAGGGTGCATACCACCACCTCCCCCCCTTTAAAGAACCCTTCCCTGCAGAGCTTTATCAACCCTGCCACCGATGCGGCGGAGGCAGGCTCGCAGAAGATCCCCTCCTTTGAAGCTACCAACTTGTAGGCGTAGAGTATTTCGTCGTCGCTAACCGCATCAATGAGCCCTCCCGATTCCCTTGAAGCCTGCAGGGCGGATTGCCAGCTGTAGGGATTTCCGATCTTTATGGCGGTGGCTATGGTCTGTGGGTTTTTTATAGGGTAGCCCTTCACTATGGGCGCAGCGCCCTCTGCTTGCCAGCCCATCATCTTGGGCAGTTTTTCAACCTTTCCCCTTTGGAAATACTCCTTGTAGCCCTTCCAGTAGGCGGTGATGTTGCCCGCGTTGCCCACCGGTATAAAGTGATAATCGGGTGCAAATCCAAGGGCATCGCAGACCTCAAAGGCACCCGTCTTTTGCCCTTCAATACGGTAAGGATTTACAGAATTTACCACCTCCACCGGCAAAATTTCCCCGAGCTTTCGGACAATCTCCAAGGCATCGTCAAAGGTCCCCTGAATGGCAATCACCTGCGCCCCATAGATCACCGCCTGAGAGAGCTTTCCCAATGCTACCGCGCCCTTTGGCAAAAGCACATAAGCCTTAAGCCCAGCCTTTGCAGCGTACGCAGCGGCAGAAGCGGAGGTGTTCCCCGTAGATGCGCATATAACTGCCCTCTTTCCAGCTTCCACCGCCTTAGAAATAGCCAAGGTCATGCCCCTGTCCTTAAAGGAACCCGTAGGGTTTAGCCCCTCGTACTTTAAAAATATCTCCCCCTTAAAACCGATCTCCCTTGCCAAGTTTTGGGCGTGCACCAGGGGAGTGTTTCCCTCATAGAGGGTGATAACTGGAGTGTTTTCGTCCACTGGCAGGTATTCCTTGTAATGGTGTATGATACCTTTCCAATAATCCATGAGCAGGCTAGACAATAATTATAACCCGTGATAATATTGTCCTAATGGCTAAACCCCTTTTAGTTTTGGGCAGAACTCACCAACTGAAGGTGCTTTTAAGAAGGGCAAG
>Ga0079996_114000_pt1 | contig 10734 bp, 13 predicted proteins | sample PerSpoAPS_AMetaG_FD_69199 | JGI IMG/M metagenome (GOLD analysis project Ga0079996, IMG submission 69199) | Thermal spring microbial communities from Yellowstone National Park, Wyoming, USA - Perpetual Spouter A (PS_A) MetaG (SPADES assembly)... | ecosystem: Environmental > Aquatic > Thermal... | reverse complement strand
GATGATCTACTATAGAATTGAAAGAATAATAGAGAGATAGTGGAGAGAAGCTATAGGGAGATCGATTTGTAGTTCTCTATGTATTGCTGATCCCCTAGTATCTTCTTTGTCTCCCTCTCTACTTTTTCTGTGAGCTCGTCCCATGTTTTCTTTAGGTGTTGGTATAGCTCCTCCACCCTCTTTCTATGGGTTTCTACGTTGTATCCCATGAAGAGCCCTATTCTCCCGAGGGCTGTTCTTGCTAGGAGTAGGTGTTCTAGATAGTCTAGATCTATTTTCTCCCTATATCTCCTCGGATCTCTTCCGAGCCATATTATCTCTCTAACTATGTTCTTGGCTACTATCTCTCTCAGCCTCTCCACATATAGGTTTTTCTCGCTACTATATAGCTCTCTAACCTCCCTCACCAGCCTCTCAAAGCTCTCCTGAGACCTCTTTCTATAGAATATATGCCTCGACACAGCCTCTATGAAGGGTTTGAGAGATAGTGGGGATTCTATCGAGTCTGTTAGATAGAGCCATAGGGCTGTCGCATATGAATCCAGAATCCCCTCCATAGCAAGCACAGAAGCCTCGCCATAGTCAAACTCCTCCAGAACAGGGAGATCCCCAGCCTCAACAACCCCCGAAGCCTCCTCAACATCGAAGTATCCAGAATATATTAGAACACCGCCATAGAAGATCGAGGGTACAGAGACAACCCCCCTGAAAACCCCGCCAAAGAGATCTAAACCAACATCCCTCACAGAAACCCTATCCAGAACACCCCTCTCTAAAAGCCTCTTAAAAAGCCTATAGGAGGTTGGACATGTAAGGTGGGAATAGATCTCGAAGCCAGATGCCACGACAACCACCTATATGGATAGCCGTTAGAGAGCTTATCACATCACAAAGAATATCGCTAGATAGAGATCCAAACACACCGAAATAAGAAGACCCCCAACCCTCCCCAGATACCACCTCAATATCCAGAAACTCGAGGGATCAAGCTAAAAAGCTAGCATCTCACAGAGATCCGCTGCAGACACTGAGGGAGAATATAATTATATGCCTCAACGATGACAAAATAAATGACAAGCCTCACCCTTTAGAGCGGAGTATGTTTTTATAGAGTTTCCACCATGTTATTTAGTTGGGATCAAGTCTCAGAGGGCAGAGGTATTAGTAGAATGTCCAGCGGGGGGATCTCCGAGGCGTGCCCACTGAAGACCCCGACCCCCTAGAAGCATTCAAAAAGCAGATAGAGAGGAGGAAGAGGAGCAATAAGAGAATAGTTAGGCTGAGGCTATTCCCGAATAGATATGAGGAAGAAACGCTATTCGACATAGGCTTGGCATGTACAAGGCTGTGGAACGAGCTTAACTATGAGAAGAGGAATGCATTCTTCAATGGAGAGCTTACAATAATGAAAAGGGATGAGATCAACAAGAAATACTATCATCAGGTATAAGGGGGTTCTCGGTGTTAATGCTGGCCAGGTTGTTAATAAGAATGACTAGGCTTGGAACGCATTCTTCGAGGTACTAGATCTAAGGAAATAAGGTAAACTACCACCATTCGTGAAGAAACTATCTCCACCAGGATATTGGAAGGATAGAGAGACTGGTGAGAAGAAGATACACATACTGATTAGAAACGATAGATATTATCTAGAGCCTATTAGCGAGGACGAGGGATACATAGTACCCGAGGACTTCGACCTCAAGATAAGGTATGTTGGCAGGATTAGGTGGGAAAGAAAACAGGGAGGGCTTGAAATAATATATGTTAATAGCAGGTGGTTTGCCCTTGTACCAATAGAGGTTGGTGTAGATCCACCTAAATCGAATCCAAAGGGCTATGTAAAGCCCATATACGATGATGATGAGGGGAAAAAGAAGAAGCAGAGGATCACAAATCCGAAGAGTATTGGGCAGAGGGATCCCATAGGGGATAAGGAGGCTTTCATGAATATGGGTCTTAACAACCTATTCGCTGTAGTAGTCTCAGACGGATCAGCTTTACTCGTTAAGGGAGGGTCTATCAAGTCCGAATACTACTGGTGGAAGAGAGAGATAGCTACATACCAGTCTATAAGAGATCTTCTTAGGAATGCTGGGATCCCAACATGGAAAGAGTATCATGAGAGGTATCTTAAGGCAATGTATAAGAGGGATAAGAGGCTAAGACATCTATATATAACAGCGATTAGATTCCTGGCTGATGAGCTACATAGAAGAGGAGTTAGAAAGCTATACATAGGATACCCGATCATGCTCTCACAGGATAATGGTAACGAGTATAACATGAATATATGGTGGTTTAGGAAGATAGTTCTTTGGATTGTGGATATATTCATGGAGTATGGTATTGATGTTGAGATCGTGCCAGAGGACTATACAAGCGGGGAGTGCTCAATATGTGGAAATAAACATAAAAACGGAAGAAAATATAGAGGATTATATATATGCAAGAAAACAGGGAGGAAAATCAATTCAGATATTAATGCAGCACTAAACATAGCGAGAAGGCTAGGCTATAGAATAAAGATAACAAAGAAGATAGAGAGCTACCCGATAACACATAATGGAGTAAGACCATTAAACCCTCACCAGAGGGCTAGCACCCGAGACCCCAGCATAGAAAACCCCTGGAGAGGGGAGGGGTCATGTTGAGTTTGCTAGGGAGGCTGTTAGGATGTAGTTGATGTTGAGAAGGATATTGGGATATGTGGTAGAGCTATCTAGATGGATCTATATAAGGGCCGATCTATGCTGATAAAAAATCTATGTTTTCTTCTCCTTTAGGACATATATTTTCCCATCCCTCTTGGATATATATAGCGTTTCTATCTCCTTTTTCCACTTACACATGCATCTATGTAGATATGTTACTCTTCTCATTCCATCGGTTGTATATGTTTCTATAAGTAGCTCTGTCCTTCTCCCGCATCTAGGGCAAACTAGTCCTTCTCCGCCCATCTGGCTTTGTATACTCATAGCCTTTGATCCCTCGGCAGACCTCTATCCGATTTAGTGTATATTTTAGGGGATAATATATATGACCCTCAGGATCCGAGGGGCTCGCGGAAAAGGCCATTCAATAACCTTGGGAGAAAACCTAATGTTATATAGCAGACTTCAAATGGAGAAACAAAACATTATCAGGGGTTGTTAGGCATCTGCCCTTGAGGGCTCTGGGGCTTACTCTCTGGTATGGAGAAGAAAGCCACAATCTGGAGTATCAAACCCACAAATATTATTAGGAGCCCGATGAGAAAGACTATTATTAGAACAGCCCCCACTATATATAGGATAGCTGCTGTTGAGAACATCCCGATCCCCAGATGCTTGGCAACAGCATCGTAGCTGGTTTTCAGAAAGATCGCAGATATTATTAGGGATACCCAGATAGCTATGAGAACCCCTAATATAGCTATGACAAAGCCTATAAAGCCATCCCGGTATATCCACCCTTGGTGCATTCCATTTGGCGGGATCGCAGTGGGGCCTATACCTGGGATCATTTGGACAGGCGCTTGATACATAAATATAGCCATAAATGCGGATAGCACTACAATAATCAGCAATACTGTTCCCACAACACCTGCTATGAATGCGTATAGAGCATAACTAAAGATCTTGGGCTCCCCAACCTCGTCAGATATATATTTAAGTGCTATTAATATAAACACAAGACCTACTATCGCCGGCACGAAGCCTATATACGGAAGTATAGCTAGCAAAACAAGGATCGAGCCAACCCCACCATATACCTTAGCCTGGGGAAGCTTCGAAGGCTGTATAGGCTGTGGCAAGGACATGAATGGAAACACCATATAATCTTCCCACAGATACTTATATACCCTAAGAGCCGGTGACATGTGGCATGATCTCAGCTCCATCGGGATACCAAGGCGATCCATAACAGAATCTATATCATCTACAATAGCTATCTAAACCCCAGCACCCAGGTTGGAGAGGTATCTAGCATATTGTGAGCAACATTCACAACTGAAAGCCTCGCTTTTCAAGGCGGGGATGGGGATTTACAAGCCTTCTAGGGTTTCGATTTTTTGGAGCCCAGGATGATGGGCTCCTGGGGGATCCCTGGCTTTCTCTACGCCTCAGATGACAGATGTAAACCCGAATAGACGGGGGAACCGATGATCCGCCTGAAAGGAATGACGATCAAGATGACGACCTGAAGGCGGGAGAGGAGGTCAGTCCCAGTGTTGTATATGCTGAGCACCTTATCTTGGTCTTGCCGAGCTTTATAATTACTTTTGATGCTCTGAGCTCTACTGTGCCACCTATTGCTGTTTCGCCCATGGCTTTCATCTCTTCGAAGAGATCTAGGTTGAGATCTAGATGTGTCCTAAGAGGTATTAAAATCCCACCTTGAAAACCGGTATCTATTACCATGTCTGTCTCAACGCTTCTTTCCTCTAGGGGGTCGCTTATCAAGGCCCTTATGATGGGAAGATAGTTTTTAACATTATCCTCATAATATGCTTTCAATAGAGATCACCATGGTAGTCCGAGCTCGATTATCTTCCTACCTCTTATCGGAAGTTCGAGGATCAGTGCGTGTGTTTTACATTCTCTTTTAATGGCTTTTGCTGCTTCTTCATAGCTGTTGAAGAATCCGAGGAAACGGCCTCCACAGGCAGATGCATAGCCCTCTCTACCCTCGCTGGTTGATATAGATTGCATAATGGTCTTCATGTTGCCCTCGTATGCCTCATCAAGTTCAGCCCATATCCTGATTTCCTCGGGATCCCCTCTACTCTTGATCCACATCATAATCGCTTCCTCAAATATTGAGGAAATGGTTCTACACTCTAAGAGGCATGTGCTTTAACTAGACTGTAAAGATCATCCCTAAAGTTTCTAATCCCGATGAACCTTGTTTTCTTCGATGTGTTAAACTTGTTCATCCAGTATACCTAGATAAACTATGTTATGAGGCTATTAAATAGTATTAACTGACCTCCTCCCAGCCCTGACGGGAACCCTCGCCTTCGTATCGATAGAAGAGCTATTATGAGTGTTATGAGAGCAGCAACTATAGACCCCATTGCCAGGATATTGGATATAGCATTATAGAGAGGGCTGGTCTTCACCTCTCCCCCCACCTGGTCCTCCTACCATCGGTTGCTGGCTAGATCCCACGATCTCTATCGACCTCGGGGGAGACGCATCGCCAGTATATATTATAGCCAACATGTTGAGAGCGGAGGCTGAGGAGCTGGTGCTTATAAGGGAAGATATGAGGGTCGCGGTATGGAGGATCGTGATAATGCTATGGAGCTGTTACCCACTACCCTTAGAGACCATATAGCGAATCCATACATATCCTGGAACAGGCTCGAGACAAGAGCTCCCTGTGGCGACATATAGCCCCGGCTAATCAGTGTTTCTACATAGCTAGGCGTCCCAGGATCTCCGCCCGGTATCTGGCTTATAGTTGTGGCTCTGAGAACTGCTGAGTAGTTCCTTAGATAGTTGTATAGCGTATAGATAGAGCTGATCATTCTAAGCCCCTCGAGATCAACGCGTCTTCCCAGGATATTCACTATAGTGTTGTAGGCGTTTGAGAGTGGTTTGCTATTCTGAAGATGTTTAGAATGCTCTGGGACTTTCTATAGGCATCTGCTAGATCGATCTCTGTGCCTGTGCTAGAAATATTTCCAAGCATATCGACCCAATATGCTATCGAGAGAGCCCTGCCATATAGTTGACTAGCTACAGCGACTAGAGCACTTCTATCCCCACTAGATATATGGGCTCTTATTTGGCTTGAGTAGCTGGCTAGGTCTAGGGCTCTCTCGAAGAGGAAGATATAGACAGCATATTGATCTATTGAGAGCCTCCTGGGTATGTCTGAGAACGCGCTCCTCAGAATATCTATACTCCTATTATATAGCCCCACAGCACTATCTAATAGAGATGCGCCATAGCCCATCGGATCTCCTTGAACAACTCCCTGGGCTATGGATATGAGGGCTAGGTAGTAGAGGTTAACCGATGGATATCCCTCAGGCGGAGGGATCTTCTCCGCTATATTTAAAAGTGTCGACGCGTCCCTATAGCTTTGAGAGCCCCTATCAGCTACCCTACTCATATAGATCTCCATTAAGCTAGTTATTTCGCTCCTAAGTATCTCTGCATGTATCTTGGAGACTCTCTCGAGATCCTTTGACACGGTACCCATCATGGGCTGAGCAATGGCTGTTGACGAGATATTCAGCACAGATCTTATCCCTCCCAGAGGTATTACATCGAGACCCCTGAACTGGCTCTGGAGTAGCTGTGAATATTGCGTATAGCTTATAGCGGGTATGAAGACAGTTCTATGCCCTATATTCCTTAGGGCGGAGAGCTTCTGAGGTATCCCCCCAACTGCCTCAACACTCCCATCGATGTTTATAGCGCCTGTGCCAGAGATCCCTGGGTCGATGCGACCCCTCTCCAGAATGCTGTAAAAGGCATAGGTTAGGAGCGCACCTGCTGAGGGGCCTGATACATCCTCAACGTTTCTGCCAAAGTATATAGAGAGATCTGAGGCAGATAATCTCTTGCCAGAGTATATCTGGGTCAGTATATATGCAGCGAATATAGATACGATAGTATCGCTCTCAACTCTATCCACACCATAGATCCTGATATAGCCAGATCCGGGGGACACACAGATCGTTACCCTCACGGTACTACCCCTACCACTCTGGCTCTCAACAGCCGGAATATCCACATAGCCACAGCTATCAGCATAATAAGCAGGCTGAAGGAAGATCAAAATAGACAAAAGAATCGGATAGATGTCCAGACACCAGCATGGGTTCTCAAGACCCACTCCAAACAAATATCCTTAAAAATCTGAAAAAACATAGATTTTCCACCATATTTACTAAGGATCTTCCTCCCATGACCCTTCAACACCTTCGTTATTTATAACCTCTAGAGCATGATCTCGTCGCATTGCTCTAGATTTCATAGGAATCGGGCAAGGTTGTCTTGATATTAATCGTTAATGAAGATCTATGGATCAGAGATTCTATAATGTACATAGTCAAAGAGCTTATGAAGCTCTGGGGCTTAATATAGGATCTTCTCCTCTTGTTCTTCCACAGCCTTTTTATAGAATTTGAAGGTTAGAGCTAGACCTACTAGCAGGGCTGTTAATTCTGTTACAGCCAGCGCTATAGGGTTCCCGGTAAACTGTGTGAACACCGCTAAAAAGTCTATTAGAGAGTGTAGTGCTATTATAGCTAGGAGACCCTGTAACCGCTTTCCAGCCTTCGCAGAGTCGAATATATATAGTGTGCTTCCGAAGTGGAAGAGGAGCGCTGAGAACCTCTCGAGCGATATTAAAGCGCTGTAGTAAATAGGCGCTTCTAAGGTAATGGGTGTGGACAGTCTACCTAGTACTGTAATAAGCTGGGCTATAAGCGCTGATACCCCTACGAAGAAAGCTTCTGTAAGGCCGAAACCCGCCCCTACATTAGCTGAAACAACGTATGATTTTCCCTTCACGAAGACGTATTTAAGTGTTGACTGCACTGTCGATGCTACGAAACCATACCATAGAGAGACTGGAATGATGAGGAGTATCCCTTGAGCCCTAATGTACTCAGCCACCTTCTCTAAAGCTATCCCAGCTGAGATGGCTATCTGAATGAGTAGCAATGGCTGTATGAGAGACTGGATCACTAGTGCTAAGAAGAAGACCACAAGCCCCAGCAGCAGATCTCCGCCCCTAAACCTCTTAAATCCCAGGGCATAGAGAAACGCTAATCCAGCTATCCCGCCTAATACAGAGAAAAGGAGAGATAGAATTGCAAACCCCCTAGACTAGCTATTCAACCTTCTCTACAACAACAGCAGTCCCATATGCATATATCTCAGCCATCCTCGTGCCTAACATCGATGTCGCAAACCTAAACCCGATAATAGCATTAGCACCCATAGCCCTAGCTGATTGAACCATCCTCCTCAAAGCCTCCTCCCTAGCCTTAGCAAGAAGCTCTGTGTACTCCCTCACCTCGCCACCAACAATGTTCCTTAAGGAGGCCATAATATCACGGCCAAGATGCGTAGCCCTTACAACGCCTCCCCTAGCAATACCCTTAATCTCCTTAATTCTATATCCAGGAATGTGATCGGTAGTCACAACAATAACACCCTCAATCTCCAAATGGCTTCCCTAACATTTAATACTATGAATACCTTTATACTTTAACTCTTAGAACTTTACTACACAGTTAAACCGATCTTGCAACGTCTCGGAGGATATAGACTTCAATATATCTGAAGAGGTTAAGAGAAATGAGTCTAAGTAGTCTTACCTTACCGCTATGTCTCTCCACCTAACGCTTGACCCCCTTCTGGAAGGGCTTCTAATGGATAGAACACCTGCATAGCGTAGATCAGGATCGCAGTAGAGTGTCGATGACCTCCTCCCCTTTTAATTCTATCTTTCAATTCTTAGAAGATTATCTTTATCTATATTAGAGACTTGGACATTACCCCTCTAGCGGGGTTATTGGATCTATCCCCACACTCATCGGGCCTCTCAAAGCTCTCAAAACAATACACCTCATCACGGCCTTAAATATTTCCTTGAAAGCTTAAAACACAAATATTGCCCGCCCTGAAGAGTGAGGCTTGCCCTGTTGTCAGAAGCCTCTTCAATTGGAAAGCATCATAGCTGATATTCAAGGACCAAAAGAAAAGGGCTAAACTCGGATAAGCTCTTCGACATAGAGGAAAGATATATAGTTGCCTCTGACCTCCTCCCCGCCCTTTTACTGGAGGTTCATTGGTTCCCCCATCTATTCGGGTTTACATCTGTCATCTGGGGGCAGCGAGGGGCAGAGCTTTTCCGGGATTTGCTTTGATCCCCGGTGTCTTTAATGCTCTCTTCCTCAGTGTTTAGCTTTTCGACAACTTCTCTATATGCTTCGAAACTGCATCTAGGGCATCAAAGCCTTCTACATCCCTTTTCAATAATCTCTGTGTCACATAGTAAGTACTCCGAGTATGCCCCCTAGGATCGACTATCGCTAGCGGTGCCCCCGGCTTCATAGCCTGCCAGTCTATCCACTATCAAAGCCTTGAATATCCCATGATGATCAGCTTTGCTCTATGGTTCTTCGGTAGCTTCCTAAGAGCTTCTATGAGCCCAGTGAGATCTTCTCTAGCGACTGCATATCCAAGCCCCTAGCCATTATCATTTATCTCAAGAGATGCCTTTCCAGCCAGTCCTCAAGGATATTCCCAGCCTTCCTATGATAGGATCTAATCCTATTCAATATCCCTCTCCTCCATGCAGGATACTTTGAAGAAGAATACTTCCTCTGAAGGCTCTCCGCAAGGATCTTCCATCCATGGGCTCTATCAATAGCTGTATCTATATCCTTGTTCATCTCGTTATCCCCATATACTATTTTCTTCTCATTGATATCTATGGCTATAACGCCTCTAGGCTGGTATGGCTTGAGCCTAGGGATCCTCTAAGAGATCCGCAGCATAATCCTTGCCTCTCTATTCCGTGTTGATCATACCTCCTATCCCAGTCGATGATCTTTAGTCTAACCCCTTCTATGATCTCTACATATTAGTCTTTGATCCTATAGTCTGAGCTTTGGTACAATAGCATGCTAAGCTTCTTAACCCCAGGCGCATACCCCTATTATGGATTCCTCCTCCAAGCCTTTGCATTCGCAAGTGCATCCCTATAATAGTTCAGAGCAACCCTCGATGGCATTCCAAACCATTCTCTGAGCTCTCTATAGAGCTCTTGGTGCACCTCCTTGATAGTCTTTAGATCTAGGCTGGGGATCTTGTTTATAGCATGGTTCAAGGATATCCCATATCTTTCGAGGAGCTCTATGGAAATAGCTTAGGGCTAAACCTCATAGTTATTGAAAGGGTTAGCAAATCCCTATTATCAGAGACCATAGAGCTTCTCCAAGCATCACAAAGGCCTTAGGAAGCTTATAAGCTTGATGAGCGATAGATTGTTAGGTCACAGACCCCTCCCACTGCTGCGGGAGGGGGAGATCTAATCTTTCTTCTCCTCTTTTTCCCTCTCTTCTTTTTCTTTCATTTTCCTCAGTGCGTATCCAACCATTATTGATGCGTATGCATGTAGCTTCCATGCCTCGGGCTTGTCGCCATGCTCGTCTGTTACTTTTCTCGCTAGCTCTCTGAGCTCGAGGGCTTCTTCTAGTGTTAGCTCCTCCTTCTCCAGAAGCTCTTTTATCCTCTTCCACTCCTCCTTAGAGATGGGGTTCATAGATGCTAGCCTCACTATTCTGGCAGCCTCGTTTTTCAGCATAGATGCCTCCAACGGCTTTAAAAAACCCTGGGAGGTTAGATATTCTATGAAGAACTCCTGATAAGATCTAAAAGCCTCTCCAAGCCTTGTGATCCTTCTATCTATATAGGCCTTGAGATCATCGAATTTCTCATCAACATAGCTCTTAAGAGCGTTAAACTTCTCATCAACATAGCTCCTGAGCTCCTTAAACTTCTCATCAATCTCCGCAAACCTCTTATCAATCTGCTCAAACCTCTTATCAATCTCCCTGAATCTCGAGCCTATCTCCGCAAACCTCCTCCCAAGCCAATACGTTATACCCCCCAGTGTCGCCAGTATCGGTACTAGCGTCGCCAGCACGTTTAAAATACTTATCTCCTCAGCCATCTAACCCCCAATAGAATATCTAGAGAGCTAATATAAAACCTCGAT
>Ga0079996_136720_pt1 | contig 10738 bp, 18 predicted proteins | sample PerSpoAPS_AMetaG_FD_69199 | JGI IMG/M metagenome (GOLD analysis project Ga0079996, IMG submission 69199) | Thermal spring microbial communities from Yellowstone National Park, Wyoming, USA - Perpetual Spouter A (PS_A) MetaG (SPADES assembly)... | ecosystem: Environmental > Aquatic > Thermal... | reverse complement strand
TGTAGAGGACCTTGGCGACCCTCTGGACGTATTGAACAGCCTCTCTGAACTGTCCAACCTCGGCGAGAGCGACAGTCGATGCGACAGAGGAGACAACGGCCTCCGAGTAGAGGCCGCTGTACACAGAATACAACGCCGCCGAGAGCCCGGCTGAGGCGGCTTCTCCACGTCTACGCCACACCTCCATGCGCCAGTTTAAAAACAACTATACGCAAAGAAAACAACTGAGGATTAGAACAAGACGAGACGAAGAGACTTAGAGAGCCGCCCGACCCGGCGGAGGAGCTTCTGTGGAAGCAGCTTGAGCTGGAGGCCTTCGGCGTGGAGTGGGTGAAGAAGTTGGCGATCCTTAGGGATAGGTTGGTGGAGATTGCCAAGGTTATGCGGAGGTTTCTGTGGACGGTGGAGGTGGTGAGGCGGAGGCCAGTGAGCATCCTCCACCCCTACATGGTGGAGGTTTACGTGGCTAGGGACGGATCTGAGGCGTGTATTTCATTAAACCAGCCGAGGGCGTACTGCGCCCAAAACGGAGCCGTGAAGGAGATCAGGTTAGAACTGGAGTTTAAGCGATATGAGACATACGAGGATAAGACAAGAGAGGTGCACAGGCCGAAGGGTCTATTGGCATTCACCACAACGGCCAGGGAATACGTGAAGATACTCTGACCGCTTTTTGCGTTGAAAATCGGCGTCTCAAACCACGTAGTTTAGGCCAATAGCGGCAAGGCTTGGTTCTCAGTCGTCGTGATCGCGGAGCTTCTGAAGAAGGGGGCAGGATCGTAGTCATTGTACCCACCGCCGCCACAGCCTCAATGAGGATGGGCGTAATCTTCGGTGACGCAGATAAAGCCGGTGGGCGTCTTGGCGATGCGGACGTATCGATAGACCTTGATGAGGACCTCCTCTCTAAACACGGCGTCGGGAGGGCCGTAGGCGACGACCCTCTTGTTCAGCAACAACACCTTGTCCGCCAGGTCGGAGGGGAACGTCAATTCGTGAGACGTCATGAGTATGGTCCTGTCTTTCTTCAACTCGCGGAGGAGACTCATCAGCTCTACGCGGCCTTGGGGGTCTACGTTCGCCATGGGCTCGTCTAGCAGAAGCACGTCGCCCCCCGTGGCCAAGGCCCTGGCTATGGCCGCCCTCTGCCTCTGGCCGCCTGAAAGCGTGGTGACTGGCTTATCTCTGAAGGCGTACAGCTCAACGGCCTTGAGGGCCTCCTCAGCCGCCCTCTCCGCCGACCTGACTCTTCTAAACCTGGCGGGGAGGTAGACGTATTCCCACACCGTGGCCTCCGCCTCTATGCGCACGTGCTGAGGCACGTACCCCACCTTGGCGGCGCGGTCCTCTCCGCAGAGCCCCTCGACGCATATCTCGCCGCGGTGAGGCACCTGGCCGAGTATCGCCAGAAACAAGGTGGTTTTTCCCGCCCCGTTGGGGCCGGCCACGAGCACAAATTCGCGGCCTGCGGAGAAGGAGACGTCTTCCAACACCGCTCTTCCTCCCCGGAAGACCCAGAGGTTCCTCACCACGAGAGACACGTCGACGCGTTGACCTGTATTTATATGCACACAGCCGTGAGAGGTCCGTGGGAGATGCGGCTGCGCCGTGCACAGTTTTAAAACCTCTCCACTGCGTCTTCCATGGATGCGTTAGAAGGAGAGTGGGTCAGAGGCGCCACGTGGTATTTAGAGAAGGCGGTTGAGGTGGTGGCCTCGTCCGCCGACCCCCTCGCCGCCGCGGAGAAGCTTAGGCGGGTAAGGCCCGGCATGGCCTCCCTCGACTTTCTATACCTAGTGGTCAAGGAGGCGGCCGCCCGAGGCGTCGAGGCGGCGGAGGCGGCTCGGAGGGTGTCGACGTATGTGGAGGAGGCCAAGAGGAGGCTCGACGCGGTTTTGGCCGAGGTGGAGTGCCCCCGCCGGGCGGTTACGATCAGCTTCAGCAGAGCCGTCACGCGCCTCCTGGATAGGTGCAGAGGATCCACGGAGAGGCTGTATCTGGCCGAGAGCAGACCGGGCCGCGAGCTCCCGGAGGCCTACGCCACGTATTCCCGGCTGGTGGAGACCGTGCCTATTCCAGACTCGGCGGTGGGGGCCTACGACTACGACATGGCGGTGGCGGGGCTGGACGGCCGGTATCTGGACTACGCCGTCAACAAGGTGGGCACTCTTCCGCTGTTCGCCGCCGCCAAGGCTCTGGGGGCGAAGACGGTGGCGGTGTTCGAGAGCTACAAGGTGGTGCCCCTCCCCGCGCCTAGGCCGCCCGTCGTGGAGGTGGAGCTCGCCGGGAGGAGGGTAGAGGTCCCCCTCTTCGACAAGATGCCGCCGGGTCTCGTGGACCTAGCCGTTACCGACTTGGGAGTTTTAAGGGAGGTGCAACCCCCCGCCGTCTTTAGTTCTGTGGTTGAAAAAATTTTTATCTAGAGACGCCGGGGTTGTCGTGCTGTGTAGAGAGGTCTCCAGAGGCGCCGTGTATAGACTAGACGAGGAGGTTTACATACATAGCGTAGAGAGGCGAGGCCTCTGGCTCGTGGCGGTGGTCTACGTCAGGTCTCAGACCGAGAAGGAGGTTTGCTACCAGGTGGTGCTCAAGCTGAGGCCCGGCACGCGGTATTTCGTCGGCCGTTGCGAGTGCCCCGACTACAAATACAGAGGCGGCCCCTGTAAACACATCGTGAAGGCTAAAATTGCGTTGCGGGAATATTTAAAGATGGCAAAACAAACCAGGCAGTGAGGCTCTTCACAGTTAGGGAGGCCAACGAGGTAATTAGGGAGCTGAAGCCCCTGCTCCTCCCCGTGGTGGAGGCGGCCCGGCGCTGGGACTCCCTAACGCCCGAGGAGATGGAAGAGATGGAGAGACAGGCAGAATGGCTCCTCAGGGCGGCGGCGGAAAACGGCTTCATAATCCGCGACTTCGTAAACGGGATCGTGGATTTCCCCGCACGTACAAAAGACGGCGAGGTAGTGTTCCTCTGCTGGAAAATAGACGAGCCCGAGGTGGCGTTCTACCACGGCCCCGAAGGCTTCAGAGGAAGGAGAAGGATAACCCCCGACTTATTCCCAGAATAAAGCCAACACCACATAATCCTCTACTACGAGCATGCCTCGCCCCTAACCATAGATCTACACAGCTACCGTTAACTCTATATAACTTCCAGCAGATGGGTGTGTGGTTAGACGATGATTGATGCCGCAACGGGCGGCGAGGTCTTCTCAGAGTTTACAGGCGCTCTCCGAGGGCTGACGGCCGAAGTTCTTACGCTGTTACGACAACGTGCTTGTTAAGTGTTATGGAGGTGACGTGGCTGGGCATGGGACAAGCCACATCGTCCATTCTATCTTGGCGGCGGCTAGCTCCATGCCCAGTCTAGTCGCGTATTTGAGGTATGGCACAGCCACCGCCAGCCAACCTACTGCCAGTCCTTGGTAGAGGCGTCTAGAGACGCCGTCTACCTCGGCGGCTCGGAGGCCTAGGGCAACGCTGGCGCCTGTGGAGAAAATAAAAAACACCACGAAGAAAAGGAAGCCGTAGTTTATGATATAGTCGTCGATGGAGAGGAGACGCGGCGCGTCTGGCGGAGAGAAGCTGGGGTAAAACGACGGCGGTGGGAAGATTAAAACCGCCGAGACCACGGCTTGCGCAATTACGGCGGCGTGGAGGAAGAGCCGCCACCTACTCGGCGGGTGGAGCAGAAACGCTGAGTAGAGTGGCGCCATAAACGTAGGCCACGGCCCAAACAGAATAAACATGACATAAAACCACAAGCCAAGCCCCCAGGCAGAAAATCCACAAAGAGATATCATATAGTTAATGAACAATAAAAATAAAAACTTCAAAAGCAGAGTAAGAAGAAAAATAATTAGTGATACCTTTAGAACTTGGGGCTTGGGCATGCCCAGCCTTGTGGCTGGGGCTATAAACCTTATGTACTCAAAGTCTACGGCAAACTGCGGGGAATTACGTAATGTTGACATGATATGTCTAGAGATCTGTTACTCGTAGCTTGTCGGGTAGGTGGGTCGGGCCTAGACGGCGTGAACGGCGACGGCTAGCGCGGCGGGGTCCTCTGGATCGCCGTCGCCGGTAGGTGGCCGTCGTAACGGATCTCTACAGCTTCTGGCGGGATCTGCGAATGCCGGCCGCTTTCGGGCGTTATGAGCGCGGAGCCGTCGGCATCTGCTGTGCCGGCGCCTCTGTATAGCCTCCTGCCTGTGGCCACGTCGCTGGGCTTGACGGCGCAACTGGAGACGGGGCGGTCGGCCCGGTTAATCACGGTAGCGGTATGTGGTAGACGTATCTCGTGAGTTTGAAGCGCCGAGCTGTGCTACGTCCCACGGAACGGCGCCCTCGAAGATCCAAGCGGCCCGGCTAGTCCTCCGGCGACTATCCGCTAAGTCTCTAACTTCTTTAACGGGAAGTGCCGCCGAAGTGCTGGTTGTTTCTCCACAGTAGAATGTGCCGAGGTGGGGTTGTCAGTGTGTAGCCGTGAGGAGTTATTTTGTCGTCGTGATTGGGCGCTTTGATGCTACTTCTTGGCGAGTTCTATAATGAGCTTGGCGATTTCCGCGGCTACGTTTACCCCGGTGACTCTCTGGACGTTTTTGAATTCTGGCACCCCGTTGACCTCTATGACGACGTAGCCCCTGTCGGACTCCGCCACGTCGACGCCGGAGTAGTGGGTCCCCACGGCCTTGCTGGCTTTTACGGCGACATCCTCCAGCTCGGGGTCTATCTTTACGGGCTCTGCCCTCCCGCCGCGGGCCGTGTTGGTGCGCCAGTCGCCGGGGCTGATGCGGTATATGGCCGCCACGGCCCTGTCGCCCACCACCGTGACGCGGATGTCGCGGCCCGGCTTGTTTATGTATTCCTGGACGAGGTAGATGTGCATGTCGCTCTCCATGGCCTGCCTGTGGGCGATGAGGATCTCCAGATCCTCCGGCGACTTGACGAGGCTGACGAATCTGCCCCAGGATCCGTCCGTCGGCTTCACGATGATGGGGTACGTCAGCTTCTCCGCGACAGCCCTGGCCGCCTCCAGGCCGAAGACTAGGAAGGACCGGGGGGTTGGGACGCCGGCTTCTCTGAGCTTTAGGTAGGTGAGGTACTTGTCGTGGCTCAGCACCAGCGACTGGGCGCTGTTTATCGACAAGCCGCCGTTGGCCTCGTAGGTATACGCCGCCGGCACCACGCGGGATCTCGCCGCCAGCCTTATGACGCCGACGCGGCCGAGGCCCTCCGGGGCGACGAGCTCCTCCGCGTTTACGAGACGGACAGAGGCCCCCAGCTCCCTAAGTGCGTTTAGGAGAAGCTTCTCGTCAAGCCGGGCGACGTCGTAGACGAAGTCGATTTCCCCATCGCCACACGGAACAGCCCTCTTTATAAATCTATTTCCTAATACCTAGATACTGCCCACAGCTCTTATATATTACAGCACATGCTTACCACATGAAGACAGGTGTTGTCCTCGCCCTCAGCTTTCTGGCGCTGGCCCTAGGCGGCCTCTTCCTCGTCTCGACCCTCAGCAACCCGTCGCTGGACTTGTGGATACTAGCCAGAGACCTCGGCCTCTCGCTGGCCGCGGTCTCCGCCGGCGTGGCGGCGCCTCTCCTCCACAGGAAGTTCACCAGCGACGAGGGGGAGGCGGCGAATAATTAAATACCTCCACTTTTCCCCAGTCATGAACACTAAGCCGCTGGTATACGGCCTCAGCGCCGTCGCGGTTGTCCTGGGCCTCCTCTTCCTCATAAGCACCATCTCCGCCCCCTCCCAAGACCCGGTCATATTTGCGAGGGATCTGGTGACCTCGGTGCTGGCCATAGCACTAGGAGTCCTCGCCCCTATCCTCATCAGGCGGTTCACCAGGGAATAGTTTCGGGGAACCCGCCGCATTTCAGCGGTAATATATTAATAACAGCGCCTTCAGTACCACCATGAGGTTTAAGGACTTCCTAAACAGCCTCGACGACCCCCTCAAGTTTTACCTCCAGTACAGCCTAAAGAGGCTGGGCCTCACCCTTGACAACGTCGAGGAGGAGGAGGCGATGCATGTGGTGGCCGAGGCCGCCGGCCCCCACATCGCCGAGGTCCTCTACGAGATGTACCTAGAGGTTAAGCAAGGCAAGAAGAAGCTTGTCGCCGTAAGTGCTTAGCCAGCTGACTCCGCAGGCCTTCGCCCCGCTGGAGGCGGTTTTTAAGAGGGGCAGGTTTAAAGAGGAGTTCAACGTCGAGGTCAAGCTGGGCGGCGTCCACCTCTGCCACATAAAGATCTTCACCGGGAGGCCGCCTTACTACAAGCCCTGGGCTGAGGTCTTCAACCTAAGCCCCCGCTTCGTGGGGGGTCCCTGGGAGGGGCATGTATACTGCGTCTTGCACCGCTTCATGGAGCCCGGCGACACGCTGTATGTGGAGTACGTGGATGACCCGGACACCTTCGCCGCCCTCCGCCGCGGCGTCCCGCCGCGCGAGACTAGACTCGGCAGGTTGCTCACGCTGTGCGGCTTCCGCGTCGTTAAGGACTGGTACTTCCCAGAGGGCTGGCTGGAAGGCGGGATGAAGCTACAGGCGGAGAAGGTGTAGACTCGGCCGCGGGCGGGCCCTTCATTCTGCCGCAGACACGGCCGTCGAGCCCAGCATCTACACCTCCCACATTTATAAAAGTTACTCACCAGCCGCTGTGCATCAGCTGAAGCCGCGGGCGCCATCCCAGCCGCCGCGGCTAGACGCAGGGGGGCCGGCTTAAAAACTGGTTATTACTGCAACGAGGCGATCTGCGCTATCTCTCTGAGGAGCGCCGCTAGGTGCGGCGCCTTGGCGTTGAGCTTGTCGATGGCTGTGGATGCGTCTTCCTCCGGGTTTACCCCGTATCTCCTGAGGTAGTGGGCGTGGGGGCCCAGGATTTGGATCACCGCCGCCATGTGTACGCCGTACATCCATTTTAAAAAATGTTCCGTAGCGGCGTCGAATATTTTTTAAGCAACTGAAGCGAGGGGGGCGTGTCTGATTTTGAGTTTCTCCGCGCCTACGTGGAGGCGCGGAACGTCGCATACGCCGACTTCCGCCTAGTCAGGCAGACGGCTGAGAAGATAAGCAGAGGCGTGCCGCGGGCGGAGATGGCCGAGGAAGAGAGGCGGACTGCGGATCTTCTGTGGCACCTGGGGCTCGCCGTGGCGTCTCTAGAGAGAGGCTTGACGTACCGCGCTACTCCTCAGCTCCTCCGCGTGGCAGATGGCGACGTCTCTCTCCTCGCCGTCCGGCTGGCCCGGTGGACCCCCATGAGGTTGCTCCTCCGCTTCCTAGCCGACAAAGGCGGGGAGGCCTTTCTCGATGAGGTGGAGGAGAGGCTGGGAGGCAGGATGCTGGAGGTGACCAAGAGGTACCTCCCGGCGTTAAGGCTGGCGGGACTACGGAGGCCCGTCAAGAAGCCTTACAATAGACACGTCGTAGAAGCCGTTCTGCTTAGGCTCGGCTCCGAGGCGGGGCTTCTCAAAGGCGATAGGAGGACAATGGCGTTGACGGAGCTAGCGGAGGAGTTGCTAGAGACGGAGTCTGTGGAGGTGGTGAGGACCGGCCCCAACAGCCCCGTGGTGCTCGCGGCCGTGGCCGCCGCGGCGGCCTCCGGCGGCATGGTCCACCTGGTGTCTCCATGGATAGATAGAGAGGTCGCGGAGGCGCTGGCGCGCCTCCTCAGAGACAAGGCGGTGGTGGTGTCGAGGCCGCCTAGAGAGGCGCGGCACGCCAAGGCGTTGGAACTGTTGGCGCAACGCGGAGAGGTTCTGTGCTACGACAAGCTACACACAAAAGCCGTGGCGGGGGCCTCGGCCGTCGTCACCAGCGCGAATCTAGTCAAGACCAGCCTCCTTAGGAACATAGAGACCGGGGTCTACTACCGCGAAACCCCCACGGCACTTAGGCTACATTTAGAAGAAGTCGCCGCCTCCGGGAGGTCCTGCCGCTCTCCCTAGGGCCGCTTCTCAGCGCGCGGCGTGACGCCGGTTTCTGCGGCGGACGGCGGGCTTCGTCACTCCGTGGGCAGAATGCGGAAGTCTTGAAACTCGCCTCTGTACTCCTCCCACTGGACCTCCACCGCCTCCACCCTCGCGTCGGGGGGCCCCACCCGCGCCCACTCTATCACCTTCTCCACGGCGTCGCGAGAACCCTCGAGCACGGCCTCTACGGTCCTCCCGTCTGACCTGTTGCGGACCCACCCCGCGACGCCGTAGTAGGTAGCCACGTCTTTCATTGCGCGGCGGAAGAAGACCCCCTGCACCTTCCCCCTAACGAAGAGGTGGGCCCTCACGCGCTCCATGCCGGAGACAACACACTTTTTTATAACACTAACTCTCTCTATGCTTCACCTCGTGGACTACGCCCTCCTAAAGCCGTATCTAACTCTAGAGGAGGTGAGACTAGGCGCAGAGAAGGCGGAGAAACTCGGTGTGGCTTCTTTCTGCGTAAACCCCCTCTACGTGCCGTATGTAAGAGACGTCTTGCGGCGGGTTAAGCTGTGCGCGGTGGTGGACTTCCCCTTCGGCGCCATGCCGACCCCCCTCCGGGTCAAGTTGATAAGTTGGCTAGCCGACTGGGCCGAGGAGTTGGACGTGGTGGCGCCCATAGGCCTCGTCAAGTCTAGGAGGTGGGCGGAGGTGCGGCGTGATCTAATCAGCGTGGTGGGGGCCGCCGGCAGCAGGGTGGTAAAGGTCATAGTGGAGGAGCCCTACCTCACCGACGAGGAGCGGCACAGGGTGTACGACCTCGTGGCTGAGTCGGGGGCCCACTTCATAAAGAGCTCCACGGGCTTCGCCGAGGAGGCCTACGCGAGGCAACTGGGCAACCCAGTGCACTCCACGCCGGAGCGCGCCGCCGCCATCGCCAGATACGTAAGGGAGAGAGGCTACAAACTGGGCGTCAAGATGGCGGGGGGGATAAGGACCAAGGAACAGGCCCGCGCCATAATAGAGGCGGTGGGGTTTGGAGAGGACCCAGCCAGGGTGAGGCTCGGCACCTCAACGCCGGAGGCGTTGGTTTGATCTGTCGCCGCCGGCGTGGCGCGGTCTACTTGTCTTCGCCCACAGGTAGGTGGCTAGTTAGGAGCTTCCATAGGGCGAGGGACAACACGCCTAGGGCCACCAAGACGGGTAGCGCTGGGAGGAGTTGGTCTATGAGGCTCTGCGCCTCGTGCTCCCTTCCCTCTCTCCTCAGCCGCGCGGCCTCCTCTGCCCTCCCCAGCACCTCCCGGCGCCATTCCTCCAGCTGTCTCCGCCCCGCCTCGGTCAAGACGTATCGCTCCCCGAAGAAGGTGGGTCTCCTCTCCATGAGCCTCTTCTCCTCCAGAAGCCGAATCACGGCGTAGACGTCGTGGGGCTCCAGGTCCAGAAGCCGCGCGATTTCCTCGGGCGCCTCACCGGCATCAATAGCCTCCAGCACCAGGTAATGTTCCATCTTCACAAGACCAGTAGCGCACCGCCTTAAAAAATATGTGGTGTTTAAGGCCGCCTCCTGTTCATCCAGATGACGAACAACGCGGCGATGATGATCACCACCAGCCAAGCCAAGACGTGCCAGAGGGGTATCCCGCCTCCCCCCGATTTGGCCACGGTGACCCACCCAGCCGTCGTGGTGGCCGCGGGCTGGGCCGGCGATGTGGCCGTGGTCTGCGTCGGCACCTCGCCGCCTGCCTCCGTGTACCACCGGAGGATCAGCGCCCTTAGGCGGTCGGCCAGTTGCGGGTTGTATATCAGGATGCCTACCTCCCTGTTGCGTTGTATGGAGTAGTAGCCGATGTTGATGGAGCCCACGTAGAGGTAGGGCCCCACCACGATGATCTTCGCCACAAGGTCCTGGTCGGTCGCGGCTTTTATGTCGGCGTCTGTCCTGGCCACCACGGCGAAGTACCTAGGGTACTGCAGGGTGTACGGAACAAGGCCTGAGTCCATGTAGATCTGCTCCATGGCGACGTAGAGGTCGCCCTTCTGCGTGAGGATCCACTCAAGCCCCTCCTGGGAATTTATGGGGGATACCAAGACGCCGGGGAAGTTGTAGCGGGGGTACCGCCCGTGGAAGTCGTTCAGCACTATGGCCGCCAGCTGGCGCGCCAGCGTTGCGTTTCTAATCACCAGCATAACGCCTTTGTTATTCCTGAAGCCGGAGGTGGTTGGGTTTATGTTGCCGATGATCACCGTCTCGTTGTCGATGACGTACAGCTTCGTGTGGACGTTGGGGAAATCCCCGTTCCACCTCACCTTCACCTTATTGTCCTCGAGGTACTTCGCTATGTCTCTGGCCTGCTGGGGAACCCCGCCGTAGACGTTAGCCGACAGAACCACGTAGACGTCCACCCCCCGCCTAGCCGCATCCACAAGCGCATCCGCCAGCGGCTTATAGGTGAAGACGTACACCTCCATGTACACAGCCTTCTTAGCCGACTTGACGTAGTCCACTATTTTTGTCGTGTTCACCGGCGAAACCAACACCGTGCTGACCTCAAGCCTGATGGGGCTAACTGCAAACACCAGCACCCCCAGCAACAAGACCCACAGCAGAAGACGCATATTCATGAGGTAGGGGGGTCTATTAAATTTATGCTCTAGACCTGCCTGCTGTTGAAGCAACGACCTGAGTTCTCATAAAAACGTCAACCCAGCCTCTCCGCAGACACCATAAGTGCTTTTCAGCTAGACGGGTACCTCCCTTTCTCGCAGTCACTGGCGGATTTTCAGTAGTCTGTACCAGAGCTTGCGGC
>Ga0079996_114297_pt1 | contig 10834 bp, 10 predicted proteins | sample PerSpoAPS_AMetaG_FD_69199 | JGI IMG/M metagenome (GOLD analysis project Ga0079996, IMG submission 69199) | Thermal spring microbial communities from Yellowstone National Park, Wyoming, USA - Perpetual Spouter A (PS_A) MetaG (SPADES assembly)... | ecosystem: Environmental > Aquatic > Thermal... | reverse complement strand
TACAAACTCGTAATATCTCGGAATCTCGTTATCTGCGAGTTTGCCTTTCAGAAATTCTTTGATTTCTTCCTCCGTTATTTTCTCTTTCGCAACTACAAAAGCAAAAACATCTTCCCCCAAGAGTGGATGCGGAACCCCAACTACAGCACACTCAATAACTTTCGGATGAGATGATATAACACCTTCAACTTTTGCAGAAGATATATTGAACCCGCCTCTTATTATTATATCTTTTTTCCTATCTACAACATATAAATAACCTTCTTCATCCATATATCCTATATCTCCTGTTCTTACCCAACCATCCTCAGCCCACACTTTTTTCGTAGATTCTTCGTCTTTGAAATACTGCCGAGGTTTTACCCCTGGAATTCTCATCCATATTTCTCCTTTTTGACCTCTGGAAACTTCATTCCCATCATCATCGCATATTTTTACCTCGGTTGGAGGCAAAGGAATTCCTACTGAATCTGGCTTTTGCAGAGCCATACCCGGCGGTAGGAAACAACCAGCCATCCCTGCTTCCGTTGCCCCATAGAGGTTCATAATCCAAGTATTTGGGAGCTTTTCTGCAAGAGCTTTTACAGCCCAAGGAGGCATGGGAGCAGTTCCAAACATAATCACTCTTATATGATCAATCTTTGAATTTTCAAATTCTTTTTCCCTCATAACCGCAAGAAGGTGAAACGGAACAGCATAAACCATAACAACATCTTCTCTTTTCATAACTTCTAAAAAAGCTTTCGCATCAAACTTTGGTAATATAACAACATTCAGAGCATATCTTAATGGTATCATCATCATAGCGTGACAACCTGCAAAGGTAAAAAGAGGAATAGCATGCAGAAAAGTTCTACCAGCATATAAAGACTCATAAACCGAATCGTCTCTGACAAAGAGAGACTTGTGAGTTGATAAAACTCCCTTTGGGAAACCAGTTGTGCCAGAAGTATATATTATATCAAGATAGTCGTCTCCTCTGACTTCAACCTGGGGAAGCTGTGCAGGAAATTTTTCAAGGATTTTTTCTGCTTCTTTTCTTTCAAAAGCAAATCCCAAATTTACCTCTTTTTTTAGATCTTCTACAAGTTCTACAAAATCACTCCCGAAAATTATTCCTTTCGCTTCCGAATTTTCAAGGATGAATTTAACTCCTTCTTTTGGGAGCCTCACATTTACAGGGACTGGCAAAGCTCCTGCTTTTGTTATAGCAAAATACGATATTTTAAAAAATGCTGCGTCTTTGTTTGAGAACATTATTGCAACTTTATCTCCTTTTTTTACTCCAAGGTCTAAAAAAGCGTGAGCAAGTTGAGAGGATTTTCTACCCCACTCCTCAAAAGTCATTTTTTCTACTCCGAAAACTTCAACAAAATTTTCCGGATACCTCTTTGCCTTATCTTCAAGAAGTTCAATCACTGTCTCCATATAAATAAAAAAATAGTGTTCAACAAAAAAATTTGTGAAAAACAAAAAAGTATTAATTTTCACTTTATACTTACTTTTTACTGAAAATTTGAAAAATCCCCGATAAAATTCAAAAATAAAAAAATTAATAAAAAAATGCAAAGAAGACAAATAATGGGCGAAGAGAAAAAAGATGAGAAAATGAATGCTAATAAGAACAAATTAAGTAAGAAAGAGGAGCTTAAAGCGAAAGGTTATATGCCTATAAGAAAAGTAGCCGAACTTGCAGGAGTAGAAAAATCTACAATTCACTTTTACATATCGCAAGGGCTTTTACCAAAACCAGTTCGGGTATCAAAGCAGATGGCTTACTATCCTCCTGAAACAGTAGAAAGAGTAAAAATAATAAAGCAGTTGCAGAAAAGGTTTTTACCTCTCAAAGAGATAAAAAAGATACTCAAAAGACGCGCTAACGAAATAAAAGAAATACTGATGAAGATAGATCAAGAAATCCTAATTACAACAAAAGATGAAAAAGAAAAAACCTATTCAAAAATAGATTTACCACAGGATGTCATAGAAAAACTAAAAAAAATAGGTCTGATAAAAAAAGAAGACCAAAAAGATTTGTTCAGAGAAGAAATTTTGTCAATTATATCTGATATGCGAAGAGCAGGTCTTGATGAATCTCACGGATTTTCTGTAAAGTTCCTGAAAAACTATGTTGATATATGTAAAAAACTTGTAGAAATAGAATTTACTGAATTCAATTCAAAAGTTATAGGAAAGCTCCCTACAGAAAAAATAATTGACATGGCAAAAATAGCTATTGAAAAAACATCTGAACTTATAAAAATACTCCACAAAAAAACTTTACTTGAAAAACTTGAAGAACTCACATTAGAGCTGAATGAAAAAGGAAAAAATGAAAAACTTCAAGAGAAAACAAAAAGGAGGTAAAACAAAAAATGGAAGACATAGTAAAAAACCATCTTGAAAAGGCAAGACAAATAACAGGCGGGCAAAAAATACCTCTCCTCATAAATGGAGAATTTGTTTTCACCGAGAAAACTTTTATCACAGAAGATCCAACTATAGAAGAAGGTATAGCAGAGGTATGTGTAGCGGGAGAAAAAGAAGTTAGTGATGCTGTTGAAAGTGCAAAAAAAGCGTTTGAAACTTGGTCAGAATTTCCTCCCAGAGAGAGGGCAAAATATTTGAGGCAATTTGCTGAAAAAATAAAGGATATAAAAGAGTATCAGATAGCAGAAATCCTTGATTCTGGGCTACCTCGCTCTATATCTTCAAGAATATCTTTTGGAGCTTTGAGAAGAGGATTTGAATACTACGCCGAGTGGTGCGACAAAATCTCTTCTGATGTTGTAGGAATAGGTCAGAACTTTTTTGATTTCACACTAAAAGAACCTTTCGGAGTTGCAGCAATAATAACATCTTGGAATGTTCCTGGAATGTTCTTAGGTTTTAAGGTTGCCCCCGCTCTTGCAGCAGGAAATACGGTGGTTATAAAACCATCTGAAAATTCACCTCTGCCTGCTTTCATATTTGCAAAAGTGGCAAAAGAAGTATTTCCACCAGGAGTTGTAAATGTAATTTTCGGAGGACCAGAAACAGGAAAATATTTAATTTCACATAAAGATGTGTGGTTAGTATCATTCACCGGTGGAACAGAAATAGGAGAAAAAATAATGAAAGAAGGCGGAATTAAAAAATATATCCTTGAACTTGGAGGAAAATCCCCAAACATAATTTTTGAGGACGCAAATATTGATTCAGCTGTATTTTTATCTAATGTTGGAATGTTTTCGTTAGCGGGGCAGATGTGTGCAGCATCCTCGCGTATCTTCGTTCAAAAATCAATATATGATGAGTTCGTAAAAAAGTATACAGATATGGCAAAAGGAATATCTGTTGGAGACCCTTTTGACCCTGCTGTAATATCAGGACCACTTATTAGCAAAAAACAACTTGAAAGAGTTGAAAGATTTGTTGAAAAAGGGAAAAAAGATGGTGGGAAAATACTCGTTGGAGGTGCAAGATTAAATCAAAAAAAGGGATACTTCTTTTTCCCAACAGTTTTTGTAGATTTACCGCATAACTCAGAAGCTGTACAAGAAGAAATTTTCGGTCCGGTTGTGACTATTTTCCCATTTGAGAGTGAAGATGAAGTCATTCAGCTTGCAAACTCAACAAAATATGGACTTGCAAGCGCAATATTCACAAAAGATATATCACGAGCAATAAGAGTTGCAAAGAAAATAAGAGCAGGAACGGTATGGATAAACACCTTTGGTATAATTCCACATAATGCCCCATGGGGTGGATATAAAATGTCAGGCGTAGGAAGAGAAGGAGGCAAGGAAGGATTAGAAGATATGCTTCAAGTAAAAAATGTTTATATACAAATTTAAAAGCGATTATTTCATAAAATCTCTTCAAAATTCAAAGTAAAATTAAAGCCAAATTTAACCCAATCAGATTCTATTTTCTATTTCCATCCCTATTTTTGAAATGCAGGAAATTTTAAAATCTAAATAAATAAATCAAGTGCTTAAAAAGAAGAAAATAAGAAAACAATGGCACAGAAGAAAAGGAAACAAATATAGTAAAGAATTAAAAAGGTTTGACCCAATTTTGAAAGAGATTTTCTCAGAAGCAATAGGAATGATTTATTACTTAGCTACCGGTGAAAAAATAGGTAAAAAAGTCAAAGTTATATCTGCGGAAATAAGTTTGGTAAAAACTTTTCGTCCTGATATTTTAGTTGAAGCTGATGGTAAAATAATCCAAGTTGAAATACAGGCTCAACAAGATAAAACTTTACCACGCAGGATGTTTCGCTATTACTATGCAATAGTAGAAAAATACAAAAAGGAACCCACCCAAATCGTTTTATTCGTAGGAAAAGGAAATCCTCCTCCGTCAGAGTTCAGAACCCCTAAACTAACCTTAAAATACAAAGTTTTAGATATGAAGAAAATAGACCCTGATGTATTCATAAAAAGCAAAAAACCAGCAGAAGTTATTTTGGGAATTTTGGCTGGGAAATTCAAAGATAAACCCAAAATAATAAGAAAGGTCAAAAAAAGGATTGCAGAAATCTTGAAAAATGAAGTAGAAATTGCTAAATATATGGATAGCATAAGTTTTTTAGCCGGTTTATTTGATATTGAAATAAAGGTAAAACCTATGCCAATACAAGTTGATATAAGGAAAACTTTCCTCTATAAATGGGGAAAGGAAGAGGGACTGAAAGAGGGAGAACAGAGAGGAGTTGTAAAAGGTCTGAAACAAGGTTTGAAACAAGGTCTGAAACAAGGTTTGAAACGGGCAGTTTTAAGGATTGTGCAAGTAAAATTTGGTAGCTCGAAAGCAAAACAAATCAAAAACTTTTTAGAGAAGGTTGAAGATATAAATCTTCTGAAAAAGATAGAAACAGGAGCAATAAAAGCCAAAACTTGGGAAGATTTCTACAAAACACTCAAAAACCATAGACCGAACAAGACCTAAACCCCATATAATTCAAACCAACGCAAGGAAAACTCTCATTTTAAGTTTCAAAAAACTTTACTAAATCTTTTAGCTTCGCTGAAATCAAAGAGAGCTCTTCTGATATAGATTTTACAGCGGAAACCATTTTACCAAGTCCTTCCAAAGCCTCTGTTATCTGAGAAACATTCCTTGCTATCTCCTGTGATGTACTTACCTGCTGCTCAAACCCCGACGAGAGTGATGAAACCTCCTCAGAGCTTTTCTTTGAATAATCTTCTATCTGTGAAAATCTACCCTTTACTTCATCCATAGAAGAAACTATTTCAGAAAAACTACCTGTTATATTCTTCATAAAAGCTGATACTTCATCTATTGTTTGAGATATTTTTGATACAAATTGATTTATTGATTTGAGCTCGTCCATAGTTCTTTCTGCAAGCTTTCTTACCTCCTGAGCAACTACCGCAAATCCCTTTCCGGCATCTCCTGCCCTTGCTGCTTCTATTGATGCGTTCAGAGCTAAAAGATTTGTCTGATCTGCTATATCCTCAACAGTGGAAACTATATCTTTTATTTTGCCTATTTCATCTGAAAGACTTTTAAGTTTATCTGAAAACGAAGAAAGCTCATAAGAGAAAATCCTTATTTTTTCAGAAAGTTCGGACACACTCTTTATGCCTACAAGGGAAATATCAGATGAATCTTTTACAAGTTTTGCAACCTGCTCCATTCTTCTTCCTACCTCCCTCATAGTAGATGAAAACTCCTCAATAGCATTTGAAATCGCTATAATGTTACCAGAAATTTGATTTGATGTCGTAAAAATATTCCCGACCTCTCTATGTATCTTTTCTGAAATCTCTTTGAGTGTACTCGCAAACTTTACAACCTCCGAGATTACCTTTGTTATCTCTTCTGACGCTATATTCCAAACCTCCGCTATTTTGCCAACCTCATCTTTTTGTTTTATATTGACCTTGCTTATTTTACCTTTTGAAAGAGAGCCGAAAACATTCAAAAACTTCTGCAAAGGAGCAGTAATAGTGCCAGCAATAAAAAAACCCACTAAAACCAACACGAACAAAATCACAAGTGAAATTCCTAAATTTATAAGCATAGCTTGAGCTAAATTCCATGTTTTAGGAAAGCCAATTATAACTGCTCCCAAAATCTCTGAGCCTTCAGAAGAATAAACCGGCGAGATGGCTAAAATAAATCTCCCTTTTTTCACCTCCATACTTGGATTTTCAAAAAAGTTTCCAGGTAAAGATATTTTATCTAATTCGGATTTATCTTTGGTATCTAAATCGCTTTCCCACCTTACAAATTCTTTCACAAAACCTTTTTTTATGTAGACTTTTGCAAATTTTGCTGTACCTGAAAGTAAATCAGTTAAAGTTGATTGAGCACCTTCTTCTGTCTCAAATTGCAAAGAACTTGAAAGACCTTTGGCAACTAATGCAGCAGTAGTAGTAATAACTTCTTCTTCATGTTTTTTGACTTGAACATAAGAGTAAATGGAAGAAAAAACAAAAAAATTAGAACAGAACTTATAAGAAGCAATACAATTTTTGTTTTTATACTCATTTCATTTAATTCCTGTCTTTAATTTACATATCTTTCCTTTTTACCTATCACATAGCTTTCGTTTTTGCTTCTCTTTATTCTGCTTTTGCGTGAGAGAAGAAAGCCCCATCCCAATCTTTGCCACCTTTGTAGTGACAATTTGAGCAGTCTTTATCTACATTTGCAACGATTGCTTTCTTGTCTGGCATTGAGAAGCCTTCCCATCCCCATCCACCTGTTTGACCATATTCTTTCTTTTTGTGCATAACTAAAATTAATTTTGGTTCTTTTCCTGCTTTATCTTTGAAGTTCACAAATATAATAAGCGAGCCCTCAGGAAACGGTGGCGGTTCTTTTCCTTCTTTTTTGTATTCTTTGATGTGCTTTTTGAAGTGCTCATAAGCTACATCGTTAAGATATGTTCTGTGGAGACCCGGAACAATTGCAAAGAGAGGATTACCTTTGAGTATTTCTCCTTCCTCCACGAGGTTTAGTTTTTCCCAGTTTTCTGGGAAAGGAACTTTTTCCTGTGAATGAAGAACCATCCAGCCGAAAAATAAAGATATAGCGGCACCAAAAAGTATCCTTATGCCTCTGACTTTTATTTTTATACTTTTTCTACCCATGTTATTCCACCTCCTCTTTTATTTTTTTGTTTTTTGATTAAGCCGATTTGATTTAAAATGAGACTTTGATAAGTTTTGGCTCTGTAAAGACTTAAATGTGCTATATATATATGCATTATTGCAAAGTTTTTCATTTTTGCTTTCAAAAGATGTATCATATAAATCATTTTCATTATAATCATTTTACAGGTTTTTTTGTTTTTTCTTTGCAAGATTTTTTGAAAATCGCTCATCAATAACTTTTCTCTTCATGCTTTTGATATGATAAAGAGGCTACTCACATTAGAGGATTTATCAAAAACAGAACTTGCCGAGATAATAGAGAGAGCAGTTGAAATATTCAAATCAATCAAAACTCAAAGTAGCAACACAAAGAAAGGAACAAAAAAAACACGGAAAAGAGAAAATGACTTGAACATAGATAGTGAAAAACTAAAAAATAAAGTTGGGTTAATATATTTTGAGAAACCTTCTACAAGAACAAGAATTTCGTTTGAAACTGCAATTTATAAACTCGGCGGAAAAGTTGTATATTCTTCACCTCAAGATACCCAGATATCAAGAGGAGAAGATTTGAGAGACTTTATAAAAGTTGTTGAAGGATATGTTGATTTTGCAATATGCAGAGTAAATAGCCATAAAACATTAGAAGTTTTTGCAGAAAACTCACAAATACCAATAATTAATGCTTTAAGTGATTTGAGTCATCCAACGCAGATAATTTCTGACCTTGCAACAATAAAGTTTTTACTCGGAACATACGAGGGAAGAAAAATTGTTTTTCTCGGAGACGCAAAAAATAATGTAGCAAGGTCGTGGATAGAAGCTCTTTTAGTTCTTGGAAATTTTCAGCTCGTTTTCAGCTGTCCGCCCGGATACGAGCCAGATTTCGGCTCAGGATATTCAGTGGAGCACGAACCTCAAAAGGCAGTCCAAAAAGCAGATGTAATATACACAGATGTGTGGTTTTCTATGGGACAAGAATATTCTGAGGAAAAAGAGAAAAAGATGGAAGTTTATAGAGTTGATAAGTCAAAAATTTCTGATGTAAAGATTGTTATGCATTGCCTACCTGCTCACAAGGGAAAAGAAATTTCAAAAGAAGTTTTCAACATGTATGAGGATGTTATTTTTACACAAGCACACATGAAATTGGCATCGGCTATCGCAATTGTTGAATCAATTTTCTGATGAAAGAAAAAAATTCATTTTTCACCTTTCTTATTTTTTACTTCTGCATAAATCTTCTCTGCTTTTTTTGCAACTGCCGTTTTTGATAAATCTTTATCTTTTTCAAGAATAATTTCAAGTCTTCTCATAGCGGGTTCGTATAGCTTTCTTCTTATGTAGAACTCTGCAACAGATAAGTGATGCTCTGCTATGAGGTTCAAAACTTTTTCTCTTGCTTTCATCACTTCTTTGAATTTTTCATGGTCTTGATACCTTTGGATGAAGATAGAAGAAATTTCTCTTACCTTTTTTGCATACTCAATATCTCTATCTGGTGTATCAACGAATTTCATATAGCATAAGATGGAATAGTATAGTGCGTCAGGGGCTTTTTTATGTGAGCTATATCTTTGATGGAAAGATTCAAACAAAACAGCTGCTTCTGCGCAATCCCCTCTTTTCATTCTGACATAGGCTATACCGAAGTTTGCATCAGGAACATATTGAGAAGTTGGAAAAAGCTCTATGATTTTCTGAAAATATCTTTCTGCGGTTTCATAGTCTGCTGTGAAAATTCCGCCCTCAGCTTTTTCCATAGCAAGTTTATAAAGTAATGCAGGGTCATTTGGTGGCTCTTTTTGGGAGCAATTATATAAAATAACAGCAAAAAAGAGAAGAAAGAGAGGGGAGGAGATTTTTTTCATGTTTTTGGTGCCGAGGGCGGGACTTGAACCCGCACGGGTGAACCCCACAGGATCCTGAGTCCTGCGCGTCTTCCAATTCCGCCACCTCGGCCCTCTATTTTATTTTATGAAACCAAAACTTCAAATGAAAGATTTCCAGAAAAATCAATTTTACGAAGAAACCAAAATTAAAATTGAAAAGTTCATCAAAACAAGCCTTCTATAAATATAAAAATGACTAAGACTGAAGAGTTATTTTTTGGTAATCAACATACAGTTGCTCAGGAATTTGAACTTTTTGGTTCAGGACTTATGACAGGTGAAATTTGCTCAATAAGGGTAAAACCTGCCCCGGAAGATACAGGGATAGTATTCGTTGCAAACGGAGAAGAAGTAAAACTTTCACAAAATATAACTTATCCCGGGTTTCACAACTTAACACTAAAAACTTCATCAGGAGATATTCTTTACATTGAACATATATTATCTGTGTTTTTCTCTTTCGGAGTAGATAACGCAATAGTAGAAGTTGAAGGAAAAGAAATTCCGTTTTTTGATGGATCGGCTCTGATATTTTCAGAAAGGATGTTGCAGGTAGGTTTAAAAGAACAAAACTCAATAAGAAGATATTTTGTCATAGCAGAAAGAACAGAAGTGAGAGATGAAAACGGAATAATAATAGCCGAGCCATCAGATAAGTTCATAATTCACGCAGTTTATCAGTCTCCAAATGGGAAAAAGGAAGAATTTATTATTGAAGATAATATTGAAATTTATCCAGATGAGATAGCGCCAGCGAGAACTTTTATTTACGAGAAAGATTTAAAAAAAGCATTAGAGATGGGATTATTCAAGGGAGGAAATATGGACTCGGCAATAATATTTTCAGATGAAGATAATCCAATAAACACAGATTTAAGATTTGAAAACGAAAAGGTTAGACATAAAGTTTTAGATTTTCTTGGGGACCTTTATTGCTCTGGAATAAGATTTTTCGGGAAATTTTTCATTCTAAACCAATCTCACAAACTTTCACGGGAACTACTAAATAAATTAAAATATTTGCTGATGTAAAGATGTTGATGCAAAGATAGGGCAAAATTCATTTTATTTATCATTTTATTTGTTAATTGTCATTTATCTGTTCAATTGTTCTCCTTGTTTCTCAGAAGTTCCTTCAAGCACTTTGAAGTTTTTGACGAGAGATAAGACTATATCTGTAGGTTGAGCTCCTTTTTTTAACCAATCCAAATATTTTTCTTTATTGAGGTCAAAAATTTTTCTTTTTGGGTCCCAGTGTCCAATTACTTCTATAAACTTTCCATCTCGTGGTGAGCGCGCATCCGCAACCACAATCCTATAAAATGGATTTTTCTTCTTTCCAAACCTTTGCAACCTTATCCTAACCATATACCCAAATTTATGAAAATAAAATTAAAGCTTACAAAATCCAAAAAATTTGCCGCTTTTTCAGAATTTAAAAACATCAAAAAATTCAGTCTTCTACAACAAAAAGCGATACCGCTCCATCTGATCCCTTCGGACGAATGTATATTCCAGATGCTTCAACAAGTATATCTTTTTCTCCATTTTCCTTCTCGTAAATTATGAGTCCCTTCGTGAAAATTTTTCTTCCCTCAACCTTTACGACTTCACCTTCAAGCTTCAAAGAGACTCCGAGAGGGACAGGTTTTTTATAGAGTATTTCAATCTTTCCAAGAAAACAAGGGAAAAAATTACCAGTAGCGAAGCTCATAACTTCATCTATGAAAACAGCTATCACTCCCCCATGCACATGACCCGGTGGTCCTTGATGTTCTTCTTGCGAGAAAGTAAAATAAAAGTAAGATTTATTATTTTTTTCATCAAAAA
>Ga0079996_112786_pt1 | contig 10952 bp, 7 predicted proteins | sample PerSpoAPS_AMetaG_FD_69199 | JGI IMG/M metagenome (GOLD analysis project Ga0079996, IMG submission 69199) | Thermal spring microbial communities from Yellowstone National Park, Wyoming, USA - Perpetual Spouter A (PS_A) MetaG (SPADES assembly)... | ecosystem: Environmental > Aquatic > Thermal... | reverse complement strand
CCGGCGGCGACGTCATCGTTGGGGTAAGCGGCGGGATAGACAGCACGGTGACGGCACTCCTGGTGCACATGGCCGTGGGCGAGAGGGCCCACGCAATCTTCGTGGACCACGGGCTCTTCCGCGAAGGCGAGCCCCAGCAGGTGGTTTCGCTCCTCACGTCCCTCGGCGTGAAGGTCCAAGTGGTCGATGCGCGCGAGCGCTTCCTCAAGAGGCTGGAAGGCGTCTCAGACTGCGAGGAGAAAAGGAGGATTGTAGGGGAGATCTTCGCAGAGGTCTTCGCCGAAGCTGTGTCGAAGATACCCAATGCGAAATACCTGGCACAGGGCACCCTTTACCCAGATGTGGTGGAGAGCGGCGCGGTAAAGGGCGCGGACAGAATAAAAAGTCACCACAACGTGGGCGGTCTACCTCCCTGGTTTAAGCTGGAGCTCGTCGAGCCCCTCCGCGAGTTCTACAAAGACGAGGTAAGGAGGATAGCCAAGGCGCTTGGGTTGCCAGAGGAGGTGGTGCACCGCCACCCCTTCCCAGGCCCCGGACTCGCCGTGCGGATAATCGGGCCCTTTACTCGGGAAAAGCTAGAAATCGTGAGGAAAGCCACAAAAATCGTGGAGGAGGAGCTGGAAAGGGCAGGCCTTCTGAGAAAGGCGTGGCAAGCCTTCGCCACAGTAGGCGATGATAAATGGGTGGGGGTAAAGGGAGACAAACGCTCCGTCGGTTACATAGTGGCGGTAAGGATCGTAGAAAGCGAAGACGCCATGACTGCAGACTGGGCAAGACTTCCATACGACGTTTTGGAAAGAATCTCTGCAAGAATAACCTCGGAGATACCCCAAGTCACCATGGTCACCTACGCCATAACCACAAAACCCCCCTCCACCATAGAGCCCTGTTAAACACAGCGACGGTTGCATTTGGCCCACGAGGAGTTGAGATATGCGGTCGGCCCTACCGGCTCCGCCTTCAGCCCACGCCCGTGACTCGGGCGCGTCTGGCGGGCGGGGAACCGGGGGTTCAGATAATGTTTTAACCGGGGTTTATAAGAGTTATCATGTATCTAGGCACCAAGTTCGCCGTGGCTTCTGAGAGCTACTTGGCCACCAGGGCCGGCTACGAGGTATACAAGGCCGGGGGCAACGCCGTTGACGCGGTTGTGGCGGCCTCCGCCGTGTTGACGTACACCCTGCCGCACCTGGGCGGAGTCGGAGGCGACTTCCTCGCCCTGGTCCGCGCTGGGCGGGTTGAGGCTGTTGTGGGCTTCGGCTGGGCGCCTAAGAGAGTCCCTAAGAAGCCGCCGCGTAGGGGGATCCAATCTGCCGTTGTGCCGGGCTACGTGGCTGGTCTATATGAGCTACACAGACGCCACGGGCACTTGCCTTGGGAGAAGGTTGTGGACTTCGCCACAGCCGCCATGGAGAAGGCGACCATGCACCCCTCCCTGGTCTCCGCCATTGAGAAAAACGCAGACCTCCTGGCGAGGGACCCAGGCGGCAGGATGTATCTGGAGCTCCCCAAGATGCCTGGCTCCCCCTACAGAATCGAGCCGCTTCTAAAGCTGTGGAGGAGGCTGAGGGACAGTCCCCTGTCTTTCTACGACGAGGTGGCGCGGGACGTGGCGGAGCTTGGATATTTCGAGGTGGAGGACTTCTCCACTTACAAACCCACCGTGGGGGACGCCCTGCGGATGGAATACGGCGAGTGGACGATATATGAGGCGCCGCCCCCCTCCCTGGGGTTCGCCGTGTTGCTTGCGCTGAAGCTGGCGCAACCCGCCGAGGGCCCGTTTAGCTACGCCAGGATTAAAAACGTGGTTGCGGCTTTGAAGAAGGCGCACTGGGCCCGCGACAAGTTCCTCCACGACGGGGAGGTCCCCATCTACGACATCTTGGAAGGGAGGGTGGAGCTCGGGGAGGCGGAGTCGCCGGAGCCCACCCCAGGCACCACCTACCTCGCCGCGGCCGACGGAGAGGTCGTGGTGTCTGCCATACAGTCTCTCTACCATCCCTTCGGCTCCGGCGTCACGGAGCCTAGGTGGGGCATCACGTTTAACAACAGGGCCAGCGACTTCACGGCCGGCCTCAACGAGGCGGCGCCGCGTAAACGGCCGGCGCACACCCTATCGGCCGTGTTGATGGGGCGTGGGGATGAGGTATATGCGCTCGGCGCAAGCGCCGGCCACTACAGACCCGCCATATACGTCCAGCTTATTCAAAACGTCGTGAGCTACGGCATGGACCCACGCCAAGCGGTGTGGGCCCCCCGCTTCATCTGGCTCCGCGGCGATGAGGTGCAGGCGGAGGAAGGGTGGGAGCAGGGGCCAGATGTGCGGCTGGTGAAGTACCCAAGCCGCATGGGGGTCGCGGCATTGGTAGCCCGCAGAGGAAAAGGAGCTGTGGCGGTCGCGGACATACGGGGCGACGGCCTTGCGCTCGGCGAATAAAATTTATTTCTCCCAGCGGTACTATGTATTATGACGTATAGATGTGCAATATGTGGAAGAGAGGACACGCCTCTTCTTGAGGCCAACATAAAAAACAGAGGCCCCGCCTTGATATGCCCCGATTGCTGGTCTAAGCTCATGGCGGAGAACAAAATCGTCGTCGGGAGCACAGGAGGAGGCTGTGCCTGCGGGTGATGCGTACCTACTATGTTAATCAAGTTGCGCGTCTCCCGGCTTGTGCATCTCCTTGTTTCACGCGGAGTTGACACGGTTGGACTGCTCCGAGATGTAAGTGCCACATTTGCCGCCCGGTGCTTCGACATAGATTTCATATACACCAGCGTCGCGGAGGGTGCGCCTCCAAGATAGCTGGCGGCGACGTACGCGATTTGTGTTGAAATAGCCCCACAGATGGCCGAGGGCTTGGGGGGAGGCGGTTGCTAAATTTGTTAATTTTGGCGATTTTCTTCGCCGGCGCTACCTCCCTCTCCACAGCCTTAAGTAGCGCCGACAGAGGCTGAGGTGACAAGCTCCGCGCCGCGGTCAAGGCCGTAGTAGACGGCGTAGAGGAGGCACACGACGTCGGGTTCAAACGCCTGAAGACGGCATGAGCCGTCTACAGTTCTACGTGAGGGGCGTGGAGACAAAGGCGAGGGCGGAGAAGTTAATAGAGGTGCTGATGGGAGAAAAGCCCTCAGTATGCAAGATGTCCGATGGGGAGGACGATGATCAGAGGCACAGGCAGACACGTAGAGGCCCTGGCCCAATGCAAAGAGCTTAGAGAGGCGATAGAGAGGTGGAGCGATCGCAAAGCCCTGGAAGCCCAAAAAACTTTTAAACAAACACGTTACGGGAGTCGGCGGGGGTGCCCGAGCCAGGTCAAAGGGGCGGGTGGTTGCCCGCCCGGCTAGAGGGGCAGGGTTGAGGTCCCTGTGGCGTAGGCCTGCGTGGGTTCAAATCCCACCCCCCGCACCATCTTTATAGTTCTATATATGATAATATATTTTAATAGGTGCAACACATATACCATGAACAAGTCTCTGGCAATAGGAGTAGTCGTGGTGTTGATACTGCTTGCGATCGCCGCTGTGTTTCTGATGCAACCGCAACAAACCACCACGCAGACCCCGACGACTCAGCCGACGGCTACGCCCACTACGACGCCGAGTCCAACTACCACTCCTGCGGTCATTGCGTTGACTATAGGCGTTACAGATAAGGTCACCGACTTGGACCCGTCTAACGCCTACGACTTCTTTACCTGGGAGGTGCTTTACAACACCATGGCTGGTCTTGTGAGGTACAAGCCAGGCACCACGGATCTGGAGCCCGACTTGGCGGAGAGCTGGACTGCGCTGGAGGGTGGGAAGGTCTGGGTGTTTAAGCTTAGGCCTAACCTCAAGTTCTGCGACGGCACGCCGCTCACGGCGGCAGACGTCAAGCGCTCTGTTGAACGCGTCATGAAGATAAACGGGGATCCTGCCTGGCTTGTCACAGACTTCGTGGAGCGTGTGGAGGCGCCCAACGCCACCACCGTGGTGTTCTATCTAAAGGCCCCCGTGAGCTATTTCCTAGCTCTTCTGGCTACGCCGCCGTATTTCCCAGTGCATCCGAAGTACGCACCTGACAAGGTCGATTCGGACCAGACCGCTGGGGGCGCCGGACCCTACTGCATAAGGACTTTTGTGAGAGATCAGCAGATTGTGCTTGAGGCTAACCCCTACTACTACGGGCCCAAGCCGCAGATCTCCAGGGTCGTCATTAGGTTCTATAAAGACGCCACCACGCTGAGGCTCGCCCTTGAGAGGGGCGAGGTAGACATCGCGTGGAGAACTTTAAGCCCGCCGGATATAGAGGCGTTGAGGGCGTCTGGCAAGTTTAAGGTTGTGGAAGTCCCTGGCTCTTTTATCAGGTACATAGTGTTGAATCTAAACATGCCGGAGTTGAAAGATGTAAGAATTAGGCAAGCGCTCGCCGCCGCCGTATGTAGACAAGATATTGCGAAAACGGTGTTCCGCGGCACCGTGGCTCCGCTCTACACGCTGGTGCCGGAGGGCATGTGGAGTTCCTACCCCGTCTTTAAGGAGAAATACGGCGACTGCAACGTAGAGCTTGCCAAGTCGCTTCTCCAACAGGCCGGCTACGGCGCCGGGAAGAAGCTCAACATCGAGTTGTGGTACACGCCGACTCACTACGGCGACACCGAGAAGGACCTCGCCGCCGTCTTGAAGGAGCAGTGGGAGTCCACCGGCATGGTTTCAGTCACTGTGAAATCGGCCGAGTGGGCCACCTACGTGCAACAGCTTAGAAGCGGCGCCATGATGGTTTCGCTCTTGGGCTGGTACCCCGACTATTTAGACCCCGACGACTACACGACGCCGTTTTTAAAGACGGGCTCAAACAAGTGGCTCGGCAACGGCTACAGCAACCCCAAGATGGACGAAGTCCTTGCGAAAGCAGCCCTCGAGTTAAGCCAATCGGCAAGAGAGCAGCTCTATAGGCAGGCGCAGCAGATTTTGGCGGAGGACGTGCCCATAATTCCCTTGGTTCAAGGCAAGTTGTTTATTGTGACTAAGCCCAATATAGAAGTCGTGATGGATCCTACGATGATTCTGAGGTACTGGGCTATTAAGGTCTCTTAAAACGTCTCTTTTTTCCCCATCTTCTCCCCCAACCCCTCTCCCAGGAGGGAGAACCCCAGGGCTGTGATCACTATGAAGGCCCCCGGCACCAGGAGCCACCAGCTCCCGTTTACTATGTAGGACCTGGCGCTTGAGAGGTCAAGCCCCCAGTCGGGCGTAGGAGGGGTGACCGTATAGCCGAAGAAGGCTAGGGCGGACTCAGTTAGGGCGGCGTCTGCTATGTTTATGGTGGCGACGACCACCAGCGAAGGAACCAGGTTGGGCAAGATGTGTCTAAACACTATCCTCCACCGGGGCGCCCCCAGGGCGACGGCTGCCTCGACGAAGAGGCTGGACTTAACCACCATGGTCTCGTTACGCGCCATCCTGAAGTAGGTGGGGATGTAGACAACCCCGATGGCCAACGCGGCATTCAGCGGGCTGGGCCCCAAAATGCTCGCAATCGCTATCGCGAGGATGAGGCTGGGGAAGGCGTACATGCTGTCCATAACCATGTTGAGCCCCTTGTCGAACCTGCCCCCTATGTAGCCCGAGAACATGCCAATGGTGAACCCCGCCGCCGCCGAGAAGAGGGTGGCCAGGAGAGAGATCCCGATAATTACCTGGCCTCCGTAGAGAACTCTGCTGAACACGTCGCGGCCGAGGTTGTCGGTGCCGAAGAGATGCGCCGCGCTCGGCGGGCTGAGGGGGTCGCCGGCCCTCTTCGTTGGGTCGTAAGGCGCTATGAGGGGCGCCAACGCGGACAGCAACACGACGAACAGAACCAGCGTCGTCCCCACCTTCAGCATCATAGCCCCCTCCTAACTCTGGGATCCAGCAACGCGTTTATTATGTCCACGGCCACGTTCATAAACACGACGATCAGCACAAACACCACCACCGTCCCCTGCACGGTGGTGTAGTCCAGATACTGGATCCTCTCAAGCAACAGCGTGCCCAGCCCCGGCCAGGAGAAAGTGGTCTCGGTCAGCACAGCCCCCTGGAGCAACAGCGCAAGCTGTAGCCCCATCATGGTGACGGTGGGCACGATGGCCACGCGGTACGCCTTCCACAGGATGTTTCTTTCAGGAAACCCCATGGCTCTGTAGGCCGAGATGAAGTCCTCGCCGAGCGTCTTAACCATGTTGTTCCTAATGAGGCGTACAAAGACTCCGGACAACACAAGCCCCAGGGTGAAGGAGGGCAACGCCAGGTGCCACAAGGCGTCTGCGAAGGAGTCGAGGCGACCGGAGAGTAGCGAATCCAGCAGGTACAAGCCGGTGATCCTCGGCGGCTCCAACCCCGGCGTTATCCTGCCCGCCACGGGGAAGACGCCGAGCCACACGGAGAACACCAGTTGCAGGGCGAGCCCTATAAATGGGATAAACAGTACATAAGTAACCATGGCGTAGATCCGGGCCGTCAGGTCTACCTTACCGCCGTATCTGGCGGCGAGGAACCCGAAGACGTGTCCCAGCGCTATGCTCACGAGGAAGGCCGCCACGGCGAGCTCCACAGTGGCGGGCAACCTGTCCATTATCTCCGCCGCCACGTCTCTCTTCCCGAAGATTAAGCTTTTGCCGAGGTCGCCAGTGAACACCTGCGCCAAGTAGTCAAGGTACTGCTCGTGAAGAGGCTTGTCAAGCCCCGCCTCCTTGATCAACTGCTCCACGTACTCTGGCGGCGCCTTCATTCCCACCATAGCCACGATGGGGTTGCCCGGTATAACTCGCAAGACGAAAAACACAACAGTAAGCAGAATCAACAACGTAGGCACCGCCAAAGCCACCCGAAGAGCGACATACCTCAGAAGACTCATGCATACAAACATCTCTGGGCAAATAAACTTCAACCTGCCCTTGAGGCAGTTAAAAGCCTATATGCAAGAAGGGTACTTGGCTCATAACCGGCTCTGACACACGAGCGCTTCCAAAAGGCAACAGAAGCCGCCAGCTTGAGACAGCGGTTTAAGCCGCCTATCGAAAAAATATGACCCGCGGCGGATGCGCGGCTTGAGACGGCCATTTCGCAACTCGACACAGCCCGCGGCGCGGGCTTCTGCTCGGCCTCCGCCGCAGAGCCGGTTTTGAGGACGACATGTTTATAGGGGTGTGTCTTGACGCGTAGACTGCCCAGCGCCGGCGGCTGACGCGTTTTCTTCGTACACCTGCCCACGGTAGCTTGCTTCCGCTCAGCTGGCTCAGAGGTGTCAGCCTGCTGTGACCCTTCACGGCTGTCCCGACGCATGGGCCTCCGGCTGGCGCATCTTCTTCGGCGGGGATTGCTTCTGCCGGTTGCTTGAGGCGCTCCCCCCGCGTTTACTCCTCGTCGCGGTTGGCGCCGACGGCATTTGAAACCCGTATATGGCCGCCTCCGGCGACGCGGCCGTGAGCCGCCGGACAGATCCCATCCCCGCACCACCTATCTTCATGCCTCGGGCAGAAAATTTTTAAACCGTGGGAAGCACCAGTTTCGGGGCCCGTGGCTTAGCCCGGTTAGAGCGCCCGGCTGATATTTAGTCTGTAATCAGAAACCGGGAGGTCCCGGGTTCAAATCCCGGCGGGCCCACCAGCCTTCTTTTCTGTGCTGATGTAAATTTTTATACTGGGTAAAAAATCGGCTTTATGCGTGTCGTCTATGCGGCTGAGGAAGTTGAGATACCCAGCAACGTTAAGGTCGCCGTAGAGAAGACTGGGCCGTTTGACTACGTGGTTAAGGTTAGGGGTCCGCTTGGCGAGATCGTGAAGGAGTTTAGAAATACGCCTGTGGTGATGTCTCTGCAAGACGGCAAGATCGTGCTGGAGGTTTTTGACGCGAGGAAGAGGGAGTACGCCATCTTGGGCACGTACAAGGGGCTTCTTAAGAACATGTTCCTCGGCGTGACGAGTGGCTGGAGGTACAAGTTGAAGGTGATATATACGCACTTTCCCATGCTCGTCAAGGTGCAGGGGAACCAGCTCATTATTGAGAACTTGCTGGGCAGGAAGTCGAAGATCGTTTTGGAGGTTCCTAAGGGGGTTAAGGTGGAGGTCAAGGGCAAGGAGGACGTCGTGGTGGAGGGCGTCGACAGAGACGTGGTGAGTCAGTTTGCCGCCGCAATACAAGCCGCGGTGGAGCTGAGGGGCGACGAGAGGCCGTCTCCGCATGGCCGCGAGGGTGGCCTTGGCGTTGTGGATGGCATCTACGTCGTCGGCTACGAACACGTCAAGGGCTAACTTCCGGGCTTACGCGATCTTTTCGGCGCCGTATTCCTTCGTAGTCTTTCTGTTGCCCTTCTACGTCTTTGAGCTTGGGGGAGGCAGGGAGGAGGTGGGCGTGGCCTACGCCCTCTACGCCTTGGCCATCGTGCTCACGCGGCCCGCCTCCGGCGGTCTCGTGGATTCTGTGGGGAGGCGCCGCGTCTTGGCGGTGGGCGGGGTTGCGCTGGCCGCCGCCATGGCTCTGCTGGGCTTCTCCACGGCGGTCCTCCACGTATATGCCGCGCTTTTTCTGGCCGGGGTTGCGTCGAGCTTGGTAAACGTCGCCGTCGTAGCGTACGTCTCAGATGTCGGCGGGCTTGAGGATCCTGCGCTGTATTCCAAGATGCGGGTAGCGGCGGCGCTGGGGGCGGTTGCGGGCGGCGTCTCGATCCCCGCCGCTTATGTCCTCTCGGTGGTGGCTGGCTACGCCGTTGCGTTTAGGGTGTTGGCGCTGGCCTTCGCGGCGGCTTCGCTTATCGCCTTGGCGTTTCTGCCGGGCGAGACGAGGCACTTGTCGTCCCGCCACAAGTGGACCGACGTGGCCGCGGCGGCGTGCGTGATCTGGCTGTCCTTCCTCCTCGGCCTGGCGCTTGGGCTCTATGGGCCTCAGATACTTCCGCATCTACACCTCAAGTTTTCACTTTCGCCGTTTTCAGCCATCCTTGTCTACCTGCCGGCAGTGGTTGCCTGGCTTTACGGGCCGAGGCTTGCGAGGCCCAGCCGCCGCGTGGTGGCGGCTGGCGCCGCGGTCATGTCCATAGCGTTGCTCGGCATGGGCCTATCGCCGAGCCCCGTCCTCTTCTCCGTGTTTTGGCTTCTGGAGAGCTTCGGCGTCGCCGCGGTCTCCACGGCCCTGGATCAGTCTCTGGCTAGGCATGTGGCTGGGGCGTACTGGGGGAGGGGCTACGGCGTGTATCAGGCGATGAACAACCTCGGCTACTCCCTGGGGGCCGCGGCCTCTGGGTACTTGCCCAACCCGTTTATCTACGCCGTCGTGCCGCTTGTGGCTCTGCTCGCGTCTCTCTCTATGTGTAAAGCCCGGTGAATATGCCCAGCGGGATGAGGAGGCCGACGGCGAGGTTTAGGTTGAAAGCCCTGGCCACCTCCCCCCTCGCGCCGAGGATCGCCGAGTAGATCTCTAGAGCCGCGCCGGCGAGTGTCGCCGGGAGGCCCCACGTGGAGAGCCCGTAGAGGAGATGGTTCGCCACGTAGAGAGCCGCCGACGTGGTGAGGAGAAGTAGGGCTGTGGCGTCCGCCGTCTTTAAGCCGAAGCAGGCGGCTACGCTACCGAGGCCGTGGGTCTTGTCGAAGTGGTAGTCGCCTTTGGAGTACATGACGTCGAACCCGGCCACCCAGAGCGCCGAGGCGGCCACGAGAAGCCAAGGAGTCTTGGCCAACGCGGCTTCAAGGTCGTCGGGGTGCATGGCAATGGCGGCGCCGAGGGGCACGAGGGCGTAGACGAGGCCTAGGTGGAGGTGGGGCATGCAGTGTAGCCTCTTGGCGTAGGGGTAGGTGACGACGACGAGGAGGTAGGGGGCGGCGAGGATCAGGGGCCACCTGCCCAGGGCGGCGGCTGAGAGGATGAAGACGGCGGCTCCGAAGGCGAAGACCCCGTAGGCTTCCCTGAAGCTCACCTTGCCGGCGACGAGCAACCTGCCCTGGGTCCTAGGGTTTAGCCTGTCTATGGGGTAGTCGGCGATGTTGTTCCACGACATGCCGGCGGTTCTCAGGCCGAATACCGCAAGCCCTATAAACACGGCGCGCCACAGATCCATATGGCCCCCCGCGAGGAGGGCGGCGGCGTATGCCATCGGGAGCGTGAAGACCGTGTGCTCCACCCTTATAAACCTGAGCAACCTCGCGGCCGTGGCCCCCACAACCTCCGGGTCGAAAGACACGGAACGGGATCCGTGCCATTTTAAGTGATTTTCGAAAAAGCCTAACGGCTTGCACAGCGTGTAGGACGCGGTGAAGTGCCGACGGCAAAGAGGACACGGGGCCGACCTCGGAGAGGACGACCTGGATAACAGGATAAGCCCAGCATCGTCGGAGGGGTCAATTGGGCGCGGATGCCCTCATCCTGGGCGCCACCGAAGTAACGGCTTAATGACGCCGCCATTTAAGCACCACAAAGACTCTAGTTCGAGAAAAGAAGCCTCTGTGCTAGTGGTTGATCTTATATGCCTAAAGTATGCGACGCAAGGCGAAACGCGGATCAGAGAAATAAGTACGCCCAGCATACTTACATATACTAATAGAGAAGTATGTATGATGGCGAGAAAAATAACGAGACGTGGCCTCATCGGACTTGGCCTCTCGCTTGGAGCGATGGCTACGCTGTATCCGTTCCTCCGATGGGGCTACGAAATTACACAACCGCTGAGACACGCCGCACCCAGAGGCGTGTGGTTTGAGAAGATCGGAGAGGCTCCCAGCGACAGCGAGGTGGAGTTGAGGTTTATAGATGAGGCAGGCAACCCGGCGGAGTTCTCGGCGCTTCTCTTCTGGGAGCCGACGGGTGAAGCAGAGGAGGTCTACATACGGGGAAGGCTGAGACTGCCGAAGAGGGAACTGGCCCACCGTGTGGACAAGTGGAAGGAGTTCCTCGGCGGACGGGGCGAGCCGCCTAAAACCGAAAACACCCTGCTCACCATA
>Ga0079996_113357_pt1 | contig 11048 bp, 10 predicted proteins | sample PerSpoAPS_AMetaG_FD_69199 | JGI IMG/M metagenome (GOLD analysis project Ga0079996, IMG submission 69199) | Thermal spring microbial communities from Yellowstone National Park, Wyoming, USA - Perpetual Spouter A (PS_A) MetaG (SPADES assembly)... | ecosystem: Environmental > Aquatic > Thermal... | reverse complement strand
CTGCGTCCCCGGGGGCCACCACCAGAGCTGGCCCTTCTGCAGGTGGTACCTGGGCGCATACAGGCCAGGAGACTCCATAGCTGTCGTGCTGAGGGGCAACTACGCGGCCGTGGCAAAGAACTACACCGTCGCGGCCATCCCAGCGAGGCGCTGATTCTATTTTTTCTGACATGCTTCCCCCTGCATGCGGTTCACCATACAGCTTAAAAGCCCCATATTGACGCAGGTCTTCGGCGCCTCTCAAAAGCCCCAAACCATAGCCAGGAGCAACCTCTTTACCGTAACCGGAGTGCCCGTCGCGGGTTTTGTGGATGAGGCTAGGGTCAACCTCTACGGCCTTGAGACCAGGGTTTTCGTCACGGAGATGAAGACGGTCTACGTCTTCGACGAGGTGGAGCTCCCGGAGCAGCTACCGGACGACCGCACCATCGGCAGGGTTTTATCCAGCGCCGAGAAGGAGTACGGCAGGAAGGAGGTAGACCCCTACGGCGTTTTGGGGACGGAGGACGAGAGGCGCTACAACATAAAGACGGCGATTGAGATACTGGAGAGGAAGATACCGAAGAGGTGGAGGGAGCACGCCCCCGCCCTGGCCCGGCTTCTGTGGCGGTGGTACTACGCCTACGGCGCCGTCACGCCGCTCTTCCTCGCAGAGGGCTTGGGCATCACCGACGTCATGCTCACCATGACCGACAGGGCCGTCACCGTGGACACCTACAAACACGGCGCGGGGCTTGTGACGAACATCGAGCTGACGCCTAAAGACAGAGAGCACGTGCAGGACGCCATCTCCAGGAGGGTGGCGCCCCTCTCCGCCGCCAGGCCCTTCGCCTCCCGCTTCGACGACCTCTTCCGCATCCGCGTAACCGCCATAGTGCCAGACGTCGCGCCGACGCAGGGCTACGCCTTCCGCCTCATAAACGTGGTGTGGACTGCGCCGCTGTTTGTGTCCATGGGCGGCGCCGAGCCCTGGCAGATGGCGTACCTCTGCGCCCAGTGGCGCAGGGGGAGGCACGTCCTCGTGGCGGGCCTGCCAGGCTCCGGCAAGACGTCTCTGCTGAACGCCGTCTTGAGCTGCACCCAGACCACCCGCCGCCTAGCCATAATCCAGTCCGTCCCGGAGCTGTTTGTCCCTCAAGCCGCCTTCATCGCCACAGAGCGCATCAGCTTCGGCGCCGGCATATCGGACATCTTGATGGCTGAGCTGGTGCAGAGGTTCGGCCTCCGAGCCAACTCCGACGTGGGCATAAACGAGCTTCTGACGGAGAGCGACGTAAGGGCCTTCGTCACCATCGCCTTCGCCGGCTTCGGCGCAGGCGCCACCATCCACGCACAGAGCGCGGAGGAGGTGGTGCTCCGCCTGCTCAGGCTGGGCGTCACCCAGGCGGAGCTTGAGGCCTTGATGCCGCGGCTTATCATACCCGTCATGGAGAAGGCGGTGACGCCGAGGGGTGTTGTGAGGCGCGTGAGCAGGATATACGTCCCGACGCCGCAGGGACACAGGCCGATCGCCAAGGAGGAGGAGGCGCTCAAAGACCCAGAAGCCGCCAAGTGGGAGCAGATAATAGCCGAGGCGGCAGGCACGAAGACCCTGCACAGCCCAGAGGCCTGGGTCGCCTATCTTAGGAAGTTCGACTAATTCAATTTTTTCTCCCTTCTGCGCTGTAGCCATGCCTAAGCCCCTGGTAAAACCTAAAGAGGAGGCCGTCCCGGGCTTTGCCCCTCCTGCCCCCATCCCTGCCGCAACTCCGGAGCCGCAGATGGAAATGAGGCCTCCCGCCGCCTCTGCCTCTGTAGACGTCTCGCTGATATTTGCGCTGTATAAGAAATGCGTTGAGGGCGGCTATCAGAACTGCGACGTGCTGAGGCAGATGGCCGTGGACATGATAAAGGAGCGGCTTAGGTCGGTCATTGAGGCCGAACTGGCAAACCTCATAGAGCCGGAGCTCCGGGGCCAGATAGGGCAGATCTGCATTGAGGTATGACGGACAAGCTCGCCAAAGAGCTGAAGCGGAGGAGGCCGGAGGCGAAGAAGCAGAAGTTCCCCAAGGTGAAGAAGGCGTTTAAGGACATTGTGAAGAGGCTGGCCAGGAAGTACGGCCAGCCGGAGTGGCTCGTGGAGAACACCATAAGGGAGCGGGGCCTGTCGTACACCCTTCAGACGCTCAGCCAATCTCCTCCTCCAAAGAAGAAATCCATCCTTGACAGGCTGAGGAGGCTATGGTCACGAAGGTAGTCGCCGCCTTAAGCCACAAGGGAGGCGTGGGCAAATCCACAGTGCTCAGTAGCGTAGCCTACGCTGTCCGCAAGGAGACCCACTGGCGCGTCGTCTACATCGACGTGACGGCAGACGGCTTAGGCGCAAATCTCCTGGCGCCTGGGTGCAGAGTGGAGTTCGGGACGTATGCGTTCCTGGCTGGCGTAGATGCTCTTCAGTACTGCACCATTGAAGACGGGGCTTATGTCGACACAGTGCCGCCGGGCCCCCTTCCGCCAAACAGCCAGCTGAAGGGCGGCAGGCTGAAGGAGCTTGTGGACATGTTGCGGGGAGAGTACAACTTGATCTTTGTAGACCTCCCCGGCACAGATGAAGTACACAGCGAAGTGATACGCGCCGCCATAAACGTGGCGGACATATACTTCCTCGTGGCTGAGCCGGCCACCGTGCACCTGCTGTGGCGGCTTAAGGACATGCTTCCCCAGGGCAAGCCGATATTCGCCGTATTGAACAAGTACTTAGACGGCATGCCGGGGAAGAACGAGATCCAGCGCATCGGCACCACGAAATACGGCACCTTCGCCTTCGCCATCCCGCTGGAGGGGCCGGTGTACAACGCGGTGCTGGAGGGCAAAATCCCGGCCGCCCTCTCCCGCGTGAAGTTCGTAGAAGTGATAGACCAGATAGCCGCCAAGCTCCAGTACTTCATAGCCGACGTCCGCTGATTCTTTTTTCAGCCCTCTCCCCCTTCGGCCATGCAGGATAAAGAGTTTTTCAAAAGACTTGAGCAGTTCAAGGCCCAGTATCAGCACGACTTAACGCCGGAGGAGATGCAGAGGTGCGTCAACGAGGCTCTTAAAGACAACGCCGTGTTTAAGGCCTATGTGTGCGCGTCGGAAATCCTGGTGAAGAAGGCCAGGCGCAGGAAGGAAAAGCCGCGGCTGGAAGTGGAGAAGGTGAAGGAAGAGGCAGAGGCGGAGGAGGAGGTCGAGCCAGAGACCAAGCCGGAGTTTGCGGCGTTTATATCCCGCCTTCCGTGGCAGGCATATGCGGGGTTCGCAGTCTTGATCCTGGCGCTGATCCACCCGCTTATGGTTCTCCTGGCGCCTCCCATAGTTGCCCTCCTCTACGTCGTCAGGCGCAACACCATGCCCATGTGGACGGAGGGCGACGCGCTGGTGTGGGAGGGGAAAAAGTTCCGGTTCTACGAGGTGGAGCGGGTGTTCAGAGACGTAAACGGCATGGGGCCTCTGGAGTTCAGCAACATCTTGATAACTACGACGCATACCTACAACGGCATATACTACAAGGGCGGAAAGGCCTGGATCCTCCTTGAGGAAGGTGTCGACGCGGAGGAGGCGAGGAGGGTTCTGAGGCGCTTCGGCGTCGTCGTCAAGCCGGAGCCCAGCCCGCCGCCCGTAGCGCTTCCGCGGGAGAGGCTGGGCAAATACGTGATGTGGGCCTTCCTCCCGCTCCTCTCGGCCGCGGTCAGCCCGGCGGCCGCCGCGGTGTCTATACTGCCGATTATATTCATCGTCATGTTCTCGATGCGCGACATCGGGCACAGGCCTCAGCCGCCGAGGCAACCCCTCACCAGAGACGTCATGTACTTCTCAGTGCCTGATCCGCAGTCCATACACGCCATTGCCCGCGCCGCCCAGCCCCTCATAGAGGAGGCGCTGGTGGTGTGGGCGGCGGATCCGGAGTACGCCTTCAAGCTTGAGAAGGCTGGTAGCTGGGCGGAGCTCAAGGCATGGTGGAGGCAGTCTCAGTGGTCGCTTCAGCGGCTTGAGGTGATACAGGTGGCTAGGCAGAGGATTCTGAACCTGCGGGAGAAGGGCTTCCTGGTTAACGGCTTCGTGGCGGGGAAGACGGCGGCCTTTTCGACGGGCTGGCCGGCGGCGCGCATAGAGGCCTTCACCCGCGACCTGGCGGAGTTCACGCCATATGCATTGCTACTGGCGCCTACTGAGTGCAGAGAGACCAGCGTTGTGCTGGGCGCTGACGACGCCGGCCGCACGGTATGCCTCAACCCAGAGGAGCTCCAGACGCCTCACATGATTGTAATCGGCAAGACCGGCGCGGGCAAAACCACCCTCGGCATCAACATCGCCGTCCAGCTGAGGCAGAAGCGGGGCGTTGTACCCGCCGTGGCGGATCCACACGGCCACTGGGCGGCGCTGGCCAAGTGGCTCCACGACGTCCAGATAATCGACGCCAGGCAGCACATGCCGCCCCTCCGCCTTGTGGATGAGGACGACGTGGATCTCCTCTTGGACATACTCCGCGCCGCGGGGATACAGATCTTCGACGCGCACTTCACGGTGCTCCTAGAGGCGCTACGCCGCGCCGCCCAGGAGGGCGATACATCCTTCAGAAACATCCTAAAGCAACTGGAGGCCCTCAGAAGAGACCCGGCGTTTGCCTTCGCGATAGACTCCATCTACGGCAGGCTGGCGACTCTGGCGCAGATGCGCATCGCGAGGGTTGACATGTCGAAGCCGCTGGTCGTCCACACCGGCGGCGACACCTCACCCAGCTCGACCATGAAGCTCATCGCATGGGTCATCTGGCTTGTCACGGAGGCGAAGGCGTCGTGTCCCAAGCCGCCGTGTAAGATGAGGCTACTTCTGGTAATCGACGAAGGCCACGTCCTCATGAAGAACGTGTTGGTGCTGTCTAGAACCTGGCGCGAGCACAGGAAGTTCGGCGTAGAGGCCGCCATCTTCACCCAAAGCATTATGGAGATTCCATCAGATCTCATAGAAAACAGCGGTGTCAAGGTGGTGCTGGCCATCGAGCCGGAGGCGGTGCCCCATGTCGAACAACGCCTCCACATAGACCGCACCGTTGTGGAGCGCGTCGCATACGAGGCGCTACCAGAGGAGCGCGTCGGCATCCTCCGCGTGGAGGGCAGAGCGCCGATATACGTGCGGCTGATACCACCAGAACACCGTTAACACAAAGACTCCATAACCACATTCTTCCCACTTCTCCACATCTCCATCCCCGCAGGTACAGACTCACAGGACTTGACTCACAGGCATAATAATACCTGTAAGTCCAGACCTGTCAGTCTGTACCTGCGGGGATGTACCTGTCGGCAGACTTCTGCAGGCACATGTAGCGGCCTAACCGCCTGCAGGTGCTTCCCCACAGGACTTGACTCACAGGTCTAATTAGACCTGTCAGTCTGTCCCTGCGGGTATGTTAATTCTTTTTAAATCGGTACGCAGTATTAATTGTGTTGTTGGCTGGGCGGGTCGTGCCGAACGGCTATAGGTACTTAGTCTCGTTCCCCGCACCAATCGAGGAGCTGGACTTCTACACGCTGTGCGAGGTTCTGCGTTTCGTAGGCGCCGTGGTTGGGTTTATCCAGGCGGAGGTGTACGTGGAGGGCCGGCTGGCGGCTAACTTCTACTACCGCCTGTACCGCTACGGCGGCAGGTTGGGCTACATCGGGCCGTCCCGCAGAAACGAGAACGGCAGGTGGGTAGTCTTCGGCAAGTTCTACGAGCTCGCGCCCTCCGGCGGCCGGCACAAGCTTGTATCTGGAAGTCTGTCCTGCGACCTCCCCTTTTAATGCGTCTACAGGACTTGACCCACAGGACTGATCAGTCCTGTAAGCCAGGCCCTGCAGGGAGAGTTCATCGTTTTTCGTGGTGCCGCATATCTCATGGGGATTGCCTACCGGACGTTGCTTTTGAGCTACGACTTGTTGCGGCTTCCGCCGGAGGCCGCCGAGAAGGTTTCCGCCCTCCTCAAGGTGCAGGAGGAGTTCCGCCGGTGGGCTGAGGGGTGGCTCCGCGGAGAGGCGGAGAAGCCTAGGCAGAACCCGCTGAAGTACTTCACCAACGAGTTCCTCCACGCTGGCAAGGCGCTGGACTGGCTGTACGGCGTTAAAAACGGCGCCAAGCCAAGAAGGCTCAAGCCGCCGCTGGTCTTCAACGCTCAGCTGAGGCTGGACAAAGAGAGAGACGTCAGCAAAGGCGTCTTTGTAGACGTCCCCAAGAGGGAGGTGAGGGTTAGGAAGTTGGGCGGTGGTACGTTGGTGCTTCCGCTGGGGGATAAGGCTGTGGAATGGATTCTGGCGAGGGTGCGGGAAGGCGGGAGGCTGGTGCTGGCCGCGGCGTGGGTAGGCGCCAGCAGAAGGAGCCGCGCCGCGAGGCTGTACGTCGCGCTTGTCTTCAGACGCGAAGTTGTGCCAATGCGGCCAAGGCGTCTGCTTGTAGTCGACCTCAACGCCCTCCACAACGGCGTCTCGTGGGCCGTCGTGGAGGGGGAGAGGATCTTGAAGAGTGGCGTGTTGAGGCCGGCCGTCTCAAAGCTGATACACCTCCAGAGAAGGGCCGCAGAGCTGGACTCCCTATGCGCCAACAAGGACAAGGCGTGTGAAGAAGCTACGGCGGCTAAGAGCCGCATTTGGCGGATACTGCGAAGCTTTGGAGATGAGGCTGTCAAGAAACTCATACAACTGGCGTTTCAGTACAAAGCCGCGATTGTGGCAGACGTCCCCAACGACGAGTCAATAAGGGGGCTGAAGGAGAACAATTACAGCGCTGATAAAAAGGTCTTCCTCAACTTCGGACACTTGAGGAAAAAGCTGAAAGGCCTTGCAGAGTGGTACGGAGTGCCGTATAGAGAGGAGAGACTCTACAGCACTATATGTCCACGATGCGGAGCCGAGATGGAGGAACAACCAAACCGCCGCGTGAAATGCGCGGCATGCGGCTTCGAGATCCACCGCGACGAGGTGCCGTTCTACTGGGCACAGAAGCGGTTCCACGAACTAACCTCCCTTTTTTCGAAACAAATCATCAAACTTCTGCCGTCAATGTTTTTCATGGAGTTCGCCGTCGCCCCCGCCGGGCGTGGGCCCTCCGCCTGGCGCCGCCTAGGGCGTCAGGCCCGGAGCGGTCTGGCGCCTGGTGAGGCGGGGCGCGAGGCGGCAACCCCGCCGAGGCCCGCCCGGTTGCGCCGCACGGCCCAGCCGGGCCTCCAGCCCCCGGAGACGGCGGGGAGTTGAAAGGGGGCATCCCCTTCTGATTCCTTATCTGAAGCATCTCAGAGACGTCTATGTTTGAGATAGTCAACGTCGTCATGACTTGCAACTCTGTCAGCCCAGAGGTGCGGAAGTTCCCGCAGCGGGAGACGAAGATAGGGGTGCAAATAGTCGCGCCTGACTTCACCGCTATATTACACAACAGCGGCAAGGCTAAGGTGTTTTGTAAATCGCTGGAGCCGCCGCCGTTTTTCGCAGACTGCCGCATAGACAACATCGTCGTGAGGACTTCAATGCGGGCTGTGCCCGAGGAGGAGCTAATCGAGAGGCTTAGGGAACACGGCGCAGTGGACAGGGCGGAGAAGATGTCGGCTGTTCTCTTCTACACGAACGCCCCCACAAAGCCGCCTATTACCACAACGGTGAGGATCTTTGTAAAGCCGTCGGAGCGGTACAAGGTGATCATGTTCAGCAAATCCATCCAAGAGCTCCGACGAGTGGCGGAGCTCCTGCAAGCGCTCTAATCGATTCAATTTTTACAGCAACCAAGAGGTTTGGCATGCTTCTTGAAATCCTCCTGGAACCGCGCCCAACTGCAACCACGACGACGATCACCTACATCACGCCAATACCTGGGGCGGACTACCAGGGCATCGTCCTCCCTGGCGGCTTAGCCTTTACTTGGAACAGCGCAGTTACTACCACGATTTTGGCGATAGTCGTGCTTGTTGAGACGCTTAAGCTCCTCGGCCGCGTGCAGAGGCTAGAAACCATGTTGGCTGATATTCTGAAGGAAATTGCCATATTGTTCACGGTGGTGTTTTTCATCATGAACCTCTGGCAGTTCATCCCAGTCTCAGCGGCTTCGCCCCAAGAGGTGATCTATAAGCTTCAGCTGGTAGTAGAAGAAGGCTACTGTAGGATCGTGAAGATGGAGCAATGCGTCGCAAACCTCCGCCTGTCTGGGCCGCTGGGCGCCTACGCGGGGTATGCGGAGGCCAAATTCAGCAAATACAAGACACTGTTTGAACAGTCGGTTTGGGTCTACTCCCAGCTCGTAGGCCTTGCCCGCTACATCGCGGAATACGGCCCCACCATCCTAGCCGCCGGGATGTTGATATATGCGGCTTGGCTGAGGAAGGTGGGTGGGGTCATTATCGGTTTATTCATTGGGCTTTGGGTCGGGCTCGCGTTGCTGGCTGGGGCAGTGCAGATCGGCACCGGTTGCACAGACAAAATCGGGGTGTGGGGTGAGAACTTTATGCCACTGACGTGTCAAGGTTGTGACGACAGAATAGTCAACGCCATTGGCGACTACATCCAGTGGCAGTTAGTTGCGGCGTATGCGTGGCTGTTCTTAATCGCCGCACCTGCAGTCGGGGCGGCGGTCGGCTACCTTCTAGGTCTCTAATTCAATATTTTAGTTTTCCTACGCGAAACCTATGAACAAAAAAATAATAGCAGTGATGGCGCTGATGGTGCTGGCGGCCGTCGTAATGGCACTTGACGTAGACAAGGCAGAACAAACTGTAAAAGGCACCTATACCGGGGTGAAGAAGATGGTCTTGCTAGGAACCACCTATGTAGCCTTGGCAGTAATGTTAGTAGATATAGTTTTTACATTGCTTATTCGGCGGAGGGGTTTGCCTGAGCTGTTTAGTAGCTTCTGGTTCTGGGTGCCGTTTCTGTTCGTTACGGTGCCTGTTCTATTGGGGTTAGTATCAACGTTCTCGCCCGAAGTGAAGTCAATATATGATAAGATGGTGGACGAGGGTTGCCCATTCCTATACTGTCCGCAGTAAGTAGCAAACCAATTCAACGTTTTTTTCCTACGCTCTTTCCATATGCGTATCGAACATGCGTTGGTAGCCGCGCTGGGCATTGCGCTCTTATTCGCCGCCATCTCGCCCCTCATGCCGAGCGGCGCCTACAGCCAGTGGCACGACGTGTTGTATACAGCGGCGGCGGCGTGGATATTAGCCAGCGTGCTCTACCGGATTTTCAAGAGGGAGCCGGTTTGGCGCGTCAACATACTAGGCGCAGTTCTGATCCTTGTGATCATGGCGCTTTACATGACATACGCCAAGATCTATGCGGCACCTGCCTCCGTCCAAATCAGCAAGGATTTAGAAACGCTGGAGGAGGCCAGGCAGACATTTGAAAAGTACTTTGCCCAAACTGCGGCTCATACGGCAGTGGCGGCTTCCTCAGTGATTACCGCCGCCATCATATTGGCGCCGTTTACTTTGGGCCTCTCGGCGGGCGTTGCGTTGTTGCTCATCGACCTGGCAATAGACGTCATCAACGAGTTCATGGCAATGGTAGCCTCCTATCTAGGCTTTGCATACGCAGTGGTGTCGGTGTTGGCCCCTCTGGTGCGTGCGGTGGAGATCTTCCCCGCAGTCTTTTCACCTATCGCCGCCCTGTCGGTGGTCAACAAAAGAACTATCGCAGTAGCGGCTTACGTCGCCGCGGTTCCGCTCTTGCTTTCCGTGGCCGTGGCCACGGCGCCGGGCCTGGCCCCCATGTCCGGCCTGCTACCGATCGAAGAGGAGAAGTTTGTCCAACCTGCATCAGTGCGGATAGAGACCAACGCTCCCATCGTTGTCGAGTTCAAGGCGCCGTATATCTACTACAACGGCACCCACTGGGTCAACTCCAGCCAGTGGTGGTGGTACACCGTGCTACCGCCAGGAGGCAACGTAACTCTGACGAACGGCACGTGGACGCTGACGCGGTACATATACATGTGGGTGGAGCACCCAGTGGGAACCACCTTCACCCTTCAAAACGGGACGTTTGCGTGGGGCACGGCCAACTTCACCTCTGTAAACGCCACCTACTTCTACCCACTGCCGAACAGAACTTTCGTCATCTACGTCCCCTACAAGTGGCGCGACGGGTGGTCTGCGGCGGCGTCGCTTAAGCCGGATTCAATAGGCATAAGCGGGGCAAAGATGAACGCGACGTGGGTGTTTAAGTACGAGTGCTACGGCACCGTCAGCCAGTGCCCAGGAACGCGGTGGGAGCTGGACGGCCTAGCCGCTGAGCACCGCGACTTGGTGGTGAAGGTGCTGGGCTCGGAATACGCCGAGGTGGCCTACTCCAAGTCGGCCGTTGCGGCGGCCATGGACGAGAGCGACTGGGAGAGGATATGCAACGCCACAGAAAGCGCCGTCCTCTCTGCCTTCGGCGCCAGCTGTAGCGGCTGGCACCCGACGAAGCAGTGGAGCGCGTCAATCGAAGTAACTAGCCAGCCGCAGATCGAATGCAGGACTGTGGGGAACGAGACCCGTTGCGAAGAGGTGGAGACCTGGCACAGGGCCGCAGTCGCCGTCTCCCTGCTGTACGTCCCAGCCCCGACGCCCGCCGTGGCGGGGTTCCAGCGCGGAAGCCACAGCACTGGAGACGTGGTGGACTTGATATTCGGCTACGCCTTCTACGCGCTGTCGTCGGTCTTCCCGCTGGGGCGCGGGTTTGCGCCGCTTGCCGCGAAGTTCGTGGAGCCGTTTGCCTGGATCTGGACGTCGCTGATCCCCTGGGCGTTGCGGCTGGTCTACACACTCATCGCCGTCACCGCGGGGGCGGCAGGCGTGCTGATACTCGCCGGCGCCGGGGCGCCGGTGCTGAAGATCCTCGGCCTTTCGCAGTTCTTCCAGCTGAGACTGCGGGCAGGCTCGGTGGAGACCACCGTGCTACAGCTGGCGTCCAGAGGCCTCGCCGCGGCCGGCAGGGGCGGGGCGGCCGTGGCAGGCGGCGCAACCGCCGCCGCCACTGCAGAGGCGGTAAAAGACGTAACGGCGTCCTGGATCCGCTATGCGCAGATGT
>Ga0079996_114363_pt1 | contig 11142 bp, 13 predicted proteins | sample PerSpoAPS_AMetaG_FD_69199 | JGI IMG/M metagenome (GOLD analysis project Ga0079996, IMG submission 69199) | Thermal spring microbial communities from Yellowstone National Park, Wyoming, USA - Perpetual Spouter A (PS_A) MetaG (SPADES assembly)... | ecosystem: Environmental > Aquatic > Thermal... | reverse complement strand
AAAATATCTTCTTCGAAATTTTGAGCTAAACCTTCAAATATTAAACTATCAAGAATTTTCCATTTTGTTTTTCTTTTTCTAAAAATTTGCTGGTAAAAGAAAAAAGCAAGATGGTTGTATTCATGAATTACTGTTTGTTTTAAGGAATCTAAATTAAATTTTTTAGGATAAAGATATAGATTAATAACTCCTTCATAAGGGGCGTAACCTGTCACTCCTTTGAATACTTTATCTCTATCTCCTGGAAACCACGGAAAAATAAAAATATAAATTTTGTTAACATTAAGTTTTTTTCTGCATATTTGTATTGTCTTTTTAATCACATTTTCTATTTTCTTTTTCTCTTCTTTAGAAAGCGCTCTATAATTTGAAGGTTTGAAATTGAAAAAACTGCTTGAGAGTTTTAATTTCAAATATTTCTTCTTTTTAAATCCTGCATAATCTAAAAACTTATCATTTTTTATTTCTTTTAAGATGTGATTAATTAATTCTTCTTTATTAGCTGGTTTAATTTCTGGAAAATAAAATTTTACTTTTATCATTAATTTAACTTTATTATAGGCTTTTAGGATTGAAAATTTCTATTCATATCTCAATGCAACTATAGGATCTAGTTCTGCTGCTCTTTTGGCTGGCCAGTAACCAAAAATTATTCCTACTAAACTTGAAAAAGTTAGAGAAAGGAAAATGGAATATAAAGAAACTTCTGAAGTAATATTAGCAAATTTAGAAACTCCAATAGATATTAGACTTCCTAAAATTATTCCAAAAATTCCGCCAATTAAAGTTAAAATAACTGATTCAATTAAAAATTGCATCAAAATTTCTCTTTTCTTTGCTCCAATTGCTTTTCTTAAGCCAATTTCTTTTGTTCTTTCAGTGACAGAAGTAAGCATCATATTCATAATCCCAATACCACCTACAACTAAAGAAATAGCAGCAATTGAAGCTAAAAAAATTGTCATTGTATTGATTAAAGAATTAAAAGTATTTAAAAATTCTTGAGAAGCAATAACAGAAAAATCTGGATTATCAGCAGAAACTTTATGTTCTTTCAAAAGTGCTTGAGTTATTTCTTCTTTTAAACTTTCAATCAAATCTGAACTTTCTGCTTGAACAGCAATTTGTGATAAATATTCAGAACCGGTTAATATTTTTTGCATTACTAAAAGCGGCACTAAAACAACTTCGTCAGGATTCATAAAACCAAGGCTTCCTTTAGACTCCAGAACGCCGATTACTTTAAAATTAACTTTATTGATTCTTATTGTTTTACCAACAGGATCTTCTTCTCCAAATAAATCTTCAGCAACAGTAGGACCCAAAACTGCAACTCTATTTAAATCATTTTCTTAAAAAAATAACCCTCTTTCAACTTTAGAATTTCTTACTAATAAATATTCTGGAATTACTCCAATAACTAGAGAATTTGTATTTTTCCCAGAAGAAGAAATAACCTGAAATCTTCTACTAATTTCAGGAGAAACAGCTTTAACACCTTCAATTTTCTTAATAACTTCTACATCTTTCATTTTTAAACTTTGCGCTGTACCTCTACCAGCTGAAACAATACCTCTCCCTGGTTGGATAATTCCAGGAAAAACGGTTAACATATTAGAGCCAAGACTTTCAATGCTTTGAGCAAGTTGTCTTTTTGCTCCTTCACCAATTGAAAGCATAGCAATCACAGCAGTGATACCAATAATAATTCCTAAAATTGTAAGCCCTGATCTTAACTTATTAGACAAAAGCGATCTAAGGGACTCTTTTAATAAATCAGAAAAACTCATTTTTTAAAATGACTATTAATTATTATTCTATCTTTAACTTTAAAATCATCAATTATTTCTCCATCTCTTATTAAAACTATTCTTTCAGCGTGTTTTGCAACGTATTCTTCGTGTGTTACTAAAACAATTGTTTTTTTAAATTCAAAGTTTAATCTTTGAAAAGTATCTAAAACTATTTCCCCTGTTTTTGTATCTAAATTTCCTGTTGGTTCATCGGCTAAAATTAAAATAGGATCATTAACTAGAGCCCTGGCAATAGCAACTCTTTGTTGCATGCCGCCAGAAAGTTGATTAGGATAATGATACCAGAAGTTATCTGGAAAGGCAGCGGCTTTTAAGGCTTGAATTGCTTTTTCTCTTCTTTCTTTAGGTTTCACACCAGCATAAACTAAAGGAAGTTCAACTTGTTCAATAACTTTTACTCTTGGAAGTAAATTATAAGCTTGAAAAACAAAACCAATTTTTCTTTTTCTTATTTCTGCGAGTTCATCATCATTTAAAGTTGAAATGTCTCTCCCTTCTAAAAAATATCTTCCTGATGTTGGTCTATCTAAACAGCCAAGTATATGCATTAGTGTTGACTTCCCAGAACCAGAAGGCCCCATGATAGCTACAAATTCTCCTTCTTTAATCTCTAAATTAATATTTTTTAAAGCAACAGTTTCAACATCAGAGTTTTTATAAATTTTAGTTATATTTTCAAGTTTGATCATTGTCTTTGCCTGCCAAATGGCATTCGAGGTAAAAATGGGTTGGTTTGCTGTCTATTTTTGGCTTTTTGACTTAAGGTTCTTATAATGATAATCTCTCCTTCGTTTAGCCCTTCTAAAACTTCAGTAAACTCATCATTTGAAATTCCTGTTTTAATATATCTTTTTTCTATTTTATTATCTTTAACCACCTCAACATACTTTCCTATTCTATCACTTTTAATAGCTGAATTTGGTACTAATAAAACATTTTCTTTTCTATCAACAATAATTTCTGCATTAACAGACATTCCGGGTTTTATTTCTTTATTTTCTTCTTCTAAAGAAATTTTAATATCATAACTAACTACTCCTTGTTCTTCTTTACCAACTGTACTTATTTCAATTATTTTTTCTTTAACTTTTAAATCAGGTAAAGCATCAAAAGTTAAAATTGCAGTTTGACCAACTTTTACTTTGGCGGCATCTATTTCATTTAAAGATATTTTTGCAATTTTTTGGTTAGTAATTATTGTTCCGATAATTTGATTTGGAGCAATTAAATCTCCTTTTTTTATATTTAATGTTGATAAAATTCCACCCAAAGGTGCAGCAATATAATAATCATTTAAATCTTCTTTAAGATCATTAAGTTTATTTTTTGCTTGTTCTAAATCGATCTCTTTTTGTCTAATTGAAAGTTCTAAATTCTTTTTGTCAAATTCATAATTATCAACAATATCATGGTAAGAATTAATCTTCGAAATAACATCAAGCAGGTTTTGTTTATATTGAGCTAATGAGTTTAAATAGTTAGTTAATTTTTGAAAATGGTTATTAATAATATTTTCTTTTTCGTGAGTTGCGTTTTTTAAAGCTAAATCCTCCTTCAAATATCTTACCATCTCCCTTCCTTCGTTAACTAAATCATAAGTTGCTAAAACTAAATCATAAGAGTCTTTTATAATTTTTTCTTTTGCCTCGTTTTGACTTGAAATATTTTTAAAATTTTCTGAAAGTTCAATATATTTTGTTCTTAAAATGTTGTAATTAAATTCTAATTTTTGACTTTTACCTGCAAAATAAGGATTATAACTTTCATAATATTTCAAATTGTTATCATAATTTTCAAAGTCTTTATAAAAATAAATTTTTCTTAAGTCTTCGATAAAAGTTGGATAAAAACTATAAAAGTCGGTTAAAATTGAAATTCCTTGATTTAATGCTTTATTGTAGTCATCTCCTCTTAAGGTATTTTGATACTGAAAATTTAATTTTTCTAAATTCAATTTTGCTGATTCAATAGCTAACTCTAAATTTTTAATTAAAATTTCTTGATCTTTAATTGTTTTTTCAAGACTTCTGCTATCTATTTTTGCTAAAACTTGTCCTTTATAAACTTTATCTCCTTCTTTAACATTTAGATTAACAACCTCTCCACTAACTTTTGATTTAACATTAATTTCTTCTATTGGTATAATTTCGCCAGTTCCTGAAACTTTAATTTCTAAATTTCCTTTATTAACTTCTCCTAAAACATATCTTACACTTTCTTTTTTAAAAATTCTTGGATAAACAAAGTAACCGATAATCAGCAAAATAATCAAAGCAAAATAAAATTTTTTACTCTTTAAAATTTTTAAAAATCTATCTTTCATTTTTCTTTTTTAATGATTTCTTTAAGGGATTTGAGATGTTTTTCCAAATATTCCATAAATTTCTTAAGATTAGAAAATTTCATTAAAGCAATCATCTCTCCCATTCCAAAAACTAATAATTTATCTCCTTTTTTAAGCTTTAAATCTTCTCTTGCTTCTTTAGGAATAACAACCTGACCTTTTTCTCCAATTATTGTTGAACCATAAAATTTTTTATCCTTAAATTTTTTTACCATAAATATATTATATCATACTTTTCTGAAAAGTAGGAAAAATAAAAAAACCCGGCTACAAAATAGTAGCCGGGCTATTATAGGCAAATTTAATAACGACAAAATTATTGAGTTGATGTTGCTGTGGTTGTAGGAGTTGTTGTAGGTGTTGAAGTAGAAGTTGATGTTAAAGTAGGTGTTGTTGATGTTGGAGTTGAGGTAGCCATTGATCTACATTTTTCTTTTGCTCTTCTAGTTTCTTCTCTAAACCATTTTTCAATATTCTTTAGAGCATTATGATATGCTTTTCTTGCTTCTTTTTTAGCTTCAGTTGAAGTAGCATTCTTTACAGCATTTTTATATTCTTCTCTAGCAGTTTTCTTTCTTGACTGCATTTCTTTAGTTAATCTTTGCATTTCTAAATTTAAACAATTAGCATAAGCTCCTGCAACTCCTTTAGCTTTGTGTTGCTTTACTGGTTGTGTGGTTATTACTGTTGATGTTGAAGTTGTTGGTGTTGTTGTTTGAGCAAAGCTTAATGAAAAGAAAACGAATGCTAATAAAGTTAAAAGTATTAATTTTTTCATTGTTGTAATTTTTTTTAATTAATACCGACAAATCTCAAAGAAAAATTATTATTTTAGAGGAGGGCTTCTTTCTTTTAAATTTTTAGAGATTAAAGATTTGTTTAAAAAAATTTTTTCTAAAGAGATTAAGCGAATTGGCTTTTGGTAAAAATTAATTAGAAAAATTTCTATCAAAATAAAAAATGTAACGGAGATTATTAGAAAATACAAAGGAATGTTATCGAGGATAATCGTTGGAATGTCGATTAAATGTATATCTTCAAATAAAGATTCATATAATTCAAAATAAAGAATAGAGCTTTGCCATAGATAAATTTGCGCAAACAAAAAAGCACCATTTAAGGCTAAAATTATCAAAGATATAAGTAAAAACCGTGCAATCATCATTATTTTTTAAAATAATACCAAAAATTTATTATTTTACCAAATTTATCTGCTTTCCTTCTAAAAATTTTTTAATATTTTCAATTGTGGTCATTAAAATTCTTTCGATGGCTTCTTTTGAGTTAAAAGCATTATGAGGAGTAATTAAAACATTTGGCATTTTCATTAAAATATGATTTTGCCACAAAGTTTTTATTTCATCTTCTTTGATTTCTTGTTTCACTAAAAGCTCTAACTCTTCTTTAATTTCTGTTTCTTCTTCTAAAACATCTAAAGCTGCTCCCTTTAAAATTCCTTCTTTTAATGCATAAAGCAATGCTTCTGTTTCAACTATTCCTCCTCTGGCAGTATTAATTAAATAAGCTCCTTTTTTTATAAGTTTTATATTTTCTTTATTAATTAAATGATAAGTTGATGGGTTTAAATTGACATGAATAGTGATGACATCGGAGTTTTTCAAAAGTTCTTCTAAAGATGTATAGGTTACATTATTTTCTTTAGCAAAATTTTCATCAGGAAAAGCGTCATAAGCTAAAATGTTCATTCCAAAAGCTTTAGCAAGTTTTATAACTTCTTTGCCAATTCTACCAGTGCCAATAACTCCTAATGTTTTTCCATAAAGCTCTTCACCTCTTAAATTTTTCAAATCAAAACTTTCAGTTTCTTTAATTTGATCAATAGCATAATAAATTTTTCTCATTAAATTAAGCATAAGGCCGATTGTCCATTCAGCAACAGTTTTAGTTCCATATTCAGGTACATTACAAACTAAAATTCCTTTTGATTTGCAGTATTCGCAATCAATATGATCATAACCAGTTGATCTTGTGGTAATAAGTTTTAAATTTGGCAAAGAGTCAATAATTTCTCTATCAATTTCTGAAGAAATAAAAATAGACAAAATATCTAAATCTTGAAAATTTTTAACATTTTCTTTTGTCAGTCTCTCGCTTGTAAAATAAATCTCTAAATCAGGAAGCTCTCTTTCTAAAACTTCTTTTTCCCAACCTTCTGCCTCAAAGAATCCAAGTTTCATTGATTAAATTATAACAAAATTTATTGAGTTTTTGGTTCTTCAATTTTTTCTAAATAAAATCTTATATTTGAAGGAGAAATATTGACAACAGTTAAATTTTGTGGAATTTTGACAATCACGTTTTTATCTTCTATTAAAACAGAATTCCACTTAGAAATAGAATATTTTTCATAATTTTTTAAATCAACAATTACTTTTAGTTCATTTGGGTTTAAAATATTAAAAACATATTTTTGTCCTTTTAGTGCGATTGTTATTTCAGTCGGTTTAAATTCTTTAATGATCAAATTAGGCGGTATATTAGTGAATTCCACTGGAACGATGAAAGTTTTCTGAATAAGGGCATAGTTATTATTAATCACTAAAAATAAACTCAAAGAAATAATAAATGAAACTAAAAAAAATAAAAAATTTTTAAATGATAAGCTTTGAAGACTTAAAGAAATAGTTTGATTTTTATTATTTTTACTGATATTTAAATTCAAAAGTTTTTCTTTTAATTCAAAAATATCTTTTATTTTTTCCATTTCTCCTTTTCTTGTTAAACTAATATCACCAGTTTCTTCCGAAACTATTATAACAGTAGCATCAGAAACTTCAGTTATCCCCAAACCTGCTCTATGTCTTAATCCTTTATTTTTCGTTTTTTCAGGATTTTTGCTTAAAGGCAAATGAACAGCGAATTTATAAATCTTATTATTTCTGATAATCATTGCACCGTCATGACCAGGTGAGCTAGGATCAAAAATGCTTAAAATTAATGATTTATTTATAAATCCATCTAAAAGATAACCACTAGAAACAAATTCATCAATATTATCTTTGCCTTCTATAACTATGAGCGCACCTATTCTTTTTTCCGACATTTCCTTAACAGCATCAGTTATTATTTCTATTGACGATTCAGAAATATTTGAAATTTTTTCTTTAAAATATCTAAAGATATTAAGCCCAAATGTTCCTGAAAAATAGAAAAAATCTCTAATTTCTTGAATAAATACTAAAATAAGAATGAAAAGAAGACCGAAGCTTATAAACCATTTAAAAATAAAATTGGTAAGAATTAAATTAAATTGAGTAGAAATAAAAAAAATTAAATACCAAAAAAGTATTCCAAATATCACAAAAAGTGTGTATCTCTTTCTTAAAACAAAAGAAAGAATCAAATATAAAAAAATTGTAATTATCAGAATGTCTAAAAAATCTTTAAAAGTCAAATTGAGAATCATTTTCTTTAATTATACATAAAATTCAACAAAGTCAACATTGACACTTTTCTATTATTATTTTTGATTGAAAATGAAGAAAAATTAAAAGTAAAATTGTTGAAAGAAGGAAAATTAAAAATTTATATTTTAAAAAGAAGATTCCCGTTGAAAAGCTGATGCCTAAAAGGGAAAATAAAACTGCTAAACAAGAAGAACAAAAAGCAGTCGCTAAAATTGCCGAAAAAATTCCCGACAGAGTACCGAGAATTCCTATAAATATGTTTTTATCCGAATTATGACCGAATACTTTACCCGAATGTTGACCGAATTTTATTTCATTACCAGAATTATGACCGAATACTTTACCCGAATCAGGACCGAATTTTATATTACTACCCGAATATCGACCGAATGAGTTACCCGAATTCTGACCGAATGAGTTACCTAAATTAGGACCGAATATAAGGATACCGACGATTAGCCAATCTTTTATTTTCCAAATTTTTAAATATAAAGAAAGATTATCCGGTTCAGGAGTCAGTAAAACTTGAAGTTCAATAAAAAAGAAAATAAAAGCAATGACAAAAAAGAAAAGAAGAAAAACATAAGAAAGATTAACTTTGTCATTATCCAATAAAGTAATCTTTAAAGCATTGATTACGTTTATAAATCTTATTCTTTATTGAAATTATATTTTAAAGCTAGCCGCCAGTGATAGATAAAAACAGGCAAGCCAACAATCAGTAAAGCAATAGCATTAGAGGCAGTTCTTTGTCTTTCGGCAATTCTATTAGTTTCTTCTGCCTTTTTTTGTTCTTCTTCTTTTTTAGCAATTTCTTCTGGAGTCAAATTTTCGTTTTGATAAATTGCCGGACAAATAACATAAAAAACATCAGCTTGTTTAAAAATATAAACTTTAAGCCCTAAATCTATTAACTTCACACTTCCAGTAATTATCAAAATCAAACCAATGGCTGAAAAAAGATAAACGTATATTATTTTTATAATCTCAGTAATTTTCATATTATTATTTTATTAAATAGTAGTAGTAAATTATAACATATATAACATAAAATCTCAAATAAGGCATAAATTATTTAATTTTCTTATATTTTCATTTTTATTATGAATAACTCTATAAATTAACCCTTTCTTTATTGCTTTAAGAAAATTAATAAAATCTTATTTAATTTTTTTTATATTAACTTTAACTTTTTATTTAAAGAAATAATTTCGATGTCTCTTTTGCAAAATTCGCAATTTGGATTAGGTTCGGGTTCATTTTTAGAGTTATAAATTTCAATTAAATTTTTACTTTTATTTCATTAATTAATTTTATCTTTTTCAAAACTTCTTAGATGTTAATTTGAGGTTTAAAATTTTTATATACAATCTAAAAGCTTGTATAATTTCTCGTTTTGATCAAACAAATTAAAATCTATAGTTAACCATCCTCGCCTTTAATTTTGGCATTAATCTATTTTATTTTTTAATTTAATTCTAAAAACTAAAACCCCTCCTATTATACTTATAAGAATTATAATAAAATAAAAAATTATACCTTCTAAAAAAGTTAAAGGGATAAATTTTAATCTTCCAAGTAAAAATGCTAAAAACCACGAAACAAGAGAAACTATTCCCATACAAAAAGCAATAAAAGATTGTTTGTTATAATTTTTAAAATCAATTTCTGTTAACTTAGGTGAAACAAAGGTATTTAAAAGAAGACCATTAATAGTAATCACTAAAAAAATAAACATTTTTGTCATAAATTTTGTTGATGTATGATATTTTTCCATATCAGAAAAATAAATAAAAAAACCTGAAACAAAAATTAATCCTATTAAAAACCATATTAAGTCAGATAAATTTTCCATTATTTCTTTTTCCTTATCATCAATCTTTTTGTCTAATAAAAACTTAAAAAATAGATAATCTACAACAACTACTACTCCCAAACCAACACCTGCAGATAAAGCATGGATAAAAGTAGAAAAGAAAATGAATTCTTTTGAAATAAAAACCAAAATATCTCTGTAAATAATAAAACTAGAAAAGAAAATTAAAATAGATAAAAACGCTGATATTAAACACCAAGAGCAAAATTTTCTTAATTTTGCTATTTGTATAAAAGTTAAATATAAAGAAAAAATAAAGGCATATAAAGAAAGAAAAAACAAAATAAACTTAAAGAAATCTATATTTAAATTGAAGGCTAATAAAATTAAATAACCTAAAAATATGAAAGCATAATAAAACATCCCCCATAAAGCAAGATCAATTCCTAAAAATAGTGAATATTTACTATGAATAACAGGCTCGCAAGATGCTTTAAGCGGACAAATTAAAGTTTTATTTTTAGACTTATGAGTATAAATATGTATTGCAACTAAAAAACCAAAAAATGAAGAAATTAAAATTAAAATTTGATATAACATTGCTAAATTCGAAATTTTATTATTCCTTTTTTAAAGTTCCGATTTTGAAGCTCTCTAAAACTTTTTCGGGTTTTTCTTTACCTCCGTGTTGCTTGATAAATAGATCAGTTCCATCTTTGCCACAAATTTTTAAAATTTTATCAGCTCCACCCGGATGTTTATCAATCCAATTTGTTAAATCATAAACTTCACCTCTTATAACTGTCCAACAACTTTCTTTTGAATTATGTTTTGATACTTCTTCCATTGTATAGGTTTTTTCATTTTCTTCATTTTCTTCAGTTTTTTCTTCGGTGGAAGTCTGTGTTAATTTTTCTTGATTTTGACTTTGTATAGACTGATCTTGTGAAGAACTTATTTCTTCTTTTTCTGTTTTTATTTGATTTAGAAAGGAAACCTCTTTTTGTTTATTTACATAAATAAAAATGCCTGCGACTATTAAAATTAAAAAAATAATTCCTCCTATTAAAATGATCTTTTTATTTATTAAATTCATTTTTAATTTTAAATTTTAATTAATTTATGATTTTTATATAAGAATAAAAAATATATAAAAATTTTAAACTTATAATTTATTATATCAAAGTTTTATTTGAAAATCAAAAAATCAATTAAAAATTTAATAATCTATTGTTAATTATCTATTTTCCCTGCTATTTTTATATTTATTTTTATTCTAAGATAAACTAGAAACATATTTTTCTATTCTTTCAACTGCTAATTTTGAGCTTATAACAGCCATTGGAATTCCTGCTCCAGGTAAGGTTGAAGAGCCTACGTAAAAAACATTTTTAAAATCTTCGTCAAAATTTTTTGGTCTAAAATATCCTATTTGATTAAAATTATGAGATAGTCCCAGTCCACTTCCTTTATATAAATTAAAATTATTTTGCCACTCTTCAGGCGTATAAACAATTTTTAAAACAATATCTTTTTTAATATCTCTCCCAATTTTTTTTGAAAAATCATTTAAAATATTTGAAACAATTAAATCTTTATCGCTCCAATCTGATTTATAAATAAGATTAGGCACAGGGCAAACAAAAAATAAAGCTTCATATCCTGGAGGAGCACATTCTTTATTTTTTTTAGACAAAACATTGACATAATAATAAGGAATTTGAGGTAAATTTTTATCTT
>Ga0079996_132901_pt1 | contig 11153 bp, 7 predicted proteins | sample PerSpoAPS_AMetaG_FD_69199 | JGI IMG/M metagenome (GOLD analysis project Ga0079996, IMG submission 69199) | Thermal spring microbial communities from Yellowstone National Park, Wyoming, USA - Perpetual Spouter A (PS_A) MetaG (SPADES assembly)... | ecosystem: Environmental > Aquatic > Thermal... | reverse complement strand
GTGAAGGAAGAGGCAGAGGCGGAGGAGGAGGTCAAGCCAGAGACCAAGCCGGAGTCTGCGGCGTTTATATCCCGCCTCCCGTGGCAGGCATATGCGGCTTTAGCCTCCCTCCTCCTCCTGGCCGTGAACCCGGTCTTCGTCTTTGCGGCTCTGCCGGTTGCGGCCCTCCTCTCGCTGTGGAGGAACACAGTGCCCCTCTGGACTGAGGGCGACGTGCTTGTGTGGGGCGAGAGGCGGTTTAGGTTCTACAAGGTGGAGAGGGTGTTCAAGGACGTCGCCGGGATGGGCCCGTCTGAGTTCAGCAACTACCTCATCTCCACCCTCCACGAAATAAACGGCATATACTACGACAGGGGGCAGGCCTGGGTCTTGCTGGAGGAGGGCGCCGACGTCGAGGCCGCCAGAACCGTCCTCAGGCGGTTCGGAGTGGTGGTTGAGCCCCAGCCCTCGCCCCCGCCGATCGCCCTCCCCCGCGAGCCGGCTTCTAAATACCTCCCCTGGGCCGCCCTCCCGCTTCTGTCCGGCTTAGCCGGAGGGCCCGCCGCGGCCGCCGTTGCGGCTCTCCCCGCCATGTTCATCGCAGCGCTGACGTTTCGAGACGTAGGATACAAGCCGGCGCCGCCCCTCCAGCCGCTCGCCTCAAACGCCTCGTACTACTCAGTCCCCGACAACGAGGCGGTGCTGTCTATAGCCATGGCGTCTCAGCCGCTTGTGGAGGCCGGCCTCGTCGTTTGGGTGCACGACCCCTACTACACCGTGAGGCTGGAGAAGAGGGGCACCATGGCCGAGCGCATCGCCCACTGGACGCAGTCGTGGTGGCGGCTGCAGAGGCTGGGCATAGTGCACGTCGCCAGGCAGCGCATCTACTCGCTGCACGAAAAGGGGTTCGTCGTGAACGGCCTCATAAACGGGAAGGTCGCCACGTTCGCCGCCGGGAGGCCGGTTGCCAAAATAGACGCCTTCACCCGCGACCTGGCGCCCTTCTCTCCCTGGGCCCTCCTCATGTCCCCCTCTGCGTGCAGAGAGGACTCAATAGTCGTCGGCCAGGACGACGCCGGGAGAGACGTCTGCATCAACCCGGAGGAGCTCAAAACCCCCCACATGCTGGCGGTGGGGAAGACCGGCGCAGGCAAGACCACCCTCGGCCTCTCCATCGCCGTCCAGCTGAGGCGGAAGCGGGGGGTGGTGCCGGTGGTCGTAGACCCCCACGGGCACTGGGCTCAGCTGTCTAAGTGGTTCCCCGACCTACAGATAATCGACGCCAGGCGCTACGCCCCCCCTCTCGTGCTTAGGGACGAAAACGACGCCGACGGCGTGCTGGACGCCCTCCGCGCCGCCGGCGTCTACATATACGACGCCCACTTTACGGTCTTGTTCGAGGCGCTCCGCCGCGCCGCGCAGGAGCGCGACGCCTCCCTGGGCAACGTGCTGAAGCACCTCCGCCAGCTCAGGGCGGATCCGGCTTTTGCCTTCGCCGTCGACTCGATATACGGCCGCCTCTCCGTCATGGCGCAGATGCAACCCGCCAAGATAGACCTGTCTAGGCCGATTGTGGTGCACTCTGAGGGCGACACCTCGCCGTCTTCAGTCATGAAGCTGGCGCTGTGGATAATCTACTTCGCCGTCGCGGCGAAGGCCGCGTGCCCCAAGCCGCCGTGCAGGATGAGGATGTTCCTCGCCATCGACGAAGGCCACGTCCTCCTCAAAAACATGGACGCGTTGGCCAAAACGTGGCGCGAAGTCCGGAAGTTCGGCGTGGAGGCGGCCGTCTTCAGCCAGTCCGTAGCCGACATACCCCGCGACATAATTGAGAACTCCGGCGTCAAGTACGTCCTCGCCATCGAGCCGGAGGCCGTCCCCGAGACGGCCGCCAGGCTCCACATCGACCCCTCCAGGCTTCAGCGGGTTGCGTACGAGGGCCTCCCCGAGGAGAGGGTCGGCCTCGTCAGAGTAGAGGCGAGGTCTCCCATATTCGTCAAGATATACCCCCCGCCTGAGAAGTAGAGTTTATAAATCGGAGACGCCTTTAAGACGTGGAGAAGGTGGCAGTGGAGGGCTACAGGTATTTACTCATCCTCAAGGAGCCGCCCCCACCCCGCCTAGACCTCCACGTCTTGTGCAAAATCCTAAACTGGGTCAAGTTCACGCCGCGCTACATGCACGTAGAAGTGTGGTGGGGCGGCCGCCCAATTGCGTACTTCTACTACAAGTTGCAGGGTAGCTGCTACGTAGGCCCCTCGCGGCGCCTCACCGCAGACGGCAGGTGGGCCGTCTACGGCCGGCTCTACTGCGTCAAGCAACTCGGCGGAAGGTACGCGGTGACAGACGGCGAACACTCCTGCCGCTGACAGGGCACTCCCGACAGGGAATTACCCACAGGGAAGAGTTCCCTGCAGATTTATCCCTGTCGGAGGACGGATCTTTATCTTCAGCACTAGGCATGGACTCGATGGAGGTTGTAAACGTGGTCATGACGTGCAAAAAAGTCTTGCGTCTGCCGGAGGATGCCCCAACCGAGTTGGTCGACCACGGGACGAAGTACTACCTCCTCGGCGAAGACGTCGTAGCCACCGTGTTCAACACCGGCAAGGTGAAGGTCTACGCAAAGAGCTGGCCGCCCCCTCCTCTTCCGTACTTCGGCGACTGCAAAGTGGACAACATAGTCATAAGAACCCGCGTCAAAGCTCTGCCGGCGGAGGAGCTGGTCGCGGCCCTAGACGCGTTAGGCTTCAAGTTTGGAGATCTGGAGAAGGTCAACGCCTTCCTCTTCTACTACAAGAAGGGAAACACGATCGCCGCTATTAGGATATTCCCGAAGACAGGCGTCGAGGAGTACAAGGCGATGATATTCACCAAATTCATCGAGCTGGCGGAGGAGGTCGTCCGCCTCCTCAAAACCCTTTAAGCCCCTGTTGCAATTCAATTTCTTAAGCCCCGGCGGTAGGGGCATGTTGCTGGAGACGGTCTTCGGCCTGCAGGTCACCTGGACGTCGGCTCTGACCTACTCGATATTAGCCCTCGCGGCGGGGTACCAGATCTTCAAGATCCTCACCAGGCAGGAACCCATCGAAACAGTCCTCGGCGAAGTAATAAAAGAGGTCGTAATCACGGCTGTAGTGGCCTCCGCCGTCTTGTACTGGTCGCAGGAGCTCATAAACATACGGGCATCCAGCCCCCAAGCCGTCGTGGATCAGCTCCAGTCCGTGGCCCAGGAGGCCTACCTCCGCACGGTCAAAATCGCCCAGTGCATAGCCAACATCAGGCTCTCCGGGCCTCTGTCGGCCTACGCCGGATACGCAGAGGCCAAGTTCGGCTTATACATACCTTTGTACGAACAGGCGGTGTGGATGTACAACCAGCTGGCCGGCCTGGCCCGCTTCCTGGCCGAATACGGCGGGCTGGCGGTCAGCCTAGGCCTGGCCATCTACGCCGCCGCCGCCAGGCGCATAGGCGGAATCGTAATAGGGGCAGTCCTCGGACTCTGGATAGCCCTCGCCATCCTCGCAGCGGCCGCCGCAGGCCAGATAAAATACTGCGCCACCCAGAAGATCGGAAAATGGGGAGGGGACTTCCATCCGTTCCTAGACCGCGGATGCGACGACGACCTTCTGCACTCTCTTAAAGAAGGCGACTGTACAGACTACGCCGGCTGGCAGCTGGTCGTAGCGTACGCCTGGCTGTTCCTCTTCATAGCCCCCGCAGTATCGCTCGCGGTAGGATACCTCCTAGGTAGCTGAATCGTTATATTCTCCAGTTTCGGCGGCCCTATGCCCAAGGCCGTGTTTGCGTTCGCGCTGGTTGTGTTGCTGGCGGCGGCCGTGTATGCGCAGACGCAGTTGCCGAGAATAACAGTGACGGCCACCGACATATTCAACACCCAAAAGGCCGAAGAGGTCGTAGCCGGCGCAGTCAGCTACACGCGCTTTGGGCTTCAGCTCGGGTTCTTTGGGTCGCTGGGGGCCATGATATTCATCATCTTTAGAAATGTCGTATTGGAGCAGAGCGGCATCCCCGGCGTCTTCCGCGACAGAGTGTTCTGGATACCCTTCAGCATCTTTGCCATATTGTTGGGGTTCTGGCTCGTCGCGCAGTTCAGCGCCCCGGTGCAGGTGATGTACAGCGGGCTGGTGGGCGACAACTGCCCGCTGTATTGGTGCCCGTCGTAGTTCATTTTTCCTAAACATAGGTTTTTTTCCATGCCGTTTTCTGCGCCGTTAAGCATTGGACTTACCGTCTTTGCCGTAGCCCTCCTCTTCGCCGCCGCCATGTCTCAGCTCCCGGCTCAGCCCGGCGCAACCTCCCTCCTCTACGCCGCGGCGGCCGCGGCGCTTGCCGGCTGGACGCTGTACTCAGCGCTCGCCGGGCGCCTCTCCAAGCCGAACCTCATCCCCATCGCCGTCGCTCTGGCGGCGCTTTCGGCATACGCCGCATATTCGCATCTGATCGGCTCGGCGTCTCAGCGCCTTGAGTACACCCTGCAGTCGATCGAAGAGGCGAGGCAGACGTGGCTTGAGCAGTTCAGCCGCGTAGCCGGAGGCGTGGAGGCTGTGGTGAGCGTCGTCGAGTACGCCGTCTACGCCCTGGCCCCGGTCACAGGCGGCGCCGCCCTCGCCCTCGCCCCGGTCGTTTGGGCCGTCGGAGAGGCGGTGGAGGCCGTCAACGAGGCCATGGCCACGGTGGCGGACTACATAGGCTACGCGTATGCGATGGTCTCCGTCCTGCTTCCGGTGGTCAAGTTCGCTGAGCACTTCTCCGCCGTGTTCGTCCCGCTTTCCCTCATCTTTATACACAACAGGAAGGGGATGGTCATCTCTGCATATCTCTCGCTCATACCGCTTATAGTGGCCTACGCCGTGAGCAACGCCCCGGCGCTCCCTCCCCCCGACCCGTTGCAGGTGCCCAAGCTCCCCTTCAACGTAGCTGAGCTCGGCGCCGTCCTCGTCAAAAGCAACGCGTGGGTGGTGGCGGAGTTTGAGGGCCCCAACGGCACCAAGTTCTGGTACTCCATACCGCCGGGCACTGAGGTGAAGGCGCCGCTCCCGGCGGGCAACTGGACGCTGACGAGGGCCATATACGCTTTTACGCCCATCTACGTCGGAGCCAAGATTTCCGTAAAAAACGGCACGGTCTACGGCAACTACACCTTCGGCAACGCCACAGGCCCCGGCAAATACATCATCCCCTCGGCAGACAGAGCCATCGGCATAGACATAGGCTACCGGTGGGCTGAGGACTGGCAGCTGGCGGCCACAGAGCCGCCCGACGTCCGGGGAAGCGTTGTCCACGAGGAATACATCGACACCGGAGACGCAGTCATATACCGCAGGATAACCCTGGCGGAAAACGCCACCTGGGTTTTTGAGTACGAATGCTACGGCACGGCGTCTCAGTGCGGGGCGCGGCGCTACGAGGTGTCCGGCGTAGCCGCCGACTTCGCGTCGCTCTACGTAAGAGTCCTCCACGCAGAAAACGTCGACGTCTACTCCTCCACGTCGCACTGGAACACGGCGGTATCCCCCATGGACTGGGAGCTGATCTGCAGAGCGACGTCTTCCCCGCTTCACGAGTTCCTAGGCGCTAATCAATGCCCCACGTGGCGCCCGGCCCAGAGCTGGACTGCATCTGCGGAGGTGCACCCCATTCCGGAGTACGTAAACGGCACCGAGGTGCCCACGCGCTACAGGGCTAAGCTGGCTGTCGTCCTCCTCTACAGGCCGGTGGCGGCGCCGGTGGTGTCCGGCTTCGCGGCGTGGGGCCCCAACGGCACCCTCATCACAACCGCCTCGGCAATAGGCGCATACTTCGCATACGGCCTCTTAGACGCGCTGAGGAGGGCCTCCGTCGTTGACCCCACGCCGCTGTTCAAGCAGTACATTCTGGAGAACTCCGCCGCCCAGGTGGCGGTTCAGCTCGCGTGGGCCGTAGCCCTCGTGAGCTGGGGCGTAGGCCTCGTCTATACGCTGGTCGCAACGGCCGCCGCGGCCGCGGGCCTCCTCCTGCTCCTCCACGTCGAGGGGCCCCTCATCAGGCTCCTAGGCCTTGAGCACTTCATAAGCCCCAGGCTGTCGCTCCGGATGGGCAACGTAGACGTCTTGCCCTTCCAGTTCGTCTCCTCCCGCCTCACTAAGTTCGGGGCGGGGAGCGGCATAGCGGCGTCGGCAACCGGGCGCGTCACCGGCCAAGCCACAAAGGCGGTGGCGGCGCCTTGGATCGCCTACGCCAAGATGTGGGCCCTCTACACCTCCTCCGCGCTGAAGTGGTTTGTAATGGTGTACAGAAGCCCGTGGATCGCTCTGGCGAACGCCCTGGCGGCCGTCTACGTGGCGAAGAAGGCGGAGAAGCTCCACGTCGCCCTGCCCCTCGTGAAGGTCGCCGCGCCGAAGCCAATGCTACGCCCGGCCGCCAAGATGCTGGAGGCGCTCGTCAACGCCAGCCTGAGGGCCGCGGCGGCGCTGGCGTCGGCTGGGTACAGATACGGCAAGGCCCTCCACTACGTCATGCACCCGTCTGGCTTCAGCCCGGCCGAGCGCGCCAAAGAAGCCACGCGGTACCTCACGGCGGCGATGCACCTCCGCATTGACTACTTCATAGCTAAGTACTACGCGTGGGTTCTGAAGAGGGCTATGGCGGTGGCCGGCGACCTCCGCCTCGCCGCCCTGTGGACTATAACAGTGGGCAGGCCCCCGAGGCACCAGGGAGACGTAGCCGCCTGGATGCTGATATACGGGGTGAGGGGGAGGCCGCTCCTGGTCACTTCGGCCTCGCTTGCGGAGGGCTTCCGCCGCTTCCGGATTAAAACGACGCCGGAGCAGGCCGCGGAGCTGTGGCTCCGGCGCTACGGCTACAGCTACGGCGCCATAAAGGCCTACCTAACCGCCCACAAGATAGAAATCGACCCCGCATACATACCGGCGTCTAAAGAGCTCAGGCTCTACCTGGCGAAGCACGGAGTAGAGATGTGGCGGCAGGGAGACCCCCACGCGCGCCTCCTGGCCTCTATAAGGGAGTTCCGCGTCCTGCTGAAGAAGGAGCTGGGGATAGAGATCTCTAAAGACGGAGAGGCCAAGCCCGTCTGGAATCTGTGGCTGAGGGGCGCGGCCAAGGCGGTTGCCGCGGAGGGCGGCCTAGAGGCCAAGATGAAGGAGGTGCTGAGGCTCCCGCCGGGCGCGATGGGAGAGAGGCTCAAGCTCTCTGCCGCCGAAGTCCACGACCCCACCCCGCTCAAGGCGCTGAGGAGGGAGCTTGAGAAGGTTAAAGAAGACGCGGTGGAGAAGATCGCGAAGCTCGGCGTAAGCAGGAGCGTAGCCGAAAAGGGCGTGTGGGGGGCTCTTGCCGACCCCAACCAAAGCGCCCTCTTGGGGCTGGACGCGGCGCGCGCCGCCTTGCTTAACGCCCTGAAGCAGGCGGTGCAGGACATAATCCCGCCGGATGTGGCGGAGAAGGGGGCAGCCGCCCTAACCGGCGAGCAGCTCGCCGCAATATACGAGCTGGTTAAGACTAAAGAAGACGTGCTGTGGATCGCCAGGCTCCCGGAGCACGTCCAGGAGAAGGTCATAGACGTCCTGCCCTACGGAGACCCGTCGTACGCATACAGCTTAAAGTACGCCTCTCAGATAGCAGACATATCTTGGCGCGAAATCGCGCCCGACGGAAGAGTGGTGGAGCACAAAGTGCTGGACTACCTGCCGCCTTCAGTCAGAGATGCGGTGGTCGCGCAGAGGCTGAGCTCGCTGGAGTCGCTCCAGACCCCCCCTGCCCCGCCTCCCCCGCCTCAGCCGCCTCCGGACTGGAGGCCCGTGGAGGAGCTCGCGAGGAGGCTCGGCGTGACCAGCTACGAGACGCCGCAGGGCGAGGTGGAGATCAAAGTAGATGCGGTCGCCGCAACCCCCGAGGAGGCGCGGAGGATGATCCTGGAGGCCGCCAGACTCGCCGTTGCAAACGACCGCTACTACGACGAAGGAGCCGACGTGCCGAAGAGCTACAAGGAGCTCGCCGACGAGCTGAAGAAGCTGGCGGGCGGCAACTACGACGTGGCGCTTAAGAAGACCGTCGAGTTCTTCATGACCCACGCCGAAGACCTTGCCGACTTAGCCGCCCAAGAGGGCGACCTTGAGGCCGTCGACGCGGTCTTCAACATACTGCGCGAGGCCGGCCGCGAGGTTCGCGTAGAGGCGGAGGAGAGGCCGGTGGAGCCGGTGGGCGAGGAGGCGGAGGCGGTGGAGGGCGCCGAGGAGCTGGCGGAGGGCGCGGCGGACGTCCCCGAGGAGGAGGTTGTGGAGTCCACGGAAGAGGCCGTAGAGGGAGAGGCCGGAGCGGAGGTGGATCTGGAGGAGGAGGAGAGGAGGGCCAGGGAGGCCCTCCGCAGGCTTGGGATAGACCTAGACGCGCTGGATAGAGACGAGTTCTACGCCGAAGATCTGTCCAAGAGGCACGGCATCCCCCGGGAGGTCGCCTCAGACCTCGTGAAGGAGCTCGGCCCCCGGGGCGCGGAGGCGGTGGCCGAGGACTTCAGAAGGGTGGACAGGTGGATGAGGGAGGCCGGGCTCTCAGACGAGGAGAGGGCCAAGATCCTAACTGAGAGGGCGGCGGACATCGCCGAAAACCCAAAGCGCGTCATAGAGGAGCTGGCCGAAAAGCTCGCAGAGAAGGCCCCCAAGGAGCTCCGCGACTTGGTGGCGGAAGACCTCAAGCGGGGCAACTTCGGCGATGTGAACTGGAAGCTGTCTCAAGTGGAGAAGTTCTGCGCGGCTAAAGGCGGCTGCACCCCCGAGGAGAGGCGCAACCTCTACAGCCAGCTCTAATTCAATTTTTTCCCCTCCTAAAACGCCGACGTGTCTGCTAAGAAGGCTGATCGGGTGGGGCACGTCCTCAGCCCCTGGGGCTGGGCTCAGTTTGAGTTCAAGGCGCCGGTTTCCGACTCCATCTTCGGCAGGGCGGCCTCCGGCTACGAGGTAGAGTACGGACACACCATCATGCCGATGTCGGCCACCGGCTTCAAGCCGGCTCCGGCGTTTGAGGAGATTCCGGAGTTCATATGCATGACGGTGACGCCGACGATAAGGCTTCCCCAGCACCGCGCCATGGACATAGGTCCCCACAGCAAGGCCCTGTCTACGGCTGTTACAACCATATGCGTTGCATACTACAGCGGAAAGGCGCACAGACAGAAGAAGTGCATGGAGCTTCAGCTGGGGGAGCGGAGGTACGTGGTCTGCCTGTGGCCGGACTCCATCGCCGCCGCCCCCCTGGCCCAGATGTCCCACCGCCTCTACATACTCTGCAGGCAGCCTAAATGCGACCTGTCGCCGGTTTTCGCCCTCGCAGACCCCTTAGAGTACCCCCACTACGCCGCCCTAGTCGCGAGGGCCATGTATTTACTTGCGCCGAACGTAAAAGACGTCGAAGTCTCCCGCTGGATCCCCGTCTGCGACTACATAGACTGCGGCGACCTCCAAAAAAGCAGGAAGGACGAGGCCAGAGGCAAAGAGGGCGAAGCCGGCCGCGTCAAAACCATATTTGAAGCCGACGGCTACGAGGCGAGCTTCGGCAAAGCCGCGCTGGACGTATTGAGCAACCCGCACAAGCTACAGCTTTTGTTCAAGCTCTTCTTCGACAGATCTAAAGAAACCAGGAAGGCGGGATTCGCCGCCGGGCTGTGGACGCTGGACCCCGACGCCGCTCCGGGAGACGTATGGCCGCAGATAGAAGACGCCGTCAAGAGGAGAGACGCGCTTCAGCTGCTAGACCTCGCCAAGTTGCTGACCAGCGAGCCCGAGAAGGGCCAGTTCACCGTAGCCGCCTCAGCCGCAGCCGCCTACGTCATCCACATGACGCACGCACTAATCCTACTCGGCCAAGGCGTCTTCCGCTTTACTATTTAAGTAAGCTAGAAAATCTGAAAAAAGAGGTTTAATGGACTAAACGCTTGGCCATGGCGTAGACTTCAGACGCATCTATTTCCCACTCTCGTCCTCTATACATAACAATATACTTATCAGGCTTCGCAACCCTGTAAAACTGCCTCCCTCCCGGCGCGATTATTACTGGGTCAAACTTCAGCATGTCGCTTGCTTCCGGGTAGTAGTTAAAGGAAGCCAGGTACGGCCTGGTGATCGCCGGCCAAACTTCTCCATACATATTATTCAAAATAATTGCTAACGCGTCATCAATGATTACAAAGTAAGGAATTTCCGACCGCAAGGCATATATGAGTCCTATCAGCATTCTCTTTATCAACTCATCAAATTCTTCCAGACATAAATATATTACCAATTTACCGTTTCTTATAAAATAATCTTTAAGTACTGTGATTCTTGCCGTTATCCACATTGCTATGTCGCTTCTAAACTTCTTCTCGGCAAACTCAATAAGGCACTTAAGATCTTCGCACTTGCTCGTTATCAACAAGTCAAACGCTGGCTTCAAACTGCTTGAAGCAGTGAAATGAAGTATTGTACTTATTTTTTTAACAATTTTTCTTTCAAGATTCTTTATTTCAATTTCAGTTTCTTGTTTTCCTTCTCCGCATTCTTTCATTCTGATATACAGAGTTCTGACATGTTTATCTGCATATTGTTGAAAGAGGCTTAGAAAAGTCGTCTTCCCGCTCCCCGGGGTTCCGAAGATTAGGCCCCTGTGGGTTTGCCCCAGCGACCCGGGGAGCGTCGTTGACTAGTATTTCTAAAATTTCTTTTACTTTACCCATGTCTTTTTGTCTCTTGGCGAGCCACGTTGAACTGATTCTATTTGTTGCCTCTAGGCGTCTGGGGCATGTACCTCTACTCTGTGCCTGCCTCGTCGGAGGAGGACTTCATCCACACAATCATCTCTGCCAACAGAAGAATCGGACTTGACGTGGTGCGGGGCTACGTCCTCTCGGAGCTACCCCTCCCGGAGCCCTACCTCATAGAGGGCGTGGAGGAGGAGGCGGCGGAGCTCTGCAGGGGGAGGCCTCCGCTCCCCGTCGTTGCTTATTATCCGGCGCGGCACAGAGGCGGGCCTAGGGTCGGCGCCGCCATGGCCCCCCACGGCGTGGTTTGGCTTCAGCCCGTCGGCATCCTCCGCCGAGGCAGGGAGTGGAGGGTGGCCACCAGCTGCAGAACTAGGCCGCCCCTCACCGGCTGGGAGAAGGTCACAGTTGACGCCGTGTCGCA
>Ga0079996_112708_pt1 | contig 11157 bp, 16 predicted proteins | sample PerSpoAPS_AMetaG_FD_69199 | JGI IMG/M metagenome (GOLD analysis project Ga0079996, IMG submission 69199) | Thermal spring microbial communities from Yellowstone National Park, Wyoming, USA - Perpetual Spouter A (PS_A) MetaG (SPADES assembly)... | ecosystem: Environmental > Aquatic > Thermal... | reverse complement strand
AACGCTCCATCCTCTCCTCATCCCGGTTCAGGAACCTGAGCGCTCACCTTGCGTTCAGTGGGCGCAGAAACCTTCCGCGGACCTCCATGGAAAATCCGGCCACCGGGGGTCCGCGGAAGGCCTATAAAATGATCCCTTCGAACCCCTCTCTTCTCCCCCCATCCCCAACCATCCGCTTCCCTTTCGATCCGAAAAGATCCCCCCATAGGGATCTGATCCCATGTTTCGGAAAAGGCTTCCGCGGACCCCCGTCGTCCCCAGATCCGTGGAGGAGCCCACACCCCTTGACAAACCGCACGATCGATGCTATATTTAAGGCGAACTGGATTTCCGAAGGGGGTTCTCTCTCCCTTCCCCCACTCACCCCCTGAAATCGCAGGGCCTCAATCGAACCAGCGTGGGATTGAAACGCCACCGCAGATCCGGGGAGATGCGGACCTGGGGATAGGCCTCAATCGAACCAGCGTGGGATTGAAACGGTGGTGGTATATACGTGTTGAGGGTGTCCAGATTCAGGCCTCAATCGAACCAGCGTGGGATTGAAACTCCCGGCCTACATGGTGCCCTGGGTGGATCTGGACATGCCTCAATCGAACCAGCGTGGGATTGAAACCTGGGGGACCCCGCCGGCAACCCCACAGCCCCCCGGGCCTCAATCGAACCAGCGTGGGATTGAAACGCACCCACCGGAAGCGCAGGGCCACCGGGGCGATGGAGGCCTCAATCGAACCAGCGTGGGATTGAAACTCCGGATCTTCCGGAAGTCCCAGACCCATCCCTCCTCCGCCTCAATCGAACCAGCGTGGGATTGAAACGGTGGAGATTTATCGCGAAGAGGCCGCCCGGTCCCCGCGCCTCAATCGAACCAGCGTGGGATTGAAACCATCGCATGAGGACGAGAGCTCCCTGGGAGACGACGTGCCTCAATCGAACCAGCGTGGGATTGAAACACTCGGCGTTCGCGGGCGCAGGGGTTCTTCCTGCGCTCGCCTCAATCGAACCAGCGTGGGATTGAAACGCGGCCCCGCCCCCTCGCCCCGCTCAAATTTTCTTGGCCTCAATCGAACCAGCGTGGGATTGAAACTCCTCCGCCCCGGCCTGGGCCCGCCGGGCGGCCCAGCCTCAATCGAACCAGCGTGGGATTGAAACTATTAGGCTGGTGGATCTACTCGATCTGGCGGGTGGGCCTCAATCGAACCAGCGTGGGATTGAAACACCGCCATCACCCGCGTTCCGCCCCGCTACCTGGCGGCCTCAATCGAACCAGCGTGGGATTGAAACCTCGCCAGCGTGGGGAGTCTTCATCACCCTCACGGTGGGCCTCAATCGAACCAGCGTGGGATTGAAACGGTGGGGTCTTGGCTACGTGTGGGTCGAATTCTTCGAGCCTCAATCGAACCAGCGTGGGATTGAAACTCGACGGGACATGCATTCCAGCATCAGCAGGGTCACAGCCTCAATCGAACCAGCGTGGGATTGAAACTCGGGCTTGCGCCCGCCGGCGGAGCCGCCGGCGTCCGCCTCAATCGAACCAGCGTGGGATTGAAACGGTTGCTGGACTCGGGATCGCTTGCGCCGTCACGGGGGGCCTCAATCGAACCAGCGTGGGATTGAAACGGTTGTCCAGGCGCTTGATCTGGTTGTCCCTTTCTGGCGCCTCAATCGAACCAGCGTGGGATTGAAACTCTCGGCGGTGGGGGTGGTGGCGGCGGCCGACCCGGCCTCAATCGAACCAGCGTGGGATTGAAACTGGTCTACATCCAGACAATGCTCCCGGCCCTTGGGGGGGGCCTCAATCGAACCAGCGTGGGATTGAAACGACTTCCATCAGCAACAAGAAGCGTTGACTCTTTGGGCCTCAATCGAACCAGCGTGGGATTGAAACGTGGACGGCGATTGCCTGCAGCGGTATCTACAGGGGATGCCTCAATCGAACCAGCGTGGGATTGAAACGGGAGCCGGGGCGGGGAGCCTCGGGAAAACATGGCGCGCCTCAATCGAACCAGCGTGGGATTGAAACCCTTTCTAAAACTCGAGCCCGATCGCCCTCGCCAGAGCCTCAATCGAACCAGCGTGGGATTGAAACGCGTCCTCCAGCCCATGGAGGGTGTAGATCAGGACGGCCTCAATCGAACCAGCGTGGGATTGAAACTGAGCTCCACAACGCGGTAGTCGTAGCGCCCGGAGCGGCCTCAATCGAACCAGCGTGGGATTGAAACTAATAGCAACAACATCAAGGCATTGAAACATCGTATAGCCTCAATCGAACCAGCGTGGGATTGAAACGCGGCCCCGCCCCCTCCCCCCGCTCAAAGTTTCTTGGAAGCCTCAATCGAACCAGCGTGGGATTGAAACCGCAGCCGCCGCGAAGACAAGATCCAAGTTGACCTTAGCCTCAATCGAACCAGCGTGGGATTGAAACGCATATCACGAGCGAGACAGGAAATACCTTGCAACAGGCCTCAATCGAACCAGCGTGGGATTGAAACGACGGTTGGGGCCGGACGGCCCCGCGTCGGAGCCCTTGCCTCAATCGAACCAGCGTGGGATTGAAACCATGGAGCCGGTGAAGCGCCTGGGGGTTCTTCTGGCGCCTCAATCGAACCAGCGTGGGATTGAAACAGCGATCCCTTCGGTCCATCGCCGTGGAGGATTTGCGTCGCCTCAATCGAACCAGCGTGGGATTGAAACGCTGATCCCCGCCCTCATCAACTGGCTGCAGCGGATCCGGCCTCAATCGAACCAGCGTGGGATTGAAACGATGGACGTCGCCGCCCGGGAGACCCGCTACGTCCCCCAGGCCTCAATCGAACCAGCGTGGGATTGAAACATGGGGACGGCGGGCGGAAGGAGGCGGGCCGCGCTTGCCTCAATCGAACCAGCGTGGGATTGAAACGGTGCTTGAGCACCGCCAGGGCGGCCTCCTGTGCGGCGCCTCAATCGAACCAGCGTGGGATTGAAACGTCCTTCCTCGCCCATCTGGGCGGGGGGCTGGTCCTCGCCTCAATCGAACCAGCGTGGGATTGAAACGCAGTCATAACTAAGCCGTTCGATCTCCGAGTCCTCGCCTCAATCGAACCAGCGTGGGATTGAAACGGGACACCGCGCTCATGCTGCCGGAGACGTCCGGCAGCGCCTCAATCGAACCAGCGTGGGATTGAAACGGCGGAACGGGTCGGCACGCCCGGGGGGTTCGTCCCGCCTCAATCGAACCAGCGTGGGATTGAAACTGGCGATCTTGAGGAGGTTTTCCGGGTGGGGGTTGAAGCCTCAATCGAACCAGCGTGGGATTGAAACCCCAACGGGGGAAGACGCGCAGCTCCCCCTCCCCCACCTGCCTCAATCGAACCAGCGTGGGATTGAAACGACCTGGTCCGCGAGACGGGAGTCAAAAACCCACTCCCGCCTCAATCGAACCAGCGTGGGATTGAAACGAAGCTGCTGGAAGGGATACATCCGCGGAAGGCCCGAGGCCTCAATCGAACCAGCGTGGGATTGAAACGCTATATATCGAGCGAGATTGGCTATCGCCAGGCCAGGCCTCAATCGAACCAGCGTGGGATTGAAACTCCAGGTCAAAGATCAAGATCATGAGAGCCATGGTCGGCCTCAATCGAACCAGCGTGGGATTGAAACCTGCTACCTGATGATCTCCACCGACACGTGGATCAAGGCCTCAATCGAACCAGCGTGGGATTGAAACCTGCCAGTATTTGCCCCTCTTCAGGACCTCCACCCGCGCCTCAATCGAACCAGCGTGGGATTGAAACAAGGTCCGAGAAATAGTAGCTCCCCAAAGATGCCCCGCCTCAATCGAACCAGCGTGGGATTGAAACCCCAGATGGCACCCGATCCAGCCCCCTGGAAGGTCAAAGCCTCAATCGAACCAGCGTGGGATTGAAACAAAATTCTCAAACTCGTAAGGCCCTGTCCCCATCGTCAGCCTCAATCGAACCAGCGTGGGATTGAAACACTTTAGGATCTTCAAAATCAAGGTCTTATACGGCTTGCCTCAATCGAACCAGCGTGGGATTGAAACGGAAGACCGGCAGCCAGCCCCTCACCTTGAGCCCGGCCTCAATCGAACCAGCGTGGGATTGAAACAATCAACAACCCCTTATCTGCGAAACCCTCTACATCTCGCCTCAATCGAACCAGCGTGGGATTGAAACATTCCAAACCCTTTCCACCCAAATGAAGCCCAGCCCGGCCTCAATCGAACCAGCGTGGGATTGAAACGCCAGCTTGCAGTAGGAGTTGGGCCAGGCGTCCAAATAGGCCTCAATCGAACCAGCGTGGGATTGAAACTCGGGTCGGCCAGGGGGCCGGTGGGAGCAAGCTAGTTGCCTCAATCGAACCAGCGTGGGATTGAAACATGCAATCTTCAAACGCCGCATTAGGACTTCCTTGAGCCTCAATCGAACCAGCGTGGGATTGAAACTAGGTTCCCAAGCACGCCATTTCCCACTTTTTTCTTCGCCTCAATCGAACCAGCGTGGGATTGAAACTCAGCAGAGAAATCTTTGTGTCAAAATATGTTCCTAGCCTCAATCGAACCAGCGTGGGATTGAAACCCGATCTGCCGTATGTCCTCGAACCTGCATATGCCAGCCTCAATCGAACCAGCGTGGGATTGAAACGATAGTGATCGCAGGTCTCACGGTCCTGTACATCATCGCCTCAATCGAACCAGCGTGGGATTGAAACATGCTTACTGTTACTGCTACTACTACTTTGATTCTGGGCCTCAATCGAACCAGCGTGGGATTGAAACGGGCGTCCAGATTCCAGATGTCACAGTTTGCGTCCAAGGCCTCAATCGAACCAGCGTGGGATTGAAACATTCTTCCTTTCGAGGTCTTGACGGTATGCTGACCCTGCCTCAATCGAACCAGCGTGGGATTGAAACTGCGTTGAGTCATACGCCCCGAATAGATCAGATGGAGGCCTCAATCGAACCAGCGTGGGATTGAAACATGGGGAAGGGGAGCCGGGCGGAGGGCTTGGTCTCCGCGCCTCAATCGAACCAGCGTGGGATTGAAACTGGCGGGGATGGCCATCATCGGGCTGATCCGGGTCATGCCTCAATCGAACCAGCGTGGGATTGAAACTCCAGTTCCTACCCTGGCTGGCCAGCAAGATCTGGGGCCTCAATCGAACCAGCGTGGGATTGAAACCCCGCACGCCGACGCCCACGCCGAACTGGATCCCGCTGCCTCAATCGAACCAGCGTGGGATTGAGACGAGGTCTCCATCGATGAGGGAGGCGATGCCGAAGCCGCCTCAATCGAACCAGCGTGGGATTGAAACCTGCGGTCCAGGATCCACAACAGCAGGAAGATCCACCCGTGCCTCAATCGAACCAGCGTGGGATTGAAACCGGCCCGCGGATCCGCGAGCGAGAAGCCCAGGGCGGCGCCTCAATCGAACCAGCGTGGGATTGAAACAGGAGCCCACGCCCACGCCGATCCCGACCCCGACGGAGGCCTCAATCGAACCAGCGTGGGATTGAAACCTCTACATCACGCCGTCCCTGCCCATCATCACCACGGCCTCAATCGAACCAGCGTGGGATTGAAACTCCCCATCGGGCGGACGGCCTCGGGCCCGCTGGTCCGCCTCAATCGAACCAGCGTGGGATTGAAACTGGATCGAGGTCTTCGTGACCCCGCCGGCGGCCTCCAATGCCTCAATCGAACCAGCGTGGGATTGAAACGTCGATGTGGAGTGGGATTACGTTGCATATGAAACGAGCCTCAATCGAACCAGCGTGGGATTGAAACCGGCATTCTGGTCGCGGGGGCTTGTTTTCTGAGAATAGGCCTCAATCGAACCAGCGTGGGATTGAAACTCACCTTAGTGTCTGGGTGTGCAATCACCCTCCCAAGCCTCAATCGAACCAGCGTGGGATTGAAACTGTTGCCCTTGCCGCGCCGCACGCGCGCCCACCCCGATCGCCTCAATCGAACCAGCGTGGGATTGAAACTCAGGATCGAGAGGGTCTCGATGGCGTTGACGGCGTCGCCTCAATCGAACCAGCGTGGGATTGAAACACCGTCCCGCCCTGGGTGAAGCGCTGGATCACCTCGCGCCTCAATCGAACCAGCGTGGGATTGAAACGCAGCCGCCCCTGCGGGACGTAGCAGGCCTCCCGGGCCTCAATCGAACCAGCGTGGGATTGAAACGCTCTTCAAGATCTTCCGGCTTCCGGCGGACGCCTCCCGCCTCAATCGAACCAGCGTGGGATTGAAACTTCTCCCCCCGCCACTGCCCCTTCTGAACTCGTGTGACGCCTCAATCGAACCAGCGTGGGATTGAAACGCGTTCTCCGGGCCTCCTCCAGGATCTCCCAGAAGGAAGGCCTCAATCGAACCAGCGTGGGATTGAAACCATCCCGGAACGGCGCAGGGGCGGGCCGCCGGGACGCCTCAATCGAACCAGCGTGGGATTGAAACCACAGCGCGGGTCAACCCGAAGCCCGTGGATCCCGGCCTCAATCGAACCAGCGTGGGATTGAAACGCGAACGAGGCGATGCGCTCGAGCGTCACCCCCACGCCTCAATCGAACCAGCGTGGGATTGAAACAAACATCGCCTGGAAGATCTCAGCCGTCTGGGGCCTGGGCCTCAATCGAACCAGCGTGGGATTGAAACCCAGGCGGCGGAGGCCCTGATCCGGGCCGCGCCGAACCGGGCCTCAATCGAACCAGCGTGGGATTGAAACAGCAACTGGAAATACCAGTTGCATAGGTTCGTTATTGGGCCTCAATCGAACCAGCGTGGGATTGAAACGGAAGACCACCGTGGCCACCAACTTCGCCTACCGCCTGCCTCAATCGAACCAGCGTGGGATTGAAACTCCTCCAGGCTCAGGTAGAGAGCCGGCTGCGCCTCGCCTCAATCGAACCAGCGTGGGATTGAAACTTCATCGCCGCAGCCGCGGTTGTTGCCGTGGCCGCTTGCCTCAATCGAACCAGCGTGGGATTGAAACACGCCTGGACGGCGCTGGTGATGATGTTTCTCGTTGTCGCCTCAATCGAACCAGCGTGGGATTGAAACGCGGCGGTTTTTGTTTGGCAGTTTGGCCCCATTATAGGGCCTCAATCGAACCAGCGTGGGATTGAAACCACGCGTTCTCACCCCGACGGGGCCTCCGCCGGGGGCCTCAATCGAACCAGCGTGGGATTGAAACCTGTCCCCGGCGTCTCGGCGTAGATGTAGTCTCTGAGCCTCAATCGAACCAGCGTGGGATTGAAACTTAAATAGAGTGCGGAATACGATGCGCCGAAGAACAGCCTCAATCGAACCAGCGTGGGATTGAAACCGCCATACGTCAGGTAGCGTGCCAGTTCGGCCGGCCCGGCCTCAATCGAACCAGCGTGGGATTGAAACTCTTTCACCTCCGCGTCATTCGTCGAGGATGCGGCGCCTCAATCGAACCAGCGTGGGATTGAAACGGACGACGAGGTTCTCGCCTCTCCGGGCTGGGACCGGCCTCAATCGAACCAGCGTGGGATTGAAACGGAAAGTTACATACTTGTGACGGTCGAGCGAGACCAGGCCTCAATCGAACCAGCGTGGGATTGAAACGTGGGTCCAGGCGGAGTGTCAGGTGGTGGGGCTGGTGCCTCAATCGAACCAGCGTGGGATTGAAACAGTATGAACGCCGGAAGACGCTGATCTCCTCCATTTCGCCTCAATCGAACCAGCGTGGGATTGAAACGGGGCGAAGCTGATCAAGGCGAATAAGATCTGGGGGCCTCAATCGAACCAGCGTGGGATTGAAACACTCTACATTAACCTAGATGCGTCTTTTCAGTCTTCTTGCCTCAATCGAACCAGCGTGGGATTGAAACGCGACTCACGTCGATGCCGCCTACGCGAACGATCATGCCTCAATCGAACCAGCGTGGGATTGAAACTAGGCCCAGAGCGCTTCGGAGCAACGGCGGCAAAGACGCCTCAATCGAACCAGCGTGGGATTGAAACCGCACACCCTGTGACCTCAAGTATCGAACCGACTTCTGGGCCTCAATCGAACCAGCGTGGGATTGAAACCATTGAGGTGACCGATGGGGGCCTTGGGGGATATCATGGCCTCAATCGAACCAGCGTGGGATTGAAACTGCTGGGGCTGGCCGTAGCAGTCCTGTTCGCGATCAGCCTCAATCGAACCAGCGTGGGATTGAAACGCCTTTGGCATCGGTATACACCCGGGCCGCCAGGGCCACCTCAATCGAACCAGCGTGGGATTGAAACCGCGTGGGCTTTCCCGGGACTCCCCGCCCCGACTCCCCGCCTCAATCGAACCAGCGTGGGATTGAAACCAAGTTCTCGAATCCGCTGGGCCGCTGGAACGGCCAGGCCTCAATCGAACCAGCGTGGGATTGAAACGTGGGCAGTTAGGCGGTTAATGGCGAACTCGGGGGCCTCAATCGAACCAGCGTGGGATTGAAACCCTTCATCGCGGTAGCGAAGTGGGCGTTGAATCGGGCGCCTCAATCGAACCAGCGTGGGATTGAAACAGGATTGTCCCGGTTCCGTCCGTTTCGTGTCTCTGGGCCTCAATCGAACCAGCGTGGGATTGAAACCTAAGGTATGCAACGGCTTCGCCGTTGCTTTTTTGTGGGCCTCAATCGAACCAGCGTGGGATTGAAACGAATGTGGCCCGGAGGTGGTGGTGGGAAGCACGGGAGCCTCAATCGAACCAGCGTGGGATTGAAACTCTTCTTCCGGGAGGCAAGGCCCCTCTTATTCCGGAAGCCTCAATCGAACCAGCGTGGGATTGAAACATCCGGGTTTGATCCGCTCCGCCAGAGCCTGGATCCCGGCCTCAATCGAACCAGCGTGGGATTGAAACCTCGAACATATCCACGATGGTATTCAGGCGCCGATAGTGCCTCAATCGAACCAGCGTGGGATTGAAACCATTTTACCGCATCAACTGCCTCAGTTCGGTCACCTTGCCTCAATCGAACCAGCGTGGGATTGAAACGGCGGCATGAAGGACAGCGAATATCCGTGGGCCACCCGGCCTCAATCGAACCAGTGTGGGATTGAAACCTGGATCCGCAGCGCCATGGCCTCGATGGCCGCCGTCCGCCTCAATCGAACCAGCGTGGGATTGAAACTCCGTCTCTGGATGGGCGCAGCTCGGCCCGATCCACCAGGCCTCAATCGAACCAGCGTGGGATTGAAACGCAAGAGAGATGACGATGACGGCCAAGACGGCCTCACGCGCCTCAATCGAACCAGCGTGGGATTGAAACGCGGCTTTCGGTGTGGGGTTGCCGGCGACCCCGGCGCCTCAATCGAACCAGCGTGGGATTGAAACATACGCGAACGTATGGTTGCGCTTCAACTGGGGATATCCCTCAATCGAACCAGCGTGGGATTGAAACTCAATCAGGTTTTCAACGCGCCCGCCGTAGTAGGCTTCCTCAATCGAACCAGCGTGGGATTGAAACCGTGGCCCTCTTCCCGGACTCCGCCGCCCGCGCTGCCCTCAATCGAACCAGCGTGGGATTGAAACAGCATGACCGCCCCGCACAGCCACAGGGCGCCCAAGACCTCAATCGAACCAGCGTGGGATTGAAACGCAGCATATGCCAGGGCAACCTGGCCTCCCGTTGCTCGCCTCAATCGAACCAGCGTGGGATTGAAACGAAACCATGAACATCGGGCTGACGCCGATGATTGGCAGCCTCAATCGAACCAGCATCGAACCAGCGTGGGATTGAAACACGATGCGGGTGCTCATTTCTGTCAGAGGAGACGAGAGATGGCACGTTATGCAAGGTGTCCAAATTGCGGGAACATGGATGAAAGTGGGGTCTACCGTTGTTATAAGTGTCGGAAACTATGCTGTGACGCGTGTGGGGGAGAATACACTCCGCATGATATTTGGTGGGGACTGACAGGTATGGGCCGACCTGCACGCCGTCGTTGCCCACGTTGTGGTAGTGAGGCTGAATGGATCGGCTCAATTAAGAGGCAGGCATAGCGGCGGTTCAGGAGGGCGGCGATGAGGGGAAAAGGTTGCGGGATCGGTCTGGTTCTGATGGCCGCTCTAACGGCGGCTTGCGCCCGGCCCACGCCCGAGCCGGCTTTCTGGACGGAGCCGTGCCCGAACCTCCCCCCCGAAACCCCTCAGCCGATCCAGGTGGTGGAAACCCTGGAGAGGCTTCCGCTCATTCCGACAGACACCCCGGTGGAACTCAGCGGTTTTATCGCCCGGGTGGGCAACTTCCGATGGATCTATGAATATTTCGATCCCCACACCGGCAAGCCTGTCCGCAGTGAGTGCCCGTGGCTTTCCTTCGAATGGGAAGTCCGGAGGAAGACCGCCGACAAGGGCTCAGTTAATCCGCTGTTCCTAACGGGGACCGGACCCGCAATGCTGGAGACCCAGCTCTATTTAGATATCGGGCACTTTTGGGGGGCGTGCTACCCGTTGGAACAGGAGACCTGGGACCCCGATCCCGAAGGAAAAGGGGAAGAGGGTGAGGGATATCGATACCACTGTCTCGCTCACGTGCGCCCGGAGTGGGGTCCCCGGTGGCTGGTGATCCAGGCCAGCCGCGGAGCCGGCGGGCTGCTGCTCCCCATCCCGATCACGCTCTCGGATCCCATCGCGCGGGTTGAGGTCCCCCCACCGCCTCCGGCACCGGAACGCTGACGGCGATGGCGAATCGCGCTTCCCCTGCGAGCGATGCGGCGCGCCTCCTCGCCGCGGATCCGGCCACTCCAGCCCTCGCAGACCTTCTCCGGATGAAGGGTGCCATCGAACCCGCGCAGGATGGAAACCGGCTAAGGGGGGATCGAGAGGGGCAGGGGAGGGGAAAATCGATCCGACGGGCATGGAGCGGACGCGCCGTCTGGAGGGCGCCGCTGTCCTCCGATCCGCCCGGGCGGATCAGCGGCCGGGAATGCGCGGAGGGACCTTCCCAACAGCCAGGATCCCATCGGGGATCCGCCCGAGGCCAGGCCCCTGAAGGGGAGGGCATCCGCTGGGGGTCGCCTTTTGTCTTCCGAGGCTTTGATTTGTTTAAGATACATTAAGCAAATCATTCGGAGGGCACCCTGCAAGGCCCCCTCACTCCTCCTCCCACCGGATCCGATGCCGACGCTGGAGGATCCGCAACGCCTGGAGGATCTC
>Ga0079996_112845_pt1 | contig 11161 bp, 12 predicted proteins | sample PerSpoAPS_AMetaG_FD_69199 | JGI IMG/M metagenome (GOLD analysis project Ga0079996, IMG submission 69199) | Thermal spring microbial communities from Yellowstone National Park, Wyoming, USA - Perpetual Spouter A (PS_A) MetaG (SPADES assembly)... | ecosystem: Environmental > Aquatic > Thermal... | reverse complement strand
GCTACCCCAAAGGAGGTGTCGTTTGCCAAAGGAACCTCTTTATTCTTTTGAAACCTTTCAAAAAGTTCCACCAAGTCCTTGCTACCGGGCTTTAACTTTGCGTACACCTTTATATGTTTTTTAGGATCCAAGTTCCTTAAATTTTCAGAAATCCACTTTTCAACTACATTTTGAACAAATTCCTGCACGTTTTTAAGCTCCTTACCATCCTTTTCCAAAATAGCCCTTCCAACCAAGTAAATTTCTATTGGTTCTATTACTTCTCCTCCACCAAAGACGGGCTCTGCCCTACCTCCCACCAAGAGGGCTTTATCCACATTGTGATGCATAATTGCCCCAAAGTTTTCTTGATACCACTTGCATAGGGCAACGGAGAGCTCCTCCGCCAAGTAATCACATATGGTATCTGGGTGTCCAGTACCCTTTCTTTCTACAATTTCCACCTGCTGAGCATAAACAGGTTCAAAGGTTATTGGAGTGATCACTATGTTTTTCATGGTAGTCTATTATATCATTGTTAAAAACTGTGCCTTACAAAGAACAGATTGATCAAAGAAAAAATGGCGCCAAGGATAACTCCTTCCGAGAACCTTTTGGGTTTGAGTTTCTTCAAAAGGTTTAGATGAGAAAGCAACGCATAATACAACCAGAGCAATAGGGTAGTTATGAGCTTTGGGTCATCTATCCAATGCTTTCCGAATTGGGTGCGCGTCCATAAGCTTCCAAAAACAAGGGTAAGGGTAAATCCCAAAAAGGCTAAGTTTATAGATAGCCTTTCTGCCCTTCTCAAACTATCCAAAGGCACGTAAGCCTGAAGAAAGACATGTTTTTTTAAGCGCTTTTCTAAGATAAGCCTGAGGAAGGCGGAAAGTCCCCCCATTAGGGCAAAAAGATAGCTGAAAGATGCAAAAAGGAGATGAAGACCATAAAGGGTGCTCTTGTAAGGAGAGTGTGAGGAGGGCAAGGCAAAGAGGGTAGCCAAAAATCCTACAAAAGCCACCAAGTGGGCAAAGCCCAAAAGGTTCCTATACTTATATGCCAAAAAAAGAAAGGTAGGAACAAAAAGATTGCCAAGGAAGGATATAAAACCGTAAGGGTCCCCCAAGGGAAAGGTTTTTTCCCTGAGGTAGCTGTAAAAAAGGCTAAAGAAATACAAGCCAAAGGCGGGTAGCATCAGCAACACAGATAAAAGACCACAGAGATGCCTTCTAAAGAGGGCGCACACACCCAAAAGGGTGGAAACAAAGTAAAGGGAGAGGGAGCCAATGAGCATAAGTATAAGTTTAAAGCACTTTTCTTAGGGCTTGCCTTACGCTTCTTGCTATGCCCTCTGCGTCTATGCCCACCAAGTTTCTCAAAAGGTTTTGATTGCCGTGCTCTATGAATCTATCTGGAATGCCCAAGGTTATCACCCTCTTGAGAATACCTTTATTAGAGAGGAACTCAAGCACTCCGGAGCCAAAGCCACCCACCACTGTGTTATCTTCCACTGTTATAAAAAGGTCATACCTACTGCAGAGGTCCAGTAGCATTTGCTCGTCCATAGGCTTTACAAAGCGGGCATTGACAACTCCAAGCCTTATGCCTTCCTTTCTGAGCTCCTCCGCCGCCTTTAGGGCTTGATAGACAGGATAGCCCACCGCCAGTATAACACCATCCTCCCCTTCCAAAAGTTCCTCCCAGCTTCCTACGGGTATTAACTTTGGATCACCAGTGGGCACACCGTAGGCTGGTCCCCTTGGATACCTGAGGGCAAAGGGAAGGTTCTGATTTAAACCGGTGTATAAAAGGTCTATGAGCTCCTGCTCATCCTTTGGAGCACAAACGATCATGTTTGGTATGCATCTCAGGTAAGAAAGGTCAAAGACGCCATGATGGGTTGGACCATCATCGCCCACCAAACCAGCCCTGTCTATGGCAAAGACCACGTGCAATTTCTGCAAAGCTATGTCGTGTATAACCTGGTCGTATGCCCTTTGCAAAAAGGTGGAATAGTAGCACGCTACGGGCTTTAGACCCTCCGCCGCCAAGCCACCTGCAAAGGTGCATGCGTGCTGCTCCGCAATACCCACATCAAAGAACCTGTTGGGAAACTTTTCCGCAAACTCCACAAGCCCAGAGCCCTCCTTCATGGCTGGAGTTATCACCACCACCTTTTCGTCCATCTCCGCCATCTTCACGATTGCCTTTCCGAAAACGGAGCTCCAGCTGGGAGGAGAGGGCTTTTTTATAAACTCGCCTGATTCTCTCTTGTAGGGTGCCACTCCATGCCATGTAACTGGGTCATTCTCTGCGGGCTTGTAGCCTTTGCCCTTCTTGGTGTATACATGCAAGAGAACAGGTCCCTCAATTTCCTTCACATTCTTTAAAGTGCTTTCCAGTGCGGGCAAATCATGTCCATTGATAGGTCCTATGTAGTTAAAGCCAAGCTCTTCAAAGATTACGCCCGGTGAGATTAGACCTTTTAAAAACTCCTCCGTTAGCTTCATAAACCTCTCTGCGGGACTTCCCAGATGATGAACCAGACGCTTTACCTTCTGGCGTGTCTCTTGAACAAAACGCCCGCTTATGATCTTGCTAAGGTAAGTGGATATTGCCCCCACGTTGGGAGATATGGACATTTCGTTGTCGTTGAGGATAACTATAAACTTGTTTGGTCTGAGATGCCCCGCATTGTTGAGGGCTTCAAAGGCCATACCCGCAGTCATTGCACCGTCGCCTATGACCATAACCACATAGCCTTCCCTCTTTAAAAGGTCCTTGGCAACCCTAAAACCCAAACCCGCAGAGATGGATGTGGAACTATGCCCCGCACCAAAGGCATCGTATGGACTCTCTTCCCTTCTCAAAAAGCCAGAGATGCCCCCATATTGCCTGAGAGTGGGGAATTTATCTTTGCGGTCCGTTAGGATCTTCCAAGGGTAAGCCTGATGCCCTATATCCCAAACTATAACATCCTTTGGAGGGTCAAAAACTCTCAGCAGAGCTATCGTTAGTTCCACCACACCGAGCCCCGGTGCCACATGCCCTCCGTTTTTTGCGGTAACATCAAGGATGTAGTCCCTTACTTCCTCTGCGAGCTTTTCAAGCTCCTCGTAGGTCATATACTTAAGGTCTATGGGTCCAGTGTATTTTTCCAAAATCATAAAGATTAAATATAGCCCCTCTATAAAATTGGACTATGCATAAACTACCCTTGGGTGCCTTATTCTTTCTTTCTGTAAAACCTTAAGAGCTTTCCATCGTTGGCATCTATAACCGCAGAGCCCTCCGTTCCCCTAACCCTATAATAACACTCTCCCTTCTTAGTCTTAGAAAGACTTACAGACAAAACCCTTCCCACATACTGACTTGCTTGCCTGCTCGCTTCTTCTACGGTAATTCTTGCAACACAATCAGACCCAAAAGCTACTCCCAAAGCCAACAATAAACTTCCCCATAAATACCTCATAGAAAGGATTATATCCAACGCAACTCCACACGGTGCATTAGGAACTTTATTCAAAGCTACAAACTCAGCCAGCATTACCAAACCGTCCTTTCAACTCCACACGGTGCATTAGGAACACTCAAGACGAACGGTGAGATTGAAGTATCATAACAGCTTTCAACTCCACACGGTACATTAGGAACACTGCATGCAAGCTATAGCACATAAGCGTTTATGGGTCTTTCAACTCCACACGGTACATTAGGAACATGACGCACGCAGAGCAAGTCCTCACTGCAACTTTGCCTTTCAACTCCACACGGTACATTAGGAACTATTTGATATGGGAAATCCCAGAAGCCGTTAGAGTTACTTTCAACTCCACACGGTACATTAGGAACAACCTCTTCGGGGAAGGGTCTTACAAGGAGGCCCTTACTTTCAACTCCACACGGTACATTAGGAACTCCTGCTGGCGGTTCTTCTTCCCGTCCGTGTTCCGTCCTTTCAACTCCACACGGTACATTAGGAACAGGGCACGGCTGGAAATGGCACACTCCTATGGCAATGCTTTCAACTCCACACGGTACATTAGGAACTTGCCCAGGACATTGTAAGGGTTTTGGATGATTACGCTTTCAACTCCACACGGTACATTAGGAACAAATTTTCCAGCATTTTGAGTTATGTGAAACAAGTCGCTTTCAACTCCACACGGTACATTAGGAACGGCTAACAGACTAAAAAACAACCCTAAGAACCGCATCTTTCAACTCCACACGGTACATTAGGAACGGAAGACATAGCAAAAGCCCAGCTCTTCATCTTCGGAGCTTTCAACTCCACACGGTACATTAGGAACTCGTAGCGGGCGTAGACCCGTCAACGGGCAAGGAAACTTTCAACTCCACACGGTACATTAGGAACCAAAGAGATATTAAACCTTGCATGTGAAATTTAACATTACTTTCAACTCCACACGGTACATTAGGAACGGCCACGAGTCCACCGCAAGGGTCCTAAGCAAATTGCTCTTTCAACTCCACACGGTACATTAGGAACCCATGGCGAAGCAGCACAGCCAACTTCAGCTCAGGGCTTTCAACTCCACACGGTACATTAGGAACATTTGGTATTTCCGTGTGAAGCTGTTTGGCATGTCTACTTTCAACTCCACACGGTACATTAGGAACCGCTACTACAGAGATAGCAGCTACCACGTATTCAAAGCTTTCAACTCCACACGGTACATTAGGAACCAGATACCGCAACCGCCAGAATGTGCAGAAACACAATGACGTTCCGCTTTCAACTCCACACGGTACATTAGGAACCTATATAAAGGTCGGATGGCAGACAGGGACACCTAACTTTCAACTCCACACGGTACATTAGGAACGGAAGGTGGTCATCCACAGGTAAGACCGTCCAAGAGGGCTTTCAACTCCACACGGTACATTAGGAACAAAATTGTTTGTTGCCAACGCTTTTAGCATTAACATGCCTTTCAACTCCACACGGTACATTAGGAACCTGCTCCTGAGTGGGGTCCCATTCCAGAAATTCAGATCTTTCAACTCCACACGGTACATTAGGAACAAAAGAAAGAGAAAGCTGGACTTGAAGGAAGTGAATTGCCTTTCAACTCCACACGGTACATTAGGAACCGGGTGGTGCGGCGGTGCCCTTTGGGCACTCTTACCTCTTTCAACTCCACACGGTACATTAGGAACAAGCCGTAAAAAACATGTAAGGAGGTGCGGAAATGGCTTTCAACTCCACACGGTACATTAGGAACAGTTACGTAAGGGCGTATGAGGCCTTGCGGGACTACTTTCAACTCCACACGGTACATTAGGAACTCCTGAACCTGTATGGGATACCCACCCAGATCTCTGGACTTTCAACTCCACACGGTACATTAGGAACAAAGGCGAGCGATGTGCTGAATTCTTCCAATCTAATTCTTTCAACTCCACACGGTACATTAGGAACTATCTCAGGGGAGATGTTCCTAAGTTTTACGCCCTCCTTTCAACTCCACACGGTACATTAGGAACCTGACAGTTAGTGCTTGCCAAAGCCTGAAGTAATTGTGCTTTCAACTCCACACGGTACATTAGGAACACTCAAGGAGTATGTCCTTTGCCCAGTTTTGAACCCTTCTTTCAACTCCACACGGTACATTAGGAACAAACCGTCTTATGGAAAAGTCATTTAGTCTAATCAAAACTTTCAACTCCACACGGTACATTAGGAACTGGCAAGATTGCCTTAGAGTTTGAACTCTATCCACCTTTCAACTCCACACGGTACATTAGGAACAAAGGAATAGCCCTTATTCTCGCAGAAGGTTGATTACTTTCAACTCCACACGGTACATTAGGAACCCCAAACGACCATATTAACTAAGATAAGACATATCAATAATTTTGTCAAGGGGGCACCCCTTTCGAATGAAGTTAATTTTCCGAAATCCGAGATCATGCAAAGTTGAGTATGGTATTGTCAAATTTAAACCCTTGTCTTTCAATACTTTCCGCCACTGACCATAATTACGGCATTACGGCATTACATAATTACGGCTTTACGGTTTTACGGCTAGGGCATATAATTAAAACCTATGGGACGCAAAAAGAAGAAGGTGGTAAAAACCACAATTTTGCTACCTTCCGATGTGCATCAAGCCCTACGCATAGAAGCCTTAACCAAGAAGATGTCCATGGGAGAACTCATTGTCCAAAAGCTAAAGGAGTTGGAAGAATACAGAGAAAAATACGGTGGAGTTGTAAAGGCAGAGGATTATCTCACTTAGGAAGACTACACCCTCCATATTCAGTTGCCAAGTTGACAAGGGTCCCAAGTGGAACCCTCTATCTCACTCAAAGGGTATATAACAGTATAACACAGCCAATCACCTAAAATAACTTCTGTGGAGGCTGTTCTAAAAATCCACACCAATTGACACTATGTGCAGTTAACTAAATGGTTTTCTTTCACCCTGGACTTAGTTAACCATGCAATACTTTACAATAAGTAGGAGTAAGCCACTTAGTTAACTCTTTTTAACCCATTTCCATAAGAAGCCTCCATGAAGCAACGGAAACATAAATGCAGGGCAGGACATAAAACCTGATTCACTTGGAACAAGTCCAACACAAATTCAGGAGGTTAACTAACTCTTAACCAAGACAGGAAAACTTAGTTAGCCGCCTAACAGGGTTAACTAAACTTTTATACAAAAGCCCAAACTTAGTTAACCGTATTCCGATTTTTGGCGGGCTTATATTTAAACCTATGGAACAAACAACCCAAAGCCTAAAAGAACTATATGAAAAGGACTTCTACCTGTGGGTGCAGGAAACTCTAAAGCTTCTCAAGAACAAAGAGTATGACCTAGTGGACTGGGAGAACCTTCTGGAGGAAATAGAGGATATAGGGCAAAGGCACTATGATGCTATGGTTAGCTATATGGCGGTAATTATGGAGCATCTGTATAAGTGGGAGAATTTTAGGTATAGTCAGGACATGGGACACGATTGGATAGAAACTATTTATACTCATAGGAGAAAGGTAGCAAGAATTTTCAGAAAGTACCCGTCCTTGAGAGCAAAGGCTCAGGGAAGAGATGTCATACAAGAAGCATGGGAAGAGGGAGTTCATGCGTTAATAGATTGGTTTAAGCTTCCACGAAACAAAGCATTGGCTCAGTTCTATTTCAAAGGAAGAATTCCCACAGAAAAAGACTTTCCACAAGAATGTCCTTATACATTTGAGCAGATTATGGAATACGAGCCGTGGGTTTAATCCCTCCACTTCTTTGCCTACATAGTGGAATTAAAGCTAAAGAAAGGAGAAATTTATGGGAGTGTATCCTTTGAAATTCCAACTCCTGAAGTGAAATACACCAAAGAGAACGGAGTAATAGCCATAGACACTAATGCATCACCTATACACTTAGCTATAGCTGAAGTTTCAAAAACTGGAGAATTATTAAGCTATCAAACTATCAGCTTACACCACCTTTTAGGGCTTTCCCAAAACAGCAAAGACCACCAAGAGTGGATATTAGCCCATCAGCTACTGGATTTAGCCATTCAGAAAGGTAAAGCCATAGCCATAGAGAACCCAAAGAAACTCAAAAGAGGAGTGCGTGGAGATGGAAAAGCTGAATTAAGAAAAAGACTTCGCCAATGGAATGTCAAAAAGTTTTTGCAAAAGCTAAAAAGGGTAGCAATGTTAAAGGGAGTTGAAATAGTAGAAGTCCATCCTGCCTACACATCAGTTATAGGTATGCTAAAGTATGCACCACAGTTGAACATAGACAAAGACGTAGCTGGTGCTTATATGATAGGGAGAAGGGCACTGGGATTTAGAGAGGACACACCTGAGAATTACGAGAAGCTTTTGAAAGACAAAGCATATTTAGAGTTTGCCCTAAAGAGGTATGAAGAAAGAGAAAAGGAGCTTGTGGGAATCATAGAGAAGGAAAACAATGAATACAAGAGAAACGCACTAAAAAGCGAACTAAGGTGTGTAGAGGGTGCAAGGAAGCTATTAACCAATCTCATACAAAGCCTTCAGAGTGAGCCAAGCGGACGTGAGGGAGCCTATGGAAGGAATCCCGAGCAGGGGAGAGGCAACTTTGCCTCTTTTGTAGCTTGGCAAGTTCTGAAGGTAGCCCTCCTCTTCCCTATTCTTGGACGAATCCTTCCAAGGGATTTGTACCCTCTGAAGCCGGTGTTGGTGGAAGGGGTGTGGGATAGGGTGAGGAGTAGGTTAGTTTCCTTATAAGGGATTTTTAGAACAGCCTCAGAGGGTTTATACTTAGAAGTTAAGGACATGAGCCTTTATAAAGAAGGAGACATCTTGCTGGGAATGTACAGGGTCATAGACTTGATCGGCGTAGGAAACTTTGGGGAGGTCTATAAGGTGGAGGTGCTAAAGGGAAGGTATGCAGGGCAAATTGTGGCCCTAAAGGTGGCAAGGGATAAAACTATGCTACCCTACCTTTGGAAAGAAGCCCAAACCCACATACTCTTTAACCATCCCCATATCCTAACCATGCAGAGCTACCTCTACAAAAAGGACAGAGGAGAGCTCTTTTTGATCTACGAGCTTATGGATGTTGGAAATCTCAAGCATTACGTTGCAAAGCATGGTCCCCTTGAGGAAGGAGAAGCCCTTAAGGTAATATTCCAAGTTGCCAGAGGCTTAGAGTTTTTACACAACAGGGGCTACATACACGGAGACATAAAGCCCGACAACATCTTTGGCAAAAGGGTTATGAAGAGCATCCTTTGGAAGCTTGGAGATTTCAGCCTGCTTAGGGTAAGAGGATACTCGGGCATAATAGACATAAAGGGAACGGTGGGATACATAGCACCGGAGGTTTTCAAAAATCAAATTCACAGGAGCAGTGATATATTCTCCTTGGGATGCGTTCTTTACTTTACCCTTACGGGCAAATCTCCCTTTGACGCGGAGGATGAGCAAGAAAAATTGAGAAGGAACAAGCTGGTTATATACACTATGCCTGAGGGAATATCCCCAAAGGTTCAGGTTTTGTTAGGGCTGATGCTTGAAAGGGACCATGAAAAAAGGTTCAAAACCGCCAAAGAGCTCATAAACTATATGCTTGCACAGAGGCTATTATGAAAGTCCTTATGTTTCACAATGTGGGAGAACCACCAAAGAATGCCCGGCTGAAATCCCTCTACGTTAAACCAGAAAAGTTCAAACGTTGGCTAAACCTCTTAGACAGGCTCAACTTCAGGTTTGTTAAGCCCCAAGAGCTTGAACCCACGGGCAGAGGTGTGCTACTCACCTTTGACGACGCTTACAGGGACTTTTTGGAAAACGCCTTCCCGGTTATCAAAGCCCTAAAGGCTCACGCCATAGTCTTTGTGCCCGCCAAGTTGGTAGGGCAGTTCAACCGTTGGGACTACCGAAAGGTGAATGCGATAAAACCTATAATGAACTGGGAGGAGCTTTCCTTTCTCGTAAAAGAGGGCGTAGAGATTGGTTCGCACACCCTCACCCATCCCTTTCTAACAAAAATTCCTCCCGCAGAGGCACGCAGAGAGATAGAGGACTCAAAGAAGCTCTTGGAAGACAAGCTCGGCGTTGAGGTAAAGGGCTTTTGCTATCCATACGGAGACCACAACGCTGAAGTAGTAGAAATGGTAAAGAAGGCAGGTTATCAATATGCCTTTACTACCATAAAGGGAACCTATGCCCAAAGCCCGAGTAAATGGGAAATCAGAAGAATTTATGCATCCGGCTATTGGACAACGCTTAGATTTTTGTGGGAATGTTTAAAATAGTAGTACCATGCGAGTTTTGAGCGGTATGAGACCGACGGGAAAGCTCCATCTGGGACATTACTTTGGCGTAATAAAAAACTGGATAGAACTCCAAAAGTACCACGAAACCTATTACATGATCGCAGACTGGCACGCATTGACCACCAGCTACAAAAACGCAGAGCAGATAAAGGAAAACATTGAGCAGGTAATGATAGACTGGATCGCCTTGGGCTTAGACCCAAACAAAAGCGTGCTCTTTATCCAATCCCATGTAAAGGAGGAGCTGGAGCTCTTTCTGATTTTTTCTATGATCACACCAAAAAGTTGGCTTGAGTGGAACCCCACCTACAAGGATATGAAGTACAACCTTTTAAAGATCGCCGACTTAGAGCTCAGCTTTAAGGGAGGGATAAGGGACCTGGTAAAGGAGTTTTTGGCTAAGCTACCCTACAAGGTGGAGGACTTTGAAGCGTTGGAGGAGAACCTTCTGGACACTATCTCAGAAGCCTTTGTGAGGGCTGTTTTTGACGGCATACTTGAACCGGAGATCCTAAGCAAGCTGAATGTGTCAAAGAGGGACTTTTACGATACAGACACCTACGGCTTTCTGGGCTATCCTGTTTTGCAGGCGGTGGATATACTCATCTACAAAGCGGAGGCGGTACCCGTGGGAGAGGACCAACTGCCCCACATAGAGCTTACCCGGGAGATAGCCAGAAGGTTCAACCAGCTCTATGGAGATGTCTTTCCAGAACCCAAGGCACTGCTAACGGAAACGCCCCGGCTTTTGGGAACGGATGGCAGAAAAATGAGCAAGTCATACAACAACGCCATATACTTTGCGGACAGCAAAGAGGAAGTCCAACAAAAGGTGATGAAGTTCTTCACAGACCCCCAAAAGCTCAGAAAAGGAGACCCCGGCAGACCTCACCTTTGCCCCGTCTTCTCCTACCATAAGATCTTCACCAATCCAGAGCAGACAAAACAGATAGAGGCGGACTGCAAAAGCGGTGCCCTTGGATGCGTAGATTGTAAGAGGTTGATGTTTGAGGGCTTGAACGCCTTTTTGGAGCCCATAAGGGAAAAGAGGGCACAGGTGGAAGGTTCCCTAAAGGAACTGAAAGACATATTCTTGGAAGGCTCCGAAAAGGCAAGGCAGACCGCAAGGCAAACCTTGGAGGAAGTCAGGGAGAAGATGAAATTGTGATAGAGTTCGGGCTCTTTGTCCTGACTTTATCTTTTGCGTACTTTGCCCTTCTCTTTGCCCTGCCCTTAAGGTGGGTAAAAGCCATACCCGCCGACCAACTGCCTCAAAAACTGCCAAAGCTTTATGTGTATTCTTACCAGGTTCATATCCACACCCAGTTTTCTTACGACTCTTTGGGAAAGCCAGAGGATATATACAGTGCCATGGAGGCGGAGG
>Ga0079996_136213_pt1 | contig 11197 bp, 2 predicted proteins | sample PerSpoAPS_AMetaG_FD_69199 | JGI IMG/M metagenome (GOLD analysis project Ga0079996, IMG submission 69199) | Thermal spring microbial communities from Yellowstone National Park, Wyoming, USA - Perpetual Spouter A (PS_A) MetaG (SPADES assembly)... | ecosystem: Environmental > Aquatic > Thermal... | reverse complement strand
GGGTGGAAAACCTATACATCTTCTCCGGAGGCCCAACCATAGACTCAACGTAGCGCAACAGCGCCTCCCCCAAGATACGCCTCTCGACCATGGTCTGCGGCAACACCACCAGCTTCCTCTGCCCAGCCACGGCATACACGCCCTCGCGCCCCCACCCGAAGCCGTCCAAGGAGCCGTCCCACTCCCGAAGCCCCTCGACAAGAGTAACCTCGACGACAGACCTCCGCAGGTCAAACTCCGTAAACCTAGGTATGGAGAGGACAAGCTTCGCCGCGATCTTGGCGGAGTCAAACGCCAAATCCCTAAAAGGCTCCACAATCCCCAAAGACCCCCGCACCTCGCGCCTCTCGAAACCGCCAGAACGCACGATAGCCTCCACCGTGACGAAGACGCCGGCTCTCACCCCGGAGAGGAAGAGGTGGGACTCGGGGATCGGGAGCCCGCGGAGCTTGGCGACCATGGCAGAACGGACATGAGAGATCAAGACCGCACCAAGCATAGAAAAATGGAGAAGGGAGTTAAAAAAGGTTGGGGAATAATACGGGAAAAAGGAGGTTTTTACTTCGGCGGGGCCAGTATCTGCATCAACCGCCTCCTCCTCCAGTTGTTGTACTCAATTATCAATATCGCCAATATGAGAATTATCACCAGCAACAATATGGCATACAGCACCAGCGTCGGTAGCGGTATTCTGGAGCCCAAGAAGTCAAGGCCGGCCGTGCCCGGCACAACTATCTGCATGTTCTTAGTCTCGCCGGGTGCCAGCGTGACTTGAGCAGGCGGCGTCTCCTTGCCGAGAGCAACAACTTTAATGTTGTAGGTGCCAGCGAGCAACTCTTCATCCTTCGGCGGCTTGGAGTACATCAAATTCAGCGGGCCGGTCAACTCCACCGAGGAGACGTAGTTGTCAATTGGCTTCTTGTCGTCGTCGACTGCAGTCACGCTGAGTTTCGCGGTGGGAACTTGCACCGTGGCAGTCACTGTCTGGCCGACCGGCACGTTGACGGTCTGGCTGAACTCCTTGCCGAATACCGCAGTCTTCACTGTGTACTGCTGGCCGCCCAGCACCTCCACAGGCCCGACCGTGCCCTGGCCGCTGGAGACGCCAACTATCTGCACACTCCAGTCGCCCCTCACCTTACCGAAGCCGTCTACCACCTGCGCCACTATCTTAGCGGTGGGTATCTTAACGCGGATCACCATCTGCGGGCTCCTGGCGGTGAAAGTGGTAGCGTTAGTGAAGCCCAGGCCGGTCACCCTAGCCACGTACTGCTGGCCCTCAACAAGCTCAGTGGTGATCTGGCCCATGCCCGTCGCCACGTTTTCAATAACCACCGGCCAGTCGTTGCGGACTGCGCCGAAGCCGTCCACAGCTTGGAGAGTCACCTTGACGGTGGAAACTGGTATCTGGATGGCAAGGGCCTTCTGGTTCAGCGTAAGCGTCTGCTCCTTGACTAGCGCCTTGCCGTCGGGAGTGACAGCGTTAGTAATCACCTTGATCTTGTAGGCGTTGCCCAACACATCCGTCCTAGGCAACACCGCCTGCAACTGGCCCTGGCCCTGTGTCGCAGTGATGTCGCCGTACAACACCTGGACGGTCCAGTCAGATCTCGGCGTGCCAGTGGCGTCGACGGCTTGGATCGTCACTAAGCCAGTTAATCCAAGCTCTGCGAAGTCCAAGCCGGACAGGAGGTCGGTCGTCTTGCCGCTAAACACTAGGTACTGCCCGCCCTTCACCGGAACCTCCTGGCCGCCAAGCGTCACATAAGTCACGTAGATATCCACCGGATACTCCACAGACACCGGCACCTTGCCTCCGAGCGTCATCACGCCGCCAGACACAGTAAACGGAATCCTCACATCTTTCCTGGTGCCGTTGAGGAACTCAACACCCTTTATAAGTATGAAGCCGCGAGTGGCGCTGTTCTTCACAGGTATCTCAGTGACGTATCTCACGGTGGCCAAGACGTTCCAACCCGTTGCGGGCACCGAGGCGCCGCGATCGATAGTAAATCTGCCAGTGGCCACCAAGGCGCCAGATGAGTCATAGACGTAGTAATAGTAGTCAGTAGCAGGAATCTGCGACAACACACCGCTGGAGTACTTAGATATCCTCAAGTCAACCACCTGCGCACCGCCGTCCGCGCCAGTCCTGTTCACAGCATTCACAAGCTGGCCAACAGTATGCGTATCAACCACCTTCACATACATGTTGGTCAACGGCCTCCCAGCCTCGTCCTTCACCGTCACAGTCAGCGGATAGACGTAGGTCCTTATCTTACTGCTGGTCAAGGCGTCGCCCAGCTCGGTGACGTCTCTCGGTATCAGCTGGTCGTAGATCCATATGGTGAACTCCGGCCTGCCCCTCAGCAACTCCCACAAGTAGCCGTTGTACCAAGCCACCCTCACCACGTTGGTCTGGCCTATGGCAGATATGTCTGGCAACGGATACACCAGCCTACCGAGGCTGTCGCTGTACACCACGGCGTACAGCCTCCCGCTTCTGTCAAACAGCGCAATGGTCTGGTTGGCCAGCGGCCTGTCGTTCCAGTCGCGTATCTCCCTCAGCGGCAGAGTCGGGAAGCTGAACACGTACTTGTAGTTGGTGTCGTTACTCCACACGGTCAAGTCGCCCCACCTACCTCTGGTGGTCTCCGTGATCTTGCCGTTTAGTATCTTGAAGGTCCAGTCGGAGGTCTCGGCGTGGCTGGCGTACAGCACGTTCTGCACGAAGTACTTAGACTCAAGCGGTCTCAAGTACTTAGTCACATCAACCTCGCCTAGGCCGAAGTGCCTAGCGGCGTCGTAGAGGCCGGCGTGGTACGCACCTACGTTGTACTCGTAGTTGGGTTGCACCAGCCTAAACGCCCACACGTCCGTGATGTTGAACATGTAGGTTCTGCCGAAGCCGTAGCCGTTGAGCAACGCAGTGCCTGTCTTGCCGGAGTCGACGCGTAACGGCGACATGGGTATGGAGTACTTGTAATCGCGGTACTTAACGGTCAGCGAACCCACCACAATCGGGAAGTCGGCGGTGTTCTGCACAGTCAAGCGGTCAAGAGCAACGGTCGACAGGTTGAACTGAGCAACATCATTCTGCTTCACACCTTCAAGCCACATGGCGGTGGAGTTCCACATAGGCACATTGGTGAAGTTGCTCAGCACCAGCGTGCTGGTGCCGGAGGTGCCGAAGCCGAGGCCAATGATTCTGCCGGAGCCGTCAAACTCGTCGAGAAACGTCTGCGTCGTCCAGCCGGCCGGGCAGACGTTAGGCACGTAGTTCACCACCAGGTACTTCTCGAACTTGTATATCTTGACGCTATCCTTGCCTGTCTTGTCAGTCCACTCGTCGACGTAGTACTTAGTACCGAGCGCCGGGCCCTTGGACGGATCGTCGCTGGCCGCAATTATCCAAATCCTCGCAACGCGGGAGCCGGCAACCGACGTCTTGTAGTACCACGACGGCAGGAGCGCCACCTCGCCGGACTTCACCACGTAGGTAATCGGGGTGCCGAAGCCGCCGTAGGCGTCGTAGGACATGTCAAAGCCATTATCAACAGAGAGGTCTTTGTCAATTGCGTAAACAACTGTCGTTGGGTCAATGCGCTCAGGCACACCGGGGGCAGGCGGCACTCCGCACTCATACATCGATACGGTCGTGTAGTTGGCGGCAAGAGGCACCAGCTTAGTGGCACAGACGCTGAATGGACCACTCTTCGGGTCGTACATCTCGAACTCGATCACATACCTAATCGTAGACTTCTTCCTCACTATATCGTAGGCGTTCTCGCCAACCTTGCCGAAGTTCAGCGGCAAGGTGACCACCGTCCAATTGCCTCTCGTGCCTGCGAGCTCCTTCGTGAGGTCGTACGTCCTGTTGTCTAGGAACTTGCCGTCGCGGTACGCCTTTATGTTCACCACAGCCTTGCCGCCACCTGTTATCTTCCAGGGCAGAACCACCTCCAGCGTGCGGTAGTTAACGACCTCCACCCCCCTCAGCGTAAGCTCGTAGGTATACTTATCATCCTCGCCGGCCTGCGTAACGGCAGTCGACCTGGCGCATATCGTCGTTGTGCCGTTGTGGCTCAGCACCCCCAACACGTCATTTCTCTTAACCACATTCGTGGCGTGGTACAGCACGTTGTACCGCTCCAAGACCCAGTCATAAGGTACCTGGAACCACCTGTCGAAGCTCACGGCGTATTCGCTACTCGGCGCAGAGGTTACAGTAATAGTGCCTTCGGTGTACGTTCTATTTGTGGCGACATAGCTGATAGTTGCTGGACAGCTCCCAGCAGATACGGAGATTGTCACACCCGGCTGGTCAAAAGCTGGGTTTATGACTATATTTCCGCACTTCGCATTGATGGTCAACGCGATTGAATAGTTGGCATCAACCACGGCGCTGTAAAGCGGCACTAACTCGCCGTTTATCACCACTACGTTACCTGTCAAGATTAGTTGCGGCTCCAGAACTGTTGAGTCCACCGTACCGTTGTAGGCTGTGAGTTTCACATATGTTGCGTTGTTAGCCGAATCCGGCACAATCTGCGCACCTATAAGAGTGATAGTCAAGAACTGGTTAGCTGGTACTTGTAGAGAGCCGTTGGTGCTGATATCGTTAGGCGTTCTATACGTTACAGTAGATGTGATGTAGTCGTTGAGGATTGTGAACTGGTACTTCGGAGTCGTGGCGTTGCGGAGGACAACTATGTTGGGCAGATACACAAAGTCGCCGCCAAATGTAACAGGCTTGTAGAAGCCATACAGCCAAGTCCGTTGCGTAGTACCGTCTACAATAGCGTCAACTTGATCGTTGTACGGGTAACCCGTACTCTTAGCCAGCTCGTTATCCAGTAGATAAGCAAGCTGATAAGTACCGTATACGGATGTGAACGGCGAGATCAGCTGCGGCACCAGCGTCTTGTTGGCAAACATCCCGTCGGTCTTGTTCAAGGCAAGGCCTACGTAGACGTCGGTCAGCGTGAAGCCGACGAAAGCGTCGACCGGCAACCTCTCGCTCTTCGTGACCGCAGTTATGTTGATCGGATACACGTCGGCCTTGATGTCGACAAGCGGCCCGGTGATGGTCACGTAGTCGTCAAACACCTTCTGACCCATGTACCACACCACAAACCTCAACCTCGTGCCGTTGATAAACAGCCTCGCAATCTCGGCAACACCGGCTTCTGAAGGCTTCATCTTGCATACATCAATAATGTCCTTCGGCTGTTGCGAGCTCAGCAGGTATACGGCTGCGTATCTGTCCGTCGATGCGTTGGCCACGAACCCTGCCATGGCGGCAAGCGCATAGGAGTTGATAGCACGTGAGTAGTTGGCAGTTGAGTACTGCGGACAGCCGAGAGCCTTCTTGGCATCGTCAAGGTACTTCTGAGCAAGGTTGAGGTAGATGCTACGCATGCCAGTTATGCCTATGGCGCGGAAGTCAGTCAAAATCTTGAAGTCGCGGATGGAGTAGTCTCTCCACATCGATGCTCTGTCATACGGGCTGTAGTCATCCGCAAGCACAAGCGTCACGTTTAGCAAGAACGGCCTAGTGGCCTGCGGATAAGGCCCAAAGAACACCGGCTGGCTCCTCAGCAGATACTTGCCAGTCTTGTCGAAGACCCTAACCACGAGGTCGAAGACCTTAACCGGCAGATCTATGGCGCTCTTGTCTATGGCGTCCTTGGGGCAGATGTACTTCGTGGCGTTGGAGGCAACCAGCCATAACGTAGAATTGTACACCACCAGCCCGCTGTCAATAGCGCCGCGGGTGCCCAAAGTATAGACGTCATCAGAAGGCGCGAAGCCCATGAATCTGGCATAAGAAGCGTAGTCGTTCCGCCTAGCCATCTGCTCGTAGGTATAAGGCCACCGCTTGTCATCTATGAGCAGATAGCTAAGCGACTTGTCATGGCGGGGCACAATCGTCCTCACCACCACTCTGATTGGAACGCCAATAGGCACATTAGGCGCATATGCAAAACCGTCCTTGTTAGAGATGCTACGGGCAATTTCCCAACGAGTAATCTTGCTAGTGCCATTATTGAACACACTAACCACGAAGCCGGCCAACGGTTCCTTCAACAGGTTGTAGTCAACCGACACCGCCTGGCTCCAGACTCTGAAGTTCAGCGGCGCAATGGGCAGATACAGCACCGGCTTACGCACCACGCCGAACTTAACCGGTATCCTGAACTCTATCGACTTGTTAGCTGGTATCTTTGACGGGTCGTCTACCGGGTAGAGCGTATAGCCGAAGTAGTTAAGCACCGCGTAGGCGGGTATGGAATCGCCCCTTAGGTCAAGCTGCGGTTCACCCCACTCGTCGATGGGCACAAACATGTCCACAGGGACCTCGCTACCCACAGGCAACCTGGCTATTGTAACATTTCTGCCGTCGATGTTCATCACAAGCGAAATACTGGCGCCAGCCAACCCAGCTCTGACGCCCACCACCGGGTTCCCACAGGCGTCCCTCATTAAGATGTTCTGAAACACCCTAGCGATCGCAATGTGGATCACATGCTCTCTATCATAGAACCTAACCTCCTTATCAAAGATACTAATAACCGGCTCGAGGACTTGAACCGCGTACATGTCGGTTTTTTTCTTATCGCCATATTCGGCCTGCAACGCGTCGGCAGCCTTGCTGTGGTACATCAACCCGCTTGAGTTTATCACCGGGTAGTACGCTACTACATTAGCAGTGCCAACCCGCGTCTTGTCGCTGTATATTCTGAACCTGTAGGAGTAGCTACCGACGAGTCCAATCATGAACTGCTTGAAGAAGTTAGCATTGGCGGCGACATCAGTGGAGTTGAAGTACTGGATCTTGCCGCCCCTCGTGAGGTTGCCGACGAGAGTCGGCATCGGCAGATAGCCGCTGGCGTTAAACAGCGTTAATAAAGAGGCCCTGACGTTGCCTACCAAGCCGGGCACCGGCTGATACGGCGGCAGAGTCCAAACCACCTGGCCCAGCCAGGGGTCGTAGGAGATGGCGCCGTCGTAAGCCGTCCTATTTACATACATAGTATCGCCCTCCACCACGAACCTTAACGATGCCAAGTCAAGCGGATCTGTGTAGAAGTACTCCCGCGGATTGGTTACATTACGCGGCGTAGGTGGCAGAGAGTAGTTGCTCCACCTCCAAAGCCTGATCTGAACAGGCAACACCGATACGTTCAAAACGCCTTGGAAGTCAGCCGGCTCCGCCAGAGCGACCTCAAGCACAATCGCCTTCACAGTATCCTGCCCAGCGCTGTAGGAGTACTCAACCACAAGCTTCGTTGTCAAGTCTGCCGTAGACACCTTTGCGGCGTTGTTAGTCAGCTGGAGCTGTCCTCCGAGCCTTGCCAAAGTAACCGTATCGTAGAACCTTAATACCGCCCTCCGGAAAGCTGACATCACGTTGAAATCTGACACGTCCATTCCTCTGATGCAGTCCAATAAGAGGGTGGGGTTGTCCACTAATTCGGAGAGAGAATCAAAATTACACAACGCCTTCAGAACGCCCCAGGCGCCTAATGCCGCGCCCGCAACGCCCACGGCGCTTAGCTTCCAACTCCCCTGCGCCCTGTCGAGGGTGACCCAGTTGTCGCCCACTTTCATCTGGATCTTGAACCTGAAGTGCTCAGGATTGAAGATGGGGTTGCCCTTGAGGTCAAGCAGGCCGGTGATGGTCACCGTGTACATCGTCATGTTCCATATCACTAAGCCGCAGGACATCGGCGCCGTGACGCCCGTGCCTGGGCCAGCCGTCTTGTTAAGCGTAATCGCGACTTGCCTCAACCCGCCAGAGGCGGTAAACTGGTCGTTTTTGCTCTGTATAACCACGCCTCTGGAACCCTCAATTGAAATGTAGACGTAGTGGTTGTAGTTGACTTGTGAGGTGTCGACCTTAAGGTCGGCCTTACCAGCCGTGCCGAAGGAGGATACATATGTGGCGAGGTATGTGAAGGGTCCGAACACGCTGGTTATCTCGCGATCAAACCCCTTCACGTAGTTCGTGGGGCCTGTGGCCGGGCCTACGTTGTCGTCGAGGGTTATGGTGGTTCCGCCGATTGTGACAGTTCTTGTGAAGGTTAGGCTAAAGAGCTTGCCCAGCGTGTTTACGCCTACGTAGAAGGTGTGGATCACGCTGGAGGATAGGTTGCCGAATCTGCCGGCACCGTTTTTCACTCGTATTACGCCCCAGGGACCTGTGTAGATGTTAGTGTCAGTGAGATCCGGCCTGCCGCTTAGGTTGCCGATGACGTCAATAAATCTGGCGCCTGTGAAGGTCTGGTTGTAGATGAGGAAGTAGTAGCCCTGCCCCGGCCACTCAACCACAATGGCCACGTACCAGTTGGTCTGCTTAGTTACGTCCACGCCTGCGGGGACGTTTATGCCGAATTTGACAAATCCTGTGGCGTTGGCCACAGCGGAGACCCTGTAGTCCCGGAACTCGGACGGGTACTTGGGGCTAGACGCGGTCTCGCGGATAATTAATGTGAAGTTCTTACCTGCGGCGAATCTATACGGCGGGAAGTTCCCCAGGCTCTTCTCCCATGGCATACACAGGGTGTAGTTAGACCCGAAGCCGGCCGCCGCCCTCGCATCGTTTATCTGCATTATCACATCGAAGGCGGAGGGCATGGCCTGTCCAGGTCCGAATTGGGCGTAGGCCACCGCCGCTAGGGCGGTTAGTGCTAGGAGTGCTAGGATTGTTTTTGTTTGGTTGTGCATAACTCATCGAATGTGGGTCGTTTAAAAATTTTTCTCTTCTATTGAGATATAACGATGGCGGCGGTTAGGGGCCCTTCGATCCTTATCTCCCCTCCTCCGAGATATACCCTGAGGGTGTTTCCCCCTCTGTCGACGGCCTCAACGTACTCCCCGTTCCACGTGATGGACTGGGGCTTGTCGCTGTCTCCTCTGGCGAAGGCGGAGAGGAGGCGGAAGACGTACTGCGTAGCTGGCTCGTCTGTGGCTGTCGGCTTTTCTTTGTAAAATATAGGCGGCACGAGCTCTGTGGGGACGTCGCAACTATACGGAGTGCCGTCCACAAGCACCCTTGTTACCTTCAGCGGCGAGGTGGTGAACTCCACGTATATGTTGTGGCCTGCCACGTTGAGAGACAGCGAGCCGCTCCCGCCTTCGATTTTTCCGCTGTAGTCGCCGGTGCTTGTGCCGAGCACCGACCTCACCGTTATCTGTCCCGACACGGCTCTGCCCGTAGGGGTGTAGGTAAGGGTGCCTGTCACCCTCAATATGTCGATGGTGGCCTCTACTACCCCGCACCTTAGCTTCAGGCCTAGTAGTCTTCTGCTGTCTGTAAACTCGATTCTAGAGATGTCTTTTACCGTTATTTTGGGCGGCGTTAGCGTTAGGGAGACCTTCAGCTTGTATGTAGTTGAGTTGACTTTTACCTCCAGCGTCTTCTCCCCCGGGACCTGTACGGTCTCTGTGTATTTCTTGGAGGCGGCGGCGCCCGGCGCCAGCTTGTAGTAGTCAACGCCGCCCGGGCCCTCGACGGCGAGCGCCACGGTCCTCCTGGTGGCGTTTGTAGTGATTACATAGCCCCACGTCAAAGCCACTGTCTTGCTCACCACTGAGAGCGACGCGTCATCTGTCCCGTTGGGAGGCGGCCAGCGCCGCTTGACCTCGGGGCTCCACAGCACGATCTCGACCTTGGGCGCCACCACCTTCACCCGTATTGCGTGGCTTAGAGTAACGTTGAGAGTGCCCGTGACTCTGAACTCCACGTTATATACGCCCGCGGCGCCTACTGTGATCGTCTTGGTGGTGTTGAGCGCCTCGCCGGGGGCCAGCGCGAAGGCCCTGCCGTCTATGGATAAGGTGGCTGTGGCGTTCCCCGTGTTTTTTATCCAGAGCCACGCGGCGTAGGTCTCGCCGGGTAGCGCCTCCACCTCAGAGGGGCCTCCCACCCTCCAGTCGAAGCCCGCCGTGTAGTAGCGTACAGTAACTGGCACCTCCACGCCGCCTATCTCCACGACGTAGGTGCCGGCCGCCTTCACTGTAATTGTCGTGTTTATGGCCTTGGTCTCGCCCGGCGCCACGGCCACCCCTCCCACCCGCGCCGTTAGGTTGCCCAGGTTGCTGACCCTCGCCGTCACGGTGAGGTTTGCCGGGAGCTTCGTCGCGTTTATATACACGGGCTCCGCCTGGAGGCGGGGCGCGTAGTAGTACACCCTGACCGCCTTCGCGTACCTGGTCCCGTTGACCACGGCCTCCACAGAGTGCTCGCCGGCCCACCAAGCTGTCTTGTTCTCGGCTATCCTCACCACCTGCCCGGGGGCGACCTCATACGGAACGCCCCCCACCACGGCCACGCCTGTGCCGTTGCCCGAGTTTTTAACGACAATAGTATAATTTATGTAGATGGGGAGCCTCGTTGTGTTTATCACTCCGGGCGCCTCAATCGCCACCTCTATGGAGGGGGCGTACACCACGCGCGGCGGCTGAGCCGTGGACGTGGGCGTCGCAGTCTGCGTCTTTGTCTCTGGCTTCTCCGCGGTGGTGGTCGGCGGCTGGGAGGTGGCGGTGGCCGTGGTGGTCGTAGGAGTGGTAGCGGGGGTGGTCGCTACGCCGCCGGGGGGCGCCGGCGGCTGTTGCAGAGCCATGTAGGCGGCTATAAGGGCGATGCCCAGGGCTATTAACCCGATTGCCGTTTTGTTCATGGCGGTGTTTTGCAGTTCATATTTATATTTCCCCAGCCGTTAAGGAACGTGCGTTGGGTTCTGGTGCTGGTGCTCTTGGCGGTGGCCGTCTACGCCTTGGAGACTGAGCACTTCGCCGTGACGCCCGACGACCAGAACCTGGCTAAGTACCTGGAGGAGGCCTACAGCTTCTACGTAAGCAAGGGCCTCAGGCCAGCCCCTCCCTGCCAGGGGGCTAAGTACCAAGTATTGATAGACTCCTCCAACGCCTATGCTGGACACACCGAGATCGGCGATAGGTGCATAGTAAGGATCGTGTTTAAGCCGCAGTATACGCCCAGACTCGTGTATCACGAGGTGGGCCATGTCTTTTTTGAATACTATAAACACTATCTGCAGGACTTGTGGGTCGACGAGGCTGTGCCGGAGGCCATGGCGTCGGTGGCCACCGGGGTTTACTACTTCCCCCCGATGTACTTCCAAGAGAGACTGTATAAAGTAAATCCCTTTGTGCTTGGTAGCGACCGGTTGTA
>Ga0079996_121242_pt2 | contig 11200 bp, 9 predicted proteins | sample PerSpoAPS_AMetaG_FD_69199 | JGI IMG/M metagenome (GOLD analysis project Ga0079996, IMG submission 69199) | Thermal spring microbial communities from Yellowstone National Park, Wyoming, USA - Perpetual Spouter A (PS_A) MetaG (SPADES assembly)... | ecosystem: Environmental > Aquatic > Thermal... | reverse complement strand
ATCGTCACTTGCCAACTTTGACCGTCTTCTATGGCGACAATGATGAGCGCTTGTCGTTTTCCGTGCGTTTCAACCCAGCACTTTTCAATCGGCTTTGGCAAACTCAAACTCCCGACAGCAATGACCTTCGCCGGCGGTCGCAGTAGAAGCCAAGTTGCAAGTCCGAGCATGGTGATGACCAGAATTGGGGAAAGCCACCGAAATAGGTTTTTATGCGAGCGAGCCAACAATCGTCGCACCATCTTAGTGTCACTCCTGACAGCGTTCATCAGTGCATCTTATCCATCACCAATGATGCTAACGCTTTCGCCCCTTCGGGATACAGCCAAGCCATTGCCCCGACAGCAATGTATGTGGTTGGAAGTGTATTAGTGCACAAAGGCAATAACTGCTTGAACCGGGTTTTGTCGCCTGCTTCGGCGAGAGCAGTAATCAGTTTAGCAATGTGGTGATTGTCTTCCGTCACCACCTTCAGCGCTAACTCTGTTGCCATCTCCGTCAAGCCATGCAACGCCATTGTTTTCAGCAGTTCTGTCAACATTCGCTCTCGCTGCCAATGGTCACTAACTTTCAAGGCAACCTGAAAGGCACGAGCAAACAAAGTTTGTGCATTCTCTTGGTCACCCAATTGAGCATACGCTTTGGCAATTTGCATCAAAGCCCACGACCGCCATTCAGGCTTACGCAAGCGATTAGCGAATTTTTCAGCTTCTTTCAGCAAGGGTTGTCTCATCTCCATTGGCGCTAACGGAACGATACGGCTGAATGCCCATGCTTTGAGCAAATCATCTTTCAATTCGCGAGCATTTTGGATGGCTTCCTTTATGTGCCCTTTACGAGCCAACGCTTCCAACTGAATAACAGGTTTTTGGATTTGCCAAGCAATGATAGTGAACGCATCAACGGGCAAGAAGCCTTCTGCGACAATTAAACCTTCAAATTCAGCGAAACCGAAAGCCGGAAGGCTCACCATGCCCACTTCTGGTTCTTTCAACTGCTTTCTCACTTGCTCTGCTTTTTTGCGGATTAGTTTGGCTTGCTCCTTTTGCCCAACAGTTTCCAACAAGACAGCAATGCCTTCCAAGTGAATGGGTTTGAACGAATCAGGCAACTGGTCAACGCATTCTAAAGCCTTTCGCAATGTGGCGGTAAATGCTTTGTGTTCTCCCGCTTCCATCTGTGCGTGGGCAATGGCAATTAGTGCATTGATTTTGGTTTCGGGATGGTCAATCTGCTCGGTTAATGAAAGGGCATCTCGCCACTTGCCCATCGTTGCCAACCGTCCAACAATCTCTTGAAGGGCATAAAGGCGATAAGACTCGTCTAACGCTTTCAGTGTCTTTTGGGCATCTGCTAATTGACCTTTGGTTGCTTGGGCGGTTGCGATAATTTGCAACGCTGATGCTGCTAACTGTCTTTCATCAACAGGTTCAGGCAAGTTCAAGATGCGGACAACGGTTTGCCTTGCAGCGGACTCTTGTCTCGCATCAATTTGTGCTTGAAGGATACTGAGAAGTGCTTCCCGTTTCTTGCTCACATCGTTGATGCGCTCAGCCCACTGTTCAGCCTTTCCAAATTGCTTTTTCTCAGCGAAATAGCAGGCAAGGTGCAAAATGGCATCGTCGTTAGCGCCTACTTGCTCAATCGTCTTAATCGCTTCTTCGGGCATATCCGCCTTCAGTTGGTTGCGAATGATGTCAGTAAACAAGTTGGTTCGTTGATTAGGCGGAGCAAATGACTTAACCGTTTTGATGGCTTGAAGGAATTGACCGACATCGGTTTGGTGCTCTACCACGAGACTAATGATGCGCTCTTGTTCTTGTTGGGGCAGTTGCTTTGCCGATTTCAAAACTTCGTCCCAAAGTGCACTGCTTCGGTCTATCTGTCCTGAGGCAGCGAAGGCTTGAGCGACTTGAGATAAGGCGTTGAGCCGCAAGAAAGGATCGTCAATGCGTCGTGCCGTTTGCTCTGCTATATCCAGTCGGTCTGTCAAAAGGTAAGGCGAAAGGCACATTGTTGACGCCCAATAATTTCTGCCCATCTCTCTTTGTGTGATTCTCTCCCACTCATCGGCAAGGACAATGGCTTGCTTCATATCGCCAACGGATTTAAAAGCCTTAACCAATTCCAGAAGCAAATTAACTCGCCAACCTTCAGGTTTGATTTCCTGCAATGCTTTAAGCGCATCAGAAAGCAAAGCCTTTGCTTCGTTCGCCCTATTCGCTTTTATCAATCGGTTAGCAAGTGCAATAAGTGTCTCCGCTCGCAAGGCAGCACTTTTAATTTGCTTTGCTGTTGCGACGCCATTTTCAATGCCTATTGTTTCGGCTTGTGCAAGGACTATCTCCTTCAGCCATTGGTCATCCTTGCGTTTGAGGGCTGCTTGGATGGCTTGGGCAAAAGTGGCTTGAGCCGATTTCTTGTCTCCCTTTGCTGCTTGCGCTTTAGCAATCTCCGTCAGGATGCGGTAGCCACCAACCTTTCGGGCACGGTCAAACAAGCCACGAGCCACCATCTCTCTTGCAATCGCAAGAGTTGGGTCGTTCCAATAGAACTTCACCCTTCTGGCAAGTTGCAAGGCTTCGTCAAACCGTCCAACTTGTGCCAAAGCGACGGCAACATCACTTATGGCTTCGTCAACGCTTCTCTCTTCGTAATAGTCTTCAGGGCGCTTGAGTTCTTGGACAATCCGAAAAGCACCGTCAAGATTATTTGATGCAAGCAAGTGCTTGACCAAAAGGGCTTGTTGAAATGTGTCCAGCATCCTTCGGCTCAAAGCGTCAAAGATTTGCCAGTCCACCTTCGCAACTTCCGACAGCAATATAAGGTGCAAAGGGTTTTCAACCTCGGCTGCAAAGGAAGGGATAGAGGAATTCAGCAATCGCTGCAATGTCTTCCTTGCCCACTCGTCTTTACCTTCGGCTTTTAAATGCCACGCCATCAGGAGATACCAAAGGGCGCGTCGCTTTGACTCAAATTCGTCAGCACGAGCCCACGCTTCCTTAAGATTGCCGTGCCGAAGTGCTTCCATTGGCGAAGGCAACAGGTGAATTTTTTGACGAGCGTGGTCCAGTAATGCTTCCGCCATAAGAATAGGGTCATCGGCAGCGATGGCTTCCTGCAACTTTTGTTGGGTTCGCTTCATCTCATCCAACCTGTTCACCTCCTTTGCCTTTGGGCGTGGAAGAAAACACAACGCAACCACGAACACCAAAGCGACAGTTACAATTATTGCCCAAAGCCTTTTGGAAGCCTTAGGTGGTTGCCTTTGTTCCGCCATCTCCCAAGTCACTCCCGTCAGCATTGCAGCCATTGCTTCAAAATCGCTGCCAAAATCAGTATAGCACGGTGGAAAGGGGCACAAACCGAAACGGGATGTGTTCGTCTAACAGTTTTGGACACGACCCTTAGGGGGCAGCGAAAATGAGGCGACGAAACAACCGGACGGAAGAAACCAAACAGCGGTTGGAGACTTGGCATCCCTTCATGCCGATGTCCCAATGGACGGACGAGCGTCTGGTTGAGGCTGCTCAGGCTGGCAACCAAGATGCTTTCGCCGAACTGGTTCGGCGCTACCAAGCGAAAATTTACAACTTGGCGCTCCGTTACACGAACGATAGTGAGACGGCGGTGGACATAACCCAAGACGCTTTCGTCAGGGCGTGGCAGATGCTCCCGAAGTTTCGGGGCGAAGCCAACTTTTACACTTGGCTCTACCGCATCGCTATGAACCTGTGCATTGACCGACACAGGCGTGCGCTGGTCAGGGGCGAGCCGCAAAAGGTCAGTCTGGAAGACTTGATGATTGAAAGGCAGCGGTTTGAGGAAGCAGAAGAGGATGCCGACCTGTGGTGGGAAGAGGCTGAGACCGCCGAACCTGAGGCAGAAGTTTTGCGTCAGGAAATGAGGCAGAAAGTTTGGGAAGCAGTTCAGCAATTGCCGCCACTTTTGAGGCAAGTGGTCTTGTTGCGGGAATACGAAGGTTTGTCGCTGCAAGAGATTGCAAAAATCACGGGCACTAATGTCGGGACGGTCAAGTCCCGGCTCTATCAAGCACGGCAGCATCTGAAGAAACTTTTAGCGCCCTACTTCAACGACTGAAAAACCAAGGAGGTCTACGCCGATGAGATGCGAACATGCACGAGAATTGATGTCGTTGATGCTTGACGAAATCCTGACACCCGAACAGAGAGGGGAACTGGAGCAGCACTTGAGGGAGTGCGTTGGCTGCCGGGCTGAATGGAAACTTTTGCGGACGGTGCAGAAACTGATGGCGACTACTGAACCCGCTCCGCTCCCTTATGACCTCGTTCCAATCGTCATGGAGCGGGTCAGGGCAATAGAGCGTGAGAGGGGAAAGGCTTATTTTTGGGCAAACCTTTTCCGACCAAGGTGGCGCTGGTTGGCTGTGGCAACTGCTCCCATCGTTTTTGCACTCGCCATACTCGGTGCGAGATTGTGGCACAATCAACCTGAGCCACCAGCGACAATTTACTGGAGCGCCCATGTCACCAACGCAGCCGAAATAGCTGTCGCTCCAGAACTTGCACCAATTTCCGTTGCCCTTTCCAGCCTGCCCTTCACCGGGGCGACTGGCGAGTAGCGAATGGCGATCCCCTTAAGGTGAAAAGCAATGGCGAAAACGAAAGCATTGGCGACAACTCTCTTGACAATCTTCATAGTTACTTTTGCCGGCTCTCAAGAGCCAATTCCGTTTGAACGCCGCAGGGAGTTCAAGCCGGAAGCGCTCTGGAACTTGCTGGCATCTCCCAAATTTAAAACCCTGCAGGGCAAAATCCAAGTGACGGTCTTTTTGCCGGAAGGCAGCCGCAGTTGGGAGATGAACTTGTGGGCAGATGAGAACCGAAGCCGAGTTCAGTTTGAGTTGCCTCACCCGGAAGGTCGAAGGCAAATTATCACCTTCACTTCGCCCAACGAAGTTTGGGTCTGGTTGCCTTTTGCGAAAAAGGCGCTCCGAGCCGAAGGAAGCGGTTTCCCTTCATGGCGTGACATGTGGCAAATCCGAACGGACAAACTTGACATGGCTAAAGCCAACTACACCCTTCGTCTCATCGGGCGGGATAGGGTTGCCGAGCGCTTTTGCCTCGTGTTGCAGTTAGAGCCAAAGGCGAAGGGCAATGCTATCAGGAAGGTCTGGGTTCACCCACCAACGAGACTGCCGTTGCAAGTTGAACGCTACTCTCCCGACGGGCAGTTGGAAATCAGAATCGCTTTCACTGAGGTGAAAATCAACGAACCTTTGCCTTTGCTCATCTTGGAACCGAGTGTCCCGTCGGATTGGGCAGTGGAAAATTTACCGCCTTTCCAGCGTCGTCGTGTGGACATCAGCCAAGCGAGAGAGGTTTTGGGCTTTGAGCCCATTTTGCCTTCTTGGCTCCCGCAAGGTTACATCCTTGAGGGCATCTTCGCTCTCGGTGACCAAAGGTGGAAGATGGCTCACATCGTTTACACTGACGGCATCGGCGTCATTTCCGTCTTCCAGCATCCAGCATCGCCGAAACGGAGACTGCCGACGGAGCGACCTCACCATCAAGAGAGACCTTTTGGTGCGTTTCCCATCCAAAGAATGTTCCCGCAAAGAGCGGTCATACGAGACATCGGCAACTTGAGGGTAGTTTTAGTCTCGGAAGTCGCAAGGGAGTGGCTGGAACGAATGGCAAATAGCATGACGCCGACAGCGGCTGCGAGGTGATTGAAATGGTGACCGAGACCCTCGCCCTTGACCCTATCAACAAGGCAATCGCCGATTGGCTCATTGAGCAAGGACGAGTGACCCCAGAGCAGGTGAAGGAAGCCATCTCAAGCATCGCACGAGGCAACGGCAACAAGCAACTTTCCGATGCGCTGGTTGAGTTGGGATATTGCACCGAGGACGATTTGCTCGCTGCCATGAGCGCCGTTTTGGGTTTGCCTGTCGTCAACTTAAGGGAGGTTTCCGTTGACCCTGATGCTTTGGCTGCAGTTCCAGCGGAAACAGCCTTCCGCCACCAAGTTTTGCCCTTGCGGAAAGAAAACGGGACATTGGTTGTCGCACTGGCTGACCCGCTCAATGTTGAAGTTGAGAGCACTCTCAGGTTCATCACCAACATGCCAATCCGCATCGTCTTGGCGAAACCTTCCGACATAAGGACGCACCTTGAACAGCATTACATGCGCCGAGTCATCGCTGAGGCTGAAGCGGAAGACATTGAGGTCATCAGGGAAGCGGAGGAGGAAATCGGCGACCCAACGAGACTTGCCCGTGAGGCTTTGGTCATTCGGTTGGTCAACATGCTCATCCGAAACGCTGTCCGTGAGCGGGCAAGTGACATCCACATTGAGCCGTTGGAGCGGGAGTTGAGGGTTCGCTACCGCATTGATGGTGTCCTGCACGAAGTCCCAGCACCAGCGAAACGACTGCACCCGGCAATCGTCAGCCGCATCAAAATCATGGCTAACTTGGACATCACTGAAAGGCGGAAGCCGCAAGACGGTCGCATCAAAGTCCGCATCTTGGGGCGCGAAGTTGACATCCGCGTTTCCATAATCCCGACAGTTTTTGGAGAGAGCGTCGTCATGCGCTTGCTTGACAAATCGGCGATGCAGTTCACTTTGACCGACTTGGGGATGCTGGACGATGACCTGCAAAAATTTGAGCAACTCATCCGCATCCCTTACGGCATCATCTTGGCGACTGGACCGACGGGCAGCGGTAAGACCACGACTTTGCACGCAGCCTTGAAACGGATTTATTCGCCTGAGCGGAAAATCATCACCATTGAAGACCCCGTTGAGTATCAACTTGAGGGCGTCACCCAAATCCAAGTCAACCCAGCCGTTGGCTTGACTTTCGCTACAGGGCTAAGGTCAATCTTAAGGCACGACCCTGATGTCATCATGGTGGGCGAAATTCGCGACTACGAGACGGCTGAAATAGCCATCCACTCAGCCCTCACAGGTCACTTGGTTTTCAGCACATTGCACACCAACGATGCACCCGGAGCGATAACTCGCCTCATTGAGATGGGCATTGAGCCCTTCTTGGTCGCATCTTCTATTGAGGGCGTTTTGGCTCAGCGGTTAGTCAGGAAAATTTGTCCCCGTTGCAAAGAACCTTATCGCCCGTCTGATGCTGTCTGGGAATACCTCGTTGAGCACGGCTTCGTGAAGGACGGCGAGCCCCAACTCTGGAGAGGAAGGGGTTGCCAAGACTGCCGCTTCACAGGATACAGCGGTAGGACCGGCATTTTTGAGATTCTCGTAATGGACGACGATTTGCGCGATTTGGTGCTTCGGAAAGCGTCGTCCCACGAAATTCGGCAACTGGCGATGGAAAAAGGGATGCGAACCCTTTATCAGGACGGCATGCTAAAAGTCGCTTTGGGCATCACAACCGTCGAGGAAGTCGAGCGCGTCACCCACGCAGCAGAAATCAGTTGAAAAGTTGGGTTGCGGGTTCTGGGTTGCGAGTTGAGCGTTTGAATTCGCCGTTTGAATCCCTAATTCGCAGCGCATAACTCTCAACACGCAACCCACAACTTGCGAGAGGTGTTGGAGCATGTTGCCAGTTTCCCGAACAGAGCAGCAAACGGTCGTGGCGGTTCAACAGCCACAGCGGCGAAGGTTGAAGCGGTGGGTCAGTTTCCAAGACCTGACAATCATGACCCGCCAACTTGCCAGTTTGGTTGGCGGTGGGTTGACTTTGATGCAGGCAATTGAAGCACTCATTGAGCACACCGAAAACGAAACCCTTGTCGCCACGCTCCAGCAAATTCGCGAGGAATTGCGCGGTGGCGGGACTTTCGCTGAGGCTTTGGAGAAGCACCCTCGCATCTTCTCGCCGCTCTATGTCAGCATCGTTCGGGCGGGAGAAGCCAGCGGTGAACTCTCAACGGTGCTCAACTGGCTCGCCGATTACATGGAACGGGAACAAAACCGAAGAACGCAAATTCGGTCGGCGTTGGCATATCCCATCCTGCTGACGCTCGTGATGATTGCGGCGCTAACTTTCCTATTGGTCTTTCTCGTTCCGAGATACGCAGCGTTGTTCGCCGAGATGGGACAATCCCTTCCTTTGCCCACGCAAATTCTCCTTGCCGTTTCGGGCTTCATCGTCAAGTGGTGGTGGGCAATCGTTGGGTTGATTGCAGCCCTAATTTACGCCTACCGACTCGCCCGAAGAACACCCAAAGGGCGGTTCGTCACCGATGCTTGGAAGTTGAGGCTACCGATTTTCGGTAAGTTGCACTTGAAAGCAGCAATTGGGCGCTTAGCGAGAGCGCTATCAGTGTTGCTGATGGGCGGCGTGCCCGTTCTGGAAGCGTTAGAAGTGGCAAGGGATGTAGTCGGCAATGAAGTTTTGGCGAGGGCTTTGGATGAGGTCAGGCAAAGGGTTCGTGAGGGCGAAAGGGTTGCAGACCACTTGAGGCGAGTTGGCGTCTTCCCGCCACTCTTCACCCGACTCGTCGCCGTCGGAGAAGAGGCGGGGAATTTGCCCCAGTCACTTACCACCGTCGCAGACACCCTTGACCTTGAAGTTGACAGCAGTTTGAAAGCCCTTGTGTCGCTCCTTGAGCCAGCCCTCATCTTGATGCTCGGTTTGGTTGTCGGCTTCGTCATCATCTCCTTGCTGATGGCTGTCTTCCAACTCAACACTTTGGTTCGGTGAAAAAGCAGGGATGTGGCACAATTTCGTTGGTGATGCCCATGATGCCAATGACCCTTGAAGAGTTGCGGCAATGGTTGGTCTCTGAACTGCCCAAATGGCTTAGGGAGCACCCAGAACTCCGCTACACCCTTGAAGGAGTGCTGGCTGAAACTTTTGTCCGACGAGACGAGTGGCAGAACTTAATGAGAGCACTTGAAAAGTTGGCTGAAGGGCAGCAAGAACTTCAGCGAACGCTTCAAGAAGTTCTGCGCCAACAAGCAGAACACTCCCAAGCCTTGAGAGCATTGCAGGAGCAGCAGGCAGAACACTCGCGAACCTTGCAGGAACATACCCGCATTTTGCAAGAGCAAACTCAAATCCTTCAGGAGCACACTGCCATCTTGCGAGAGCATACAGAAGCCTTGAAGGCTTTGCAGGAGCATCAGTTAGAACACACTCGCATCCTGAGAGAGCACGCTTCTATTTTGCGTGAACACGCTCAGGCTATTAGGGACATGCAAAAGCAACTTGCTGAGCATTCCGAGGCAATCCGTTCCCTTCAAGAGGAGCAAGTAAAGCACAGCGAACTTTTGCGCCGTCTTGACGCGAAGATTGGTGCATTGGGTCGTCGTTGGGGATTGCTGAGTGAGGCAGCCTTTCGTGAGGGCATGTATGAACTTTTGACACCTTACGGCTTTCGGGTGGAGCGGTTTTGGGCGAGGGATGAAGAAGGCTTCGTTTTCGGGCGACCCGAACAGATAGAGATTGACCTTCTCGTCCGCAATGAGACAACCATCGCCGCCGAAATCTGTTCGTCTGTGAGCAAGGCAGATGTTTGGGTCTTTTTGCGGAAGGTGGAGTTTTTGGAGCGACTGTTGAACCGCAAAATAGACCGAAAGGCGATAATATCGCCCTTCGTTGACGATGACGCTTTGGAATTCGCCCAGAAAACAGGGGTTGAGGTTTTCACCGCTCCCGAGGAACTTCGCAGCAGCTGAACTGTGCCTGCATTCCTTTCTCTGCGTCCAAACTTTTTGGCAGAAACGACGAACGGAGGTGCAAAAGCGATGCAAACCAGAAGACGACGAAGCAAAGGTTTGACGCTCGTTGAGTTGGTTGTCGTGATGGTGATTTTGGTGCTGCTGGCGTCCATCGCCACAACGGTCGTGATCAAGCGGATTGAGGACGGTCGGCGCACCAAAGCCCTTATGGACATCAAAGCCATTGAAAACGCCCTTGAACTCTACAAATCGGACACAGGTTCTTACCCGACAACGGAGCAAGGTCTGGAAGCCTTGATTTCGCCACCTGCTGGCGTCACCAAGTGGAACGGTCCTTACCTCAAGCCGACCGATGTCATTCAGCGTCGCTCAGCGATTAGCGGGCAGACAACTTTGTTGGGCAGCGAAATTGAGTTGACCGACGAGGATTGGTGGAAACTTTCCGGCGAGCGGTTGGAGACCCTTGACCCAGAACAATTTGCGGTTGACCCGTCACCGATGGGGCGAGAACGGACTTTGCCCGAAGGCGTTGAAATTGAGTCCATCCGCGACATTGATACCGGCGAGGAACTGAACCTGATTGCCTTCTACCCTGACGGGACATCTTCGGGAGCGGAAATCATCGTGGCGAACGAGAAACTCGCCGTCGTGCTTAAAATTGCACCATTGACAGGAAGCATCCAGTTGCAGGAACTGTCGCCCGATGAACTCGGAAGCCGACAGAGGTGAAAAACATGCCCTTCCTTCAATTACGCACTACGCATTACGCATTACGGTTCACGCTTCACGCTTCACGCATCAGGAAAGGCTTCACCCTCGTTGAACTTGTGGTCGCTTTCCTGATTTTGGTCATCGGCGTCACTGCTATTTTGGAACTGGTCAGCCAAAGCGCACTTAATGCCCGCTATGCGAAAGACAAGACGACCGCAACGGTTCTGGCTCAGCAGAAACTTGAAGAGTTGCTGGCTCAACCAGACTTAGCGCCCGGCGAGACGGAAGGTGATTTCGGCGACGCTTACCCTCAGTTCCGTTGGCGGGCTCAAGTTAGCGAAGTCGGCGATAGCACGATTTCAACCGAAAGTGGGACAGGTTTGCTTCACATTGTCGTCACTGTGGAGTGGCAAGACAGGGGGCAACTAAGGAGCGTCCAACTTGAAACGCTGCAAGCACCCGTGACTGTCCTGCACCCACAAGAGGCGACGCTCCAACAACCGATGAGCAGTTTTTCGGGTCTTCCTGACATGAGCGGCTTCACCATGCAGGGAGGTGCGGGTCAATGAAAAGGCGGCGAGGCTTGACTCTCGTTGAACTCGTCGTCGTGATGGTCTTGCTGCTCTTCATCGGGCTCTCAGTCGGCGGTCTCGTCCGAGTAGTTCGCGATACCGAACAAAGCATTAACCGAACGACCGAGATGAACCAGACAGGACGAATGGTCTTGCAGCGAATTGCTTCCGAACTTTCAAGCGCAATGCCATTGCCCGTAATCACGGACGAAACGCAAGGGACTCTGATGTCAGCGACGGATTTTAGCGAACTGGGTGCTATGGGCGCG
>Ga0079996_115996_pt1 | contig 11206 bp, 10 predicted proteins | sample PerSpoAPS_AMetaG_FD_69199 | JGI IMG/M metagenome (GOLD analysis project Ga0079996, IMG submission 69199) | Thermal spring microbial communities from Yellowstone National Park, Wyoming, USA - Perpetual Spouter A (PS_A) MetaG (SPADES assembly)... | ecosystem: Environmental > Aquatic > Thermal... | reverse complement strand
GGAAAAGCTTTTTGCTCTGAAAGTTTTAATATCGTGTATTATATCTTTTATGAACATTTTCTCTTTTATCATTATTTTCTTTTGTTTAAATTACTACTTTATTTTATGCTTTTCCGTTTTTGTTGCACATTCTACAATAGGTTTCGCAATTTTTACAGAAATCCGGAGGATTGCTTCTGAACTTTTTGAGGAACATTAGTCTATTTTTCAACGCTTTTTGAGGGTCTTTGAGAATATTACCTAAACTTGCCTCTTTATTACCAAAGTGTCTGCAACAAGTGTAGAGTTCCCCGTCATAACCTATTGTTCCCATAAAGAATGCATTAAAACAATAGCCTTTTGGTATAGAGCCTTGCGCTTTGCTATCCCATAAGTAAATATATATTTTTGCCTTGTTCTTGAACTTTTCTTTTAATTGAATCACTCTATTTATATCTTCTGATGAAAATTGTGTTATCTTCCTGAGTAAATACCCGTCCGCTGAATCTTGAAGATAAAATTTCTTTACTCCAATAGAAAGTCCAAACCTTACTATATTTTCTAATTCATCTATGTTTTCGTTAGAAATTAGCGTTCTGATAGATATTGTTGGAAATTTTTGACCGTTTTTTTGCTTTAATGAAAGAATAGTTTTTAGGTTCTCAATTACACGGTCAAGATTACCTTTACGTAGCAGAAAAAATTTTTCTGGGTCAAGGGAATCGATGGAAGCCATGATTTCGTTAGCTCCCATATTGATAGCTTTTTGTGGGTCAATAACAGAAAAATTTGATGTAATACCTACTATGAATTTTAAACTAAAAGATGCATATTTTACTATATCGTAAATATCTCTGTTTAAAAACGGCTCTCCGATACCATAGGGAGTGAGAAAAATTGAATTGCTGAACTGATTTAATATTTTTTTTGATTCTTCAAAAGATAAGAAAGAAATTCTTTTGACTTTCCATGCATCACACATTATACATCTGAAGTTACATCCTCTCACTGTTTCAACTTGTATATCAATAGGCTGAATCTCCCCTATAAAAATACCAAATCTTTGAGCAATAGCTGACGAGATTATGTTTAAAATTTTTTTCGCGTTGACTTTCTTATATACAAAGTTAAATCTCTCTTTTTTATCTTCAAATTTAAATATATCAGTAATAGACATAGCTACCGTTTCCAGAGACAAAATTTTCTTGCTTTATCTGTAAATTTTTTTTCTCTCTGAAATTTCTGAAATATAGCTCGCATTTTTTGCAGAATTCAGGAGGGGAAGATCTGAATTTTTTGAGGAAAAGATTTCTGTTTTTGAGAACTTTTTGAGGTTCATAAAAGATGTTCCCAAAACTTGTGCTTTTATCCTCCATAACCTTGCAGCAGGGATAAACTTCTCCTCTGAAATCTATTATGGTTGAGTAAAAAGCCATAAAGCAGTAGCCCGATGGTTTGAACCCCTTTACATCTCCTCTGTAAGATAGTAATATAAAGCGAGCCTGTTTTTTATATTTCCTTGTTAATTCATTAATTTTCAAAATATCCTCTGTTGTTAGATCGTTGGGCTTTGATATTAAATTACCATCAAATAGTGTCTGAATATAGAAGTTTCTGATGCCTATTGATATTCCAAACTGAAATATATCTTCAATTTCGTTGAGGTTAAGCTTTGATACAACTGTTCTTATAGAAATAATAGGATACTTTCTGTCTCCTTTTAATTTGACAAGTGTTATAAGATTTTTCTTGACTATATCAATATTTCCATGTCTTAACATGAAAAATTTTTCTTTATTGAGTGAGTCAATAGATGCTGTGATTTCATTAGTACCCATTTCCAGAGCCTTTTTTGGATCAATAACAGAAAAGTTTGATGACACTGATGTTAAAAGTTTTAGTTCTTCCGATGCATATTTTACTATCTTATATATTTCTTTGTTTAAGAATGGCTCGCCAACTCCGTATGATTGAAGAAAAATAGATTTTCTGAAATGAGGTAAAATTTTTTTTACATCTTCGTAAGATAAAAAGTATTTTGGGAATTTCCAAGCGTTGCACATTATACATTTGAAATTACATCCTCTCACAACTTCAAGATATAACTCAGGAGGATAAAGTTCAGATAAAAATAAACCAAACCTTTGAGCTATTGCAGAGTTTATTAGGTTGAGAATTCTTTCAGGTGCGATTTTATCTAAATTTCTCAAAGTTTCAGGGTGTATAATTGAATAGTTATTCCTGAATAATTTCTTTCTCAAAACATTTTGTATTCTTAATAGCATACGATATTCTCCTCATTTGTATCTTCTTTATTTATAATTTTTGGCTTACTACTTTTCAATCCTCTGAAACTTTTGAAATTTCTGAAATATAGCTCGCATTTTTTGCAGAATTCAGGCGGTGAAGATCTGAATTTTTTGAGGAAAAGATCTCTGTTTTTGAGAACTTTATGAGGTTCATAAAAGATGTTCCCAAAACTTGCATTAACATCATCTACAACCCTATAACATGGATACACATTTCCCCTGTAATCAATTGAAGCTAACGAAAAAGCTACGGGGCAATATCCTTCCGGGACATCCCCTTTAAAATCACTCCTATATGATGTAATTGTTAATTTGGCTTCTCTTTTATATTTATTTACAACCTCATAGATTTTGGATATATCGTTTGTATCTATATCATCTTTTTTTGAGCACAAATTTCCATCTACCAAAGTTTGAAAGTAAAATTTTCTGATGTTAAGTGATATACCAAATTTTATAATATTTTCAAGTTCGTGGATATTATGTTTAGATATGACTGTTCTGATAGATATTATAGGATATTTTTTCTCTCCCTTCAATTGTGTTAAGATTTTTAAATTCCTTTCTACTAATTCAAATCTACCTTGCCGTATTGCATAGAAGTTTTCGGGGGCAGTTGAATCAATAGAAACCATAATTTCGTTAGCTCCCATTTCCAGAACTTTTTGCGGGTTAATAACAGAAAAGTTTGAAGTGATATAAGTTATGAACTTTAGTTCATAAGATGCATACTTCACTATATCATAAATATCTTTGTTAAGAAACGGCTCTCCAATACCATAAGCATGAAACATCAATGACTTTCTAAAATAAGGAAGAATTCTTTTTGCCTGTTCGTATGTAATTGATAATTTTGGGAATTTCCACGCACTACACATTATACACTTGAAATTGCATCCTCTCACGACCTCAAGGAAAAATCCAACTGGGTGGAGTTCAGATATAAAAATTCCGAATTTTCTGGCAAGGTTAGAAAAAATTAGGTTTAATATCCTCTCTGTCGAAATTTTTTTCAATTTGTTCAAAAAAATATCTATCCTCTCTCCATTTATCTTAAAGACATGCATCTTATTTATAGACATCCATCTTATCTCCCTTTATTTTCTAAAATATAGGGGACATTCAAGACAAAAATTCGGCGGAGAGCTTCTGAAGTTTTTTATGAACTCTTGCCTTTTCTCAATTGCAACTTTAATGTCCTCTTCCGATGAAGCCACTCCAAATGACGGATCATTCATATCCATATATGGATATGGCATACAGCATGGGATGATTTTTTTATCTACATCTATTGTTGCCATAAAGTGCGCAAGGTAGCAATAACCTCTTGGATAATCTCCTCCCAACTCAAAATTTACAATTGACATCTCAATCTGATTTTTATACTTTTGTTTGAGTTTTTGTAGGAAGAAAAAGTCATCGGGATCGGGAGTATGAAATACTCCGGGAACATCAAAGGCAAGTTTTTGGAATTTTACTCTATCAACACCTAAATCAATGGCGTTTTTTATAATATCTTCTGCATCCTCTTTTGTTTCCTTTGCAAAAACAGCACTTATACTTATTATCGGTAGCTTTTTTTTAAGTTTCCTTCTTGTATCAACTAAATTTTTCAGGTTCTTAACAACTATTTCTAATGTGTTATCGTTTCCGTTCTGATGTTCTCTTTTGTTTTTTATGACTTGATTTTTTATAGCTTCTTGATATAGACTTTCAAGTTTTGCTCTCATTTTTTCTCTTTTGGTTATTTCAAGTTTCTCTATATCTACTCTTATCTTATCAATAATTTTGTCGAGTTCTCCTCCTTTTCTGACGAAGTTATATTTTTGTTTGTCAAATGAGTCAATAGAGGCATTTATTTCAAATAGTCCGGAGTTTATGATGTCTTCGGGGGGAGGCAAGACTGTGAAGTTAGAGAAGATTATAACGATGGCTTTTCTTTGAGCATAATTTATCATTTTGAGAGTATCCTTTGATAAAAATGGTTCCCCGCCATAGTTCAAGGTAATGAAAATAGCTTCTGGGAAGTTATCAATGATTTTTTTAAAGTTGTCAAAAGGAAGTTTTTGGATTTTGAGCTGTCCAGCACCACACATAACACAGTTCAAATTACAACCTTTTACTGGTTCAACTTGCAAAATAACAGGTTTAGATTTGAGTCCGAGTCCGAATTTCCAGTTGAGATAGGATGAGATGAAGTTTTTGATTCTCAAAGCTGTAAGTTTTGGTTCAGAAGGGGGGAACATTCGTGGTAGAGCAAACATTAATTTTTCTATGTCAAGAAGCATCCTTTTTAAGATGAATTTTCCGAGATTCAGCATCTAAATAATTATAAGCATTTTTTGGATGATTTGTTTTTTGTATATGAGGGAAATATTACATTTATCTTTGAGAATTTTCTGAAAATTTGTTTTTTTTTTGCGCAACTTAAATTGAAATTGTAAGAAATCAAAAAGGAGGTGGCAGAAATGACGAGATTTAGCTTTAAAAATAAAGGAAAATCATTTATTTTATTGTCGGCGGTAGTGTTTATCTCATCTCTTTTTATTTTCGGGTGTGGACAAACTCTTCAAGATCAAACTCAATCATCTTTGTTAGATAAACAAAGCAATATTATCACAGCGGACCATGATCGTAGGCTATTTTTTAAGACTTCTCACAATCAGATAAGGTTCGGATACGCGGGGCAATCTTGCTTTGTAAAACTCGGAGGTAATTTTTTAGTTGATGGATATAACTCTTTTTGCGGTGAATACAACCAAAACCAAAACATATCAACAGGTAGCGTAGCTTATGTAAATGATATAAAGATAAACGGGAGAAATGTTAATATTACGGGTCAGGTTGTTCCAGTCCAAAGCTGTGATATTGATGTCTCTCAAATTATTGAAAAAGCAAGACAAAACAATAATAACTCAGTTATTCCTTCGCAGTTCATAAGAGATGGGAAACTCAAACTTGAAAACAATGATAAGCTCACTTTACCCTCTGGTGTTTATTATTTCGGGGAGATAAAAGTTTCTGGTAGGGCAGTTTTGGAGTTTTCAGGACCAGCAACGGTTGTGGTAGAGGGAGATGTAAGTGTAGAGGGACAAGGACAAATAAAGACAAATCCAGTTTTTCTGAAAATAATCTCAACGGGGAAAGTTAAAGTAGAAGGACAAGGAGCGATTTATGCAGGTATAGTAGGGAATGAGGTAAAAGTAGACGGGAGAGGACAGATCTTTGGAGGAGTAATTTCAAGGGAGTTCAAAGGAGAGGGTCAAGGAGCAGTTCATTTTGATAAAGGTTTAGGGCTTGACAGAATAGAAGTTTTTCCATCAGAGGTTACGATAAAGGTAGGAGAAACGGTTCAGCTGACAGCATTAGCGAAAGATGTTTTTGGTAATGAGATAAGCTGTGTAGGATTTGAGTGGGGCTCATCTGATCCAAATGTAGCGGTAGTAGATGAAAACAGATTAGTTCAAGCAGTTGGAGAAGGAAGGGCAATAGTTTCGGCAACTGCAAAGAAAGAGGATTATAGTTTGGATTTCAAGGGAGAAGCGATAGTTAATGTTGTTGCAGGGATTCAAATTTGTTCAACTTATTTCCCCTCTGGCCCTCTGCAGTATATTGAAGAAAATTTATTCTTTGACTCACTTCAAAATTGTCTTGAGGGATTTGATTGGGTTGCGATTTCCAATTGCGCTTTACAACAATTTCTTCAAGGTTATGAGGATATACCTTCTGTTATTTTCAGCTGTATTTTGGGTGTCCATGGTTGGGAATGGGTACAAAAATTTAATAGGATCAGAATAGATGAACCTGGAACATATTATTTGGTATACGAAGGTGGGGCTTTTAGCTGGGGAATATGCGGAGGTCCGAGACTTGATTGGACATGGTGTCAGCAAACAATTTTTGTAACAGATGATGGAGAAGGGATGTATTTTAGGTTACCATGTTATTCTCCTACTTTTTTCTCTAATTCTACGGAAGTATACGATTTCTTTGGAGGATATACTATTACTCTGACCGCTCCTAAATCTGGATATTTATATGTTGGTGTAGGAGATTCATATTGTCCAGATAATTTTGGAATAGTTTATAATAAAATTATCCCTGCTGAACCATATCCTAGTTTTATTACTGTAGATTCGAGGCATGCTTGTTCATGGGTAAGGGGTTCCAAAGAATACAAATTAGGTACCGTCTTCCCTTTTGCTCCCGGGAAATATAAGCTAATAATAGAGAATGGTGGATATAAAAACTCTGGACTTTCACCGTGGGATTTATACCTTGAGCTTATAAACTCTGGTTGTCTGGACTGGTACTTAGTGATGGCAGATTATATGTTATCTCATGGTAAATGGAGATGGTTTGTAAGAATAGTTGTTGATGGGACGGGGAAATCTTTTGATTTAGGCGGGGAAGCAGATTTTAATAGCTATGGTGAGCTAATATCGTATTGGGGTGGTAAACATATTACAATAGATGTTCCTCCAGGATGCAACGGAGTTTGGTTCTACGTACCTGATGATAGATGTGAAGATAATATTGGAAAGCTTCTCATAAGAGTTGAGAAATTGGATTAGTTTAGCAATTGATAATATTTGAAATTGGATTTATTTTATAGTATTGGGATAATTTTCGTTATTAGATCCTATCTCAAATTATACTATATACAAATATACTATATACAAATGAGAGGCGAAGAAACAAAAGAAATCAGAAAGATGTTAAGAGAAGGAAAGTCTAAGTTGGACATTGCAAAACATATAGGAATTATCAAAAGCGTTATAATATTATTATCCGAATTATTACAAAAACCTCTTGGTTGGCTTTCCTCATATATTAGAGCCAAGAAGGTAATTTATCACCTACCCAAAAATGTGCATAGAGTTCTTGATATAGGTTGTGGTTATAAACCATGGTTTTTTTATCTTAACCTGGAAGATTTTCAAGAATTAGAAATTATAGGAGTTGATATTGTTCAATATAGATACTCCGAGAAAGTTCCATTTAAATTTGTAGTAGCAGATGTTGATCACAGTAATTATCTTCCTTTTTCCGATAATTGTTTTGATCTTGTAACATCTTTGGCTGTTATAGAACATTTGCTATACTATCAAAGTTTTGTAAAAGAAGTTTATAGAGTTTTGAAGCCAGGTGGTTATTTTATTCTCACTACTCCTCATATTTCTGCCAAACCTATTTTAGAGTTTTTAGCTTTTAAGTTTCGCATAATAAGTAGAGAAGCGGTGGCAGATCATAAGCAATACTTTGACGAAAAGAAAATTGTGCAAAATTTGGAGGGTGCTGGATTTAGTATTGTTGAATTAGAAAAATTTGAGCTCGGGTTAAATATTTTTGTAAAGGCTAAAAAGCAAATGTGAAGAGCAAATGCGGATAGAAACTTCCCTTCCTTCATTACTAGTTACTAATATGCTATTTTTTTCTGAAAATTATTTTATATTAAAATCAATATAGTGATGTCTTCGGGGGAAAATTTTGATTTTGATGGAATAAAAAAGAGCATTTTTCAGGCTTTATTTTTGAGCGGTATCCCATTTTTTGCATATGTGAATTTTATAGATAGTGTAAAATTTAGTATAATCCCGTTTTTAATATCATCCTTCCTGTGCGCGTTTTCTGTGTCTAATCTGAATGTTTTCTTTGAAAGAAAAAATTTATTTCACCTTATTTTAAGTGTGTCTTTTTTCATCTTGGGTTTGCTCTTTACATTTAGTGAGAATAATATTGCAATTTCTTTTGTTTATGTTATTATATACCTCACCTGGGTGATGTACTATATCACAAGAAAAATTATGTTTTTTCCTGATGTTCTTCTACATATTACAGGTGGAATTTTGATTTTCTCTTTTGGTTTAGTTTGGGGGGTTCATGAAAGAAAACAAGAAAAACTTTTTGACTTTCTTTTCCTTGATAATGAAAAAGTTTTACTTTCACTTTTCGTTTCATTTGCTTTTACCGCAGGATATCTTATTGACCTTGTTGATGATATGGAAGAGGACAAAAAAATAGGACAAAAAAATTTGGCTGAAAAAATCGGTGTAAAATTAACTTTTTTGCTTTCTGCTCTTCTTTTTCTTTTGTCTTACATAAATGGATTTTTTGTTATAAAGCAGAATATATCAAAAATAATTTTCATCTCTTTATTTTTAACTCATATCTTCACTGCAACAATTTTATTTTTGAGCAACTCAATGCTCAAATTCATCCCGAATTATAGAAATTTTTATAGGGTTCTTTTCGTTTTATACTGTATCCTTATAACTTATGAAAATAAAAATCACCTTTTATTTTTCTAAGTAGATTATTTCCATTTTCTGTCCTATTTTCTTTTCTATTGATTGATTGTGTTTCCTTTATTTATTTTTTTCTCACTTTTGTGTTGGTGGTTTGAAAAGTTCGTCGCAAGCTTGCTTGAAACCAAAACGGCAACCCATCTCAAGATACTCTTTATTTTTGGTCTCTTTCCAAAGTTCATAACATATATCTCCTCTGCTTCCCTTACAACTTTTTATCCTATATTCTTCAAATTTTTGGGTATCTCCTTTCTGCTTGTATGTATTAGCTAAATTAAGGCAAGCTCCTCCGTTTCCTGCCTCACAAGCCTTCTCATAAAGAGAGAGTGATTTTTTCTCATCTTTCGGTAATCCTTTACCGATTTCATACAAAAAACCAAGAAGAAAACAATCTACCGGGTCTGGATCTTTCTCATTACATCCGTTTTGAGCTAAATTTATAGCTTTATTTAAAAGTTTTTGAGCTTCTTGTTGATTATTGTATCTCTCATCTTGTATGTTAGAGAGATGATAACAACCCCATGCGTCCCCAAAATTGCAAGACTGCTTATAGAATGTTTCTGATCCATTTCTCCCAAGCAATTCCCCAGCCCTTATGGAGTATCCCATAGCTGTGTTAAAATCTCTTTTTTTGCCCCATTTCCCTTTTGAGTATACGACATATAGTTTTATGCAAGATATAGCGTCTCCGCCTACGCATGCAGCATCAAAAAACTCAATAGCCTTCTCATAATTCCTTTTCTTCTCATAATATTCTCCCACTTTAACACAATTTGTTATTGAACCTGTGAAACAGCTGGTTTCCATCTGAACTAAATTCTGCTCTGCTACACTTACTGATTTCTCTCCTTTTTGACCTATTAGCAAAAAAGCTAATAAAGTAACCATCATAGTAAATTTATTTTAATAACTTCATCATCTTCTGATGTACAAATAGCATTTTTTACAAAATTGTGGAGGATTATTTCTGAAATTGTTGAGGAAATTCTGTCTTCTTTCAAGAGCTTTTATTATATCAGTGTTTTCTATGTTGCCAAATTTTGAAAGTTCTGTGTTTTCAAATATCGGCGGCATACAGCAAGGGAAAATGTTACCAAAGACATCTACAAGAACCATAAAATGGGCATAAAAGCAATAACCTTTTAGCTCCGATGCGTGATCAAAGTTCGCAAATATAATCTCAATCTGATTTTTATATTTTTCTTTAAGTTTGCATAGAAAAAGAAAGTCTGTGGAGTCAGGTGTATGAAATACTCCGGGGACATCAAATGCAAGCCTTTGAAATTTTACTCTATCAACACCTAAATCAATAGCGTTTTTGATAATATCTTCTGCGTCTTCTTTTGTCTCCTTTGCAAAAACAGAATTTATACTTATTATTGGCAGATTCTTTCTTAATTTATTTCTTGTTCGTATTAATGTTTTGAGATTTTCTACAACTTTTTCAAGTGTGCTTTTGCTTTTTTCTAATCCGGTTATTCCGTTTCTTAAAATAATTTTTTCTTCTTGTTTCCCGTCTTCTGATTTCCCATTTTTTGATTTTATATCAAATTCGTTTTCGTTAAATCTAAGTTCTTTGAATATTTTTTTTAGCTCGCCTGACTTTCTTATAAACTCATATTTTTCCTTATCAAAAGAGTCTATTGAGATGTTAATTTCAAATAACCCTGAATTTACCAGCTCCTCTGGATGTGGCAATATCGTAAGATTTGAGAAGAGTATAACACAAGATTTTTTCTGCGAGTACTGAATCATCTTTATTATATCTCTTGATAAAAATGGCTCACCGAGAAAATTCAGAATGGTTATAAATGCTTCGGGAAATTTTTCACTCATTTCCTTGAACTTTTCAAAAGACATCATTTTGAGCCTCAGTTCTCCTGCTCCGCACATAACACAATTTAGATTGCAACCCCTTACAGTCTCAACCTGAAAAATTATCGGTTTTACCTTTTGTATAGAAAAATTGTATTTCCATTTTACAAATGCTGCAATAAGATTTTTCATCCTCTTTAACGAAAGTTCTGGGTCGGAAGGTGGGAAGATTCTTCTGATAGCAAAAATTGCTCTTTCAGGATAAAATTGATTGAATACCCATAAACGATTTAACACAAAATTTAGCATATCATACATACATATATAAATACACATTATTCATAATAAAAAGAAATAAAATCAAGTAAAAAATAGGTAAAGAAGATAAAGAGATTAAAAAATGAAAGTGCGAGAGAAAATAAAAAGATGAGAAAAACAAGTTTAGACCTTATAGTTATTAACTTCATCTTGTATATATGAAGCTTAAAGACAAAATCTTATCTTTTTCGGAGGAAAACATCTTCAAACAAAATATCTCATCTATTTCCGAAAACATCTCAAGAATTTACGAAGAAGAAATCTCGCAATTATATAAAAAGTATTTGGGGGATGTTGATGGTATTTGTATCGCTGGATTTGGAAGCTTTGCGAGAAAATTTATGGCTCCTTGCTCGGATTTAGATTTCGTCATACTAACATCTTCAAAAGCAATTGCAGAAAAAGAAACAAATAAAAATAAAATCTCTTCCTTTATCCATCATGTTTGGGATATAATTTCAAAGGCTGAATACTCTG
>Ga0079996_112920_pt1 | contig 11219 bp, 9 predicted proteins | sample PerSpoAPS_AMetaG_FD_69199 | JGI IMG/M metagenome (GOLD analysis project Ga0079996, IMG submission 69199) | Thermal spring microbial communities from Yellowstone National Park, Wyoming, USA - Perpetual Spouter A (PS_A) MetaG (SPADES assembly)... | ecosystem: Environmental > Aquatic > Thermal... | reverse complement strand
TGAGGGGTACAAAGTTTTCAGAAGAGAAGTTCTTGAAGAGATAGGAGAAATTCAAGCAAACGATTTTTCTTTTGAAATGGAATTTATATCAAAGGTGATCCAGAAAGGTTTCAGAATATATGAGGTCCCAATAAAATATCAAGGTAGAACATATGAGGCAGGGAAAAAAATAGGTTGGAAACACGGATTTGAATATTTATATTGGATGTTCAGGGAATACCTAAAAAGAGAAAAAAAGACAAATTTTACTTTCCTTTTGGGAAATTCAGTAAATATCGCAAAGATTTTTTTCAATTTTGGTATCAAAGATTTTTTAGGAAATAAAGTTTTAGAACTTAATTCTGGTGAGGGAAAGATAAGCAGATTTTTACTCGGGAGAGAATTTCTAATTTTGTCAGACCCATCAGAAAAGAACCTGAGGATTTTGAAATCAAAATTCTATCAGACTCGTAGGCTTATTATAACAAAATTTGACATTATTGTAGATGACTCAAAAATTTTGTTAGACGCTCTCAAAGAGAATACAAATTCGGAGTATTTTTTAAATTCGGAGTATTTTTTAGATACATGCATGGCGGTGGATACTCTACCAAAAGTAGACGATGATAAAAAAGCTCTTGAAAAAATAAATAAAATTTTACCTCGTGGTGGAAGAGCAATACTTTATATTCCGCAAGATAATGGTCACCCTATAAGTTTCTATTCTTCAAAGACGCTTGATTTTATTGCTCAAAAATATGGTCTAAAATATGTTAACAGTCTATTGTTAAAAATTTGTTATCTTATTAAAAATAAAACTATTCGGAGAAAGATTTTAGTATGCATAGGTGTTTGAAGATTGCCATCAAACCTTCCCGTGAGATAAGATGGCTTTGCTTTAATGCTGGAAAACTTTCCAATTGCGCTAACTACCTCATCAAAACTGGTTCTGCTAAACCTAATATCTATGACCTTTATAATAAACTCTCCTCTAACTTCTTCAAACTTAATCTACATTCTCAAACTACAACCAAGGTATTATATCATGTCGTCAGAGGCTGGTTAAACTTCTTTGATTACATCAAAAACCCTCAAAAATACCCTCATCCTGTTAAACCTCCTAAATTCAAAAGCAAGAAAAACTGTTTCCATATTGTCTCATTCCCAAGAAAATATGTAAAAATTGATGGTTCTACTATTACTCTTTGCTATCCCAAAAATCACAGAACAGGAAAAGGTAGAAGAAAGAAAAGTGATTTGAATTTCATAAGTATAAACACAAATCTTGATTTATCTCAACTACATATATCAGAGGTCAATATAGTCCCAAAATATGGAAAATTCTTTGAATTACAAATCATATATAAGAAGAAAAAGAAGAGAGAAAAGAAAAAAGAGGGAGGAAAAGAAGAGAAGGGAATAAATGCGTTTATCACAAATCATAGTAATGATGTTGGCAATAACAACTATAAAAGAGATTTGGTATGCAGGAAAAAAATAAGGAAGATGGCATTAGATCCGGGAGTTTCAAATTTCTTCTCTGTTGTTATTGAAGGGGTGAAAAAAGGTTTCTTGATAGATGGTAAAATATGGAAATCTCTTACAACTTTCAGGTTGAAAACAATTTCAAATTTAAAAAGCAGATTTGACAGCATTTTGAACAAAGCAAAAAAGATAGCACAAGAAAGCTTGATTTTATTTCCTGCTCCATATTTTTTTGTTCATAGACTTGAAGAGAAGATATGTAGGTTATGGTATAAGATAGCAAAAGTAAATGAGGATTTTGCACACAAGGTAGCAAAGTATATCTTGGCATTAGCTTTAAAGTATAATGTAAAAGAAATTGTAATAGGAGATGGATTTAGAAACAAGAATAAGCCATCGGGGATGAGAGATATAGCAAATCAGCTATGGATGAAGCACCACATGGAAAAGTAGTAGAATATCTCAAATATTTATGTAAAGAACACAAGATAAAGTTAAAAGTAAAAGATGAGAGATATAGTTCTGGTGTGGACAGCACAGGAGGTGCTGTTCCAAAAGCAAAAACAAAGACAAGGATGGGTATAAGAAAAAAAGAATACACACCAGAACGGAGGATAAGCAGGGGATTATATAAGTCTTCTTGTGGTATATTAAATGCTGATATAAATGCAGCAAGGAACATAGGAGGGATAAGGGGAGAAGAGGGGTTGATAGAAGTAGAGAGAGTATATCTTTATCAGAAGAGGAAAGGTAATAGGGGGATAGGAGAAAGAGAAGGTAAGGAGAATGAGAGTAAAAGTAAAGGTAGCCCGGTAAAACGGGTAGAAGCTGTGGCAGTGGCTGGGGGAAGTAAGGTTTGCATGAGCTAAAATAGCAAATAAACCTTCCCCGAACCCATTTTAACAATGGGCTGTTAATTTGCGATGGCTTCATATATTTACTCAAAAAAGAATAAGTAATTTGTAGCTCAGGGTAGCTCTATTTTCTCACAAGCTTGAATTTTATAAGTTGCTTGTAAGATTTAGAAAAATTAGGGAAGATTTTGAAATTATGCGTAATTTTCTGAACAAAGAATATAAATAAGGAGATTTCAAAATTGAATTGTAATAAGTAAGTTGGCTGATTGGAATTATAGTATTTTTCCAAAATTTTACAAAAAAAACGCTATAAAATTTAGTATTTTGTAGGAGAAGTTTGTAAATTTTCTTTTGAAAAATTTGGAAATTCACTATGGTTGGTTTTGTAGGAGTTAATAGATGATAAAGTTGAGATCAGTTATTAATATAGCTAAAAGTTCAAGGATTATAAAGATAATTTTTTCCTATATCAAACTAATCAAAACTTACCTTATAAGGCTTTATACAATCAAGAATTTAAAAAAGTATGTTCATGTTGATGGTGCCGAAATAGAATTGCTGGAAGGAAGAGATTTAATTGTTAGAGAACTATTAAGAACGGTGAATTATCATCCAGTACATGATCCTATTTTAAATGTTCATTATATCATGAAAGAAGATGAAAAAAAAGATTTTGCTCTCAAAGTTCAACATTCAGGAAAAGAGTTCATTATACCATTTATTGTTCATAATGGTAGATTAGTTTTGCTAATAAATTATATGTCTATACCAGAAGAAATTTTTTTGTTGTCAGTATATAAATTGGCTCGGAAATTTATGTGGGCAAAATCAATTGAGACTCAGCGAAACTACAACAACTACAATATTCCGTTCATAAAAAAAGAAGAATTAGATAGCTATGTTATGGATCTTTCGCAAGGTTATGATTCTTATCTTAATAGTTTGGGAAGCAACACAAGATACAATATAAAGCGCTATTATAAGAAGATGAAGAAAGATTTTTGCAATGTTGAATTTGAAATTTATGAAAAAGGAGCTCTATCTTTGGATTTGTTCAATAAGTTTATCAAATTTGTTAGTCGCAAATATGATCCATCTTACTGGTTACCTTTTGCAAAACCAAAAACTTTCGTAGTATTCAAAGATAACGTTTTAACATCTGTTTTGAAGATAGATAATGACATTGCAGCTATCATTATTTATTACTCTGTGGATGATAAGTTAATTTTAATAGGTCCTACTTATAATGAGAAATATAGTAAATATAGACCTGGTTTTTTCCTGCTATCAAAGACGGCGGAGTTAGTTCAATATAAGTATAAGAAAATAATATTAGGTCCTGGGGATTTTGGTTATAAAAATAGATTAGCAAATCGGATTGAAAAAGTTTTTATATATAGATTCTAACTTATAAGTTTATTAGATTAGTTAGAAAATCACCAATTATTGGTTGTAAGGGCAGGGTAGCAAGAAATGAATGAAGTAAGGTGGCTTTGGGAGAAAGTTTTAACAAAATTCGGTTGGCGTTTTTTTAGGCTTTACAACAAAGTAGATAGATATATCAAGGATATAATTATCTACTTAACTTTCTTTAATCAGTATGGGGGAAGCGGAAGACTTGGACCTTTTAAGACATTTGAGGAAGCGATGAAATATTTAGAAAAATATAGGAATAAGTTTCAAAGGATCGGAGGATGGGATGTTTATTTAAACAAATGGGGTGCTTCTCTATCAATAATGCATGATTATGAGTATCAGGTAGGGTTTCACTTATGTAATCTTATAAATCACATCAACAGACCTGTGAGAATTTTTGAACTCGGTGGGACAGGGACATTTTATTTGAAGCTTAAAAAAAGGGGAGTGTTTGATGGTAAGACCATAACATATCAAATATGTAATTTACCGGAAGTGATAAGAAAGATAAAGGAGATATTTCCTGATTTGAAAGATGAGGTTAAATTTACAAGTGATATTTTGGATGCGAGAGGGTCAGATATATTTATTGCGATCCAAACAATCAGATGTATTGAAAATTTTTTTGAAATCTTTTCATCGCTTGAAGATTTTCCAAAGTATGTTATAATTGCACCAGAACCAGTTCATGAAGAATTGGGAAGTTTTGTAGTTCTGCAAAATTTAGATGTTGACATTATGCCCCACTGGGTATATAATAAAAAGAGTATTTTGAGTTTTTTTAATAATCTAGGGTATGAACTAATTGATGAATTCAGAACGAAGATAGAAATGATAGTTCCTTTTTATCGTAAGGCAACTTTAAATTATTTTACAGGTTTAGTTTTCAAAAGAGGGTATGCCTAAATTTATTCCAGTTTCAGAACCGACGATAACCGGAAAGGAGATAGAATATGTTTTGAAAGCAGTTAAATCTGGATGGGTATCATCTCTTGGAGAGTTTATAACTAAATTTGAAGAAGAATTTGCAAAGTTCGTAGGTACAAAATTTGCTCTCACAGTTTCTAATGGAACTGCTGGTTTGCATCTTGCGTTGGTTTCTTGTGGGATAAAAGAAGGAGATGAGGTTATAGTTCCAGATTTAACATTCATAGCTACTGCTAATGCGGTAAAATACACTGGTGCAACACCAGTTTTTGCAGATATAGATAAAGAAACCTGGTGCATATCTACGGAGGATATTAGAAAGAAAATAACTTCAAGAACAAAAGCAATAATTCCGGTTCATCTATACGGGCATCCAGCGGATATGGACCCAATTTTAAAGATTGCAAAAGAATATGGATTATATGTAATAGAGGATTGTGCAGAAGCTCATGGAGCTGAGTATAAAGGTAAAAAGGTTGGTAGTATAGGTCATTGTGGAGTTTTCAGTTTCTATGGGAATAAAATAATTACCACAGGCGAAGGAGGTATGATTACAACAAATGATGAAAATTTGTATGAAAGAGCAAAGTATTTAAGAGACCATGCAATGATTAAGGAAAGAAGGTACTGGCATACTGAGATTGGCTATAATTATAGAATGACAAACATGCAAGCAGCTTTGGGGTTGGCTCAGCTTGAAAGAGCAGAAGAGATAATTCAAAAAAAGAGAGAAATTTTTAGATGGTATCAAGAAGGGTTGAAAGGTTTGGAGGGAATAAGAATTAATCCTGAGAAAGAGTGGGCAAAGAATGTTTTCTGGATGGTTTGTCTTTTAATTGAAAATTTTGATGAAGAAAAAAGAGATAATTTTATGAAGAATCTGAGGGAAAGGGGGATTGATACGAGACCGTTTTTCTATCCATGTTCAATGATGCCGATGTATAGGAAAGATGGGTTTGAAAACCCAGTAAGTTATGAGATTTATAGGAAAGGGGTTAATTTACCGAGCAGTTACAATTTGGAAAAGGAAGATATTACTTACATATGTAATGAGATAAAAACTCAATTGTATAAGTAAGGGAGAAGTTCTATGAATATAAAAATAGGGATACTTACATTATCGTCGCCGGAATGGGGTGGTGTCTATCAGTATACGCTAACACTTCTTGAGGCTTTAAAAAACTTACATAACAAAAGGTATGAATTTATTCAATTAAGAAATAAAAGTTTTCCGAAGATTTTGGAAAGAGATATTGCAATTGAAGTCGAAAATGTTCTATCAGATATTGATTTTATTATATGCCCTTTCCCATCGTTGTTCCCTTTCCTTATGGGAAAACCATATATAGTGACAATTCATGATTTACAACACGAATATTATCCGGAATTTTTCACGCCAGAACAAAGGATTATGAGAAAAATGATTTATAAAACAACTGCGCAAAAAGCGAATTTAGTAGTTTGTGAATCTAATTATGTCAAGCAAGATATTGCAAAATTTTTGAGTATTCCGGGAAAAAAAATAAAGGTATTGGCATCTCCACCGCCTAACTATATAATGAAAGCAAGAATTGATGAGATTAGGCTAATTGAAATAAAAGAAAAGTATAAATTGCCAGATAATTTTTTATTTTATCCTGCTAACTTTTGGTATCATAAAAATCATATAAATCTTTTAAGAGCTATAAGGCTTATAAAAGATAAGTACGGTCAGGAAATATCTCTAATACTTGTTGGGGCAAAAGAGAATAATTTTGAAAATGTTAATGAAGAAATCAGGAATCTTGATTTATCTCAACGGGTAAAATACTTGGGATATATTCCTGATGAAGATATGCCGTATTTATATAAGTTAGCAACTGCATTGGTTATTCCTACACTTTTTGAATCTATAAGTATTCCGATCTGGGAAGCTTTCTATCTTGGTTGTCCAGTTGTTGCTTCTAATGTGTGTGCCTTACCGGAACAGCTCGGAAATGCTGGATTAATATTTGATCCTCATAATGTTAAGGATATGGCGGAAAAAATTTATGATATATGGGTAAATGAGAATTTAAGAAGGGAATTGATCAGGAAAGGTTATGAAAGGATTAAGAATTTAACTATTGAAAATTATGCTAAAGAATGGGGAAAAATTTTAGAAGAAGCAATAAATATAGGACATGTCGTGTATAAAATAGATTTTTTTGAAGAATTTAGTGCTGGAGCTTTTGTGTCTTTTGATCCCATGCGAGCCTCTCGCTTATATAATCGTTTAGCTTGGACCGCATACAAATACGGGAATAAAAGTTTGGCTGCAAGTCTTCTTTTCAAATCATCTTTTGAGACAAGAAGTTTGAAAGATTTTCTGAAAGGTATCTTCGTGGTTTTAGGATTATACGGGAAATATATGACGAAAAAATACGGGGAAAAGAATCTTGAAGATTTTTCTCTTATATAAATTTTCTAGCAAGTTATTATTAAATATGGGAGATATTATATTTTATAATAAGACATCATAAGATGTTTCATAAATTCTTAACAATGCTTTGTAAATTTTGGATATGAAATCTGTAATAATAGTTGAAGGATTATCAAAAAAATATAGAATTGGTAATAGAGAACCATATCATGCTTTGCGAGAGGTTATATCAGAAGGAATAAAAAAATTTTTTAAATTTGGGAAAAGTAAAGAAAATGAAGATGAAGAATATATTTGGGCCCTAAAAGGTGTATCTTTTGAAGTAAAAGAGGGTGAAGTGGTAGGAATAATAGGAAGAAACGGAGCTGGAAAGTCCACTTTGCTTAAAATCCTCTCAAAAATAACTTATCCTACAAAAGGATATGCTATTGTCAGAGGGTCCATCGGATCTATGCTTGAGGTCGGGATTGGTTTTCATCCGGAGCTTACAGGAAGAGAAAATATATTCCTTTATGGAACTATACTTGGAATGAAAAGAAAAGAAATAGAGAGAAAATTTGATCAAATTGTTGAATTTTCCGGGTTATCAGATTTTATAGATACTCCCGTGAAATACTACTCGTCTGGTATGTATGTCAGACTTGCTTTTGCAACTGCTGCTCACTTACAGACAGATATATTGCTTGTGGATGAAGTACTTGCAGTCGGAGATGCGGAGTTTCAGAAGAGATGTCTTAACAAAATGGGGGAAGTAACAAGAGAAGGAAGAACAGTGCTGTTTGTGAGCCATAATATTCCAGCAATCTTAAATTTATGCCCTCGAGCAATCCTGTTGGATGCTGGTAAAATCATTCTTGATGGTCCTGCAAATTATGTGATAGATAAATATTTGCAAACTTCCTCCGAAATAACCAAAATCCCTCTTAGCCAACGAACCGATCGTAAGGGAAATCAAAAATTAAGGTTTGTAGATTTCCAACTGTTAAATGGAAAATGGGAACCCATTTCTCGAGCTGTTTCAGGAGAGGATCTCATAATTGCATTTCAATATGAATCGCCCGATGGAAAGCCTCTAAAAAATGTTCAGGTAGATATTAGTATCTATGGAATATACGATGAAAGTTTATTCCTCCTATCTACAAATGTGTGTGGCGGTGATTTTAAGGAGATACCCCAAAGTGGCACAATAATCTGTTATATCCCACGCCTCCCCTTACAACCAAGAAGATATAATTTTGGGGTGTTCTGCAAGGTGGAAAATGAAATTGCAGACTGGGTTCAGTGGGCTGGAGCTATTGAGGTGGAGCCGGGAGACTTCTTTGGGTCGGGAAAATTACCACCAATTAGTCATGGAGTATTTTTGGTAAGACACTCCTGGGATGTTATCTCTGAGTGATGAATAATTATGAAAAAATATGATGCTTAAACGGATCAGAAGCAAATTTAAAGGTAAGAGAAAAGAGTTTATCAGAAAACTTGTGATAAATCATCTTAAGTTTTTGAATTTTATTAGCGATAGCTCTCCTATCCCTCTTAGTTATTGGCTTTTCTTCCGTAAAGTCATAGGTATTGTCTTACCCGAAAATGATCCTATATTTCCACCGTATGAATTACTCCGTAGCACAGGTAAGACTCTCGGAATTCCTGTGCTTGAGAGATTTTTATCTGATGATATTCTTGGGGATTGGGCTTTGGATGCTCAGAACATCAGGTTTATTTGGACCCTTCTCTGGAAGGACCGACCCCAAGTGATTCTTGAATGTGGATCAGGAATAAGTACCATAGTATTTGCTGTTTATGCTTCTTTATATTTCTCGCTCACGAAAAAGGATTGTCATATTATATCGCTTGAACAGGATCTCTCTTTTAAGATCAGGTTGGAGAATAGATTGAAGGAAAATAATCTAGATAGATTTGTCAATGTTCTTTATTGTCCTCTTGATGAGCATTTCTTTTATGATTTGCACAATTTAGAACTTTTGTTAGTAGATAAGTGTGTACAATGGGTATTGATTGATGGTCCAAGTGTTCCCCCTGGTTGCCGATATGGAACTCTTCCTTCTCTGCTTAAATTTTGTTGCTCGAAAGCAAAGTGGTTCCTTGATGATGCTTTTCGTGACGCTGAATTGCAGATTTTGAGAAGATGGCAAAGAGAATCGGGCATAATAGTTGAGGGCATTTACCCTATTGGAAAAGAGTTAGAAGTAGGTTATGTTAAATGAATATGCTTTCTCAAAGAAGAGCTGGGGTTCTTTTGCATATTACATCTTTGCCCTCTGATTTTGGTGTCGGAGATTTAGGTAAAGGTGCTTATGAATTTGTTGATTTTCTCTCAAAAGCGGGTCAAACACTCTGGCAAATATTACCTATAAATCCTACAACCTATAATTTTGGAAATTCTCCTTACCATTCACTATCCACATTCGCAGGAAATTATATTCTCATAAGTCCTGAAAAGCTTTATGAATCAGGTCTCATCAAAAAGGAAGATTTAGAAGAAATAAAAGTGAAAAGGTCAAATAAGGTTGATTACAAGTTGGTATATGACAACAAAAAAAAGATTTTGCGAAAAGCCTTTTTGAATTTTGATATCAAAAAAGATGAGTTTCAGAAATTTTTCTTTGAGCAAAAATGGTGGCTTGAATCTTATGCAGTTTTCTCTGCAATAAGAGAAAAAACAAAAAAAGAGTGGTATGAGTGGGATGATGAACTCAAGAAAATGAAAAAAAGAGAAAAAGAAAAAAAAGAACATGAAAAGAAAGAAAAAGAGGAGAGGAGTATCAGTGGTTTTGAAAAGCTCAAAAAAGAACTTGAAGACGATTTTTACTTTTTTGTATTTGAGCAATTTATTTTCTTCAAGCAATGGTTTGAACTCAAAAATTATGCTAACTCAAAAGGTGTTTTCATAATAGGAGATATGCCGATTTATCCAGCTTATTCAAGTTGCGATGTCTGGGAAAATCCTCATCTTTTCAAATTAGATGAAAATATGAGCATGGTCTTTGTCTCCGGTGTTCCGCCTGATTTTTTCAGTCCAACAGGGCAGCTTTGGGGAAATCCTGTTTATAACTGGCGGGAGCATGAAAAAGAAGGTTTTAGGTGGTGGATAAAAAGGTTCTCTCATCTTATGAAAATTTATGACTACATAAGAGTTGATCATTTCAGAGGTTTCATAGCTTACTGGGAAGTTCCATCGTATGAAAAAACAGCAATAAATGGGAGATGGGTTCAAGTCCCATATTTTTCATTTTTCAAAACTATTCTCAGAAACTTTCCTTTTTTGCCTATAATAGCTGAAGATTTAGGATTTATAACAGAAGATGTAAAGTATGTGAAAGAGTATTTTGGCATTCCGGGGATGAAGGTTTTGCAGTTCGCTTTTTACGAAGAAAATAGTCCTTATTTGCCTCATAATGCAGAAAAAAACTCTGTGATTTATACTGGAACCCACGACAATCCTCCAACACGAGCTTGGTTCAAAAAGCTTGACGCTGAAACAAAGCTTAAAGTTGAGAAATATGTGGGTGTTCCCCTTACAGAAGATAATATATGCTATTTTATGATAAGGTTAGCTTATGCTTCGCCATCTCAATTCGCAATTATACCCATCCAAGATATACTGTGTTTAGATGAGGATTCAAGAATGAACACCCCAGCTAAGGCATATGGTAATTGGGAGTGGAGACTTGAAAATTTCCCAGATGAAAAAGTAGCTTTTGAACTTTATGAGCTTTCAAAAATCTACGGGAGAATCTGAAAAGAAAAAGAGAATTTGAAAAGAAAAAATTGCATTATTTTACTTTCATTTTTTTACAATTTTTTCTATATGGGGAATATTTCTTCTCCATCTTTATTTATTGACCTTTATGAGCTTACTATGATGCAGAGTTATTTTTTCAATAACAGAAACGACATTGCCGTCTTTGATTTTTTCGTAAGAGATAGGGAAGGAGCACCAAGAAGGTTTTATGTTTTTGCTGGACTTGAATTTTTGATTGAATTTATAGAGAACTTGAAATTTTCAGAAGAAGATATAAAGTATATTTCAGAGCTTGGACTTTTCAAAGATGAGTTCCTTGATTACCTCAGGAACTTCAAGTTTGAGGGTGATATTTTTTCAGTTGAAGAGGGTAGAATAGTTTTCCCGGGAGAGC
>Ga0079996_112301_pt1 | contig 11239 bp, 10 predicted proteins | sample PerSpoAPS_AMetaG_FD_69199 | JGI IMG/M metagenome (GOLD analysis project Ga0079996, IMG submission 69199) | Thermal spring microbial communities from Yellowstone National Park, Wyoming, USA - Perpetual Spouter A (PS_A) MetaG (SPADES assembly)... | ecosystem: Environmental > Aquatic > Thermal... | reverse complement strand
AGGCTTAGCAACGCTTCCGCCTTCTCAGCTCCTCTACGCCGAGCGGGGGTCCAGCACCTGGGCTATTAGCTCCTGAACCTCGTCGGGAAGCCTTCGTTAAGCGCCGCGGCGGCGTCTATGGGGAGGTCGTTTTCGTAGATTATACGCGCCGCCTTGTCTATCTTCAACACAGCGCCGGGCTTGACCCGCAAGCCAGCTTAAGGCCGTCCCATATCCACTTTTTAAATTTTTCATACCTGAAGTACATGAGGTTTATAATACCCTCCACAAGACATGAAATGTACAAACCCCACCTCCTAAAGTCGGCAACTAGAGGGGTAGCTATGGCGGTGACTAGAGTAGTTCTCCTCTTACTGGTGGCGTTGTCTGCTACGGCATATGCGCAAAGTGTCGTCGTGTGGAACTTCACCGCACTGGTAGACGTGGCTAAGCCGGATTTCGTGATGGATGTAAAGAGCTGTTCCGTCTACGTCTACGTGGTGAGGGATTTCGAAACTGCGAAGACGCCTCTCGTCAATACCAGAGTACCGAAGACGAACATTACCGCATCGCCTATGGACAGCGAAGAGATGCTAGACGCCTTCATCAAGGCGCTGGGGCCCCGCCTCAAGGCATATGTAACTATTATTAAGCCCGAAGGCGGCCTCAAAGACCGCGCAGTGGAGGTTAACATCCATAGCTCCACAGAACTACGAAGGGCGATAGAAAGGGCGTTGGGGGTCGACCTGGCCAGAAACTACATGGAGGCATCCAGCGCCGCCATTAAGACGCAGAGGCCGGTAGCGTACCCTGACTCCCTAGCAATAGAGATGAAAGACGCTCAGGTCTTCCTGTTTTTCCTAGGTGGCGGCAACGGAAGTAAGTTCTTCCAGGTAGAGAACCTGGTAATTGAGGCGACGCGGTGGGAGAAGGCGTTTGAGATCCTTTCGCAGATAAGAGAAGCGGCGGGTGGCAGAACCCCGCCGGCGTACATCTACATAGTGCCGTACTGGACCGACGACGAGGAGGGCAGAAAATTGGTGAGGGCGGCCGAGACGCTGGAGCGGGAGCTGGGCACAGTTAGGGAGCTTCCCAACGGCGTGGAGGGCACTATACACGTACTACGCTATGGCCACGTCGGCCCCTATATGCTGGTGTTCCCCTATCCTAATGGGTCGGCTCCGCCGGATAGGGCTACTGCGGAGAAGGTGGTGAGGAGGTTTATCCAGCTGGCGGGGGTGTGCAGAAGCCCCATGGTAGTCGAGTTCTGGCCCAAAACCGGCTATGAATGGGCTACGGGACGCCGCGACTACACCCCGTTGATCCTCGCCGTAGCGGCTGGCATCGCCGCCGTAGCCACGGCGGCCGTACTCATACTCAAGAAACGCCGTACAAACTAACCCACTTTTTCCTCCCGCTATTTTTCATTGAGTTGTCTGCAGATACTACTATGTTGTTGATTCGGAGGGATAGAAGTCCCCCAGCTTGAGCGGCTACCCAAGCCTAAACGCCACAGCCAGGGCTGGGTCTGTTTCCGCAATGTTGCTAGGCAACTCAATTATCTTTATTCTGTAGCTCTTTTCCGCTACGGCTTTGGCGCGGCTGTACTGCGCAGATAGGCTGGCGTTGACCCGCCTGTATAGGACAAAGATTTTGCTTACCTCAAGCCTGCTTATTACGCCGGTTTTTAATGTAGTACGTATATTTCTTATCGCGTTTTCCAGCGTTGACTTGACCTCTACGAGGAAGATCTCGCCGGCGTCTAGATAAACGCCGTAGTCTGGATGCTCTAGGCGGCACCGCGCCTCGCATAACGCGTCGACGCCCATGCCAAACAGCGCGTCAAATTTTACGCAAGCTACACATCTGTTGCAGGCAAAGATCATGCCAAGTCTTCAAGGAACTGCTCAATTGCCTTCAGCTCTATGGGCGTTATCGTTTTGAACTCGCCTACTGCGCCCCTCTCGTCGATGGGGACCTCAGACGCCTCGCCCCTCACGAGTTCGTAGATCTTCACCTCGCCCAGTCTGCCCCGCCTCTTGAGGTGGTGTACGAGGGCTATGGCGAATAGATCGCTGTGTGTCGTGATGAAGAGTCTGTGGCTGAGCGACGCCAGGTACTCGGCGGCTTTCAGCTGGGCGTCCACGTGGAGGTTGAGCTCCGGCTCCTCTATTATGAGGCTCGCGACGCCGGGGCTCGACGCCGCCATCGCCACCGCGGTGAACTGGGCAGAGCCCGAGGCCACCAGCGACGGCGGGATCTCCTCCCCCTTATAAACCACGCCCACGATTCTGCCGGGGCGCTCCACCTTGAACCTAAGGCCTAGAAGCGGCTCCTCGTACTCACCAGGCGGCGTCCAGCGGAGGAAGTCAAAAATCAACGGCTTATAAGGCGCAGGCGGGAAGGCCCAGATCTCGCGCTGAAGCAGAGGCATAAGGGCAACCACGGCCAGCCGCTCCGTAGCTAGAAACGCGGCGGGGACCCACCCCTCCCCAAAGACCTGCCTCAACACCGCATAGACGGCGCCGGGCACATCCACGCGGTCCCCCACCCTCCCAACCACCTCGACCCTGTCCCTCCCCCAACCCACTACAAGAGGCCCGGGGCCCGTCTCCAGCACCTTCACCTCAAACCTCCTCGCCGCGGCGCCCGACAGGTCGCATGCCACAGAGCCTCCTCTCTCCAGCGCCACCTCCAGCCGGACCCCTCCCGCCTCAACCCTCACCGCCGCCGAGGCCTCCCCCTGCGAGATCAAACGGCCAGGCTCCGTCTGGAAAAGACGCCTAATCAGCTCCTTCACGTAGCCGCACACCACATCCAAGTGCTCCCTTAGATCCACCTCGACGTAGCCCTCTCCCACCTCCAACGTAACCATATCCTCCTTAGCCACCTCCGGCGCCTCCTGAAACAAAGTCAAGTAGTGAATCATCGCAAGCGTCGTCTTGCCAGAGCCGTTGCCGCCGACCACAACAGACACACGGGGCAACTCAAGCTCGGCAAACCTAATAGGACCCACGTTCTCCACAACCAACCGCCTCACAATAGAAACACCACACAGATATATAAGCTACGACGAAGCCCCACGCCCCAGACCCTCCGCCAAAAACGCCAGACGCACCACTACACCCCGCCACGCCCACACGCCGCAACCACCCGGCCCCGCCCAGCGCCGTTGCGGACCAGCCCGCAGGCCAGCCCAACTGCATCCACTTTTTAAATTTTTCATACCTGAAGTACATAAGGTTTATAACGCCTCCCACAAGGCGAGACATGCCCAAACCCCAGCTCCTAAAAATAGCGGCGCTGGCGGTGTTGGTATTTGCGGTAGCTGTGGTATATTCATTAACTGTAGTTAGATATACAGGAGAGGGATGCGTTACAACTGCAGAAGGTTGGGGTCCTCTCTCCGTGGGCTCGCCATACTACGTGTCTCTATACGTAAACTCTCTAATTCCATACAGCCGCATGTTCTGTGCATCCCCAGCCTTCGCCACCGGCGGGAAGCTTCTATACGTCGTGCGAATAGAGGCTCCTGGTTATGCGCAAACAGCTTCTGCGTGTTTAGGCGAGGGCGAGTCTTTAGGCTTCTACCCGAATCCCTACTACAGCGGCTACCTCATAGTAATTGCAGATAATAAATGCATAGTACGGCCGTCTTACTACACAAGATTTACGCTCTCGCTCTACTATGACTAGGCAGGTGGCTATTTTCGTCGGGGTGGTGCTGGCGGCCGCCGCCGTCGCCGTAGTTTTAGGAGCTGGTGGGCGCGGGGCTGAGCTTTATCTTGTGTCTGGATACCTAGGGCCCTTTGGAAAGGTAGACGCGGCGTTGGAGGAGCTTCAAAAGCACGCCGTGTGGGCTTCTTGGGTTGGGAGCGTGTTTATCGCGATTGAAGACGGCAAATCTGCGGCGTTGCGGAGGCTTTCCATGTCTTGTGAAGGCAGGCAGATCCGGCTACCCAACGGCACCGTGAAGAATGCGCCTTGTCTCAGGCTGGAGCAGGCAGGCGGGCCGTATGTATTAGTGTACCGCGACGGCTCCAAGACGCTGAGGTTCAGAGGAGACACCCTAGAGGACGCGCTTTGGTTAACGCTACAACACGACGAAGTAGACGAGATGACTAAGGGGTGGGTAGAGACAATATTACTCCAGTATCTCTTCGACGTACCCCTGTTCTCCGCCGCCTGGGCTTTGCCCTTCTGCAACGGGACGTATTACGGGCCGCCGCCGAGACCTAAGGTGGCTGTAGACGCGGTTATTAGGGCCTTCATCTACCCTGAGAACAAGACTGTGAAGCCGGAGGAGCTTCCCAGATACGTAGAGCTCCCGCTGAGACCCCTCGGCCCCAGCTGGTTCGGACACTACGTCGTTGATGCATGCACCTTAGACAACGTAAGGAAAGAAGGAGTGGTGGCCATAGTAACAAAAGACAAAGTAGAAACAGTCCTGAAGACACTACAGAAATACACAGACATGATACACATAAAACCAATAAAGTAACATTTTTTTAGTATCTTCTTTCACTCTCATTTATAAAATTCGCCACCTTGACTGCAGACTTCTGCATATCATGACGGCTCCGTACTCGCCTTAACCGCCGGTCCACAGCTGTGGCACATCTACGCCAAGAACCCCAGCGCCTGGGATTGCGCACTCCAGCTCAGCGGCAGAGGCGCTTGTCGATACCGCTCTTTTCAACTTCGCCGCGGCACGCCCATCCGCACGGCCCCGACCAGCTTCATCGATATCACCGTTACTGCAGACAGACTCCCTGGCGGTTAAACTAGTACTCTTTATCGCATGACCTGCCGTTCTTACCGACCTAAACCCATCAAGGCGTCCCGCCCGGAACAAAACGCGAGACGTGTCCACAACGTAGCTACGGCCGTGACGCAGAGACGGCACCTATCCCCAAACGGCTTTAACTCTATACGCAGTTTTCCTCCGCATCAGCTACATCCATCTTTTAAATTTTTCATACTTGAAGTACAAAGGTTTATAATGTCTCCCACAGGTAGGGGCGTGCCCGGTTTCCACCTGAAGGTGCTGGCGGTTTTGTTTATGTCTGTGGTGCTGTTGGCGGCTGGAGGGGCCGGCGGCAGGCCGATGCCTGACGACGTGGCTGATTACGTTTTTGTAGAGTTTGACCCTGGGTTTTATATGCCGTATGTGGTTCTCAACTCCACTCTGATTCACGCGCCGGTGGTGTTGCTGTCGGTGGAGAGGGAGGTAATCGTCGCCGACTGGGGGGTAAACACCACCATGTACGTCCCGCAGGGCATCTACTTGGCCATACCCCGCACCTACTTCGGCGAAAAACCCCCGGCCGTCCCGAGGGGGATTAGGGCTAAGGTCGTGGATCTAGAGGTGGAGGGTCTCGGCGTGGTTAGGCTGGCGCTCGCCAGAAACGCCACCGAGCTTCCAAACGCCACCGCGGTGTGCGTCTTCCTCGACGCCGAGGAGCGCGGCGGGAGATACTTCTACAGAGGGAAGCCGCTAGACGTGAGGAAGCCCAGAAACAACAAAGCCACCGAGACGGAGGGCGTTGGAGACGCGGTGCCTCTTTCATACACAGACACAAGCAAGTGGGGAACCACCGTGTACAGCTGGGCCCGCTACATCTTCGGGGTGGCGGGGCCCGCCAACGTGGCGGGCTACCCCAGAGCCAAGGTGACCTACTTCGTCGCCACGGGCTACGACGCCAACGCCAAAGACTTCGTGGTAGGCCGCACCAACTACGCCTACCTGGGGAAGGGCGTCGCCGACATATACCTGTTCTTCACCAACACGGGAGATCCCTGGGTCTACGCCTATATCTACGTCTCAGACGTCCCCACCACAACTCCTCCCACGTCGTATAGATACATCTCCACGCGGGCTCCCCCCTTCGGGAGGGCGTATCTGCTGAGGATCTCCACCACAGACTACGAGGCGAATAGATACGTCTGGTTCTCCGCAGATATCTCCAACCCCTACAACCGCCTCGTCAACGCCAGCATAGCGGCGGTCTACCGCAGACCCTCGCCGGCAGACACCTCGGTGTACTCCCTCCTCACAGCGAACTGGCGGTCGGCGGTGGGGCAACCCGGCTACAGGTTCATAGGCGACTACGGCTGGACAAGGGTTTCCCGCCTCCTCTTCAGGCTGGGCGTGCCGCAGGGGGCCCAGATGCCCATAAACCTCGTCATTGAGAACCTGAGAGTTTACACCTGCAGCTCCAGCTCCAGCGTCTCGGTGAGGATCTACTCCCTGGCAGACCCCAACAGCGCCGTGACGGCCACCGGCTACAAATACGTCTCAAACCTCTGCGGCTGGTACTACTTCCCCAGAATTACAGGCGCCCTGCCCGAGTCGGCGGCGGCCCCCTTCTTGGCCGGAAACTCCACAGCCATCTGGCTAGTGCTGGAGTTCAACCCGCCCCTAAGCGCCTCGTACCCAGAGAGGGTCTACGTAGCCTTCGACTCCATGTACATCTACGGCCAGAGATGGCCCGACATCTGGAGCCACAACAGCCAGAACTGGTTGCCTACTTCATCTAGGACATACGCCTACACAGGTCTGTCATCCGCCGTAGTTGCTAGGGACTACTGGGCATATAGCGTGTGGCCTGAGTCGTACCGCCCCTACAACGACACGGCACCGTATATACGCGCCGTGGCGTACGTGACGATAACCACCCAGGCCGGCGCCGTATTGACACCGCACGCCCCCTTGCGTCCGTATATCTCCTATGCCTATATACCTACTGACGGCTATACCTATACTCAGCTTAAGTCTGTTTGTCTTGCCACGGAAACCGGAGCCCTCGGCCTTCCAGAATATGTTGAGTTGTTTGTTGCACGGGGCAACGCAAACCCTATCCTTGATGCTGCTGTGTCTATAGGCGGCGCTTTTATCAACACGTTTGGTAACGTTATAACGGCCACACAATTGGTACGAACGGTATTTGGTCTGCCCACCGGCGGGCGCTTGACCGTCGCGGGGTTCATCACGTGGGGACTGGGACTCTTGATACAGATGGCACCTAGTAGCCAAGGGTCGTGCGGGCCTTCTGGCTACCTTGGCAAGTACTACACGGCCGCTTCCTACGACTGGGTACTTAGTGCGTCATTAGGTGTAAGCATAGGACAAGCACCGGTCGTCTCCGGAGATGTTAAACAGTACATATCGCTGTATGTACGTGACTCCTACACAAGTACCTTATGGGTCTACCCTGGAGATGGCATCCTCGTTAACTTCTTTACATATGTCGGGTTTAGTTCGTCTAGCTACTTCAGCGGGCCGGCGGAGCCTTATGGGGGTATTGGGTGGGTGAGGTACTACATCCCCATTCGTTGAGATGTCGGTCTGGAAGCCGATTCTTCTTTTTTTGTTGGGGTTTTTTGTCTTTTTGTCGTCTGCCATGCCTCCTTGGTGGGGTGTTCAGCAGTTGGTTAGGGCTAATGTGGGGTATGTCTTGGCTTTTGTTTCTGCTGTCTGTGTTTTTGTGGAGTGCCGGCGTTTCGCCCTCTCGGCGGCGGCGGTGGGCCTTCCGGTTGCGGCTCTTTCCTTCTTTGCACAGCGGGATTTGTGGGGCGTCGTTCTTCTCTTTGCGTCTCAGATCTATGTATTGGCGTGGGGTTGGCTTGGGCTTCTCTGGGCTGGGTGGAGGCTGGGAGGTCTCTTAGGCGTCGTCGTTGTGTTTCTGGCGCAGCTGGCGCTGTCTCTCCTGCCGGCGCCGCCTCTGCGCTTCGCCAACTTGTTGCCCGACTGGGCGCTCTACGCCATTGGCGACAACCCAGAGACCACCTACCTCAACTGGGCCAGGTTCTTCATCACCTACGCCACCACAGCAGCCACGCTCCACCTAACACACCTAGCGGGCAGACGCCACCGCCGCGAAGCAGGCTAAGACGCTCGGCGCCCTCACATCCACTTTTTAAATTTTTCATACCTGGAGTACATGAGGTTTATAACGCCTCCCACAAGGCGAGACATGCCCAAACCCCAGCTCCTAAAGTCAGTAGCTAGGAGGGCAACGAGGTGGAAAGCGGTGTTGTTGCTGGCGTTAACCGTAGTGTTGGTGTTTGCAGGGCTGAGAGATAGGGAGAATCCCGTTTATCCAGGCGTGCAGATCTACTCAAAATCAACCGGCGAGATCTGCTCCGCCGGGATACCGGTATACCCAAAGTCAGGCGGCTCTCTTGGCTTCATTATCGCTAGCCACTGCACAGACCCCTCGGGGCCTGGAAACAACGTATACCAGCCAATCTTTAGCTGGGGAGGAGATAACAACTGGGCCGGGTTCTCGATTGACCGCGGCACCGACAACCCCAATTACGAGCCAGATAGAAGTAAGCCAGACGCCGCGGTATGGGTAGTAGCCAACAGAGACGTAAGCGGAAAAGTCCCCCTCTACCTCTGCCTTGGTTTGAAGCAGGGCGTGCTAAGAGATAAACCTGTTATGTTGGACGACCTTAATTTCGTCATACTAGCGAATATTTACAAGATAGGCCGTAGCACATACTGCACAGGTACTCGTTTCCCAATAACACTAATTCGTGATGATAGATTCTCGGGAAAAATTTTCACGGTACCGATTACCAGTTTGTATGTCGAGCACGGCGATAGCGGTGGAATCGTGGTTACAGTTGATTCATGTGATGCTACATATTGCTATGTAAGGGCTGTGGGTACAATCGTAGGCGGCACCCCACGAGACGCACCTACCTATACTGCAATTCAAGCTACGGATTACTCCTTGCAGTACTATGGTCTGGAGATCTATACCGGTGGGTGATATGAGAGGCGTTGTCCTTCTGTTGGTAGTCTTGTCCATCGTGGCGTATGCGCAGAGCGCTACGCCTAACTTCACGAGGTGGGTGGACGTGAGCATATATAACTTCACCGCGGTAGTAGACGTTGCTAAGCCGGACTTCGTGATGGACGTAGACGGCTGTTCCGTCTACGTCTACGTGGTGAGGGATTTCGAAACTGCGAAGACGCCTCTCCTCCACACCAACGTACCGATGACGAGCATGCCCGCGTCGCCTATGGACAGCGAAGAGATCTTAGACGCCTTCGTCAAGGCACTGGGGCCTCGACTCAAGGGGAGGGTCGAGATCTATAAACCCGGCGGCGGTCTTCCCGAAGAACGCACGGTGGAGGTGGATATTCACAACTCCACAGAGCTAATAAGGGCCTTGGAGAAGGCACTGGGGATGCCCGTATTAAGAAGCTACCCAGAGGCGTTGAATACAGTAAGTAAAACAAAGAAGCTGGTAGCTCGGTTGATTTCTATACTGAAAGAGGAGAAAGATGCGCAGGCTAGCTTTGTCTTCTCTGAAAATGTCACTATGATTTCGTCAAGTAGCGGAGAGAAGGCCTTTGAGATTCTCTCACGCATAAGAGAGGCGGCGGGTGGCAGAACCCCGCCGGCACTCATTGGTATAACGCCGTATTGGACCAGCGAGGAGGAGGTTAGGAGGTTGGTTAATGCGGCCGAGACGCTGGAGCGGGAGCTGGGCACAGTTAGGGAGATTCCCAACGGCGTGGAGGGCACTATACACGTACTACGCTATGGCCACGTCGGCCCCTATATGCTGGTGTTCCCCTATCCTAATGGGTCGGCTCCGCCGGATAGGGTTACTGCGGAGAAGGTGGTGAGGAGGTTTATCCAGCTGGCGGGGGTGTGCAGAAGCCCCATGGTAGTCGAGTTCTGGCCCAAAACCGGCTTTCAAAAGCTCGTGGAACGCCGCGGCTACGCCCCGTTGCTTGTTGACACGCCGTTGCTCCTCGCCGCCGCGGCTGGCATCGCCGCCGTAGCCACGGCGGCCGTATTCATACTCAAGAGACGATCCACAAACTAACCCACTTTTTCCTCCCCCCTATTTTTCGTTTTTTCATTGGGTTGTCTGCGGATTCTGGCGTTCTCGTGTGTGGGCTCTATTCTGGCACATTAGTCGTACGTACGCCGACTCAACGGCGCCCTACATCCATCTTTTTAATTTTTCATACCTGGAGTACATAAGGCTTATAACGCCCTCCGCAAAGCAGAGGCATGGCGAAGGTTTGGGTCTTGGGGATTGTGGCGTTGGCTGTGCTCGCGGCGACGTTGGCGGCGGTTGCTCAGCTTGGGAGTAGCCACGGCGGGCAGTATTATATCTCCAGGTTGGAGGGCGACGTTGTTAAGTTTATTGATCCCCGGACTGGCAAGGAGGTGGCCCGGGTGGCGGCGCGTTTTGCGAATTCAAGCGTGAAGTTGTTTGAGGCGAGGCTGGAAGACGACACTCTTGTGTTGGTGGATCCTGGGAGTGGTGGCGAGGTGGCTCGGGTGAAGGTGCGTTTTGTGGAGTCTGTGCGTGTGGATAGGGTGGACCGCGTGCCTGAGGTGCCTGCGCCGGCCGGCGTCAAGTACTACAAGGCCAAGTTGGTGGGGGATCAGCTTCTGGTCATCGACGAAGTTACAAATGAGACTTTTGTGAGCAAGATGGTGGAGGTGGTGCCTCCGGGCGTAATGGTGGAGAGGGGTCCGGAGCCTACGATTGTCCGCGTGGTGGTGCCCATCTCCGGCACGCTGGCGCCCTCTTCTGCCAGGTCGTATGGCCCCTACTCCGGCGTCTTGGCCATGCAGTTTGACGTAAGCTGGAGTCCTGCGTCTAACGTATGTGTGGGCTATGTAGATGCGTACGCGAGGATCGGCCGGCTGGCGTGTACATTCGGCACAAGGATCTCGACGCAGTTCCCCGTGGACCCGTCGCAGACAGTGTATGCGGTGGTATATAACCAAGGCACAGCCGCGGTTACATACAGCGGCACCTTGACGCTGTACTACCAGTAACCCCTCCAATTTTTAAATTTTTCATACCTGGAGTACATCAAATTTATAACCCGGAGTGCACGCCGGCATATGCCGGGGGCCTTCTGCATCTGGCTTTGCGTATGGGGACGCATCTACGGCGGGGCTTCGCGTCGCACTGCGTCGGGCTTGGGCTTTGAGGCGTATGTCGCTTGACGTGGGCTCCTCTCTGCCTGTTTTGGCTGGTCGTTGCGAGGCGGCGGTGAGGGTCCTGGTCCCCAGTCTTGTGGCTGTGTGGGGTGGGGTGTATGTCCACGTGTTGTACCTCGGCGGGGTCGTGGGGCCGTGGGGCTACTTGGCGGCCGCGGCGGCGGCTTTGGCGGCTCTCTTCGTGCCGGGTGGGAGGCGTATGGAGGGGCTTGAGGCGTTGGAGTATCTCTACAGGTGGCGGCGCGTCTGCGTGGCCGCGGCCCCGCTCAGGT
>Ga0079996_123507_pt1 | contig 11274 bp, 12 predicted proteins | sample PerSpoAPS_AMetaG_FD_69199 | JGI IMG/M metagenome (GOLD analysis project Ga0079996, IMG submission 69199) | Thermal spring microbial communities from Yellowstone National Park, Wyoming, USA - Perpetual Spouter A (PS_A) MetaG (SPADES assembly)... | ecosystem: Environmental > Aquatic > Thermal... | reverse complement strand
CCGGCTGCGACGCTTCATTTTATTCTCACGGTGTTGAGCATGTTGGAGGAGTGGGGCTTCTACTTCTCCATCTATGGACTAACTCTGTATGTCGTCGGGACGAACGTCGCCGCCTACGTGGTGTCGCCCTTCCTCATCAACAGGTCCTACTACGCAAGGCCCGACGTGGAGCTTCAGAGAGTTGTAGATAGGGTGGCTGAAAGGCTGGGATACAGGGGGGTCAAGGCTGTGGTGGTGGACGGGCCGCCGAACGCCTTCGCCTACGGCAACCTCCTTGCGGGGAGGTACGTGGCGGTCACGGAATCGCTTAAGAAGATGCTGTCTGAAGAGGAGCTGGAGGCCGTGGTGGGGCATGAGCTGGGCCACCACATCAATAGAGACTTGGTTGTCATGTTGCTCCTCGGCATGCTCCCCATGTTGCTGTATTACGTCGGGCGGGGGCTGGTGGAGGCCTCCCTAAGGAGAAGCAGTAGGAGGGGCAACCCCCTAGTCGCGATAGGCCTTGGTCTTCTAGCCATGGCAGCCTCTCTCGTTGTGCAGACCCTGGTGCTGGCGTTCAGCAGACTTAGGGAGTACTACGCCGACGCGATGGGGGCTAGGTCTGCGGGAAAGGCGGCGATGAAGTCGGCGCTGGAGAAGATACGGAAACACTACTTCACACACTTTGCAGACGTTGAAAGGGTCAGACAGAGCAAAATCAAGGCGCTTTTTATCTACGCCTTTGTAGGCATCTACGCCGCGCCGCTTTGGGACGAACTCCTCTTAACCCACCCCCCACTGGAGAAGCGGTTCACGTTCATAGACCTGCTCTAACAGTCCCCGCCGCCGGGTAGTCTCTACGACACGAGGATGGGCGTCTACGCGGCGACGTGTCCCGGTTAGCCTACTCCTCCGGTGTCGTTGAGGGCTTCGCGTATTTTCTTAGCAAGTTCCTTAGGCTCCTCGATGGGGCCGGCATGCACGAGCCTCCCCCTTACGATCACCAGGGGGAGCCTCCCGGTGCCGTGGCGTATCATGAGGTAGAGCCCCCTCAAGGAGAAGGGGGAGGTGAAGCGCACCGGCGCATCCACCTCCTCGAGGGCCTGCATCAACGCAGAGAGGTCTACGTCCCAAGTCTCTTCGCGTAGCTGAATCCTAAAGGCGTCTGTCAAATCGCATACTCTACAGACGCCGATCTTGGCCGGCAGATACGTAACCACCTCAATTTGAGCCACTGTCCATAGTCGTTGGGAGTTTATAGGGTTTTAGAGGGGGGCGTCAGAGGCTGAACTCCACCATTCCGCTTGTGGTCGACTCCGCGAGTACTTGTTCGTCTATTTCTATGTAGTACTGGACGTCGGCGGTGTAGACGTAGTTGTTGCCCTCCTCGCCGGTGGGGGTCTTGGGTATGGCGGCCTCCATGACGGCCCTGCCCTTTGTCTCCCCGCTCTTTAGGAGGGGTATCTCCAGTCTCGCCCTTATGGTGTCGCCCTCGCCTTTGACCTCCCACTTCTTCTCGCCTACCTCTAGGCCGTAGTCTGCGGCGTATATCTGGACCAGCTTGCCGAAGTTTGAGCCCGACTCGTCCAGCACCACGGTTGTGCCGGCCTCCCGAGGCCACCTCTCCAGCTTCTTAAGCCTGGCTTGTTCGTCGGCGCCCTTCGAGATTCTGATGGGTATCTGCACCCTTCTCTCATATACCCGGTACATGGACCCGCGTCTAGGTCGATTTTATAAGTGTTAACAACGCGCAACCTTTTTAATCTGCCTATGGTTTAACGTCATGAGCCTGGAGCGCATTTTGTCCGCCGTCAGGGCTCTGCTGGCGCGGGAGCTGGTGGATAGGGGGCTCAGCGTGAACGAGACGGCGCGGCTTCTTGGCCTGACCCCCGCCGCGGTGTCTATGTACCTCTCGGGGAAGAGGGGCGGCGAGTATGTGCAGGAGCTGGCGCGGGATGACCGGGTCATGGCGCTTGTTAAAAGCCACGCCGACCTCTTCGTCGACGCGGCGAAGAAGGGCGTGAGGGGGCCCGTCGACCTTACGGAGCTTGCGAAGGTAGTGGCTAACATCTTGGCTCAGAGGGGGTCTTCGGCGGGGCTGGAGGATGTCATCAAAGAGCGGATCCGGCTTGAGCAGGAGACGGCCACCAGGGCTATGGCCTACTCCTACAAGGTCAGGAATCCGCTGGTGCGTTCTCTCTTTATGCAGATCGCCGCCGACAGTCTGAGACACGCCGAGATACTAACAATGATCCTAGACTACCTGGGGGGCCGGCTGAAGGCGGAAGACGTCGACGTCTCCGGGGAGGAGCTTGAGATGCTGGCGCAGGAGGAGTCGGCCATGCGGGAGAGCATCGCCGACCTCTACAAGCTGGGGGACCCCGTGTTGAGGGCGCTTATCCTCTCCATTGAGCTCGACGAGCAGAAACACTACCAGCTAGTTAAGACGCTTCAGCTGGCCTCTCGCCGCGGTTAACACGGCCCCCAGCACGTCGGATCGGTCAGCGTTAGCTGGGTGCCACTAGACGCGGTTTAAGACAGGTTCAAAAAATATGAGGAAAAGGGGGGTTTTTAGAGGATTCTTATGTACTCCTTGGCCGCGGCGGTGAAGGCTAGGAGGCCCTTGGGGCGGTACACTCCTCTAATCTTGTCTTCATATACCTCATACCGCATAAACTCCAGCTCCAGCTTGACCTCCTTCACGGCTCCGTCCCGCGCGCAGAACGTCTTCAGCTGGTTCAACATGAGGCAGACCTCCGACCCGTCCGCCGCCACGTAGACCTCCATAAGGTAGGGGTGGGGGTTAGACACAGGCCTCTGCCTCACCACCTCCACCATCCACAGATATCTGCGCATAACCTTGGCAATCTCCACAAGCTCCTCTTTGGCGTGGGGAGCCCACGCCCTCACCCACTCCACGCCGAGGGCGCTTAGCTCCGGCCACTCCTTTAGAAGCTCCTCCACGGGGTCGGTTTTGACAACTAAAGCCGGCTTAGGCGGCTCATTCATCTTCTCCACCTCCCTCTTGTAGTCCTCAAGTATCTGCCTGACACAGTCGTCCACGGAGCGGCAATGGGGCTGGTACAGCCTCACCCCGTTTACGACAACGCCGCAGAAGACGTCGTACTGATTAACCCACGTACCCACCCTTACATACTCATACCACACACCCCGACGTCGTATTTCCCCGACAACTCCCACAAGGCGTCGGCCACCTGTTGCCTGATGCACCCACCAGCCTCTTCACTACGCCTCCTCCACCGCTCCTTCACCTCCCACCGCCTCCTGTCTTTTGAATGAACCCACACGCGGTAACGCACACACCTCTGCGACAGCCCTCTGCTGTCAAAATCCCTTCGTATAGGCACCCCTCGGAGGTGCACCACTCCCGCCGAGGCGGCTCGTACTCCACATACTGGAGGATGCCCAGCCTCTGCGGCAGTTCAAAAACGGCGGCTACGGTTTTGATTTTCTTAACCGTCGTCATATCCACTCCTTCAAGGCTGTCAACACCTCCTCCACCGCCGCCCTCTCGATTAAGTAGGTACCCTTCTTGTGTCTCTTTGCCAGCCCCTTCTCCACAAGCCTCATCATGAGGCTGTGCACGGCCATGCCGCACCGCCTATCCACCCCGCATATGTTGCGGACGTGCACCGCCACCACGGCGCCTCTCCCATCCTCCACACGCCTCTGCAGGTACAAAAGCAGTGCAGGGAGGTACTGCCTTATCTTCCAGACCTTCATACCTTCATCCTGTCGGCGGCTTTCCTTATGCTAACTGTCGTCGTGCCAGCCGCCTCCGCCAGCGCCTTCAAGAGGCCCAGCTTCTTAAACGACGCCAGCCAAAGAGCCGCCGCAGAAACCCACGGGTTTTTGCCAAACAGAAGCCTCCTATTCCTCTCCAGAAGCTCCACCGCCGATTTGACTACAGCCGCGGGCAGGTTGACTCTAGCCGCCAATGTCTTCACGTAGTCTTCAATAGACGGCTTACCGCCCAGCTTCATTACTTCTTTCAACCTCCACGCCACCCTTCTCACTTGACTTTCATCGGCTTTACTACATTTGAGGAAGTCCTCCAGCGGCCTCGGCGCGCTTGTAGCCTTAGCCGCTGTCTACAACAAAGCCACCGCGGCGACTTCAGGCGGGAGACTCCCCACCACGTCGAAGTACTTCTTTAACAACGCCTCAGCCTCTTCCATTACGTGTTGCGGCAAACCAGCGCACTCCTTAATGCGCCTCAGCTCGCCTCCTTTAGCCAGCTTCCTCTCGTAGCCGTGTAACGTCTCTCTGTGAAGACGTCGAGAAGCCGCCGAAAGTAGAGAAGTACCGGAGGCGTGTGCTGTATAGGGCTGGCGAGGCGGCTCCTGTTTGAGCCTCGGCGCCCAGAGGCTCTCGGGGATTGCCGGCCTCCGCACTGCAAATAGACGGCAGTGAGGCGGTTAGGCCGTGCGGCCTGCGGCGGCTCCGCGGCGTATGGGGAGCCGCTCTGCGCCTTTTCCGAGACGCATACGAGAACCGCGGCGGCAACCAGAAACGCCCACCCACACCTCTCAACACATTACTAGTGGCCTCTAAGCCGCCGACAAGGCGTCCACATACAGGCCGCCAGCTCCACGCAACTGAAGCCGCGGGACGGCGCCACGCGCTTTCGCCGCCGAGAACAACACCTATACCAACCCCAGTCCCTGAGAACAAACAAACCTTCGACACATCGCAGAGATACCTCAAACCTCAAAATCCCAACAAAAGCGACACCAAAAATATTAAAAACGACACAAGACACGCCATGGACCAGACCGACCTCCACAAAGCCGCCTACGAAGGCGATGCGGAAAGGGTGAAAGAGCTTTTGAAAAAAGGCGCAGACCCAAACATCAAAGACAAAAAGGGCCAGACGCCGTTGCACAAGGCGGCGTCTGGGGGCCATGTTGACGTTGTGAGGCTTCTCCTACAGCACGGCGCCGATCCAGACATTCAAAATGATGACGGCCGGACGCCGCTACACATAGCGGCGTATAAGGGCCATTTTGACATTGTGAAACTTCTCTTGGAACACGGCGTCGACCCAAACACCCAAGATAAATACGGCATTACGCCGTTGTACAAGGCGGCGTATGGGGGTCATGTTGACGTTGTAAAGCTTTTCTTGGAACACGGCGCAGACCCAAACATTCAAAATGATAGCGGCTGGACGCCGCTACACATAGCGGCGTATTGGGGCCGTGTCGACGTTGTAAAGCTTTTCTTGGAACACGGCGTCGATCCAAACACCCAAGATAAATACGGCAATACGCCGCTACACGATGCGGCGCCTGGGGGCCATGTCGATGTTGTAAAGCTTCTCTTGGATCACGGCGCAGATCCAAACATCAAAAATAAAGACGGCGAGACGCCGTTGCACTGGGCGGCGTATAATGGCCATGTCGACGTTGTAAAGCTCTTCTTGGAACGCGGCGTCGACCCAAACATCAAAGACAAAAAGGGCCAGACGCCGTTGTACGAGGCGGCGTCTGGGGGCCATGTTGACGTTGTAAAGCTTCTCTTGGATCACGGCGCAGACCCAAACACCCAAGATGAATACGGCTGGACGCCGCTACACGAGGCGGCGTATAAGGGCCATGTCGACATTGTGAGACTTCTCCTAGAGCATGGCGCCGATCCAAACATCAAAACTAAAAAGGGCCGGACGCCGCTACACGTGGCGGCGGAGGAGGGCAGTGTCGAGGTCGTGAAGCTTCTTCTTGAACACGGCGCAGATCCCAACGCCCGAACTGAAGACGGCGACACTCCGCTACACGTGGCGACGTCTAGGGGTGATGCCGACATTGTAAAGCTTCTCCTAGAGCATGGCGCCGATCCAAACATCAAAAATAAATCCGGCATTACGCCGTTGTACGAGGTAGCGTCTAGGGGCCGTGTCGACGTTGTGAGGATTCTCTTAGAGTACGGCGCAGACCCAAATATTCAAGATTTAGAAGGCAATACGCCGCTACACAAAGCGGCGCTTGAGGGCCACGTCGACGTTGTGAGGATTCTCCTGGAACACGGCGCAAACCCAAATATTCAAGATAAAGAGGGCTGGACGCCGCTACGCAAGGCGGCGCTTTGGGGGCATGTCGATGTTGTAAAGCTTCTCCTAGAGTACGGCGCCGATCCAAATATTCATGATGTAGACGGCCGGACGCCGCTGCACTGGGCGGCGTATGAGGGCTGTGCTAAGGTTGTGAAGCTTCTTCTAGAGCACGGTGTAGACCCAAACATCAAAACTAAAAAGGGCTGGACGCCGCTACATATAGCGGCGTATAAGGGTCATGACGACGTTGTGGAGCTTCTTCTTGAACATGGCGCCGATCCAAACATCAAAAATAAATACGGCGAGACGCCGTTGCACAAGGCGGCGTCTAGGGGCCGTGTCGACGTTGTGAGGATTCTCTTAGAGCACGGCGCAGACCCAAACACCCAAGATAAATACGGCTATACGCCGTTGCACGAGGCGGCGCTTGAGGGCCACGTCGACGTTGTGGAGCTTCTTCTTGAACATGGCGCCGATCCAAACATCAAAAATAAATACGGCGAGACGCTGCTACACAAAGCGGCGTCTGGGGATCCACTCTCGTTTGAACGTCGGGGTCTTGTCAAGGTTGTGAAGCTTCTTCTTGAACACGGCGCAGATCCCAACGTCCAAGATAACGACGGCTGGACGCCACTACACGTGGCGGCGTATTGGGGCCGTGCTAATGTTGTGAAGCTTCTTCTTGAATACGGGGCGGATCCGACTGTAAAGAACAAGGGCGGGAGGACTCCTCTCGACTTAGCTAGAGAGAAGGGTTACGGCAAGGTTGTTTCTATTATTGAGGAGTGGCTGAGGCGGAAGTCGTCTTAGCTGTTGATATTCACATGTCTTCGTAGACTCGTGTCTTGGTCGTCTTAGCCATGTGTCTGCTCGAAGCCGCGTCGGCGGCGCGCCGCCGACGCGGCCGCCTGTAGCGCCAAGTTCGTCAAGACGGCGCGTAGCGGCTGAATCTACGCGACAAAACGACTGAAGAAGCTGGAGAGACGTGTCGGAGGGGACGGCCGTAAGGCTGGCCAGAGGCGCGCCGGTGGTCCGCCTCCACTAACCCCTGCGCCGTACAACGCCAGATACAGCAGCTTAGAGAGACGTGACCTAAGGAGGGCAGACACTACGCCGTCAAGACGCCAGAAGACAACCACGACGGCTATGTGAATATCCTTAGGGAGGGCTCGGCCTACGCCGCCTGGCTCTCCGTATACGGCTCCGAAGAACAGCAGAAGCCGGCGGCGGAGTTTGTGGAGTACATTCTCCAGAGGGCGGAGGAGGCAGGCATCCCAGACGCGGAGTACCGCGTCAAGCAGTTCGTCCTTGAGCTAATCGACATCTTGGCGAGGGCTGGGGAGCGCTACAGGAGAGACGCGTTGAAAGCCGTTTCAACCGTCGAAAAGGCGCTTAGGGCCACTGCCTTCGCCGGGCTCTCCGCTACAGCGCTGTATTCTGTATACAGCGGCCTCTACTCAGAGGCTGTGGTTTCGTCGGTGGCCTCCGCCGTTGCGCTGGCGGAGGTGGGTCGGTTTAGGGAGGCTGTTGAGTATGTGCAGAAGGCGGCGAAGGCGCTGTATGAGGCGGTGAAGGATGTATTTGAACATGTCAAGATGACTGTCCAGCGTCTCGTGGAGCTGTTTGTGGAGGCGGTGGCAAGGGTGTTGGCTTGGGTGGACGAGCACAAGGCCTACCTCTTCTTGATGGCCGCCGTGGCGGCTGGGGCGATCGCGCTGTCGGTTGCGTTGAACCTGTGGGGCCTCATGGAGTTGGAAAAGTTGGCTTATGCGGCGTCTCTGACGCCGTTTGTGCCCGCCGGCGTCAAGGAGCATCCACGGGAGGAGGTGTTCAACATCTTAAGGAGCGCCCCCGACCCGTATGAGGAGTTCAAGAAAATCGCCAGGGAGGCTAACGCCGGGAGGGTGAAGCTGGCTGAGCCTTGGGAGTCTTTGAGGGTGTTGATACTGCCGAAGCCTTCCGAGGAGAGGAGGCTTATGGTGGGCAAGGCGTATAGAGAACTTGATGAAAGGATGAAGAAGGCCCTCTTCTACGCAACTCTCGCGCTGGAGGAGGCCTTCGGCGTCTACAGGTCTGCGTTCAGAGAGGTTGTGGAGGAGCTTAGGGAGGCGGTGGAGAAGAGGGAGGTTGGGGAGGGGCCGTTTAAGCGGGTTGTGTACATGCTCGACGTCGGCCGTTTAACACAGCTGGCCGAGGAGGAGGGCAAGGCCTTCGAAAAAGCCTTGAAGATCCTTAGGGTGAGACTTAACGAATACGCAGTCAAACACAGTCTGAGGGACCTCCTCGACGTGAAGGAAGACGCGGCCAGAAGGCTGACGGAGGCGAAACAGCCTGAGCTCCCCAAGTTTAACGACGTCAGCTTCGGCGTGAGGGCCTACGCCGCTCTAATCGCCTATAGGGAGTATGCGCTGGGTAGGAGGGGCGCATATGGCATTGCGGCTTGACACTGGCTTGAGGTGGGCGGGTCTGCCTGGCTCCTCTACTACGCGCCGATTACGGCGTACCTCAAGGCCGAGGGGGCGGGGTGGTGAGGCCGGTGGCTATGGAGGAGTTGTTGGCGGAGGCCCTCCGCCGCCTCTTCCTAAAACCAGGCGCCGATTACTACCGCGGCTTCGTCGAGGAGCTCGCAAAGGTCGGCAAGCTGGCGCTGGAACATGTGGAGGAGAAGACTAATGAGGAGAAGAAGAGTAAGGAGAAGACCGAGTCTTACGTGTTTAGGCTCTACAGGCTTGAGGAGGGCGGCGGGCTCAAGGAGCTGGGCATAAGGCTGATCATTAGGAAGGTGGGAGAGAGCATAGTCTACTTCTTGGAGTTCGAGGATGTGGAGAGGTGGCAGGTGTTCTTCAAGCAAGAGCTTGAGATGGTGGAGAAGGCGGCGGAGGTGATTAGGGAGCGTCTGCCCGTGGAGGACCGCCTCCCGTACATGCTGGGCTGGGTTAACTCCAACGTGGCGATAAGTGGAGGACTGTTGGAGATGTCTACCTCCCACCTGTGGCAGTTGGCTGAGACTCACGCCCTCTTCGACTGGTCGTACGTCGCAGAGCCCGGCGTGAGTTTGACTCTAGAGGGGCCGGAGCCGCAGTTCTACGCCCACACCTCTCTCGAGAAGCTCGACGAAGCGATCATGAAGAGCGCAAAGGGCGGATGGCTTAAGATGCTGGGCATTAGAGCTGAGAGCTGGGATGGTCTCAAGCGGTGGGTTTCTGACCACTGGGACGAAGTGATAAATGCGGTGAAGAAGCGGCTTAAAGACGTCGAGGCTGGCTCCGGCTTCGACTTGGCTGGGGCGTTGGAAGAGCTGGAGGGTTTGAAGAGCAAGCTCGACGACGACAAAATTGCAAGGGAGGTCGTGGCGCCCGCCCTCCTGCTTATCCAGGAGGAGAGGCTGGGCGTAAACGAGGAAACGCTGAGATACTTTGCCGCGGCGGCCTCCGGCGCAATAGACGGCGACGGATACGTGTCCACGGCAATGGAGGAGGTAGGCTTGACCAGCGGCGAGCGCGCTGTCGCTCTGCTCTGGGCGGCCGCCCTAGCGGCGCACGGCATTAAGGCAGAGGTGAAGGGCGCCGGGAGGGGGTTCTACGCGGTCGCGTTCGGCGGCGATGCCGCCAGGCTGGCGCGCCTATATTTCCTCTACGGGGCTCCTCTGCTTGAGGGGGACGATAGGCTTAAAAGCCACAAGCTGGCGGGAGCCGTGGAGCTGGGGGCCAGGAGGCTCGACATCCGCTGGGAGGGGGTGAGGCTGACCAAGAGCGGCATCGCCGCAGATTTGACCATTTCGGAGGCTGGCATCGCCGTGAAGTACAACGTATATCTGCGGAACGACATCTTGCTCGAATTCACCTCGACGGACCGTAGCCGCGCCGAGCTCGCGGCCCGCTTGCTAAGGCTTGCGGGCGTCACTGCAGAGGTGAAGAAGGTGGGCGGCAGAGACGTGTGGCGCGTCACAGCCACTATCGACAAGCTGGCGGCCGGGCGCGAGGAGCTCAGAAAAGCCCTCGCCCAGATCGTCGAGACGGCGCGTGCCAACGGCTGGGTTGATGAGAAAAAAGCGAAGCGCTGGCTAGAGAAGCTGGAGAGGGGACGCGTATTGAAAGAGGGCTGGCCGAAGTACAAGGTGGGTACTGAATAAAGGCGCGCTTGAGGTCAGATTCGGCTCACCCAACCCCGACAGCATAGAGCGTGAAAAGCAACGGCTTGAGAACATGGGTCTCGTGAAGGGCGTCCTCTTCACGGTGAAGATGCCGAAGGGCGGAAAGGCGGGCTACGTCTCGGTCTTAAAAGAGGGCTTGGCCTACGCCACCTGGCTCTCGGTATACGGCAAGGATAAAGAGCAACGGGAGTTGGCGGCCGAGTTTGTGGAGTACATCCTCCAGAGGGCTCGGGAGAGGGGCGACGACGTCTACGAAAAAGCCAGAGAGATCGTGAAGGAGGGCAAGGAGAGGGCCTCTCTAGAGCTGGAGGGCTTTGAGAAGAAGGTTGAAGTGAATGGCAGGGAATACGTGGTGAAGGTCATAGGCGGAGGAGCTGAGTTTGAGGAAAGTCAGCGCGGCAAAAAGTTGTTGAAGCTCACCATAATGGCAGAGGTGGACGGCGTAAGGAGCGAATACACAATTACCTACGGCAGGTATGGGAAAGACAACAAAGCCATGGGCTTCGCCACGGCTAAGGCCGACGCCCCCGGCGGTAGGGAGGCAGACGCGGAGAGGTTCTCGGCGCTGATTAAAGCCCTTACGGGCAAGGAGCCGAAGGTGTACCGGAAGAGCGACGGCACCATAGTGCTCGTGTGTGGCAGGGAGCACCTAGAAGGCTTTAAACGCTTCGTCGAGCTTGCAGACGCCATAGAGGAGTGGCTAGAGGAGACGGGCCAATGAATAAAACGACCTAGACGTGAGTCCATGGCGGGGCTCACCGCCTCGCCTCCTTCAGCCAAGCACTTCCAGCTAATTAAGACGCTTCAGCTGGCTTCTCGCCGCGGTTAACACGGCCCTGGCCAGCTCCCGCTTGTGGGCGGGGCCCAGCACCTCGGTCCTCTCTCTGGTGACTAAGACGTATTGGTCTTTGAGGGTGCCGAAGCCCATCTTAGCCACGTCGTGGGCCAGCGCCATGTCCCACCTGCCGTCTTCCATCCTGCGCCTGGTCTTCTCCAGAAGCTCCGCCTCGTCGACGTTGTATTCCGCCTTGAAGCCTATGACGAAGGCGTTGGGGTTGTACTTCTTGAC
>Ga0079996_116786_pt1 | contig 11285 bp, 11 predicted proteins | sample PerSpoAPS_AMetaG_FD_69199 | JGI IMG/M metagenome (GOLD analysis project Ga0079996, IMG submission 69199) | Thermal spring microbial communities from Yellowstone National Park, Wyoming, USA - Perpetual Spouter A (PS_A) MetaG (SPADES assembly)... | ecosystem: Environmental > Aquatic > Thermal... | reverse complement strand
CGTAGCTCCAGAGGAGGCCCCGCTCCAGGGGGGTCAAGGCGGCGTCTGGCTCGGTGTGGCGGGAGACGCGGTCCACCAACACGTAGATCGTCTTACCTATGGACACTACGCGGGTCTTCACGTCGAAGTGCGGCCAGAACTCGTCGCATCTATACACTGCGACTAAGGCCTTGGCGTAGATGCGGGGCCAGCTGAACATGAGGCTGTCCAGCCTCACGTTGGCCGCGACCCGGCAGGGCCTGCCGAAGGAGACTGTGTACTCCGCGGGGCCCGAGGCGGAGAAGGAGGGGTTCTCCAAGTCGAGTTCTCCCAGCTCGGGGAGCTCCACGGAGAAATCTAGAGAGAGGTTTAAAATGTTGCCGGAGCCCGTGACTGAGAAAGAGACGTCGTGTTTGGACTGGAGAGACAGTAGCTAAACCTAGACTATAGCCCAGAGAGATAGGATATTCACTTCATTATTTGCCTACTCTAATATGGAAGGTACAAATAGCCAATATAACGCGATTTAAAGTTAGCGAGCTCTAGACTTAGGATACCGTTTAACAACTTTATAAAGTATGCTTATCTTGCCATGTGGTGGGTCATTGCCTAGTTCCGTGTACCGATGCGGTTGTCTTCACCACTATGCCCTCTCCTGAGCACCTCGCGTATCGGGACTATGCGATAAGGCGCATAGAGCTGACACTCGCCGTGTTGGTGGTATTTAACAACATCCTCATTGTACAGACACTAACCCGGCCATCGCGGTTGGCGATATGTCAGCGATACCGCTTGTCCTAGCCATGGCCGTCTCCATAGCAATCCAGACTGTATCTACCTACCGCGGTAAGACGCTTATGAGTAGTCACGTGTAGAGACTATGAGCCACGGAGGAAAAACGTGGTGGATTGAAATAATCATATTTGTGATATGTTCTGTGATACTTATTGCTCTCTTCGCAATATTACACAACTTATTTAACTATTTACACTCCACATTAATGTTTTCTGTTGACTATAGAACGGCGTTTGCTTTTGCCATTTTAGATAGTACCATTTCCTCTATGATTTATTACTATCTTGTAAAACGTTGGTTAAGGTTAGAGGTGTGGCAGAGAATCTTTAGATTTGTCTACTTTTGGTCGATCACTACATTATTTACAACATTGTTTTTTATAGATAACGTAGAGTTGGCATTCCAAGCGGCTCAAATTGTGGCTGCGACCTTCTTTGGTGGTTTAATGATCGCCATTCTAATGATCATAAACAGTATGACGAATACCCAGCGTACTGCTATTGCGCAACCACCGCAAGCCAACCCTCCTCCACAGCCCTCTCCAGTTCAGCCGCAGACCTCATCCCAGACGTCTCTGTTTCCGCTTCCTCAACCGGGTCAGCAGGTCATAGTTGAGATACAAGGAAACCGCATAGTCTTAACAGTTCAAAATAACCGACAAGAGGTTTCAGCACAGACTTAAAGCGTGAAACTGCTTCTACATATATCTAGCATTGAGAAAAGGTGAGCCATAAATTATGGCAAAGAGCTGAACGATGTTGCAAGGCACTCCAGACTGTAAGGCTCGGAAGATCTAGAGTAGTTCGCGTGTAGATGTCACATCCGCCACGGCAGATGACATTGCGAATAACTAGAGTAGGGGGGTGGAGTGTTTATGGGAGAAACTAACCTAGATTTTTAGCGCGATGTGGCCGTTTAGGGCTTTTTCTAGCCGCTTCTCTACGTCGTCCCAGTTCACCACGTTCCACCAGTTGTCTACGTAGCTTCCGCGGTCGTTTTTGTACTGGAGGTAGTAGGCGTGTTCCCACACGTCTAGCGCCAGGAGGACTTGGGCGTCTGCGGCGTGCATGAGGTTGTGCTTCTCAATCTGGAGGATGAGCAACTGCTCTTCCAACGGCTCGTATATGAGGATGGCCCAGCCGACGCCTTCTACGTTTTTGGCGGCTTGGGAGAACTCCTCCTTGAACTTGTCGAAGCTCCCGAAGAACTTGTTGATTAGGTCAGCCGTCTTTCCGCCGGGCTTGCCGCCGCCCTTGCCGGGGGGCGCCATGTTGGGCCAGAAGATGGAGTGCAACACGTGGCCGTTGAGGTGGAAGGAGAGGTCCCTCAGCACGGCCCTTATGTCTATCTGCTGGAGCTCGCCTTTTCTGAACTTCTCCAGCTTCTCAAGCGCGGCGTTGGCGCCGTTGACGTAGCCCTGGTGGTGCTTCTGGTGGTGGAGCTTCATTATCTCCTCGGCGATGTAGGGCTCCAAGGCGTTGTAGGCATATGGGAGCTGTGGTAGGGTATACCTTTTTGTTGTTACCATGGCACCTCTCCGTTTTCACCATTTAAACATGATACAGACGCCACATTTGCGACGCGAAACGACGCAATAGATTCGGAAACTTGCCGCAAGCCCCGTTGGCCCACTACGGTTGAAGACCCCTAGATGGGCTTGCCGCCGTGGTTGACCTCTGCATAGAGGCGGGATGGACAGCTCAACACCGCCGCCCTCGGAAAGGCCTGTGTAGGCTGAGTTTTATGGGAGAGAGGCGGTCTAGGGGCAGTCCTCTACCATGAGTTCGTCGCCTTCTATTCTGTATTTCGCCGGGGTGAGGGGCTCCGTGGTGAGCTCCGGCACTAGGGATGTGCCGGTTTTGAGGTCGAACTTGGCCCAGTGGCAGGTGCAGACCAAGACGTCGCCCTCCAGCTGGCCCGCCGTGGTGAATTGGCAGAAGGCGTGGGGGCACTGGTCCCGGTAGATGTATATCTTGCTCCCCGTCTTGACGGCGAAGCAGTCTGTGCCGGGTATGGGGGTTATGGACCCCTCCTTTATCTCTGAGATTTTTATCCGCATGGTGCGGAGGCGATCTGTGGATTTAAGTCAGTCGGCGGTGAGGAGGCGCTCCACGAGCACTAGGGCGGCGGCCGTCGCGGCGGCGGAGAAGGCGGCGAGGTAGATAAACGCCGTTGCGTCGGGCGGCGTGCCGTAGGTCACGGCGTCTCTGCCGAGCTCCGTCAAGTAGGTCAGCGGATTGACGGCGCTTATGGCCCTGAGCCACTCTGGGAAGAACTGCCGGGGGAAGAGGGCGGTGGAGGTGAACATTAGCGGCATCGTTATGAAGTTGCTGACGACGCCGGGGGCGTGGAAGTCGCTTGTGTTTACCGTAAGCGCCGTGAAGAGTGCGGCGAAGCCCACGCCCGCGGCGACTAAGGCGGCGACCCAGAGAAGGAGGCTTGCGGGGTTTACCGAGTAGCGCACGCCCAGGAGGGCGCCTACCGCCAGTATCACGGGCACCGCGAGGAGGCCTCTGGTGGCGGCGCCGAGGGCCTTGGCGAGGAACACGGCGGCCTTGGGCGTCGGCGTGGCGAGGACCCTCCTTAGGTACCCCATCCGTCTGTCGAAGACCAGGCTCATGGAGCTGAACATCCCCGTGGTCATCACAGTTATCGACGCCATGCCGGGCAACATGTATGAGAGGTAGCTTCCCACGCCGAAGAACTGGGCGAGGAAGGCGCTGGGCAGGCCGGCCAGGCTGTTGCCGAAGAAGATTATCCACATGACCGGCTGCGCAATTATCATCAACCACATGTATCTACTGCGGAACAGCTTCAACACCTCTCTCTTGTACAAGGCGTACAGCTGGGCGATCATCGCCTCGCCCACCGGACCCGCATATATATCTTCCTCAAGTCTGTCTGTTCGCCTTCTATAGACGCGCCGGTTAGGTTTATGAACACCGTGTCGAGACTGCTCTTCTTAACCCTGACGCTTTTGACCCCATCCACGGCCTTCACCACGTCGGCCAACACCTCCTCGGCTCTCCGCGTCTTGATGAGCACCTTCCCGTCTTGAGCCGCCGCCTCGCCGAAGGGGGCCAGCCTAGAGACGTCCACCGGCTTCTCCACCTCTAGCTCAATCACGTCTACTCCGTACTTCGCCTTAAGCTCGTCCGGCGTCCCCACGGCCGCGATCTTCCCCTTGTTTATCACTGCAACCCTGCCGCACAGCTCCTCCGCCTCCTCCATGTAGTGTGTGGTGAGGAGGACCGTGACGCCGAACTCTCTGTTTATCTGCCTCACCACCTCCCAAAACCCAAGCCGAGCCCCCACGTCTAGACCAACAGTGGGCTCGTCCATGAAAAGTATCTCCGGGCCGTGTAGGAGGGCCATGGCCACCTCCAGGCGCTTCCGCATACCCGTGGAGAACTTCCCCACGGGCCTATTCGCCGCATCGGCGAGGCCGAAGTACCTCAGGAGCTGGAGAGCCCTCTCGCGCCAGTTAGACACGCCGTGGAGCCTGGCCTGGATCTCCAGGTTCTCCAAGGCGGTGAGCTCGTCGTCTACTATTATCTCGGAGGAGATCCACCCGATCCTCCGCTTCACCTCCCGCGTCTCCTTAACCACGTCGAAGCCCGCCACCAAAGCCCTGCCAGACGTCGGCCGCGTTAGGCCGGTCAAGATCTTGATGGTGGTGGTCTTCCCCGCCCCGTTGGGGCCCAGCAAGCCGAAAATCTCGCCGCCAGCCACCGAGAAGGAGACCCCGTCCAGTGCCACGACGTCGCCGTAATGCTTCACAAGGTTCTCAACCACCACTGCGTCCACAACAGCGACCGATCGGATGTATATAAGCTTATTTGCCGGCGAGCATCCGGTTAAGCAACTCCTCGCGGGCCTCCCGCACTGCGACGAAAAACAACACTAGGCCGATTAACCCTATGACGAGCGACAGCTCTTGGATGAAGCTGAACAGAGCCGAGAGGATTTCTGCAACCGCCATATATTTGAAGTAAATTGTAGAGGTGTCCTCCGCCAGATCCATATGCGCCCTGGCGTACACGGCGGCGATGGCAAGCCCGACGAAGTAGCCCAAAACTCTCATCAACGGGTTGGGAGATGGGTCCCATCCAGTCGCCACCCACACCGAAACAACCACAGACGAAATCAGAATTAAGCCTGCCTCGACCATAGAAAGCAACTGGGCCCACCTGTAGGAATCCCTCCAGGAGAAGACCTTGTGAAATATGCCGTAGGCCCTCGCCATGAGCCAGAGGGGGTAGGCAAAAGACGCCATAAGAAGAAACGCCACAGCAAGGGGGATGGCGGACCGGGTAGAGGCTGCGACGAATGTAGCGACTATAATTGCCACTACTATGAACACCATTAGCACTAACATGAGAACCACAGCGAACTTTAGCTTTTCAAGCCCCTCAATCGCCTCCTTCAGCCCGCTCTCAGCCATATGCTAAAGAAGTTACGACTTATAAAGTAAAAAGGTAATTCCTACGCCTAAACACACCAATGTTCAGAACTGCGTAACCCGCCAAAATCTGCCACCCCTAAGTATCAACACGGCGCATCTCTCTGCCCTCAATACGGCGTCGTAGTCCCTCGTCACCACGGCGCATCTGGCGCCGCACTCGGCGTCGCAGAGCTCCACGGCGTATATCTCCGCCGGCTTCTGCTCGGAGAGGCGGCAGTCCAAGCCGTATCTCCGGCAAAGCTCAAGATAGCGCCTCGCCAGCGGCATATGCGACTCATGCCAAGCGTCTACCACGAACACGACATCAAGACCGGCCTCGGCCGCGGAGGCGAAGAGCTCCTCCGGCTGGCTTAGAGACGCCGCCAGGGAGAAGACATCTATGTAGAGTCTGCGGTAGTTGGCGGCGGAGTCGGGCCGTAGGTCGAAGTGCCCCTTCCTATTCTTCACCTTCATACAGCTTCTCCACGATGAACTTGGCCACGGCGAGGGGCACCTCCTCGCCCTCTGCCTCGTATATGACGTGGCCTGAGCACTTCACGGCGATGCGTCTGTGGGTTGAGATGACGACTATGCGGTATTTCGGGTTGGCGAAAGACGTCAGCCTAGCTGTCTTGCCGCTGCTCTCCACGAGAGGCCTTACGTAAAGCTCGCCGTTGGCCTCAAGTCTGCCGGGGCACTCCACTTCAGCCTCGACTACGTAGACCCGCTTGTTTTCCAGTTTCTCAAGCGCCTTTCTGTACCGCCGATACAGCATAACGGCCGCCACGTGGGTGCATATCTCGCGCCTCCGCCTGTAGCCGAAGGTCGAGGTAAAACATGTACAATACCAACGGCCCTCCCTCTCGGAGTACCAGACCTGATACATTTGTCTCCAGTCGCCTAACTCGCGGCGGCCATAGACGACGTAGAGGCCGTCTCCGGCTTCACGGACGTCGCCGAGCCTCATGAGGGTTCTCTTTATCCAGCGGCGGGATTTCCCGGGGAAGGTCCTCGATAGGGACTCCACTGCCCACTTGAGGGGGTCCGCCGGGCGGCGGAGCGACACTTATAGACTCTCTATGTATATATAACAATCCGCCGCGGCCCCTCCGACCATTTTTTAGGACTGAGGGTTCGAGGCGTTGCGGAGACTCTGCCCAAGCCTCGGCGGCGTGGGTCTGCGAGGCCTAGGGAGATGCCGTACGAGGATCGCAGAGAGGTTTTTAAGGGGGCTTGTGAAAAAGTTGCGGGGAGGGCGTCTCTGGCGTGGAATCCGCCCGTTGCGGCCTTGATAAGCTGGGGTAGCTGAGGGGATTCCCCAGCGTCAGAGACTCCGCTGGGCGTGCGGGGCGCATTGAGGAGACGAAGAACCGCAACGGTTTTCCACGGCCGCCTCTTGATTACCTAAAGCGCTGTGGCTGGCCCCGGCGGCTCTCACGGGTGCACCGTTAAGCCGCTGAGAGACGGCGGCGATGCCCATGCCGCAGATGCCGCCGGGTCTCGCTCACCTCCGCAGAACGCCCAGGCGCCTCAGCGAGGTGGAAAGCGCCTCCCGGGCCGCCGGCGAGGAGGCCGCGAGGAGGGCAAGCGTCAAGCCGCCGAGCAACAGTGCGTTGGGGAGATACGTCAATATTGTCTCCAGCGCCCCGCCTCTTACGTAGGGGAGGAGGGGGATGGGGGCGGCGTAGATTAGGGCTAGGGCCGCGGCGGCGGGTAGGTAGAGTTTTGTCAACAGCGGTAGGTAGCCCCGCCCCAGGAGCCACAGCCTGTAGGCGGTTGCCAAGGAGCCAGAAATCGTAAACGCGATTACTATGCCTGGCGCGCCGTGGGCCTTGGCGAGGAGGTAGGTGAGCGTTATAGTGAGCGGCGCCGACGCTATGTCAAGCATAAGCGCCTTCGCCGGCTTGTCTCTAAGGGTGAAGACCGTCTTCTCCTCCGCGCCCTTAAGCACGGTGTCTACGTGGAGTAAAATACTTGAAGCGAGGAGCGCGGCGCCGTTTAGCCAAACGGCCTCTATCAACTGAGCGCTTCCGAGCTCCGACGGCCGGAGAACTGCTACGTACCAATCCGGGCTTTTAGCCATCACCGCCGCTACGACTAGGTATAAGTATAGTAAGACTGCCCCGTCTAGGAGGGCACGCCGAAGCTTATTGGCTTCTGCAAGGAGCGAGCCGTACATAAGGGGCACTATTGAAAGAGCTGGGTAGACCGACTTGCCGATTTGAAATAGGACGTAGTTGTAGGAGAGGAGGAGGTCTCCGCCGGCTGCGAACACCGCGTATGTGGCTAAGCCGCCTATAAGCGCTGAGAAAAGGTAAAGCGTTTGGTACGGGGCGCCGCGGATGAGTTGTTTTAACGTCGCAAGGTGGATCCTCGGCTTGGCTAGTTTTGCAAGCGTCGTGGGTAGAGACATAGCTACGTTGATCAACAACACGGTTGACACCGCGGGGCTGAGTCTGACGATAAACGCGCCGGCCAGCTTCGCGGTCTGGCTTACGTAGCCCAGCAGAGCCAGCGTCTTCTGCCGATATACGGATAGGTAGGCGCCGGCTGGCCACGCCGAGAGGATGAGAAGCGTTAAGCCCAGCGCAAGGACTGCGGCGTCGAATTTGCCGTATACAGCGATGTAAACCGCGAGGGAGACCCACGCCAAGAGGGAGGCTAAGACGCCGGCGCCGGCCAGCTCAGAGAAGCGCTCCGGCTCCTTCGCCAACACGCGTGGGTACCAGCTGGTGACGTATCCGAGGATAGACAGAGCGATGGCGTAGCCTGAGTTGAAAACTGTCAACACCGCAAGCTCCTCCGCAGGCAGACGCCTCGTCACTACCAAGGTATAGACGGCGGAAGCGACAAGCGCGTAGACGCCGCCCAGCACCGCAAGCGACCTAGTCCCCAACTTAACCATCGCAACCACACCACCACACGTATTTAACAAGTCGCGCCTTTCTCTACGGCAAACCACGGCGAGTTCTAGGCCTTCACGAACTTCAGCGACACGTCGCGTCTGGCCGCCTCATAATATGCAGTTTAAGACGCCAAGTTTGATGTAAAAAGAGGAGGAAAACTGCAAACCACATAACCACCACGTCCGCCCTCCTAATCTCTGAAGCGAGTTCTAGGCCTAAACGCCCCGGCCACCTGACGCCGCCGGTCTCTCTAAGCCGGGGCTCTCTCCTCGTGTTATATAAGTCTCTTCCTGTATGCGGCGAGAACGGCTATTATGGTTTTTCCGTCTTTTATCTCCCCGGCCTCTATCATGTCGAGGACGCGGCTGGGCGGGAGCCTCACCACCTCCATATCTTCCTCGCCGGGGTCTCTCCCCTGGACGCCTACGTGCTGGAGGGCGTCTGTGAAGTAGATGGTTATACGTTCGTTGGAGAGGCCGGGGGTGGGGTAGAAGTCGAGAAGCGGCTCCAGCCTCAGCGGCTTGAAGCCGGTCTCCTCCACCATTTCGCGTATAGCCGCTTCGGCGGGGTCCTCCCCAGGCTCCAGCGTCCCGGCGGGCACCTCCAGCGTCCACTGGCCCAGCGCCCCCCGAAACTGCCGCACGAGCAAAACCTCGCCTTCCGCCACGGCGAGCACCGCCACCGCGCCTGGGTGGACGAGGTACTCCCCCCACACGGTCCTCCCGCCCACCGACCGGGCCCTCTTGACCAGGGTAAACTTTCTACCGCGGTAGATCACCTCCTCCATGAGAGGCGGGACAAACGGGTTTTAAAAGGTCAGCGACCAGAAACCGTCCGCACCCATCGGCGCCCTGGGTATCGTCACTGGAGGTGAAGAGGTGGGGAGATATTTCTTTTCTCCACAACACGGCAGTCGCCAACGACGGCCGCAGGTTAGCCCAGCGAAACGGCTTGAAACCGTGCGGAGGCTTGCTGGGTTACCGGGTTTGAACTGTTATTTATCAATGGCGGAGAGATAACTCCCATGAGCTATGCGTCGCTACAGCAAACACCGATAAAGTTTTTAAAGATGAAGCAACAAAACAGCAGGGCCGGTAGTCTAGCGGAAGGATGCCCAGCCGCGTGGCTCTAGGCACGCGGCGCATACGCCTCGCGCGCGGGAGATCCCGGGTTCGGGGGAGAACCCGCCTAAAAATCCCGGCCGGTCCACCATTTTTCTTCTATGGCGTTTTTGACTCAGATCTCTGGTGGTGGTTTTTGCGGCGGCTTGGCGCTATTATTGGCTTTAAAGGAGTGCCAGGTTTAAAAAGGGGTGTCTTTTCAGGATTTTTTCTGCTATTTCTCTCTGCCTCGGCGTGCCGTTCTTCACCTTTTCGGCGAGGTACAGCGCTATGGCTTTTCTGATTTCGCCGTCTCGCTCCGCCAGTCTCAAGAGGTCGGTTGTGGCTATATACACCACGTAGTTGGGGCCGGATCTTGTCACGTTTGGCCTAAGCCCAGCCGCCTTGAGCTTGTCGGCGACCTCCAGCGCCTTTTCTGGGTCGCGGGTGTAGTACTCAGCCAGAAGCGAGCCGCCCCTGCCGTTGACGAGACGCAGATACATCACGACGCCTTCTACAGTTATGCCCTTCTTATTCTGCTTGGTGGCGGCTCTAAAGCCCTCGTCAGTGGCCAGCTTTATGTAGAACCACTTGTGGGCCCTCAGCAGATCCAGCAACACGCCGTATGCGCTGGCCGCCTTCCTAAGCCTCTCAAACGCCTCTCTGCCAGTGGCGACTATGGCCTCGTATGGACTTACGCCTAAGCCCAGCCTCCAAGGCTCCTTAGTAGCAATCGACACTACATACTTTCCATAAAGAATCTTATTCCACCTAGCCTTCCCATCCCCTAACCACATGGTGAACAGAGGCGCCCACTCCCCACGTCTGAGGTACTCCGCAACTAAGCTTATCGCCTCGTTCTTGCTCCACCTCTGTCTCCAACTCCTCGCCTTACTGTACACATGAATACTTACCCCCTGGTGCGTCAGCGTTACTGAAGCGATATAGGTGTAAACTACTCCATATCTCGTCGCAATCCAAGCAAACACCTGCCAGGGCTGTGCAGTTTGCATGAAGGGTCGGCTATCTGCTTCGCCTTCGTCGCTTGCCCTCCAGCCCAGCTGGAGTAGCTCAAGCCTCTCATGCGGAAGCTTCAGCAAGTCGGGAAAACGCGCCGAGGCGCTTACGCCGTGGATTTTGAGACGTGATGTAGCTCCGCCTATGTAAATCCACGTCCCGTCCGGCGCGTACAGCTTGTTGCCCTCCAGCTTATACGTACCCTCGGCAATGGCCTTGTACAGCGTCGTCAACTTCTCTTTCGCCTGCATCCACGCCTCCAGTAGGAGTCGTCTCATTGTGTCTCGGAAGTTTAGAAGCGTCCCCCTTTCCTCCTCCGAAAGTCGAAACGTTTCAGTAATCCTCCGCGTCGCATAGTCGACATAGGTGGCCCACGCCGGGAAGACCCAGTCAACAGGCCCCCGGAGGACGCCGTGGGTGGAGACTTTCTCAAGCACCTCCTCCGGCGTCGGCTCTTCGGTGGGCTTAAGCGCAAGCTCTAGACGTTGTTTAATTTCGTTTATCAACTCCATGACGCGTTAAACGCCGCGGCGCATGTTGAACTGCTAGCCTCTCCATGAGACCTCTTTACAGTTCACTTTATATGTCTTCTCCTCGCAGTTAAAGAGACAGGCTGTAGGCTTGTCAATCCATTGGCGCGGTTCATCTCTACACAGTGTTTCGAAAAAACTAATCCCCAAAGATACAGACCAACAGGCTGTGCCTGTTGACAAGTAGTAGAAAGGGGGGACGTAGCGACTGATCGGCGGGTATTTTCAGTTGGGGCGTAGAACGTTGCCAAGCCGGAAGTCCACTTGGGCCCTTGAGCTGGCGGGCCGAGTCTCACAGCATACGCAGTACGGTACAGCACGACGGCTGTAGGCAGGAACTACGGGAAGCGAGTAAGTGAAGTTGTTCACCCGCGCCTTCGCCAGCAGGTGGTAGCCCACTGCCGTTATGTTGACCAGCTTGAACCTCTGCACGCCCACGTCAGCGTGGCGAGGCCGCCCCATGAGAGGGTTGTGGAGCGCATCATCGGCGCGTCGAGCTCTGCGGCGGTTTTCC
>Ga0079996_117126_pt1 | contig 11325 bp, 13 predicted proteins | sample PerSpoAPS_AMetaG_FD_69199 | JGI IMG/M metagenome (GOLD analysis project Ga0079996, IMG submission 69199) | Thermal spring microbial communities from Yellowstone National Park, Wyoming, USA - Perpetual Spouter A (PS_A) MetaG (SPADES assembly)... | ecosystem: Environmental > Aquatic > Thermal... | reverse complement strand
GAACGTAAAGATCAGCGAATATTGTTTTTAATATTGTACTGTAAGGAATGGCATAAGCTAAGGCTTGTCTTACTTCTTTGATATTAAACGGTTCTCTTTGAGTATTAAACATTACATATTGTATTGTTAATCTTGGCTTATCTTTTCTGATTATTAATTGTAAAGTATGTTCTCCTTTTACTACTGTCCCGTTAACATCTTTCCATCTATCAGGTGTAACTGTAGCTATGTCTGCAGCTCCGCTTTTATAGAATTGAATTCTTGTTAATTCATCATTTATAATTACATAAAGTACTTGTTCATGTAATACTTTTTGAGGAGGCGGTGGTGTTGGGGTTGGTGTGGGGGTAGGAGTAGGTGTTGGTGTAGGCGTTGGTGTTGGGGTTGGCTGTAAAGTGCTATAATATATTCCTATTCCTATACCAGCTAATACTATTAGTACTATTATAGCAATTACTAATGTTCTGCTAATAGCGGTTTTTATTAATTTCGTATCCATTATGTATATAATAAAAAAAGCAATTATAAATGTTTATCAAATTTTTAAATCGGCATTCTTATAACTTTCCCTTGTGTTAATCTTATAATATCTTTAGGCTTAATTTTTAGAGTAGCATTTACTGCTCCTCCACCACCATAAACAAATTCTTTACCAATTATTTCTTCATCAATATAGCATTGTAACTGCTTTTTATGTCCTACAGGAGGAACGCCGCCTGCTTCATATCCAGTATGTTCTATAACTTCTTCAGGTTTAGCTAATCTTAATTTCTTAAAACCAAGCATTTTTGCCAATTTTGTTTGATTTACTTTTTTATTTCCCAGAATAATCACCAATATTGGTTCATCTTTTTCATTAATAAAAATCAACGATTTGATTATCTTATCAATTTCAACTTTTAGAATTTCGCTAGCTTTAGCAGCACTATAAGTTTCTTCATGTATTTGTATTTCGTAAGTTATGTTGTTTTCTTTTAAATATTTTTCAAGGTCCTTTGTTGTTAACATTTTATTTTATTTTTTCAATATATCAACATAAACTTCAGGTCTTCTATCATTTAATCTTTCTTTCCTAAATTTTTCCATTTTTTTAGGATCAATTTCAGCAATAATAAAACCTTCTTTTTCTTCAGCTGAAGCTATAATCTTGGGTATAATTACATCACCAATTATATCAAAATCAACAGCAAAACTTTTACCTTCAAATTCTGGCAACAAAAGAGTATTAACAGCTATAATATTTATTCTGTTTTCTAAAGCTCTTGTTAAAACGTAAAGCTTCCAAGGTTCATAACCTATTTTTTTAATTCTTGAAGGACAAAGCAATATTTCTGCTCCTTTAAGTACAAATATTCTAACAGCTTCAGGATAAACTAGATCATGACAAATACAAATAGATATTTTTGTATCGTTAAAATTAAAAACATTAAATTCGTTTCCTGGTAATGCTACTTCTTTTTCTCCTCTAAATAAATGAATCTTATCCTGCTTTCCTATTATTTCTCCTTCGTTGTTTATGAAATAACTTCTTACCTTCCTTCTTTCTTTATCTTCTACATAGTTTCCTCCTGTTGCTATAGCTATATTTTCCTTTTTAGCTAATTTTGTAAATATTGGAAGATGATTATTAAAATCTTTAGCATGAATCCAATGCTCAGGTAAGCAAGCTAGTTCTGCACCTATTTTTGCTGCTTGAGAAATGAGCCTTTCAGCTCTTTCAATTATTTCTTCAATGGTACCTTTTGAATTTGGCTGAATTAAAGCAACTTTTAGCATTATATCATATAATTCATATTAATTATAAGTTTAATGATTGTTGATGAGAAAGCTAGTTTAACTAAATTTTAAAATTTTAATAAATTCTTGTTTTGTTTTTCAAAATAAATTTTTCCATACAATAAAGATTTAAATTTGTCACAAATTTCATTGTAAATTGATCTTTCAGGTAAATAAGCTTCATACTTTCTTTTCTTTTCTCCAACAATCTCTAGGCTAAATTCCAGATCATCTCTTTTAATTGAAACTTTTCCTTTTTCTTTAACTTTTATATATTTTAATTCATTATAACTTAATATATTTTTAATTTTATATTTTATTTTATTTTTATTTAAAAAATTTAAAAAGTCTTCAATTTTTAACGTTTTATTCTTATAAACTTCTTTATTTAATTTATCACCATAACTTTTAATTTCATAAAAAATTGTGTCTATGATTCCCCAGAAAACATTGCTTAATAGATCATAACCATAAGAACCTCTTTTAAAAGGAGGTGAAATATCTGAATGACTTGTTTCAAGTTCAACCAAAGAATCTTCTGTAAAAATTAAAAAACATCTAATGTAGCATCCACCTAATGTTCTCCAAGAAAAAACATATTTCCAGCAATCAATAGTCAACATTACATTTTTATCTTTTATTTCTTCCATATGAATTAAATTTAAAAACAAATATTTATTTTAATAAAATTAAAAAATAAATAAAATAATAATTTATTAAATGGGTACTTTTCTTAAGGAAAACGCAGAATATTTCGAAAAGAAAGCAAAAGAAGCTTATTTAGAAAAGAGATATAAGTTCGTTTTATTTTTTGTTGAACAATCAATTCAATTATATTTAAAATATATTTTATTCAAAAATTTTGGTGAATATCCAAAGACGTATAAAATCATTGGATTGATCAACGAGCTAAAGGAATTAAATAAAGATTTTTTTAATTTTTATGAATAATTTTCCGATTCTTTTGATTTAATCGAAGAAGCTTATATAACTTCAAGATATTTAGATAAAGAATACTGCGAGAAAACTGCGAGAAAGGCATTGGAAGTTTTAGATGAATTCAAAAGGAGATTTGAAAAATGGCTAGAATAATAAAGCATAAAAAAGAAATAATTGAAAAATATCAGGAATTTAGGAGAAATTATTTAGAATATGCTAAAATAATAAAAAATATAGCTAAAGAAGTTTTTCAAGAAAATTTCTTGAAAATAATAGTTTTTGGAAGCATATTAAGCAAAAAATATAGAGTTGATAGTGATATTGACATTGCGATAATATTAAGGACAGAATCTAAAGAAGAGGAAAGAATAGCCTTTTATAAAGAGATTAGGAATAAGTTAGGATTTTTGCATCCCTTTGAATTTCATATAGTATCAGAATATAACTGGGAAAATTGGTATAAGAAGTTTATTAAAGAATTTTTAGAAGCTTAGTTATTATTGTTATTGAAATTTTCTTTGACGAAGCCTCTTACACCTCTTCCTGGATGTTCGGTTTTTTCCCAAAATACAGGCTTTGTTATTTCTTGATAAAGAGCTCTTAAGGCTGCCAATGGCATTAAAACATTCATGTATATTGCCATTAGCGGTATGTATTTGTAATGCTTTTTACCAATTCTTTCTAACATTGCACCTTTGATCCATGCAAAATAGTAAATTACGTTAAAAATTAAAGGAGCTATTGCAAAGAAAGGAAAAGTATCTGCCAATAGTTTTGTTGGGATTAAGCTATAGTATTCTAGTATCCATAAAGCAGTTAAAGCATATGCTACCCAATTTAATATTACTGCAAAGGGAGCAATTAGCATAAAGATGATGCTTATCAAATTTTTAAAACCTATTCTTTTTACTGCGTAAGGTTTTAAGAAAATTGGAATGTATTTCCATAATGTTTGCATCCATCCTCTAAACCATCTTGTTCTTTGTCTTAGCCAAGCCTTAAAATTAACAGGTGCTTCCTCCCATTGTCTTGCATCAATAACAGTAAACTTAGCTTTAGCGATGTTAAACCTAACTGTGAGCTCTGCATCTTCTGTTAAATTTATAGAATCCCATCCTCCCACTTCCTTTAATAAGGATTTCCTGAAATAATTTCCTGTTCCTCCTAAAGGAGTAAAAAGATTCAAATGACTTCGACCGTTTAAAAATATTCTAAACCATCCAGCATATTCCATAGCAAAGATTTTAGTAATCCAAGAATCTTCAACGTTACTTATACGCAATACTGTTTGAACGTAATCATAACCATGCTGAGTTATTGCAGAAGCTACTTTGATGAAAATATCTCTATCTAATATATCTTCAACATCAACAACTCCAATAATCTCTCCTCTAGCCATTTGGAAAGCATCATTAAGAGCGGATGGTTTTGTAGGGAAATATCTTCTTCTTCTTAATAAAACGACATCAGGATACTTTTGCTGGTACCAAAAAGCAATTCTTTCGCTTAGCTCGTCTTCCGTAACAACTATTATTTCTTTTCTATCTAAAGGATAATTGACATGGTTAATTATTACGTCTATTGTTCTACTTAAAATTTGTTCATTTCTTGATGGAACAATAACAGATATTGTTGGATAATATTTAAGATCAAGTTTAGGACTAAACGGTTTTCTTACACCAAAAATGATTTTAATTATATGTATAATTCCCCAAACAATGTAAAATATTGTTATAAACCAAGCAAGAAAAATAAAAAATGGTTTTTGGTAAAATATTAACAATAATATTATAAAAATTACAAAAGATAGAAAAATAAAAAGTCTTTTTTTATTCATTAACTTTTATAAATTTGAAATTATTTTTTCTGGTATTTCTTCTTCCGAGTTTACATTTATGATTTTAATCCTCTCAGGATTTAAAATAGCTGCAAACTTTGAGATATCAACTTTCTGCATCATTATAAGAAATACCTTACCATCAATGTCTAATGATTTAACAATAGTCTTTAATAATATATTGTGCAACTCGCTTATATCTAAAATAATCTCCACTGCAGCTACCAACTTATCATCTTTCTTTATTACTAGCGGAAAGAAATGTCTAGAACCGCTAATTCCTGATACTGAAGAGAAAACTAAAGCATTTAAGTTTTTTTCAAAATTTATTCTCAATGATGTATGGTATAGGATATTGGTCAATTTGGAATAATAGCTAACATTCTTACCCAATTTATATATAGGATAATTAATAATTTCAGTTTCATCTACTTTAAATTCATGATTGTTATTGCACTTAATTAAAACTAAAGGAAACTGAAATACATTGAAGCAACTGTTGCATCTGAAAGAAATGCCAGGTCTGCCGTAATCTATTCCTACAGTTTTTAACACTTTCTTACACTTTGGGCATAAATATACATCGTTTCTAGTAAATTCTTGAACTGTAGCGACGTAGCCACATTCATAATGTACTATAAAATCTGCTTTAATTAAAGCATCACTTTTGCACATTGGACAAACAAATTTGATCGAAAGATTTAAATTCTTGCAAACTGGACAAGCTATGAATGATGCATAAGATTTTATTTCGAAAATTCCTCTTTTTTCAAGCTCTTGTAGTCTATCGATAGGTAATACCTTTCCTTCTATAGAATAAACAATTCCTTCATTGGTTAGTGAAGGCTTAATTTCATAATCTTGACCTTTGATGCTTAGTATTGAAATCAGCAAAATATCCTCATCTATCATATTACCTCTATCTTTCAATATTTCTAACATATATAGCTATATCTTTAGTATGTTTTAGGGGTATATAAATTTTTACGCATGATTTTTTTTGTAAAATTTATAAATAATAACAAAATATTCAGAAAAATATTGAACTCAAGTAAAACTAAGGGTTTATCTTCATTATTCTATTTCGTATTATTATAGATAACTTTTATTAAAAAAACTATAAATAAAGCCGACGAAAACATAAAAGGAATCAAATAAACTGGATTGTAAAAGTAAAATCCGAATTTAGCTGAAATAGATAATGAAAAAATAAAAATGATTAATATACTAACGAAAATAGTTGTATATAATCCAATCTCTTTATTCCTTTTATAAATTAAAAAACTTATTAAAATTAGAAGATTTATAATGATCAAATAAATTAAGTCGGAAAAAAATAAATTCAAATTAAAAAAATGAAGATAACTAAAAATAGCTGTAAAATAAGCTAATATAAAAATCAAATTATCAATTTTATAAATTTTTATATCATTATTTAATTTTAATACGGCATAAAATTTTGAAATGTATAAATATGATCCTAAAATGCTAAAAACAAAACTAAATGGTGTAATTATAGCTATAGCAATCGGAACAGCTTCTTCATTATATAAATAATTATCCATTAAAGGAAAGAAAGGAAACATATAACCATGGGTAAAAGAATCAAGAAAGACATGTAAATTTGTTCCTGAAATTCCAGAAAATAAATAAGATTTAAAAGGTAGTTCTTTATCACTATGGATTAAAAACTTTTTATAAAGTAAATCAAGACTTCTTAATTTAAACATAATAAAAGCTAATATTAAGCCTAAGAAGATTGAAAATAAAAAAGTATGAACGATACCATGGTGAGGAAAAGGTAATCCCAATATTAATACAGCTGCTGGTTCTAAATCTGTTATTACGTTTGCTATTAAAAAAGTTGGCAAATGAATTTTATTTCTTAGTGGATAACCTATGCCTAATGCTATTCCTAAATGAAAAGTTGTGAGTGGCATACTTAATTGGTTTATATAAATTTTTAGATTTATAAAAAATTAAAGGTGCTGAAAGGCAAAGATTATGCGAAAAATTCTGAACCTATTCTTATTTAATTCTTGTTTTAAAAGTTTGCTATAAAGGATAAAGAACAAATGTTTCTTAAAGCAAAACAGAAAATTAAACAGATAAATCTTTTGAAGGAAATTGAAATTTTAAGATATACAATTATAGATGAATTTATAAAAGTAATTGTAAATAAATAATTTAGAAAAATGCATGAATATAAAGTCCGTGTTAGATTATCGGAAACAGATTGTTTAGGGATAGCATACTATTCAAATTATTTTGTTTATTTTGATGTTGCAAGAATAGAACTTTTAAGAGATGCAGGAATAACAAAAAATGAAATGGATAAGAGAGGATTAACCTTTGTTTGTGCTGAAGCAAGCTGTAAATATTTAGCTTCTTTGGAATTTGATGAAATAATAACGGTTAAAACTTGGATAGAAAAAATTGGTAACAGTAGCATAGTTTACAGACATTTAATTTTAAAAGAAAATGGAGTTGAAGCTGCACAAGGATATGTAAGAGATGTTTTAGTTGATAAAAATAGAAAGCTTGTAACGATACCAGAAGAATGGAGAAATTCACTAATTAAATATTTAAAGATTTAAAGTTCAAATACGTATCCCGGTATTCTTGGAAAAGGTTGAACTTCTCCTATATGATTGCAACCGCAAATCCATGCTATAACTCTTTCAATTCCTATTCCAGCACCTGCTGAAGGTTTTAACCTTCCTTCTTTAGCTAGCTTTAAAAGCACACTGTAATTTTCCTTTCTTACACCATCTCTTTCCATTTTTTTAACTATCTTTTCATATTCATATTCCCTTCTGGAACCAGATAATACTTCTCCTATATTTGGAAGGAAAAGGTCATAATTATCCCATTTGCCTTTTTCAAAATCTTCAAAATCATAAAATTCCCTAGGAATGTTGACTATCCATACTGGAGTTTTTTCTTCCTTTACTTTTTCTTCCCATTCTTTTCCAAATTTGCTTTCCAATTCTTCTCTATCGTAAACTTTAAAAGGTAAATCATAGTTGTTTATTTTTTCATATGTACCCAAAAACTTTAATTCTTCCTTCAGATCCCTTTTTATGTCATTTAAATATTCTTTGAATAATTCTTCTACCAAACTCATTACATCCTTAGAGCTTGCATATCTTATTTCAAAATCCAATTGTGTAAATTCAAAACAATGAATTCCAGTAAAAGCTCTTTCTCTTTTTTCAATTCTTATATTTGGAGATAAAACAAACATTTTAGGCGTTAATAAAGAAGCGATAACCATTTTATGAACAATCATGCTGAGCATCATTCTTACATTTTCTCCGTAAATTTCTGTCTCAATTCTCTTTTCTATCGAAGCTCCTGGATCTGGCCATAAAGGATCTGTGGTTTTAGAAAGAATTATAGGCAAAAACCATTCGAAACCTTTTTTAATAAAAAAGTCTGTGAAATATTTTAACGTATAAGTAGTAACTTTAGCTATTGTTCTTCTTCTTTCCAAGTTTGCTTCTTCGTAGATGGGTTTAGGAATCTCTTTTAAGGGATAAACCATGTTTTAAATTCTTCAAAAAATGCTATATAAATTTTTTATTATTTATGGCGTAAAATTTTCAAGAAAAACTCAATATAAAAGAAATTTCTTGTAATAGTTTTATAAAAGAGTCTTTTAAATTAAAACTTTTTCATACATCTTTAATTTCCATAAAGGAGTCTTCTTAAAATTAAAAATTATTTTGAAGAATGTTAGGTTTACGATAAATAAAAAAACTATATGCTATGAGCATAAGAGCTTAATATATAAAATAACAATATACTTTTAATGAGAAAAATTGTCTTCTGCGATTTTGATGGAACTATAATTTACGAAGATGCATTAACATTGCTTTTATCAAAGTATGCAAAAGGAGATTGGGAAATTTACGATAAACTGGTAATTGAAGGAAAAATGACTTTGGAGGAAGGAATAAAAAATCAGGTGAGTTTAATAGAATATAGAGATCAGAGTGAGTTAAACGAATATTTGATCAAAAATTGTAATTTAAGAAAAGGTTTCAAAGAATTTTTAAATTATTGTAAAAATAATAATATTGAATTTGTTATATTAAGTGCAGGATTAGATTTTTATATTTATTTAATACTTGAAAAATATGGAATAAAAGATATTAAAATAATTTCTCCTAAAACTATTTTTAATAATAATAAAATTATAGTAGAATTTCCTAAAGTTGATAGAAAATATAAAAATTTTAAAGAAGAAATTGTGGACAAACATTCAAATTATTATACGATTTTTATAGGTGATGGTTATAGCGATTTATGGCCAGCTTTAAAATCAAGGAAAATTTTTGCAATTAAGGATTCATTGTTAGATAAGGTTCTAAAAGAATTGAAAATAGAAGCCTACTCAGCAGAGGACTTTTTTGATGTTATTGAAATCTTAAATTCTTCGTTATAACTATATTTTAATTTGTTGTGCTTATCAGATTTTTAACTTTTAATGAAATGATAGAAGATTTTGTGATCTCATTTACACGATAACATGATAAGAAATTTTTCAATTTAATATGTTTATATTTATATATTTATTTAGTTCATATATTTTTAGTAATGCAAAAAGAAAAGCTTAAAGAAGAGATACTTATGCTATTAAAAGAGGATGAAATGTTCAGGTATGCTGTTTTAGGCTTGTTGGGATATGATGTAATATTAAAAAGATTAGAAGAGCATGATAAGAAATTTATCGAAATTCTTCATAGATTAGAAGAGCATGATAAAAACTTTGTTAAAATTTTCGAAAGATTGGAAGAACATGATAAAAAGTTCATTGAAATATTAGAAAGATTAGAGGAACACGACAAAAAGTTTATCGAAATTCTTCAAAGATTGGATAAGCACGACGAAAATTTTGTCAAGATTTTTGAAAGACTTGAAGAACATGATAAGAAATTCGTTAAAATATTAAAAAGGTTAGAGGAGCATGATAAGAATTTTGCTAAAGTCTTTGAGAGGTTAGAAGAACATGATAAATACTTTACCAAGATCTTTGAAAGATTAGAAGAGCACGACAAAAAGTTTATCGAAATATTAAAAAGGTTAGATAGGCACGATGAAAACTTTGTTAAAATTTTCGAAAGATTAGAAGAACATGATAAAAAGTTCATTGAAGTAGTTGAAATATTAAAAGATCACGATAAAAAATTTATCGAAATTTTCAATAGGCTTGAAGAACATGATAAAAAATTTATTGAAGTTATTCGAAGATTAGAAGAACATGATAAAAACTTTACCAAGATCTTTGAGAGGTTAGAAGAACATGATAAGAAATTTAATGAGATTTTTAATAGGCTTGAAGAGCACGACAAAAAGTTTATCGAAATTCTTCAAAGATTGGATAAGCACGACGAAAATTTTGTCAAGATTTTTGAAAGACTTGAAGAACATGATAAAAAGTTTGACGCAATGTTAGAAGAAATAAAAAGAATCTGGATAGGAATTACAAAGTTAAGAGAGGACGTTGGAAGGTTATCAAGGAAATATGGTTTCGTATTAGAAGATATAGCAGTAACAAAGCTTCCCATACTTTTAGCGAGGGAAGGAATAATTATAGATAGGGCAGATATAAAGGTTAGATATCCAATAATGGTTGATGAAAAGGAGATAGAGGTGGATATATATGTTGAAGGAAAAGTTAATGGTAAGACTGTTAAAATAATTGGTGAGGTTAAAGGAAGAATTGATCAAAGTGATGTTATTAGGTTTTATAATAAGTTTAAGAATTATGATGCGGTAAAGTTCATATTTGGTCATACTATAAGGCCAAGCGCTGAAATTAAGGCAAGAGAATTAGGGATAAAGTTATATGCTACGTACAGTTAGTTCCTAAACTTTTAAAAAGTTTAACTAAAATAATTTAAACTTATTGTTAATCTACTTTTTCGTTTTGAGGACGAGATTTTCATTTTTGTAATAAGCTTATCAATCATGAAACTTTTCTTAGAAAATACAATATAGAATCTTAATCAATCTATATAGACTATATACTTCAAAAATAAAAGTATTTATAAACATTATTAGCATATGAAAAGAAAAGGTATAAGTCGTATTGTATTGGTAAGCATAATAGTAGCAGTAATAATAGCAGCAGGTGTTGCTTACATGTTTGTTGCATCAAACCAAAACCAAGGTACAAACCAAGGTACAACACCAACTCAAAAAATTAGGATTTCAGGTGCAGGATCAACATTTGTTGCCTATTTTATGCAAACTGCAGCATATCATTATGCTCAAAAATATCCTGTAGAAGTTGATTATGCTTCAATAGGTAGCGGAGGAGGAATTAAGCAGTTCATGGAGAAAACGGTTGATTTTGGTGCCTCTGATGCTCCTCTGCCTCGTAGTCAATGGGAAAAAGCAGGAGATGCTCTGCATATACCAGTTGTTATAGGAGCAGTTGTTGTTGTTTACAATATTCCTGAGATACCTTCTAATATCCGTTTGAAATTTACAGGACAAATAGTAGCAGACATATATTTAGGAAAGATAACTAAGTGGAATGATCCTGCCCTTGTTTCTTTAAATCCACAACTGGCAAACATCGATAAACCTATTACAGTAGTTCACAGATCTGATGGAAGCGGAACAACATACGTTTTTACACAATATTTATCTGTTGTTTCACAAGAATGGGCTGAGAAAGTAGGATACGATACATCCGTAAACTGGCCTGCACCTAATAAAATAGGTGGTAAGGGAAATGAAGGAGTAGCAGGAGTAGTTCA
>Ga0079996_116628_pt1 | contig 11326 bp, 13 predicted proteins | sample PerSpoAPS_AMetaG_FD_69199 | JGI IMG/M metagenome (GOLD analysis project Ga0079996, IMG submission 69199) | Thermal spring microbial communities from Yellowstone National Park, Wyoming, USA - Perpetual Spouter A (PS_A) MetaG (SPADES assembly)... | ecosystem: Environmental > Aquatic > Thermal... | reverse complement strand
CAAATTCAAGGTCTTTTAAAAGACCTTTGAATTGTGTGAATTGAACCTGTGAGGGATTGAAACAAAAGTGGCCTTTATCGCTCTGATTATCACAAACATGTGTGAATTGAACCTGTGAGGGATTGAAACATTGACTGGACTTGGGGCTGAACCACTATTGATTTTTGTGTGAATTGAACCTGTGAGGGATTGAAACTAATTATAAAACTGAACTGTTAACCCGAATGAATAAGTGTGAATTGAACCTGTGAGGGATTGAAACGTAAACCCAGGGTTTTCGTCCCTGTCGAAAATCATGGTGTGAATTGAACCTGTGAGGGATTGAAACATTTTTTTGTTTGAACATTTGTTTTTAAAAAAAACAAGTGTGAATTGAACCTGTGAGGGATTGAAACTTAAAATCTCCCAAACAATTGAATAAACCCCAAAAGTGTGAATTGAACCTGTGAGGGATTGAAACATTCTATTCCCGATGCTATCTTTATAAACATCCATTGTGTGAATTGAACCTGTGAGGGATTGAAACTTGGAAAGCGAAGATGACAAAGTTGAAATAAAGTTAGTGTGAATTGAACCTGTGAGGGATTGAAACACGCTTATTATAAGGTTGGTTATTTCGGTTGGAAATGTGTGAATTGAACCTGTGAGGGATTGAAACATTTCCTTCTCATCAGCATTTTTTTAACTTGTTTTTAGTGTGAATTGAACCTGTGAGGGATTGAAACACTTTTGTGGGTGAGGGGGCTTAACCCGTAGCGCCCCGTGTGAATTGAACCTGTGAGGGATTGAAACTGAAACATGGCGACGAAATTATTAAAGTCTTCAACTGTGTGAATTGAACCTGTGAGGGATTGAAACATTGCTCTTGAAATAGTTGGAACTGCACCCCAAAGTAGGTGTGAATTGAACCTGTGAGGGATTGAAACATTGAAAGGTATGTAACTAAAAGGACTAAAACCAGGGTGTGAATTGAACCTGTGAGGGATTGAAACAAAAACAATTGAATTTCAAAAAGTTTTTTGAATAATGTGTGAATTGAACCTGTGAGGGATTGAAACTCCCAAATATAATCACCATTCTGAATCTGCCCTTCTAGTGTGAATTGAACCTGTGAGGGATTGAAACGCATTCGCACTCTCTTAAGGCAATCCATAAAGTTTTGTGTGAATTGAACCTGTGAGGGATTGAAACTCTAATGGCTCCCCGGTAATCTTTGCTATTTTATGCGTGTGAATTGAACCTGTGAGGGATTGAAACAACTTACCCTTAAACGTTGTGAACGCTATCCCAAAAGGTGTGAATTGAACCTGTGAGGGATTGAAACCTAACAAATATATCTGCATATTCTCCGCAATATACACGTGTGAATTGAACCTGTGAGGGATTGAAACTAATCATTTAGCGAGCGGAGAATTTGTTGTTATAGAGTGTGAATTGAACCTGTGAGGGATTGAAACTCGTAGTTCCCTCATATTCACCTGTCCCCAATAAATGTGTGAATTGAACCTGTGAGGGATTGAAACGAATTAGACGGCACTAACTTTTCCCTGAGAATAGTTGTGTGAATTGAACCTGTGAGGGATTGAAACGGATCTTTGGAAAAAGTATAACATGCAAAAGACAAAGTGTGAATTGAACCTGTGAGGGATTGAAACTCAAGTAGTTTTATAAAATTGAGTAGCGATTTCCATTGTGTGAATTGAACCTGTGAGGGATTGAAACATTAACTTGTAATAGTAAACAAAAATTGAAATTGAGTGTGAATTGAACCTGTGAGGGATTGAAACTTCTCTTTAAGAGAAAGCTCTCTTTCTCCAAGTTCTGTGTGAATTGAACCTGTGAGGGATTGAAACTTAATCAAGGCATCAATTATTCTTCTAAATGTTTCAGTGTGAATTGAACCTGTGAGGGATTGAAACGCAAAAATTGTAAAAACGGTAAAGTTACCGTATAAAAGTGTGAATTGAACCTGTGAGGGATTGAAACTTTGTTATTGAAACGGCGGTTTTGTTTTTTGGTGTTTGTGTGAATTGAACCTGTGAGGGATTGAAACGGCGTCATTTCGACATTTCTCAAATCTCCTATCCACGTGTGAATTGAACCTGTGAGGGATTGAAACACTTAATGGAATCCAAAAAACCAGAAATACCCTGTGTGAATTGAACCTGTGAGGGATTGAAACCCCTCAAGCCACGAAATTTTCATTGCTTCGCAACATTGTGTGAATTGAACCTGTGAGGGATTGAAACCATTTCAATTATTTTATGGGTGCCCAAGGAAATAGAAGGTGTGAATTGAACCTGTGAGGGATTGAAACGTAATTTTCACCGATAAAGATAAACCTGCAATTATAAGTGTGAATTGAACCTGTGAGGGATTGAAACCAGAAATGACGGATAAAATCGGTGCAATTTTGGCTTTGTGTGAATTGAACCTGTGAGGGATTGAAACGGAGGACTCAAATGGCAGGTAATTTAATTTTCCTTGTGTGAATTGAACCTGTGAGGGATTGAAACATTATTTTTTAGGGCTTAAAAAAATGATTTTTAATGGGTGTGAATTGAACCTGTGAGGGATTGAAACTAATTAGAATTTCTCCCTCGCCACCATTTTGTGAATTGGTGTGAATTGAACCTGTGAGGGATTGAAACACAAATTCTGTAGTTATATAATCTCTAACATCAAAAGTGTGAATTGAACCTGTGAGGGATTGAAACGAGTTACAAGTTTATATACCGCCTCAACAACATTCTCGGTGTGAATTGAACCTGTGAGGGATTGAAACGCAACTTGATTATTAGGTGAAACATCAAAAAATTCAAGTGTGAATTGAACCTGTGAGGGATTGAAACATTAGCAACAGACAAAAACTTGCAAATTTTGTCTTGGTGTGAATTGAACCTGTGAGGGATTGAAACAAAACCCTTCGGCATTTGCGTATAAGTGAAAAGCAATGTGTGAATTGAACCTGTGAGGGATTGAAACCCCCTATACCTAATGGCGACCATAAATACTTATTATCGTGTGAATTGAACCTGTGAGGGATTGAAACTGAGGAGTTAAGTTAGAAGAAACATTATTATTTGTAGGTGTGAATTGAACCTGTGAGGGATTGAAACTATTCTTTATTGCTGACCCATTCTTCCACTACCTCTAGTGTGAATTGAACCTGTGAGGGATTGAAACAAAATTATTTTCTTATTCATTTTATCCTCCTTTTTTAGTGTGAATTGAACCTGTGAGGGATTGAAACGCTACTAAGCAATATCCTCTATCCATCCTAAAAACGTGTGAATTGAACCTGTGAGGGATTGGGTGGGGATTGGTTTTAGGTTGGAAAGAATTTAACGGCACCCCTCAGTTTTGTTCTCTCCCGCAAGGGGAGAGAAAAGAATACCCCCTCACCCTGACCCTCTCCCGCGGGGTGAGAGGAGAATAAGGAAGATGGAAAGGTTTTAATGGATAAAATAAAAGGGGAATTGGACAATGGGAGGGTTATGGCAGGGTTATAAGAACCTTTTGAGGAGTAGTTTTAGGCTTTTAGCCAGAAGTCTTGGGAGTGCGATTGCTACGCTTTTGGTAGCTGGTATTGTTATGTCGATTTATTTGATTGTATCGGGTTTTTATTTTTTTGTAGAAGTTGGCAAGATAATTTTTAGGGAGCTTTTCAAGGAAGAGTTGCAGGAGCCAAGGGAAAAATCAGGAAAAATGGGGAGGTAGATGAGTTGGTGAGTGTCCGCTTTTGGTTGTTTTTTGTGTTTATATAAGTGGAAAAACAAATAAACAAAACAAAAATAAAGGAGGTAATAGAAAATGGGATGCCCGGGGAAGAGAGGTGGGATAAGATGTGGGGCGCCACTTTGGAGGTGTCGCAAGTGTTTGAATGTTGGGTGTATGGCAAGGGGATGCACAAATCAGGGTTTTTCAGGTGGTAGGTGTTTGAGGTGTGGAAGTGCAAATAAAGAACATTTGAGGAAGTAAATTCAAACGAAATAGTTTTGGTTTGCCTTCGTTAAGGGGAGGGGTGAATTTGTTCCTGCAGGTTAAACCTTCCTTTTTTAAAAACAAAGGGGTTAAAAGATATTGTTCAAACCAAGGGAATTTTTTCAGGGGTTAAATGATAGCAAATATCTTGCCCTGTTTCATAGGGTATGTGCTATCAATCATTACAGGGCAAGTGAATTTTTCTGGGATATTTTCCAAGATTGTGTTCTTGAGATGATTGAAAGGTATGATTTTAAGGAGTTTGCGAGTGTTAGAGGGATAACGAAGTATCTTGCTATTATGTTGAGAAGTAGGGTGATAAATTACATAAGGGACAGGGGGATAGCGAATAGGTTTGAGAGGATGGTTGAGGAGATTGACGAGGTTGATGAGGTTGATGGGTTTTATCGTCGTGATGTGAGGGATGTTGAGGTTGGGGGTTGGGACAGGGAGATTGCAAGGAAGGAGTTATTTTTGACATTTGAAGTTGCTGGTTTGAATGAGAAGGAGCGATTGGTGGTGATGAAGTTGGTTGATGGGTATAGGGTTTGTGATATAGCGAAGGAGATGGAAGTAAATGAGAGGACTGTTAGGAGGTGGATTGAGGGGATAGTTTTGAAGGTGAGGAGGGCGCTTGGTTATTGATGTGAGTGTTTTTAGCCCCGGTTTAGAGCCGGGGCTTTTTGGTGTCCGATTTTTTCTTTTTTATGTGTTAAGATATTTGGGAAAATTAAAACAAAAAAGGGTGAATGTAATGAGGAAGTCAAAGGGGATGAGGACGGCATTTGTGAGGGAGGTAAATTATGATATATGGAATATGGTGCGTTCTTTTGTTTTGCGAGTGGCGATGGGTGAATTAGTTAGCAAGTTTTTCAAGGTTGAGAGGGTTTACAGTTACATTGAGCCACCTGGGATACTTGGAGGTGTAAAGGTTGCAGGGTATGATAGTTTCAACAATGTGATAGTTGAGGGGAAGACGCTTTTTGTGATGTTAAGGTATGGTGGTGATTTATATGTTTTGTCTTGTATAATGAGGGATGGTGGTTTTGGTGGGGATAAATTCATGATATCCATTTCGGCGGAAGGTGAGGGGGTGGATGTGGAGAGATTAATGAATGATTTGGTGTTTGAGTCGGTTGAGAACTCGGGTTACAAGGGTAAGATATTGAAGTTGAGTGGTAGGGGAGGTAGGTATGAGAATGTTTTGAGGATGGAGAGGGTAGATGTTTTTGGGGTTAGTTTGGATGATATATTTTTGGATCGTGGGATTAGGGATGATATAGAGGATTTCATTGATGCGGTAGTTAATTTGAGGTTTGGGGGGATGAAGTATCTTTTTGTTGGGGAGCCTGGGACAGGGAAGACGGACACTATAAAGGCGGTGATAAGTCATTGTTATGGTAGGAATCCAGAAATTACGATTTTTCTCGTTGATGGAGGAAGTGGTGTTGATATTGGGGCTTTGTTTGATTATGTGAGGGTATTCAAGCCGTGTTTGGTCTGTATTGATGACATTGATCTTATGGTTGGGAGCAGGCATGGTGGGGTGATTTTCTTAGATGAGCTTTCAGGGGCGCTTCAAGCGCTTGATGGTTTCGTTGATTTGGATGGGTTGTATTTGATAGCAACTACAAATGACAGAGAGCTTGTTGATTATGCAGTTAGAAGACCGGGAAGGTTTGATCTGATACTTGAGTTTGGGGCTTTAGACCCGCAGTTTTATCCAAGGCTTGTGATTAGAGAAGTAGGTGATGAAAAGCTTGCTGAAGTATTTAGGGATGATGGTGTTATAGATGCGCTTCAAGGTTCAACGGGTGCATTTGTTGTAAATCTTGTGAAGTATTTGATGAGACCGAGGTTTGATGGTTTAAGGTATGACCCTGAATTTGTGATTTCGGTTGTGAAGAAGTTTAGGGGTTCATTTGGTTTGTCAAGTCAAAGTAAAATTGGTTTTGTTGAGTAGAAAACAAAATAGAGGAGGTAGAAGATGGATATTGGGACATTTTTAGAGCAGTGGGATAGGGAAAGGGCGCTTCGTTTGACTGAATATGTTGAGGGGCTTGTTTGCAGGATGTGTCTTGAGTCAAAAGCGGCTTTGTTTTGCGATGGAGGGCTTTTGACGAAGGAGAAAGTTGTTAAGAAAGGGTATAAGCTTGAGGATAGCATATTCAAGCTTGTAAACGATAGGCTTTTGGTTGTTTTCGCATTGTGTAGGGAGTGTGCAAGTGGATTTAAGAGATGGAGTGATCTGGAAATGGCTTTGTTGCTTCTTGGGAAAATAGGTGGGAAGGGTTGGGATGATTTAAAACCAAAAAAATAAGGGGATGAAGGGTTATGGAGAAAAAGAAGGCAATAGCGATAGTAGTTTTAATTTTGGGAGTGATTGTGTTTGTTTTGTATTATCGTTGGGTGAATTCGCCGAGGTATGCTTTGATGAAGGTTAAGGAGGCGGTTGAGAAGCATGATTTGAAGTTGTTCAGGGGGTATGTTGATGTTGAGAGTTTAACTTGGAGTTTGGTGGATCAGGCGGTAAAATATGCGGTTGAAAAAGAGATGAGCAAGGAAGTTGAAGATGAATGGGAGAGGTTGGGTAGGGATTTAGCTGTTGGGTTGGCGAATTTGTTAAAGCCGGTGTTTTATGGGTTAGTGAAGGTGGGGATAGAAAATTTCGTTGCAGGTGGAAAGTTTGAGGTTGTAGGTGATGAGTCAAGAGAAGGTGAGGTTTTCAGGAAAAATTTTGAAGGGAAGTTTGGGGATGGGAAGTTAAGTTTTACTGGGATTGAGTATGAGAGGGAATTTGGTGATGTGGCGTTTGTTGGGCTTGGGTTTTTGCACAAGGATTACAATGAGAAGTTCGTTTTGGAGGTAAAGTTGAGGATGGGGGATGATGGGTGGAAGGTTGTGGAGTTGGGTAATTTATATGACTTTATGAAGAGGTTGGATGAGATTGAGAGGAGGAAGGTGGAGGAGTTGAACAAGCGAATAAGCGAGAGGATAAGCAGGAATTTGGTTGTTGAGTCGGTTGGTAAGTATTCTTATGCAAGGGATGTATGGGGTATTGATAGAAGGGTTGGGTTTAAGGTGAATTTTAAAAATGTCGGTGATAGGGTGATAGATGAGTGTAGGGCGGTTGTGAGTGTGAAGAATTCGGGCGGGAGGTTATTGAAGAAGTTTGAGGTCGTTTTAGGTGATGATATAGCTCCGGGGAGGGTTTTGGGAGTTGTGAAGGAGTTTGATGTGAATTTGTTCATAAAGGAGGAGAACGAGTTGTATGAGACGCCTGCGGGAAATCTTTATGTTGATGTTTTGATACCTTTTGTTAAGTTCAAGGATGGGGAAGTTTTAAAGTTGAAGGAGGTTGATTGAAATTTTTGGGGAGGGGGTTGAATCTCTCTCCCCATTTTTTTAAATTTTTAGAAAAAAGAAAGGGGATGGAAAAATGAGAGAAACAGGGGATTTGGGGGAAATTAAAAGGGTTAAGGTGGAATTGAAGGGGGAATTGGATTATTTGCCTGATTCAGAGTATTTTAGAGGAATTGCAGAAAAGTTTTTTAGATATGCGGGTGTTGAGGTTGTTGATGAGGGTTATGATGCGGTGTTGAGGGTTGAAAGTGAAGGGGGTACGGGTAAGGTTTCTTTTATTTCGGGGGTTATAGAATTTAGTGCTCATTTTCGTTCTGAGACATTCATTACAGCAATGACTGAATTAATTTTGAAAATTTTTGGGATACAACCTTTGAAAAAAGTGTTAAAGAGAGAAAGTCGTGATCTTCGTGCGGGAGTTGCTAAGGCGCTTGGGAAAATAGGGGATGCGAGGGCTGTGGATGCATTGATAGAGGCGTTGAGGGATGAAGATAGAGATGTTCGTGAGAATTCAATAGATGCGCTTGTTGAGATAGCGAAGAAGGATTTGGGTGTGGTTGATAAACTTATTAAGGCGTTGAGGGATAAAGATAGTGATGTTCGTGGGGGGATTGCTAAGGTGCTTGGTAATTTGGGTTGGGAGCCCAAGAGTGAAGAGGAGAGGGTTTTGTATTATATAGCGAATAGGGATTGGGATGAGTGTGTTAAGATGGGCGCAGTTGCAGTTGAGTTTTTGATTGAAAGGTTGAAGGATAAGAATAGTGATGTTCATGATAAGTCAATAGATGCGCTTGTTAAGATAGCGAAGAAGGATTTGGGTGTGGTTGATAAACTTATTAAGGCGTTGAGGGATGAAGATAGTTATGTTCGTATAAGTGTAGCTTGGGCGCTTGGTGAGATAGGTGATGCGAGTGCAGTGGATGCATTAATAGAGGCGCTGAGGGATGAAGATAGATATGTTCGTGAAAGTGTAGCTTGGGCACTTGGTGCGATAGGGGATGCGAGGGCAGTTGATTCGTTAATTAAAACATTGAAAGATGATGATAACTTTGTTCGTGAAAGCGCAAAAGTAGCGCTTTTTAGGATACTTGGAGTGTATTTTGAGTATTATAAACAGTGGATGCAATGGTGGGAAGAGAATAGAGGGAAATTTTTGAAGTAAGGGGGAGGGGGGAGCCCCTCCCTTTGGTTTAAAGGTTTGGGAGTTTCTTTTTTATTGAATTAATATGTCTTCTTACAGTCCTTTCGTTGCAGTTTAAAATTTTTGCTATCTCTTTTATCTTGTAACCGCAATAGCGTAGTTCAAGTATTTCCCTTTCAATTTCGTTTAGTTCAAGTTCATCAACTATTTCATCAAAATCGTTTGGGTTTTCATTGTATCTTTTTTCAATCTCTTTGAGTATCTGCTCGTTTAGATAAACTTGGTTTGGTCTTCTTTTGATTAGGTTAAAAAAACGTCTCTTGATGGCTTTAAAGATGTAGCTTTTCGCCTGGGCTTCGTCTTTGAATTGGATGTAGGGGTATTTCTCATAAAGTTCATAAGTTAAACCTATTGCAAACTCAAAAAACTCTTCATAATTAATCCATCTGGGGTTAAGGAAGCGATATGAGGGTTTGAAGATCTCCCTTTGAATTGTCTTTGTAAGGAAAAGCTTTGTGAGATAGTTTTTGAGTGTGAGCATAAAGTTTAACCCCCAGGGAAATTTTAGTTTTTTAAATTTGCTTTTAAAAGAACGAAAAAGGCGAGAGCAAAGATAATGTTTTGCAATGAAAAATGCAAATTTCAAAAGCCAAATTTGTCGTAGTTTGTTATGTCAAAGGCGTTTTTAAGTTGTTTTATGGTTGAGATGACGAATTCAATTTCATATCTTTTCTTTTCAAATCTTGGTCGCATAAGGTATTTAATTAGGTTTACGAGGAATGCGCCTGTGACACCTTTTAGGGAGTTTATGACTTCTTGATTTTTGAATATCTCGGCAAGTTTTTCATCTTTTGTCTCCCTTAGGACTACATTTGGGTAGAACCTTGGGTCAATTGGTCCAAATTTAATTATAAGGTCAAATCTTCCCGGTCTTCTTGCAGATAAGTCAACGAAGTCTTTGTCGTTTGTGGTCGCAATCAGGTAAATCCCTTCAACATCAACGAAGCCGTCAAGTGTTTGGAGTGTGCTTGAGAGATTTCTTGGGTTATAGTTTTTTTCCCTGTTACCTATGATGAGGTCAATGTCGTCAATGCAGATAAGTGTTGGTTTGAAAAGTTGAGCGAATTGAAATATTTTTGAAATTCCAATTCCACAGCTTGCGTCGGTGAGGATTGTCGTAAGGAGGTTGTTTTTCCCGTGGCAGTGGTTTATTATCGCTTTTATTGTGTCGGTTTTCCCAGTCCCTGGGTCACCAACCAAAAGGTAGCGCATGGAGTTGAAGTTAAGGTTTGTGACGCAGTTTATGAAGTCGTTTATTTCGTTTTTTATTGACTCGTCAATGAAGATATCTTCAAGTGTTATGTTCGGTTTTGGGATTTGTCTTATCTTTATCGTTTCGTCCATTGTGTCGTAGAAGATTTTGAGTATTTTACCCCTGTATCCTGAATTTGAGATCGCTTTTTGTGTTATTTCGTTTAAAAGGTTTTCGCAGTTTAATCCCTCTTCTTCTGGTGTAATTGCTATTTTGAAATTTTGGTGTTCATCTATTAAGGAGAGGATGTATTTTTCGCCTTTGTATGAGATAAGTGAAAAGGTAGTTTTCCCATCGGTTATGATGTTTTTGAAGGAGTCGTATCCGGTTATTGAAACAGAGCCGAGGATTCCGGGAGGGTCAATGTAGTTGAAGGTGTTTTCAACTTTGATTTCGTCGTCTTTTAGTTCTTCTGTTGAAAGTCGCAGTATGAAGGAGCGGATAATGTTCCATAGGTCGTAGTTTAGGTCGTGTATTATTGATGATTTTGGTAGTTGGGCGGGGGTTTTCCTTTTTGGCATTTTGGTTTAGTTTTTTGTTTTCTTTATAGATAATAACACAAAAATTGGGGTGGTGGCGGGCGTTGGTTGTTTTTCCGGTGTGAATTGAACCTGTGAGGGATTGGGTGGGGATTGGTTTTAGGTTAGAAAGCGATTAACGGCATCCCTCAGTTTTGTTCTCTACCGCAAGGGGAGAGAAGAATTGAAAGAATATCCCCCTCACCCTACCCTCTCCCGCGGGGTGGAGAGGGAAGAAGGAGAGAAGGATTTTTTGAAGATTATTTGTGAATTTTTTAATTTTAGTTTGGAAGGAAAAATTAAATTTTGAATTTTAAATGAGTCAAAAAGAGATTTTGATAAGTGGGATAGTGAAGTATTTGAATTTGCTTTCGGATGAGAGGTTGAGGGAGGTTTATGATTTTGTGAGGTTTTTGAGCATTGAGTCGGTTGAGGATTTCTCTTTGATGAAGGGGGTTGAAATTTTGAGTCAGGAGAGTTTGAGGGAGTTTCTTGAAAGTGAGCCGGATATTTATAGTTATGATGATATAAAAGAGCGGAACGGATGAGGTTTAAAAAGGGGGATATAGTTTTAGTTCCATTTCCATTTACTGATTTAAGTGGGAGGAAGTTAAGATTTGCGTTGGTTTTATATGATAGTGGGTTTGATATAGAGGTTTTAAGAAGCGAGGTGAATGGTTTAAAGGTTAATTCTGTGATAAAGTTGACGAAGATGGCGACATTGAGTAGGGATTTGGTTTTGGGTAGGATAGGGGTTCTTGAGGATAAGTATTTAAAAGAAGTTGATGAAAAGTTGAAGGAGATGTTTGGTTTGTAGTGTTGAAGTGGGTTGGGGAGGGAGAAAGGATGAAAGGATTTTAACAGGGGGAGAGGGAACTTGCAAAAGTAAAGTTAGGGATAGGGGAATTTTAAAACTTGCGTAAGGGTGTTTAAGGGATTATATTTATTTATGGAGGGTCATTGAAAATAAAATTTTTGAAAAACTATGCCACTTGGCTTTGGCTTCTA
>Ga0079996_110887_pt1 | contig 11344 bp, 15 predicted proteins | sample PerSpoAPS_AMetaG_FD_69199 | JGI IMG/M metagenome (GOLD analysis project Ga0079996, IMG submission 69199) | Thermal spring microbial communities from Yellowstone National Park, Wyoming, USA - Perpetual Spouter A (PS_A) MetaG (SPADES assembly)... | ecosystem: Environmental > Aquatic > Thermal... | reverse complement strand
TATTTTACCTGCCAGCTTGTGGTCAGGTATCTCTTGATTCATCGCTTCTTTTAGCACATTCATAACATCAGCTCTTATCTGCTCTTTCACCTTGGGCTTGTCGATCATGCTGTGGTACTTTTCAAGACTTTTTCTAATTTTTTCTCGGTATCTTTGTTCTTTCTCAATTGTTTCTCTATCAAAGCCTAATGCCCACTCACAACCCATGCCTTCACCTTCACTTATTACTATTGTTAAAAGGCTATAAATATAAATAAATGTAACAATCACGAGGATCAAAAAAGATCTCTCATTAAATTATAGCATCTTTCTCAGCTCATCAACCTCCCTACATAGGATTTCATACTCTTCTTGGAACTCGGCGAACTTGTCTCGCTTTGCTATGCATAGCTTCTGAATTAGCATAGCCATCCTATTCACGCTTTCCACAATCGCTTTTGATCTGCTTTTGGTTCTCAGCACGTTTTCAATGAATCTTAAGCTCCTCTCCACCTCTTCGGCTTCCTCATCACTGACTGAGAATCCAAATACTCTTGGCACTTTTCTCACTATATATAATGTTTATTAAAAGATTAATAAATAGTAACTCTCATTTTTTTGGTTTATAAATTAAATATATAGGCGGGTGAGGAAACTAGAGCGGGGCTGTTTCGGTCTTCATAATCATTTGTAGCACTCATATTCATTGGTTTCTTTTTCATGGTAGTAGAAGTCTTTTTATATTCTTTCATTATTAATCAAGTTGGAGTGGAGGTTTAGGGGCAAAGAAAGGCCCAGGGTTAATGGCTAGGGGAAAGAGAAAGAGGGGTAAGAGGTGGATATGGGTTGTCAAGCCAGGAGATAAGATAGTTGTTAGTAGAACCGCTGCTATACCCTCAAAGAAGCTATCTAGATCGTCTCCATATATTTTCTAAGGGCGTCGAGCAGGTTCTTTTTGAATTCCTCTTCCTTCAGATATTTGTTCACTAATCTCTTGTTGTTCTCTCTCTCCGCATCAGCTATCCTCTGCCTCAGCTCCTCGATATCCTTGAGAAGCTTTCTCTCCGCAAGCTTCAATATTTCTTTCGCATCCTCCGGCTTGAGGTATATCTCTATCGCCTTCACACCATATCTTCTGATGATTCCTTCATATCTTTCGCCGAGGATCTTTCTGAGATTCTCGATAGCCCCGAGAGAATCCACAACATATTTCGAGATCTCCCTAGCCTTATCCACAGCATCATCCGTCACAGCCACCCAGAGCCCGAGATCGTCTATATAGACGAAAGATCTATTAGCCCTTTCATACGCCTCCCTCCTAATACCCTCGAGCCTAGAGGCAACCTCACTCCTAACCCCAGCCCATGTCCTAACCTCCTCACCCTCCTTCTGCTGAACCTCCTGAACAAGATATTTCGAGGGTAGCGTCATGGCGAGGATATAGAGCTTCACCAGCTGCTGCCTCGGAGCCTCGGCAACCACAGCTGCGGGCTGCACAGCCGGTGCTATTGGCTCTAGCTCAAGCTCCCTGGGCTTTATCTCAACCACACCCACAGCTGCGGGCTGTGCCTGCGCTGCCACAGCCTCCTCAGCAACCGGGTGCTGAGTAGGCTGCGAGGGTTGCAACGCCTCGTGAGCCATGTTCTTGACCAGGTTAGCCAGCTCTTCAAAACTCAGACCCTTCTCCTCGGCCTCTTTAAAAGCCTTATCAACTATCTCATAGGCCTCTGGAACCCCTGGAAGCTCCACCACCCTCTCCGGGTTTTTAGCAAACTCCGTGGAAATGAGCCTTGGATCTGCCTTGGAGACTATGGCAAGGTAGCCATATAGAGTTGGGTGTCTTCTAGACCCATACTCGAGCCTGAGGAACTTCAGCGGCCTGAATAGCTGGTGGTTCGGTGACCACCACTCTGTAAGAAACTCCCAATCCCTTGCATAGCTACTGACAAAGTAAGAGGAGCCTGTCACATCGAAGATATATATCCTCTCCCCCTTCTCCATATCCTTCTCAATAGCGTCCATAACCTCCATAGCCTTTTTCTTTATCATATCCTTCTGCGTTTTGGTCAGCCCCTTATAGGTGACCATTTTCCTCTCCATCCTCTCGGAAGGCTCGACACCGAGGACGCTCTTGACATAGTTTGTGATTGTTGGGAAGGCGGGAACCTCTATGCTGTCCTCCCCCTCAAGCAGGTCGAACCCGGCAAAGCTCCTATAGAGCTGCTTAGGCTTCGAGAAGAACTGCTTGACAAGACTCCTCACAAGATCAAGCTCAGATATATCCACAATCCAAGCCCTATGAAGGGAACTCCACTCCCTAGTCTTAGACTTAGACTTAAGAGCATCGATAAACCCCCGATCATATGGTGTCTTCACATAAACACGATCCCCTATAACCTCTATCACAGCATCGCCAATCTCCTCCCTCGTACGTTGAAACTGGGTCTGCCCACCCTGCCCCTGCTGAGGCTTCTGAGGGGGAGAAGCAACAGCCACAATAGCCACCAATCTTAGTTGGGTAAAGGGCTTATAAAACCGAACCCACAGCTGTGGGATCTGCGTTACAACCTAAAAGCCTCGCCATTTATGGTGGGGAGGAGGTCAGTCTTCTCCATAGATTTTAATATTAATATCCTTCACTTCAGATAATCTTATGTATTCTTTTGAATCGATTGTGAGGTGATCAGCAACATATCCGATATCTATCTCTGCCACCACTCGATTGTTATTGTTAGATACTATTTCTATTATATCACGATGATACCATGCTTCCCACTGCAGCGATTTTGTTTTCAAATACGCTCCGAGTGGTAGTGGCGCGTCATCAATGAGGTATTCTATGCTCACATCTAATCCAGCGTCTTTCAAAGCGTTCTCAACTGTTTCTTTCAATTTTTCATGGAATTCTCCTGCTTCAAACGCTTCCTTCTCCAAAATGTTCAGACCAAGCATTAATACTTTTTCTATTATCTTTTTCATTTCTTTCAGATGCTTTTTTAGAGCTTGGGCTTGTTCAGCGGATATCTGGCCCTGCGCCTTCTCATCTATCCTCTTTCCGCTTCTTAAAGCCATTATCCCACCCATTCACCGCACTATGAAGAGCATAATGACTTATAAATCCGACTATGATCCACCCCACAGCTGCGGGCACCGAAACGGCTTTATAAGCAAGCCAGAAAAGTATTGGTAGAAGGGTCTCTACTATGAGTATCGCTAGGAGGCATCATCATATATCTAGGGGGGCTCAGCATAGAAGCCCGTCGAGGGCGGGGGTTGAGGCTGTGTCGGTGGGGAAGGAGGCTGGGCAGGATGATCTTGTGGATGTGGAGCTTGTCTCGGGCTATGGGAGCACGATGCTCTACACATCGCAGTGGCTCTGGAGCGTTAGGGACAATACATGGGTTGGCGGGGCAAGGTGCTACGACAAATGGTGCAGATATAGAGTGCCCGAGGGAGAGTACGTGATCTGGGCACTAACCTGGGTTCCAAACCACAGCTTTGCAGAACTCGAACTAACAAGAGCAAAAGCATATAAAACATATATAGAAAAGATAGATGGCGAAGAAGTAACCCGCCACAACGTGTTGATCCCAACAGAGACAATCGCAAAGATGCTCCTACCAACACCGCCAGAGGGCGGCGAGCTAATAGACAGCAGAGACCCCCTAGTAATAGAGATCCTGGAAAACCCAGAAACACCAGAATCACTCAGAGACTTCATAAAAAGCCACATAAAAGAACCAAAATACAGAGAGCCAATAAAACCACCAGCATGGAAACCATACCCAGCAATGGAAATAGAGAGAACAAGAAGATACATCCTAGAAAAAACAGCAGAAAAAGCAGTTAGAATCTAGGACGAGGAGGAGATCAGCTCTCTAACGGCGCTTATAATGGCCCCCCTGATCTGCATCGTGAGCATGTCGAGTTTCCCTGGCTCGGCGATCCTTATCCTCATCCCCAGTCTCTGACCCACAGCCTTTATTGTTGAACCCTGTCTACCAATCAGCATGCCGACGACGCTACCTGTCGATGTCGAGACTATGGGCTTGCCAAAGTCATTGTCACGATAGAATCTTCTTGGTAGGTAGATTGTGATGCTATTATCATGGTTCTTCACGATCATCGCTTTCTCAAGAACACGCTGCACGGTAGGGCTTCTAAGCACAGCTCTATAGGCCTCGACAACCTTGGAGGCAAGCTCTTGGTCGGTTCTTAGCAGAGCCCGCGCTCTCTCATCAACAGCCTTGACAAGCTTTTCAATAAACGCTCTCGTTACTATTGTGGCGGGGCCCTCGACATACAGTACAGCATTGTCGATGTAAACCTCCTCACCTATGAAGATAGCCACCTTATCGTCTATCTTTATCTTCGCATTGTAGTCGTAGTCAGCGACCCAGTTCCCAACAGGGATCTCTATCTTCCTTCTAATAATCACTTCGCTCAATGGTATCTCTCTTTCGACATAACATTTTAGAGCATTCTTATCATCGAACCAGCACTTTTCATTAAAAAGAATATTTGTTAGGAACACATGGCCAGCCCACTTATACTTAGCGTCTATCCTTAGCCTGTCATCATCATCACCAGCTTCTTGCCTGAGATCAGCAAGCTTGTTATACTCAACAGGCTCTCTGAGCTCTGCCCTCACATGCCAGCCCCCATGTGTCCTGGAAACCCTCACATTCTTGGCATTCAGCTTCTCAACCACATCGAGTGCTTTTGCAAGCCTCTCATAGGGATGCGCAGAGCTACTCTTATACTCATCAATATCAACTGTAAATCTCGACAACCTATAGCGGGCTATCTTCTCTGCAACCTCTTTGGGGGGCTCTGGCTCGACATGGACTTCGTACTTGTGGAAAGCAACAGCAGCATAGAACTCGGGGGTGTCTAGGGGCAGATACTCATAGCCAGCGAAAACAGCTCTGTAGTCGCCATAGTCCTCTTTCTTTTTTTCAGCAGCCTCGAAGTTAGGAAACGAATTTCTAAGTATCTCCCTAGCTCTCTCAATAATATCCTCGGGGTCGGGCTTCTCTCTGACAAAGAAGTGAACGGCATATGGATAGCAGTAGCAGAGAGAAACAGAATCGAAATAGACCATCACATGCCAAACCATAGTCTCACCCCCTAAGAGAGGAAACAACAGCTCTCTCAAAGCTGGCAACATCCCTCACATCATAGACATTATTGTATTTCCTTAGCACCTCGACCCAGTTGTAGCCAGTCCTTGTGTTGATGAGTATGAGCTTTATGTTCTTAGCGATGCTTTGCAATATTCTCAGATTCTCATCGCTAGCCTCGGTGATGCCGTCGCTGATCACGAAAAATAGCTTGGTTGGTTTGTATATTTTTGCTATCTCCTCGATGACAGGATCAATGTTTGTGCCACCATCAGCCTCGATCCTCAGCAAAGTCTCTATCACCTTTGTTGGCGATACCTTCTCAACCTCGGTATCGAACAGATAGATATCAGCATTGAATTTTCTATGAAGCGCTATGGCTAGGCCAGCGGCGATGCTGATCTTCGGGATCTTGTTATAATATTCAATGAAATCGGCCATACTCCCGCTCTTGTCAATGAAAATAATTGGCTTTAGCGCTGCTGCCCTCTGGTAAACCATCGCCTGCCTCTGAATAATCTTCAGAGCGAGCAAAGCCCGCCCCACATCACCAAGGACGCTAAGAGCAAGCTCAGAGGGTAGCAGATCGGGAATCTGGGATTCGCTGATCATCCTCCCAGCCCCTGCAACCCCGCCGAAAATACTTATTTGTTGCTGATGGCTAAGCGATGACGGCAATATCTCTAGGAAGCGGTTTACGAAGATCTTGGCATATCTTAGGATATTCACTCTCTTTCTGATCTCATCGGGGTTCTCAAGGAATCTCAGAACGCTTAGAGCTTCTTTGGTGTAGCCAGAGCCGCCCGAGCCGGCGAGGAGATCAGCAGCTTCATCAGCATCGCTCTTAAGTTCTCTGTACTCCTCGGCAGCTTTCCTAGCCTCCTCGAGAGTCTCATGAATGGCACTCTTAATAGCTTCGGCAACCTCGTTGGGAAGATCAACACCGCCCGCAGCTGTGGGGGGTTGCTGGGGTTGTGATTGTTGCTGCTGCTGTAAGAGCTTCTCAAGATCAGGCAGAGAAATCTTCCTCAGAATCTTGGATAGAAATTGGTAAGCAGCGGCAAGAGAGAGATCTGGGGAGTTGGCGGTAAGCTTGTTAAGATCATAGAACTCAGAAGAAGAAACAGAATACTGAACTATCTTATGCCATGCCGGCGAAGCTTTGTTGGTTTTCTTAAGCGCGCTGAAAACAGTAGCGTAGGGCTGGTAGAACATGAGAAAAGCATCGTGAAGCTGGTAAAGCTTAGGAGAAAGATAAAGCTTAGGAGAAAGACGAAGCGATCTGAACATCTTATAAAGATCATCAACATATGGCATGAAAAAATCGAGAACATGCGGAGAATAAATAGTATTTTTGAACGCAGACTTGGCAAGACCCATTCTAATGAAATCCTCCTGGGAAATGAAACTGAAACTCATCTCAATTACCCCTCGGCCAGCCTCGCCAACCTCTCCTCGAATTCTACTATATATCTCATGTAATCCTTCGCAGCCGCTATAATCGCCTCAGCCTTTGGCTTCAGCCACGGCTTTGACGCTAGCTTCGCCATATCAAATGCTAGGATGTCGCTGATCTCCTTCTTAGCAGCCGCGATATTCATCGCTCTTAGCATCTCTTTAGCTTTCTCAAGCTTCTTGGCAAGCTCAGCAACCTCAGCAAGACTCTCATCAAGAGTCTTTCTAATGTCATTGAGCTCGCTCTTGTTTCTCGCAATCCACGTCATCAGCTCGTAGGGGGCGTACATGATGTTATCGACAGTAACCCCGTAGATGGCTAAGTAAGCAGAGAAGATCTTTGGCAGCTTTTCGATAATTGTCCTGTCGCTGACAAGTATCCCTTTGCTTCGAAGATTCTTAGCAAGCGACGTAACATTGAGATGGTAGAGCTTCAAAACCCCACCGACATCCTTGATATTAGATCTTAGAATCTCAATAGAATAATTACTAAGCGTGTTGATATCGTCGATAGTAGCAACGGGGCTTAGATCGTTGTTGTTCAACCACCTACTCTGAAGAGCTCTAAGAAAAGCAGCATCATCACTAATATAATCAATAAAGACTTTAATACTGAATCTATCATATAGCGCTTGGAGTTCTGGGTCTTCTGGGGTCTCGTTGGAGGCCCCGATCAGGCTGATAAGTCTAGCCTTTGTAGGGGCCCCTACAAAGGGATCATAAACAACTCTCTCTTGCATCAGGCTTAGCAATGCATTAAGGATCGCCGAGTTTGCTTTGAAGATCTCATCAAGGAAGACAAAATCAGAAGAGATTATCCTTGACCAATTCCTCTTGTACTCGCCCCGTGTCATCGCAAGAACATCCACGGGGCCAAACAACTCATCATAAGTAGTAAATCTAGTAAGCAGATACTGGTAGAAGGAAGCATTAAGCAGCTTAGCGAATGTGTGTATAGTGTAAGATTTTGCTGTGCCTGGCGGCCCGATCATCACTATATGCTCCCGGGCCACGGCGGCCACGAGGATCGCCTTGGTCATCTCCTCGTGACCGATAATAAACGAGTTAAGTTTGTTATATAACTCGAGAATACGTTTTCTGGAAGCTTCAACAGAAGAAAAAGAAGAGGAAGAGGGGGGAGAAGAGGGTTTAGATGGAGATGGGTCGGTCATGCTGGCCACACCTGTCTTGTTACTATTTTAATTTCTGTTATTTCGTCGACAGCAGCAAACTCCATGACCCTAATGGGCTCCCCAGGCCTCCCGGGGAGGTAAGTCCTCCTCTCAGGGGCCTGGGCAACAAAGGCCTCAGCCTCATTGACATCTCTGACAGTCGCTGAGTTCATCCTGAACACGAAGACTCTGAAGTTAGCGTTTTTGACCACAAGCAACAGGTTTATTGGTAAGGCAACGGTAACAACTGCATCAGCTTTGCTCCTCAATTCTTTTAACATCTGCTGAAGATCACTAGGCAGGTTCTCAACTTGCTGAACTATCTCTATGTTTAGTTGTTTGAGGGCGGCCTCTTGGGTGGGGAGGAGTCTGTGCCTCCCCACATAGATTGCTTTTATTGGGGCCTGGCCCTGGGCCCCAGATGCTGAAAAAGTCTGGGGCTGGGCCTGGGATACGCCCGCCCCCGGCCCCTGTGGGGCGGGGTTTCTCTGGGTCTCCGCCATCTCTCTCGCCCCATCTATTTTAATTGCAAAAGGGGTATATAAGCATATGCCCAATGAAAAACCAATGATCCCATGGGATCCTAGGTAATACCGCCTGTGTGATGATCACCTCTCTGGGCATTTCTCTAGGTAGGGTCTTGCATCGGGGCATAGCACTATTTTATACCCCAAGGTCTTTGCTAGTCTTCTGAAATACTTTCTAGCGGTAATCTCTGCGACGTTGTAGAATCTTGCTATCTCTCCCTGTGTTGCTCTCTGTCTCCCCTCAATATGGTATAGTATCAGGGATGCTAGGAATAGCGCGCCAGCATGCACACCCCTGGTCACCAGCTCTACCCCTGCTTTCTTCTCAAGCTCTCTTGCTAGGAATTCTAGCTCCCAGTCGGGCCAGGGTTTGATCGGTTTCTTCGCTATTATATTCAGCTTGTAGCCGGCTTTTGTGAGCGCTCTCTGCAGCATCGATAAGCTCTTGAAGTCGATATCTACATCTTCGTTGCAGAGAATCTTCGCAACACTAGCAACAGCTTCTAGATCTCTGTTTGATATTTTTGCTCTGCTTTTCACAAGTATTCTCACAAGGTGTGATGCTTGATCCAAGGCGCATAGAGATAGATCCATTTTTTGCAGCTTTCTAAGCATTATTGAAAGCCTATTGATAATCTTTAACCTAGTATCAGACCCATACCCATAGTCAAGCCGGCCGAAGAATTGTGGGAGCCCAGCAAGCTGGTTAGGCCTTAGCCTTCTCTCGCCTTCATCGGTTCTCTCAAAGCTTTGGTGGGCATAGCTAGGCTCTAACACCATGCCAGTGCAAGGATCAACCCATAACCCATCTGGATTTAACTCAGGATTGCACATAATTATCACCTCATCATGCCTATAGCCATATCCCTGAGGCTGCGAAGCACCTGAAGATCTTTATCTCCTTTACTGTGAAGGTATCTGCGATTTTTTCGAGAAGCGAGAGATCTATGCCGATGTCCACCCCACGTTCTTTGAGATAGCTTAATAGCCCCGCCTCGACTGCGATGGAGCACTCTTTCCTGGCCATATGATAGATAAGATAGTCAGCCATCTTGGAGGGGGGTGTGAGATGGCACTGAATGGCGAAGTCGTCTCTGGCCCCAATGAGCTGCCGCAACTTCCAGAGGCTCAGCGATTTGAGCCCATTTAGAAGCACAGCTCTGTATTTAACCACTTGCACTCACCTCTTCTAGGACTTCGAGAGCTTCAAGTATCTTCAGCCCCTTTTCGCTGATCTTGTTGTATTTACACCACCTCAGCTGCCCAGCATCATGGGTGTTCTGGCACGGGGCTGTGTATCTCTCTATAAGACCCAAGGAGCTCATCTCGATAATAAGGCTGTATCCATCGCCCCAGCTCCCTATTATATTTAGAAGCTGTCTCGTGTACATAGGCTTGCCCCTCAAGATCCTGAGTATCTTCAAATACCTGTGGATCTTGGCGTTGTTCATGATGAGACACACCTCATTATATATATCTCGATCAGCTCTAGGGCTGCTGAGATCTCGCTATAAGCCTCCTCGGCATCGGCTAGTATGCAGTCGATCCTAGATATTGCTGGTTCTTCGTGCCCCGCAGCTGTGGATGCCATCCCAGCGAAGATCTCGGCTTTTCTCAGGTGTTCGAGGGCTTGGGCGAGGATCTCGGTGCACCCCACAGCTGTGGGTAACTGTGGCAATGGACTCACCCCATCCGGCTCTTAAACCTCTCCACAACGACTAGGGTGTATTTCCTCAAAACGTCTCTATGTCTCTTCAGCAGGTGATCCTCTGGAAAGCTTAGCTTAACATCATTAAGATGCCTCCCACAGAGCTTGCACCTGCTATCACCGTCTATGAGCATCGGCATCGGGGTCTCCAGGATCAGTGGTATGAGCATTTTAGCAGCCTCGATGGCGTGGAAAGCAGAGCCACGCCTCTTCCTAACAACCCTATCCTTCATCCCTCTCACGATAATTTTGCTGACCCCATATTTGATCTCTATCTCAGATGGCGAGACACCACAGATATACTCGTAGAACGCTCTCAACACATGTTCCTTATTACATAGCTTCTTCGCAACGAGATACTCTGCAAGCGAAAAGCCACTCATATCCTGATCACCCCCTCCTTTATTTTGAAGCCGTATACCCTCTCACCCACCTCACGATCAAGGTATATTGCAATAGCTCTCCTGATCAGCTCACTCCTAGTTACATTAAGGCTACTGGCAAGCTCATCAACAAATCCGACAAACGGCTGAGGAGCCTTGAAAGTAATTATATGTAGCTTCCCACCATAAGAGTCTTCTTTAGACCCTCTGTAGATCTTCTGCACATCGGAATTATTGGCAAACCAGGTCAGCGCAGCCCTAATCACCCATGATCTATCAACACCAAGTTTTTCAGCAGCGGCATCGAGCTCAAGAAGCATATCTCCAGGAACCTTGAAACTGACAACCACCACCTTCCTAATCTGGGGGGCTGTTTCATTGGGGGTTGGGGAAAAAGCCCCCTCACCAGCCCCACCAACCCCCACAATTATTTTAGATTTATTTTCCTCTACATCCAACTCTGATTTGGACATACAGACCAACCATATAATTTCTACTTAATAAACTAAAAAGTAGAAAAGCCTAGAAAAACATGGATACCAAGAGAGACGGATCGTATTACACCTGAAAGCCTCGTCCCTTTAGGGCGGGGATGGTTTTAATAGCTCTCAAGATATTTGTTTTTGGAGGGGCTCTATGCCTGCGGGTGGTGAGGGGGTGCTAACCCTTTCGATAGGTGTGAGGGTTAGTCCCGAGCCTGGGGCTATAGAGCTCCTCAGGAGATATAATGTGGCCCTGAACTATGCTATAAACAAGATTCTGAGGCTGGATCTAAAGAAAATCGGGGAGATTCATAACGCTCTATATAGAGAGCTGAGGGAATGGTTTGGGCTTCCATCTAGGCTTGCTATTGATTGCTATAGGGATGCCCTTGCAAATGCTAATGCTTGGAGGAATAATCCTAAGAAGGGGAGAAAGCCCAGGGTTAGGAAGCTAAGCATGCTCCTACACCAAGGATCAGGGTACAGGATTAAAGATGGCTATGTGGAGATCATAG
>Ga0079996_120040_pt1 | contig 11399 bp, 19 predicted proteins | sample PerSpoAPS_AMetaG_FD_69199 | JGI IMG/M metagenome (GOLD analysis project Ga0079996, IMG submission 69199) | Thermal spring microbial communities from Yellowstone National Park, Wyoming, USA - Perpetual Spouter A (PS_A) MetaG (SPADES assembly)... | ecosystem: Environmental > Aquatic > Thermal... | reverse complement strand
ATGTACGTGACGCCGTCTGACAAGTCGGCGCCGATCGTGTAGTACCACACAGCCCGCGATGTGCGCGTCAGCTTGGTGTAGTTCTCATACGGCACGGGGCCGTACCAAAACCAATAATCGTATATATATGCGCCGCCTGAGGTCGTGGCGATTGTAGGCATGTAGACGCCACTTCCGAGGTAGACGCCGCGGCCCACTGGCCAGAAGTCGTCGCCAGCTATGTTCGCGCGGTATATGTGCCTTGTGCCGTTGATGAGGGCCGCGCCCAGCACCCTGCGGCCAGTCGGCATGTGCATTATGTAGACAAGCGCCCACGGCACGGTTATGTTCCGCACGCTGTACCAGCTTAGACCGACAACTAAATATGAAACGCACGTCGCTGGGTCGAGGAAGTAAATGATTGGGTAGAACTTAGTCAAGGTGTGCGTCCCCTTCGATACAGGTGCAATGTAGCGGTAGTGCTTGCCGCAGACCGTCAGCGTATCTGACGACCTGTTGTCGACGTAGAACTGATAGTCTGAGTAAAGGTAGCCGCTCTTCGGAACTTCGATGGTCAGAGGCCCCTGCTGTTGCTGATTGTTGTAGTAGAGCGCTTGGAGCAGGGCGGTGTCTGGTAGCGAGCCGCCGTATTTCCACGGCGGAATGTATCTCCAATCAGGGTACATCCAGAAGATCGACGTCGTGTTGGGGCTGTAGTCCGTGAAGTTCAGCTTAATGACGTAGACGCAGTGCGGCCTGTCGAGGGCGCACATCTTGACAGGCGTCGCGTTGTAGTACGTAATCATTATCAAGTCGCTCCACTGCGCAACAGCTACTGCAACCACAAGAAGAAGCGCCGTCGCGGCGCTACGCAGTGACATAAGCCGCGATCTTCCGCTTCGCGGCGCCCGTCAGCAATTTGTGCTTTTCCAGCCAGTTGTAGACAATTTCGGCGACGCGCCTGGCCTCCGCGGCGCCTCTGTGCTTCTTCGCCAAGGCAATCAGATAGATTGCGCGCTTCTTCGCCAAGGCGGGGGTCATCCTAATTCTTCTGCATGAATGGTCGTAAGTCCAGCCGCGGCGGAGCTCTGCCTCCATTAGGTACAGTATTGCCCGCGCGGCGCGCTCATCTATTCCGGAGCCTGGCGCAGAGACGCGCTCGTGCCAGGCCCAACATGAGTTGGGCCCCTGGTAGATGTTTCTCCTCGGCATGTAGAAAAAGCGGCGGTTTTTATTTTAAGCTTTACCGCTTGAAGAACGCCGTCGCGAGGACGAAGGCAACCGTCAGCGCCGTGAGCCCGGCGGCTAGGGGCGCCAGGGGGTTGTACGCCGACGCCATTATCCAGATGGCGGCGGTGGAGACTGTTAGGAATATGACTATCTTGGTGAGGTCGTACACCAAGGCTAAAGCAAAGACGCCGAAGGCGGCGCTTGCGAGGAGCAAGTAGACGAAGTCGCTCTGCGGCGTCGGGAGACCGGGCGCCGACACAGGCGGCGCCGACAGCGTAGGCGGCGGTTGCCACGAGCACGTGAAGTTTGCCAAGACGCCGCCAGGCTCCACGTCTATAATTGTCGTAGTCAGCGTCCGCGTCGTCGTCGTCGTGACCGGCGTGACTGAGATCGCCGTCGTGGTCGCGCCGCCGTCCACGACGGTGGTAGTCACAGTCGAGTAGGTCACCACCTCGTCGACAGCCGTCACAGTCTGCACCTTGGTGTACGTCTTCGTTATGCTGTAGTACACGATGCCGCACTCCGCAGATTGGCACAGCCCCTGCGGCGCCAGCACGCCGACTGCGGCGATTAGGAGCGCGATCAGCGGCGGCAGGCGGCTAATACCTCTCGCGGTACGCCACATAGCCCGCCACGAACGCCGCTACTATTATTAGAAAATATGGAAAGTACTGCGAGGCGTTCGGCGGCGCTATGTATTCGTTGTACGCCACCGCCTGCGCCGCGGATTTAAGCATAAATGGCACATATTCTACCAACATGTAGTAGAGCATCAGCACCAGCACCGCCAGGATTATGCCGCCCAGGAGCCTCACATGCTGTTTTTGTACCTAGATTTTAAATCTTTGCACCACTTCCGCCCACAGCGCCAGCAGTAGAGGTTCCACGCGTATTCGTAGTGCTGAGCCGCCTCCTGGAGCACGTAGTACACGTCTACGGTTTCGCCAGCCAGCCAGCGGCGCGTCGCTTCGCCGACGCGCGGGTCGCGCTTGGCGTGCCTAATCAGCGCCTCCCTTATCTTTTCGTCGCCCTTGGAGGCCCTGATTAAGGTGACCACGAAGGACGTCAAGAATCCCGCCGCCAGCCACAGATCTACAAACTCGACCACCAAGTCGCCCCACCGCGTCTTGGCCTTCTGCATTGTGAGGCTGTCCCTAAGGGCGCACGGCAGAAACAGCACCACCAAGACGTAGAAGTCACGAAGCTTCACGCCACTCTATGTCGCACTTCTTTTCCTCAGCTGTCACAGCTGTGGCATCTGGCGCCTGTTTGGGCGGCGACTTGACGAGGCCGCCTGTCGCAACTGTGACGCGGCGGAGCCGGGGCCGCCTCAGCTCTATGCGCAGTCCAGCGCTCTCTATCCACACAGACGCAAATATCAGCAGGACGCCGACAGCGGCGTCCAGCATGAGATTTTTGAAAACAGACCACTCCGTGTACCACAGCGGCCGCGCCAAGCCGCCGTAGCCTAGCGTAAACGTCTCCACGAAGAACAAATACGCGAACTCTATGAACGCAAACACCAGCGTCAGCCAGCCGACGTCGGCCAGCACCTCGTGGAGCCTCAGGCGTCTTTTGTTGATGTAGCGCTCCACCGCCACGGCTGTTATGGCGACGAATACGGCCATCATGTCCCCCCCTCCCTCGATTTCCTGCGGAAGAGGTGCGCCAGGAATGCCCAGCTCCCATACGGCTCCACGTAGCTGAGGGCGGCGACGCCGCGCGCAGCGCTCCAGATAAGCCCCTGCGCGGCCTTGATCAGCCGGAGGGTTCTGAACGCTTCCAGCATGAGCCTGAGGCGCTCCTCGGGGGTCTGCTGTTGCTTCGCCCTCTCGAAGCGGGTGGTGTAGATCAAGTGGTGGGCCATGTACAAAATGTTGAACGCCACCGCCACCGTCTTGGCGGCCATGCACTCGGCGCGGGCGCACGGATCCGCCACAGCCAGCGTGGCGACCCACTGCTGGGTGGTGGCCGATATTATTGCCCGCAGATCCGACGCCGCCTTGTGGAACTCTAATTCTTGCGTAAAGCGGTAGGACGTCAGCCTGTCCAGCACCTCCGCGATCCGCCCCACGTCGTACTCCCTGGCCAATGCGTCGTAGAACCAAGACGCCGACTCCACGGCGCCCCTCCGCGGCCGCTCCTGCCGAGGCTGAGGTTGCGGCGGTTGCTGAGGCTGGGGAGGTTGCTCTGGCGGTTGCTCCCCCCTCTTCCTACCCCTCTTCGGCGCCGGGATCACAGCCTCCCCCTCGCGGCTGGCGCAGGCGCGGGTATGCGGAACACGCGCCTGCTGTGCACCCATGCCCATGGATAAGACCACAGAAGCGCCAGACAGCAGTCGGTGGAGGCCCACTTCACTGCCAGCGTGCCGCCCTCAGATACATACATCTTGTTCCACTCACCACCGAAGTAGAGGATGCGCCGCTTCGGCACGGGAGTCGGCAGGAGGCGCCACAGCGCAGGCGGCGGCCTAGACCACAGCCAAGCCGCGGCGAATATGTTTGCGCTTCTGTCCGCATGCGCCAAGACCTCCGCGGCCGCCGCGGCGGCGCTGGCGGGGAGGACGCGCATGCCGCCGGGAGGCGCCGCCGAGAAGCCGCCCCAGTCGTACACCACAAACCCCAGCCTCCGCGGCGGGAGGCCCCTCCCGTACCACCACGTCATTTTAACCAACAGCTCTACGGCTTCCATAGCCCGAGGCCGTGGAGCAGTTGCGATATCTGCGGCCACAGCGTTGGCAACATGACCAACAATGCGAGAGCTAAGATGCCGAGCATGACCCAGCTTACGCCTTTCTTGGCCAGCGCCTTGGCCAATCTTTCGAAAGTCCTCACGTTCTGGAGCCAGTGCTGAAACTCCGCATATGCGGCCGTCAGCATGGAGTTGACGTCGGCGTGGAGGGCCTCCACCATACGCTCCACCTGCGCCGGCGACGTGTCCACCGCTATCATGTATTTTGAGTCGAGCACTATCCCGAACCGCTCCGAGAGGCGCTTCTGCACCGCGCTGTTTACCACGTCGTTCAGGCACTCCTCAAGCGACGGCTTGTCCGGGCACAGTATCGAAAAGTAAGACAGCGAGAACATCCTGGCGGCGGACGGCTCGTACCCGCTCAGCGCCTGCCTGCTCTCCACGGCGGTGACGTTCTGCGCCAGCAGGATCCGCCACAGCCCGCCCCTGTCGTCGCGGATGGGCTCCCGCATGACGAAGGCGACGATCGAGCCGCGTTTTGATTGATACAGCTCTATATGCGGCGACACCACCGCGACGCGCTCCGCTACGACCGCCGTGCCGTCGTCAATAAAGACCACCGCGCGGATAGACACGTCTTCACGTTCTTGCTTAAGTTATAAAGAAAACCTCTGACCTGCCGCCTGAAACAGCGCCGCCTTCTTCAGAAGCGCGCTGTACGCGTAGAGCGCCTTCACCGTTAAATCAACCTCCACATCGTCGCTGAACTGGTAGTTCAAGACGTCCTCCAGCGACTTGATGTCGGCGCACTTCGCGACGCCGACATGTCTCAAATACCTCAGCATCACGACACATACGGAATTATCAGCCTCGGATACTTCCAGCGCGCGGGCCAGCGCTATGATGTTCAGCGCCGCCTCTATCCGCCCTTCTGCGCTCCTCGCCCTCAAAAGCTTCTTGAACTCGCGTATGGTCTCGCGCACGAGAGACGCCTTTGCTTCCGACAGGATAAAGCTACTCCTCGAATCCATACGTCTCGCTGATTATCCTGTTCAGCGTAGATGAGCACTGCTCCAGCGCCGCGCCTCGCGCCTCCGCCTCATTGGCGCACACGGCTGTCTGCATGGCGGTTGCGGGGTCGGCGCACAGCGACAGGAGCTTATCCGTGCAACACGGCACGAAGTCGGCAATGGATTCTAGGTCGTGGCATATTGACCTGAGGCGCTCCAGCACCTTGGCCCAGTTGAACCTAGACACCGCCTGGAGCCAGATTTCTGTCTCGCGGGTGATCACGTCTCCGCCATGTAAGGCAGTTATAAAGATCAGCAGTTGTTCCAGAAGAACCGCGCCGCGACGTCGGCAGGCGATTCGCCGCGGCAGGCTGGCTTCGCCTTAATTACCGCCTCCTTCACGGCCTCCTCCACGCTCCTGTACGTCGCCTTGGTCTGCTTGACGACGGGCCTCGGAAACGGCGCCGCCTGCGCCGCGACGAATATCAGCGCCTTCTGCGGCGGCTTGATGAAGCGGAGCGCGTCCGCGGCCGCCAGGGGGTCTATTACAACCACGGCGCCGTATTCGTCGGCCATGTTGATGACGTATGAGTAGTCCTGCTGGGGCCGCCTCACCCACCAAACCTGCCTGCCCAGCGAAGAGTAGTAGAACCATATCGCGGTTATGGTCAGCTCCAGCGACGTCAGCCACAGCGACCACACGCCCCTCTCGGCCTCGATGACGTAGTGGAGCTGTCCGGCGTCCACGGGGTGGAGCATGTAGTACCAGTCCGTCTCCGCATGAGCCGCGCGGGGGTCTTCCACCTCTGCGAAGTTCTGCGCGCTCTGCGGCGCCTGGAGGCCTCTAAGCTTTGCGTAGGCTTCAATCATTTCACGCGTCGGGAGCGGCACCGCCACCGGCCTCAGCCGTCCGCCGCGCAGCAACGCGGGGTCGAGCTTATGCGGCGGCACGTTGGTCGTCACCACCACGCCGCCGCGGCGCATCTCCTGGATCGCCGTGAGGAGCACGTTGACTGTATCCCACATACGTTCCTGCGTAAATCGCTGTTTTAGGAAGACGTCGCCCTCGTCAAACACCGCAATGCAGTTAGTTTTTTCGGCTTCCTCGACGGCTCGGTAGACGTTCTCTTCTGTCTCTCCAACCCACTTGCTGATGAGCTGACCAGGCGACTTAATGACGACGCAACGGCCCCACTTCCTGCCGAAAAACCGCGGCGCATATGATTTGCCAGTCCCGGGAGGGCCGTAGAGGAGCAATCGGCACGGCTTGTCGTACTGAGAGAAGCACGCGTCCAGCGCCTCAAACACCTTGTCGTACTGCACGTAGAGCTCACCGGTGGAGAGCCTCTCGGCCAGCCACCCCGCGCCGCGCTCCGCCACCTCCACCGCCGGGAGCTCCCGGATCTGCGTGTAGCCAGGCACCTCGAAGCAGTCCTTGGGCCGCCTCCACGCTGGCGCGCCGCCGCGTTTAATCAGCTCAATGCACGGCCACACTTCTTTATTACTTTCTAGAGTAATAAAGAACGTGGCGTGGGAGGCGTGCCGAAGGCTCTACGGCGCCGAATCTGATCTAGACGCCCTTGAGGCGGCCATCCGGGCCGGAGACATGGCATGCGTCAACGTCTATTTGAATCAGTTTGAGGTCGTGCTGTTGCTGGGGAGGCCGGACGACGTCCTGAAGGAGGGCGATAGACTGTTGCTGAGGTACGGCGACCAATATGTGGAGCTGGCGGCTGAGGAGAGGCAGAAGGACGACGCCGTGTGGCGCCGTTCAATGCTGAGGATAATAACAGCGCAGGAAAAAAGAGTTGAAGTTTAGGCGAATACGAAGGCCTCCCTCTGCGCCGCCAGGGAGCGCCAAGCGAATCCAGTCCCAGCGAAGACGCGGTCGAGCCAGTTTGCGAAGCTCTCCCGCGGAAGCGGCCGCGGGATGTCCGGCGCCAGCGCCAGCGGCGTGCCCACCGCGCGGCTGAGGAGCGGCAACACCACGGCGGCAGGCATGGCAAACAGCGACGCCGGCAGGAGCGGAATAAACATGCGGAGCGCGTCGCGGTCAACCACCGCAACCCTCTCCACAGTCCGGTCAACCACCGTCACCTTTTCCGCAGTCCTGTCCACAGTTTTAGTCGGCATTTCGTCGGTCGTCTTGTTAGGCGTTTCATCTCTCGTTCTGCCGGGCGTGTCATCTCTCGTCCTGTTGGGCGACTCCTCGCGCAACCTCTGCCGGTCGTCCGCAGCCTCTTCGCGCGACCTGCCGCGCACTGCGTCTTCCTCTAGGCGCCTGCGCCGCCTCAGCAGATACCGAAGCCGCGCCTCCACAGTCGGGAGATCCTCCAGCCGCCTGACAAGCGGCTTCAGCTCCTCCTCCTTAGGCTTCACGATTAGAACCTGCCCCCTGCCCGCCTCCACCTCCGCCTCCGGCGGCCTAAACTGCGCTTCAGGAGGCTTAACCTCCGGTTGCTTGATCGGCTCCACGGGCGGCTTTTGCTCCGGCGGCTTAACCGGCTCTATAGGCGGCTTCTCAGGTTGCGTCTCCGGCGGCTTGACGCCCACGCGTCTCTGGAGGAGCCCCTCCAGCCTAGCCATCAATGCGTCTTCTGACATGCCGAACTCGGACGCATGCTTCTTCAGCAACGCCTCGTCCATCAAAATCTTCTTAAGCTCGCTGTCAGGCAGGTTCGCCAAGCTCTCCCACTGACGCTCCCTCAGCATTAATGCGGCGCGCTCCGCCAAGGTCTGCTCGTCTGCTCCGAAGCGCCTCGCGTACTTGGCCAGCCTCTGGGGGTCTTTCGTCAGCTTCAGCAGGAGGTCGTAATCCAGCCTCTGGAGCCACTGCATGAGGTCTTTGGGCGGCGGGCCGGGGGGCGCCTCCTGCGCCGCCCGCGCCAAGTCGGAGATGGTGCGGCTTTCGAGCTCAGCCCGCCGCGCCCCCGCCTCCAGCCCCGCCTCACGCGCCGTATCAATGTACTGCTTCAGCAGGTTGTATTTGTCCCTGATCTCCGACACCTCCTTCAGCAGTTTTGTATACCGCGACCCGTCCTCCGGAGACAGCTGTCCCTTCTGCCTGGCCTCATACAGTCTTTGAAACTCGTTTATCTTCGCCTGCCACTCCTCGAACTGCCTGAGGAGCTGGTCGTATTTAGACGCGTCGCCGCGCTTAAGGGCCAAGAGCGCCTCGTTGATCTGGCTGATGAAGGCCTCCCCCTCGGGGTCGCGCCACCCCGCCAGCCGCCTCTGTTGCGCAATCTGCCTGCGGATCGCCGCGAGCCCCTCCGGCGCGGTGCCGTGCGCCAGGTTCTTCAGCGCAAGCGCGGCATCCGTCAAGACCGTCCCAGCCAGGCCGGTCTCTATAAACGCCTTAAGCGCCTCCTCACCGTGCCCCTGCGCCGTCCTTATAAATGCCGTCGGCGCGCCAACCGCTCCGAAACCGACGGCGAGCGACTTAGCCAGCGCGGCCGCCTCGGCGCGAGACGTGGGAACCGCCAGCGGAAGCGCCGTCAGCGCGGCGTGCATCGCCGCCTGCTCCACCCTCCTCCTCATCGCCTCCTCAGACACGCCTATCCCCGCCTCCTGGAGCTCTTTTGCAATCCGCTGGAAGTACTCCTTCTCGACCTCAGAAATCGGCCGGTTCTGAAATATCGCCTGTCCCCACCGTATAAGCGTCGGGATGCCTGTTATTTCAGCAAGGCCATACAGCGACGCGATGGGTTTAATGCGCCAGTCCTCCAGCTGGATGCCGTATTGACCCAGGAGCTGGGGTGGCCCAGCGGTGAACCTCCCCGCCCTCCACTTCAGCCAGTCCGCATATCCCTGGAACCACGGCGAAGGTTCCGACATGGGTAAAAAACAGCTCTATATTTTAATTCTTTACCGCTCCCTGATCACCTTCCACACGGTGAAGGCCGCCGCCGCGAACGCTGCGGCGACCAGCACCCACGCCATCTGAGACACCTTGCTCCACGCCGCCGTGTACTCCGGCTGCATGAACACGTCCGTCCCCGTGAGGTTCTTAAACGCGGCGGCGAATGCGGACAGCGCCGTGTTCGCCAGCACGATGGTTATGGCTATTGTGGCGACCACGGCGATGATCGTGAGGGGGCCGACCGCCTCGCTCATAAGCCGCGCCACCTCACGAGTATAGCCGCAAACAGCACCGACGCCACAGACAGCACCTCGGCGTTGCTCTTCACGAACGCGGCCAGCGCAACCGCCGCGCTGTAGGCGTCGCTGGAGAGGCCGGCAGGCGGCTGGGGCACCGACGCCATGAACGCGTCTATAAAAAGCGACACGGCCCACGGCCAAATCGCGCTCACTATCACAATCAGAATTACGTTGCCCAGAGTCAGCTCCCCCCTCATACTCTTATCGAGACCTGCCCCATTGCGGTCTTCACAAACAGGAAGAGGCGCCACGCTATGTAGTAGTTGGCGATGAACTGGGCGAAGGCGGCGAAGACCGCGACGACCCAGCCGGCCCAGGCGGCGCCGAACTCGCTCAGCACACGCGCCGCGAACTGCGCCAGCTGCAACAGCCACGTCAGCAGGTTGTAGAGGAACGCGAAGAGGGTCATCAAGACGTTGAACGCGGAGAAGTTGCTGAAGACGTCGTTAGACACGGCGACTGTATTCACTCCGCTCTGCACAAACCAGCTGACCCAAGACGCCAGCGGCGGCAGGTCTTGGAGCGTAATTAGGCCGGCGTTGGCCGCGCCGACGACGACGATGGTGTACATCAGCGCGCTGAGTATGGAGAACCTAAACAGCTTCTCCCCCCACTCATTCACGAAGTCAAACATATGCGGAATTGCGCACCGTTTTAAATCTTTTACACAGCCCAGCCGCCGGCGGCGCGGCCGAGGCGGTCGAGCACCTCATACGCCAGCACCAGGAGCGCCATGGCGATAGACGCGACGAGCGCGGCGACGGCCCCCACGTTCACCGTGCTGTATACCGTACAAGCCGTGACGGGGTACGCATCGGCTGTGGTGGTCGTGGTGGTGCAGGTCTGGCCGGCGTATTCGCGCACGTCGCCAGCCGCCACTATGGCCGACGCGATGAACGCCGCGAGGACGTAGCCCCTTGAGATGCGGCCGTCGAGCATGTGCGCAATCAGAAGCGCCACCGCGAGGCCGAACACTATGACCGAAATCACATAGAGAAGATGGGTGGGGGATATAAATAAAAAAGCTTGGGTTCTGCGGCCCCGGCGCGGGCCGCCTACCTCTTGGCCTTCCTCTTCCGCCTGGCCATGGTCACGACGTGAACTCGCGCCATATCCTCTTGAGGAAGCCGAATGCGATCACGCCAATCACCAAGCCGCCGAGGAGCGTCGCCACGGTGACGAAGGCGGACATGGTGTTGCTGATCGCTTCGCTACCCTTCGCCACCACCGTGGCGTTTGTGGCCGGCCCAAGGGCGTTCAGTATGTAGCTTGCTACGCCTCCGGCGATCGCTATCGCGGCGGCCGCGATTATCAGCACCACGAACGCGCCAGCGCCCTCCCTTATATCCATCGTGATCTGGCCCCTCACTGCGTACCTTCTTTTCTTTTTGGTTTTCTTTCTTTCAAGCACCTGCATAGTTGCGTTTTTTCTGTACATTTTTAAACTCTAGCGCTTTGTGCGGCGCCGTGCGTTGCACAGCGTTCAAGAAGACGCTCCACCGCCAGCCTCACAAGCGCGGACGCAGAAACTCCTTCGGCCTCGGCCGCCTTAAGGAGCGCCTCTTTGAGCTCGGGCTCCGCCCTGACTTGAACCGACCTGTACTCCTTCTTCTGCCGCCGCCGAACCAGCGGCGGGAGCCTCCTCCTCCGGCAGTCGGCGAAGTAGAGCGGCGTTGTGCCTTTCTTGACGCGGAGCATTGGTTCGCCGTACATAGACGCCAGCAACCCCCTTAGGAAGCGGAGCGCCGTAGCGTCTTCCGGCCGCGGGTTTATGTAGCGCGAAAAAAGCTTCCTGGCCTCTCTGCTTCTCATAACGATTTCAAGCGCGCCGCGCGGCGATACGTACTTCGCCCCGGCGGCGCATATAAGCGCGCGGAGCGCCCTCCTCAGCCTGCCCAGGTGCCTCGCGGCGGACTTCCGGCTGTAGCACCACAGCGCGATGCCGCCGATTTCGACGCGCACGGCGCGGCCGGCTGACGCAAGATATTTCAGCGCGTTCTCAGCTTGCGTGCGGCTGAAGCCCAGCTTCACAACTGCGCTCGTGGTTATGCAACCGCGCACGCGTAGCAGGTGCGCCGCCTCTTCGGCGCGCCTTTTGACCTTCTTCGAGATGCCCCTAGGCATAGAGGACGTCAGCCAGCGGCGTTATGCCGTACGTGATCCCCATCAGGTTGTTCGCAACCACCGCGGCGCGGCAGGCAACAGCCGCGGCAAACACCGCGGTTGCTACGCCGTATACCCGCGTTTTTAACGCCGTTGGAAGCGCGGCGGCCAAAATTTCAAAAATTTTGAGCAAAACAGCTAACCCAAACAACACAAGAATTTGAA
>Ga0079996_115249_pt1 | contig 11432 bp, 10 predicted proteins | sample PerSpoAPS_AMetaG_FD_69199 | JGI IMG/M metagenome (GOLD analysis project Ga0079996, IMG submission 69199) | Thermal spring microbial communities from Yellowstone National Park, Wyoming, USA - Perpetual Spouter A (PS_A) MetaG (SPADES assembly)... | ecosystem: Environmental > Aquatic > Thermal... | reverse complement strand
ATGAGCTCGGAGCTGAGATAGGAGAATTCAGAAGTAAGATAGAGCTTGCGAAAGAATGTGTGGAGGAGGCGATGAAGTTTTTTGATATAGATTATGTAGTTTTTGATAGCTGGTATACAACCTTTATTTATAAGATTTATAGAAGATAGAGGATTGAAATGGGTAGGGCAATTTAAATCAAACAGGATAGTAAAGATTGAAGGGAGGAGGATGCCCCTTTCAGGCTCCGTTACGGTCTGGGGGTTAAAAAAGTCGTCCTCCTCCCTTTGCTGTTTTCAAGCCCAAATAGAAGGGATAGGAGAGGTAAAAATAGTATTGGTAGATGAAGGGGGAGGAAGGGTAAGCTATATAGTATCAAGGGAGTGTGTAGATGAGGAGGAGATGGTAAAGTTAAAGAGGTTAAGATGGCAAACTGAGAAACTGAACGAAGAGTTAAAGAACATGTTAGGAATGGATGAGTATAGAGTGAGGAAGAAGGAGGGGATAATGAGACACTGCGAGATAGTGATGTGTGCATATACATTTTTGCAGTACATAAGGATAGAGATGGGACTAATAAGCAGGACACCGTATCAGATACTTGAGATGATATGGGAAAGGATGAGGTTAGTAAAGATACCAGATATTATACTTCCATTACTTGAAACTACAAAATCTTTGAAATTTTAACAATAGACTGTTATAAAAAGTGATAGACCAGAAGAGGTTTTAGTTGGAGTTTTAGCAGGGAAATTCAAGGAAAAACCCGAAATAATAAAAAAAGTCAAAAAAAGAATTGTAGAAATTGTGAAAGATGAAAAAGAAATTGCTAAATATATAGATAGTGTAAGCTTTTTAGCTGGTTTATTTGATGTTGAAATAGAGGTAAAACCTATGCCAATTGAAGTAGACATAAGGAAAACTTTCCTCTATAAATGGGGAGAAAAGGAGGGAGAACAGAGAGGTTTTGAAAAGGGAAAACAAGAGGGATTGAAAGAAGGTCTTAAAGAAGGTCTTAAAGAAGGAATTTTGGGAATTGTCCAAGCAAAGTTTGGAAGTCAGAAAGCAAAACTAATAAAAAACCTTTTAGATAAGATAAACGATATAAGCCGATTAAAAAAGATAAAGAAAGAAATAATAGGAGCGAAGACCTGGGAAGATTTTATCAAGGTTCTCAAACAATTAAATTCAAAAAACAAAAGCTCAAAAAATAAATAATCAAACTAAAATCGTAATTTCTGAAAAGTTTTTCTGATTTTGATTTCATTATTATTATTCCTCTATTCTCATCAGCATGTCTTCTGGGGTGTGAGATGGAGCTTTGCATATCCACTCTGAACATACATATACTCTTACATCATCTCGTGGCGAAATATCAATCTGTTTTATAAAAGTCAAATCTTTTACTTTTTCGTTGTATAGTATTACGATTTTGTTTGGGATGTATGTTTCTCTCAACTTATCAAAAAATGGTTCTACACTTTTTGGTGTTTTGCTATTATTTATTTCATGCTTTGGAGGAACTATTACTATCTCGTATGTCGGACCTGCGAGGAAATCTAATGCGCAGAGTGTGTTCCCGAATCCAAATGTAGAAGTTTCAACATAATCAATAATGCTCATCAAGGTGTTTTCAGCTAAATTTTTGAATTTTTCTTCTCCCGTTATCTTGTATAGCTTCAAAAGGGAAATTATAGCCACAGAGTTTCCAGATGGTGTTGATAGATCATATAAATCTCTAATTTTTGATAAAACGGAATCTGAATTCCCTTTTTCTTGCATAAAGAAGCAGTTTTTTGACTCATCATAAAACCTTTCAATTAATTTTTCAGCGATTTCAACTGATATCTCCAAAAATTTTGTTTTTTGTGTTGAAAGATAAAGTTCTAAAAGACCTTGTAATAAAAAAGCCCAATCATCTAACATACCCTTGGTATAAACTTTTCCGTCTTTGAAGCAGTGATATAGATTTTCTCCATCAAACATTTTTGATAAGATAAATTCCGCTGTGTCTTCTGCTGTTTTTATCATCTTTTCGTTTTTGAGTATAAATCCTGCTTTTGCAAGAGAGTAAATGAGGAGAGAATTCCAATCTGTAAGTATTTTTGTGTCTTTGAAAGGTGGAACTCTTTTTTTTCTCTCTTCTTTGAGTTTTTTTCTGCCCCATTCTATTATTTCTTCTATTTCTGATTTATTTTTCCTATAAAATTGAGCTATCTTATCTTTATTTACTGCTATATGAAGGATATTTTTATTCCCAAAATGTGGTGTGTTTCCTGAAAATGAAACTCCAAAATGTCTCATAAATATCTCTGATTTTAGATCATCTCCGATTATATTTTTTATTTCTTCTGCTGTCCAAAGATAGTATTTCCCTTCTTCTCCTTCTGATTCTGCGTCTTGTGCTGAAAAAAATCCGGAAGTTTTTTCATCGTAAAGTTCTTCAAGAAGATATTCGAATGTTTCATCTACAACTCTTTTGTACTCCGGTTTTTTTGTTATTTGGTATGCTTCTGAATATACATCAATAAGTTGAGCTTGATCATAAAGCATCTTTTCAAAATGTGGAATAAGAAATGTTCTATCTACTGTGTATCTGTGAAAACTTCCTCCTATTTGGTCATAAATTCCTCCTTGATACATACTATCAAGTGTTTTTTCTACCATAAGGAGTGCTTTTTTATTTTTTGTTCTTTTCCAGTATCTCAATAGAAAGAGAAGGTTGGGAACATTTGGAAATTTTGCTCCTGATCCAAATCCTCCATATTCTTCATCAAAGGAGTTTTCAAGATCAAAAAAAGCTTTTTGCTCTAATTCAACTATTGATTTTGTGCTTAATTTTGATTTGTCTTTTGTTTCTGGGATTTCTTCGTTGATTTTGGTTATAATATCAAGTATTTTGAGTCCGTTTTGATATATTTTATCTTTTTCTTTCTCCCATATTTCTTTTATTTTTGGAATGAGGTCTTTGAGTCCTAAAATTCCTCTTTGTGTTGTCGGGGGTAGATATGTTGCCACAAAAATCGGTAGACCATCGGGAGTGAGTATAACATTAAGAGGCCATCCGCAGTTTCTGATTGTTATTTCGCATATCATCATAAAAATTCTATCAAGATCTGGTCTTTCTTCTCTATCTATCTTTATTGCAACAAAATTTTCGTTTATAAGCCTAGCTATTTCTGGGTTTGAAAAAGATTCTCTTTCCATCACATGACACCAGTGGCATGTTGAATACCCTATTGATACCAAAATCAATTTGTTTTCTTTTCTTGCTTTCTCAAATGCTTCCTTACACCATGGCCACCAATCAACAGGATTATCTTCGTGCTGTTTTAGGTAAGGGCTATTTTCAAAGTATAATCTGTTTTTGCCTGGTGGAGGATCTTTCAGAACATACTCTTTGCTTTCTAAAACCTCAATAAAATATTTTCTTTGATTTTGTTCTCCTTGATACATCAGTTAATTTTTGCTTTCTTGATTTTTGTTTCAGTTTCAGCAGATTTTTTGTTTTCTTTGATTTATGTTTATTTTTAACTTTACTTATTTCTTTTTTGTTGTTTATTTCTTTTCTTGATTTTCTTCTATTTTTGGTTTGAGGTTTTCAATCTTTGAAATTATTTCCGTTATTCCTGGTGGGAAGATATAGACTGATTTTTCACTTTCTTCTGCTCCTATGATTCCTTTTTCTGTTTTATCTCCTAAAACGAGGGAGTAGGGAGTTAATCTCCCATCTACATCTACTCTAACTCTTATTTTTGGAGCTTTTACAAATTTTGTTATATCTGTGTTATCTTCTACAAAATCAACAACTTCCACATTTGAAAGCTGTGATAATAAATCTTTCACTTGCGATGAATCTAATTCTTTCTTTTCGTTTCCGGACACAAGGTGGAATTTGTCTGTATTTACTGGATCTCTTTGAATTATTGTTATTTTTTGTTCTCTTTCTATTGAGACCTCTTTTACTCTCCACACATAAAATCCTAAGATTTTTCTTTCTCTGTAAAGGGAGGCAAAGAGGGTGTTATAGAAATCTTTTTGAATTTCAACAGAGAATATATTGGGTCTATCGGGCTTTTTTGCATATATTTTACCGGGTTGAATTTTGAGTAGAAGATTATATTTTTCTCCATCTGACATTATAGCTTCAATTGAGAGATCCGGGTTTTCAAGACCATAAAGGTTTTGGGGCTGGGTGGAATCTGAAACGAATTCTGTTATTTTTATTCCATTTATTGCGTAAAGTAGGTCTCTTACTTGGCTTTCCCTTGCTTTGACATATGTTGTATTTTCTGGAAATTTTATATACCAATCTCCTCCTTCTCTTTTCTCAAATATATACTCTTTTTTGTTTGCACCTTCTTCTTGTTTCCCGTTTTTTACTATCACAAGTTTTTTGACATCTGGGACGACAAAATCCATAGGTTTCTTTTCTCTGAAATCTTGTAAATTTTTATCTATTACTGCTTCCAGAGATGCGCTTATGAGGACTATTTTGTTTTCTGGGTCATCTTCTCTTTTTGCGTAAATGCTGTATCCAACTTTTGATTTTTCTCCTATAAGTATAACTATGCTTTTTTCTTCTTCTTTTTCGTCTTTTACTTTGAGCTCAATTTTGAATCTTGGCGGTGTGAAACCAAATTCTTTTAGTTTTTCTTCATCTTTTACATTTTTCTCAATAACTCTTTCTATTTCAACTGATGAGTATCTTGAAGCTATTGGATTTACAGAGAATTTATCTGCCTCCGCCCATATAGGGTATATTATATCCCACTTTGAATTTACTCTTTTGAGCCCGATTTTTTCTCCATTTTGCTTTGTGATCCATATTTCACTTATTTTTGAGCTATCTACATTTATGATTTTCTTCTCTTGCTCTTCTTTTTGTTTTTTCTTTTCTTCTGATGGTTTTATAACAAGAAAATATACTCCTAAAATGACCAAAAAAGCCACCAAAAGAATGGTCGTTTGTCTGAAAACTCTCATGGTTTATACTTTTTTATTTTTCTTTTTTTACATGTAATTTCTTTAAATGTAATTTCTGGAATTATTTTTATAATTATAATTTCCTTTTTCTGATATACATTACAATTGCCAATGCAAAGAAAATCATTGGTAAAGCAACAAGGAATATGTTTCTTAGTGTTGATATGTTCTGTGGAGTAAGAACCAGAGCTCTTGCTTTTCTTTCTCTCGGTCTTATTGATATGAGTTCTCCTCTTTCTGCCACCCAATTTACTGCATTCAAAATAAGGTCTTTATTTCCAAGAATTTCTATCATACCATTTGAGATAAAATCAGAGTCTCCGAATACGACTAATCTTGCTTGTGTAGTTGCCGGGTTTTGCATCGTTCCATATACTGCTTCACCACCCTTTGTCCCCGGGATTCCAGATGCTGCGACTGCAACTGGAACGGGACCTTTTATATCTTGTGGGTCGAATTTTACTTGTCCTGATTGCCAATCAAAATCAGCCCACGAGTTTTCTGATGTTTTAGCTATTTCGGTTGCATCTACTCCTGAAACATTCTTTGATGTGAATACTCTTCTTGCTGTTCTCATAAGAACACCGAATCTGAAATCTTTTGTTATTGGGTGCTCTTCGTCATAGTTTACTATAACTGGATGAGCGGGTGATGCTCCAATAGCTCGTGATGCAAGATCAATTACTAAGGAATTATCTAATCCTATTCCCCATGCTTTTACTATTTCAGCTATGTTGTCTTTTGAGTCTGGGTCAGAGAGAAATATTGCTCTTCCACCTGTCATCATATAATCTGAAATTTTTGTTATTTCGCTGGGAGTGAATCCGAGTTGTGGTCCAGCAACTATTATCAGATCGCATACAGATTCTATTGGAGTTGGATCCCATGTTCTTATTTTTCCAACTTGAAATCCTTCGTTTTTGAGAAATTCTCCTAATTTTGATATCCCTAGTATCTCAGTGTCATTTGGGTCTTTTTCACCGTGTCCTTCTGTGAAACAAACTCGAGGTTCTATAACCCTTACTATTTTCAGTATAGCGTTTGAGATTTGGCTTTCAGGAGTTTTATTTTGATCTTGTGCGCTTATATCTACTTTTATTGTTTTTTCTCCGTATGATATAACAACAGTTCCTAATGTTTTTACTTCATACTTTGTAGCAAGTTGGGGTTTTTTTTCGGGATCTATGATTTCCCATTTTATGCTTTTTGAGTTGTATTCGTATTGCTTCATAAGTCTTTCAAATTCTCTTGTTTCTTCATCTCCTTCTCGCATGAATGCAATTATTTCAAGTTTTTTGTTTTCAGATTTTGCTTTACTATCAAGTTCCTTGAGAATTTTTTTCGTTTGATCAGAAATAGAAAGTAATTTCTCTTCGGTCAGATCTTTTAGAACATAGTATTTATTTGAGATTATGTTCACTACGATCAATATTCCAATAAGTAGGATAAAGGATAGACCGAAATTTGACCAGAAAGAAACTTCTCTTTTTGTTATCTTTGGCATAATAATATTCTTTTATAGTTTAAATTTTTATGAATTGTTCATTTTTTGTTTGTTTTTATTTTGTTTTTATTTTCGCTCCTTTTGGGTTTTACCGTTTTAATTTCCTGTTCATTTTTACCTTTCATTTTTACTTTTTTGTTTTATTTTTTTAGGAGCTTTTCTTCATGCTTTGAACAACATTATCTGTGAAAATAGACATAATAAGCAGGTCTATGAATTTTCCTTGAATCATTATATGTTTTCTTAAAATAGCTTCTTTTTCAAAGCCGAGCGATTCAAAGATTCTTATTGTATTTTGTTGGTAGAAAGGGATTTGAGCAACTATTTTTTTGAAACCTCTTTTTAGGGAAATGAAAAAAAGTTCAGATACGATTTTCTTCCCAATTCCGAGATTTCTGAAATCTTTCGCAACAACTATTCTTATTTCAGCAACATGCCGTGTCCAGAAGTAGTTTGATGCATGTAGCGTGCCATCAGCTATGACTTCTCCGTTGTAGAAAGCGAGGAGGGGTAGGACTATATCATAATTTAGGTTTTCTGCCCACTTCTGTATAACCTCTTTTTTGGATACATCATCTCTTAAAAATTGCCTATCTTCTTTGTCAAGTTTTGAGAAGAATTTATATAGTTCTTCTACATCTTCCTTTATCATCGGACGGATTATAACTTCTCTCTTGTCTTTCAAATTGAAGGACTTCGGATAGTCTGAAAGTAGAGGGTACTTTCTAAATATATCTCTTGTTAAATTTTTTTCTGTGAGCATATCAGATGTGATTCAATTTAACTTTAATTTTGGATTTATTTATTTGTTTTTTTGTTATTATTTTTGCTTATTAGTTTTTATTCCTTTGGGGAGCGATTGAAACGAAAATTAGGAAATTTTTGTCTATTACATAAGTTTTAGGAGTGTTTCATCTTCTCCGAAAAATTCATGTAGTATTTGTTCTGTTTTGAGGAATGTTTCAGTAAATATCATCTCGATATATTTTTCTGATATTTTGAGAATATCAAAGCTTTTTTTTGAGAATCTTTCCACGAGGTTATCAAAACTGCTACCTATTCCTACCATCTGGGATATAACATCTCCTACATGGACTATATAAGTTGTGAATTTTATATATTCTGGTATATCATCTGGAACGAGATGTGGAGTTTTGAAGAATTTCATGGGGATTTTCAGCTCTTCCGGTAAGTTCCATACTTGTGCGACCATGTAGTTTGCGTCAGTGAAAGTTATTCCAAGTATTTCTTCTTCCACCTCAATTGCACTTTTCCCTTTGAAGATCTCTTGAATTATTTCAGATTTTTTGTGTAGGACAATTTGATCTATTGCGATTTTACCTATGTTTCTTAAAACCGCTGCTGAGAACGCAAGGTATGAAACAGACGGGTAAGATACTTCTGCTATTCTTTTTGACGCGTAACCCCCTATGAATGAATTCAGAGAAAGTTCTCCTTTCTTCTGTTGATAACCGGGTAAGTATGTATCTCCTATGTTCTTTGCCCATAGAGCTATTGCTATTCTAAATACATTTTTTGTTCCAAGAAGTACTATTGCGTGTTCAAGTGTTGAGACTCTGATTGGTGAGAGGAGTTGAGAGTTCGCAAATTTTAATATCTGACCTGCCAGCGCGGGGTCTTTACCTATATCCTCTACGATTTGAGATACAGGTACTGTTTCATAGAATGCATAATTTAAGAGGTTTTTTATAATTGATGGTAAAGGGGGCATTTTGCTTACTGCCTTTTCCAAAATAGATATATCTTTTTTTACCAAGCTTACTTTTTCTTCTCCTGACTTATCCATCATTTATCCTCCTTTCTTGTTTTTTAGTTTATTTCTTATAAAGTTTCTTCTCTTTAGAACCCCGTGAGAGAAAATTTTTCTTCTTTCTGACCCCGTCTTGAAATTTCTTTTCAATTTTTTATAATAAAAAATATAATCATTTTTTCTGAAAAGTGTGAAAAATTTACATTTTTTCCATTTTTTTCGTTTTTTTCGTGTTGATTGAAAGGGGGAGAAGTTTTAAGGGTTGTGAGGTATAGAAAATTTTTTCCTTTTTTGCCTTATTTTTTTACTTCTGGTGGGTGGTACTCTTCGCTATGTTTTGCCATTATTTTTTCTGCAACAAATATGTTTTTGGATTTATCCCAGTATCCTTCTGCTATTGCCCCTTTTGCTTTTGCAAAAAGATCGGGGGGAACTCCTCTGAATGTGACTGGGACTGAGAATTCACCATCTTGTAAGATGAAAAAGTAGTCAAGATCTTTTGACCAAAGTTCTGATACGAAACCACCAATCCTGAGTTTTTTGTTCTCATACTTTTGTCTGTCTTTGAAGAACTCAGATGGAGTAATATAAAACGATACACTTTCTTTCATTCCTGTGAAAATGAGGTATGCTGAAATTAGCGCCGTGAATACTATTGCTGCCAAAGTTTTCTTGCTTTTCATTTATTCTTAATTTAGTTCTCTTTTGTCCTTGAGTAATATTACCTGAATTTGTAAAAATAAAAGGAAAATTTTTGAAAAAACTTGAAAAAAAGATTGAACTATGATTATCTTTTAAGAGATTTATAAGATATAGATAATACTAACATTAAAGGAGGTTTATTGAGATGAGAACAAGAACGATAAAAAGAACTATAAAGGTAAGTTATTTTTCAGTTTTGGTAGGGTTAGCTCTTTTTGTTTTTCTTGCTGGCAGCTTATTTTCTCAAGAGGGAGCTGTTCAGCAGCCTACTCCACCTGCTTCTACTCAAGGAGAGACAACTCCGCCTACCGTTCAGGAAGGTGAAAAGGCTGGTTCAGTGGAAGAGAAAAAGGAAGAAGGGGAGAAGAAGGAGGAAAAAGGTTTTTTTGCTAAGCTTATAGAAGCTTACAAGGTTGGAGATTGGCCAATGCATTTCATTTTACTCTTTTTCCTTGTTATACTTGCTTTTTCAATTGAAAGAATAATAGCGCTTTATTTTGTTTACGGAAAGAATCCAGCTAAAACTTTTGATGAAGTAAAAGCTGCTTTTGAAGAGGGTGGATTAGATAGAGCATTAGAAGTTGCAAAACAGAACTCTAACCTTCCAATAGGTGCTATTATGTATTCTGCTTTGCGCGTTGTCAAAGAAACTAATCCTTCAAATATAAATGAGGAAGAAATTAAAGAACTTGTAAGTTCTGCTGTTGAGGAGGAGTTTTTGAGGTTTGTTCCCAAGATTCAAAGAAGGGTGCCGCTCATTCATATATTTGCTAATACTGCTGTGCTATTGGGATTGCTTGGTGCAGTTATAGGTCTTATAGAAGCTTTCTCAGGGGTTGGAGCTCTGGATCCAGCTCAAAGACAAATATATCTTTCAAAATCAATAGCTATCGTCATGCATTCAACAGCTTTTGGACTTATCGCAGCTATAACGGGTGTTATTTTATTTGCTATAATATCGTCAAGAGCTAATAATCTTGTTTCTACTCTTGAAGAATATGCAGTAAGAGCGGGGAATTGGGCAGCACTTATGGCTATTCATTCTGCAAGAAAACTCAACAAAGAGCAGAGTAAATCCGCAAGTAAGTGATAATATTAAAAAGTAAATCTGCAAATAAGTGGTAATTTTATTCTTCTGATGCCTAAATTATATTTGATATGTGGTTTATTTTGAAGGTTGTAATCTTTCTATCTTTTTTTCTTACAGCAATATCATATACTATCTTTGCTTATGAGAGATTAAATGCCCGTTATAAATTAGATCCAAGAAAGCTTTTTTTTTCCTTTCTTAAAGAATTTTTAGCTTATATTTACCTTTTTTTGAGTTGGATCTTCGGTTTTTTCCCGTATGAAAATTACATACCAAGAAAGCTCGGTGGAGTCAAAATCCCTACTTTCATAATACCCGGATATTTTTTAAACAGAGCATCCGTTTTTTTTCTTTTCTACATGTTGAGAAATAGAGGATTTGAAAACATATATGTTATAAATCCAGGTCCATTTACAGGTAGCATAGATGATATAGCTTCAAATTGTGCCAGGATAATAAAAGAAATTCTTGAAAGCTTAGCAATAGAAAGTAAAGAGGTTTTTCTTATTGGACATTCATTGGGAGGACTTGTAGCAAAGTATATTGCAGAAAATAAAGAAGTTTTTGGATTAGATGTTCAGGGGTGTGTTACTATATGTTCTCCGCATCACGGGACAAAAATTGCAGTCTTTGGAATTGGTAAGAATGCATCGGAGATGGTACCGGGTTCGGAATTTGTAGAAAAATATCATGAAGTAAAAAATCCTTCTTTGTATTTCTGTGTTGGGGCAGAGTATGATCAGCTAACTATACCTTATGAAAGTTCTTTTATAGACGGTGCGTCAAGATTTGAGTTAGAATCTGCTGGTCATTTTTCACCTCTATTTTCTCAGTCAATAGCAGATGCTATTTTTGAATTTCTCAAAATGCGAGAAAAAAATATTATTTATGAGGAAAGCTTCTCTTCTGATTATTCTGAGCCTTTGACTTCACAACCTAATCTTTGATTTTGTAGATTTTACCTCCTTTGTGGTCTAAAACATAAATTTCACCTTCATTATCTTCACCGAATGAAGATATCATAAAATCTGTGTCAATCAAAGTTTCTGTTTTAACATTTTGGAAAACGATATTCTTTTTCTCATCACCTGATAAAAGTTCGTTTTTATAATCTTGGTATAATTTGTCTGCGTCTAATACTCTAATTTTCCCAGAACACCAATCAGCAAAAATGTACTTTCCGTAAAGTGATTTTATTTTTGAACCTCTATAAACATATCCACCAATTGCCGCGCAATCTTTTGATATAGGGTATACTGTAATTGGGAATTGATATTCTTCAAGATAATTCTCTTTTTTGCAGTTTTTGAGGTTGAAAGGTTCAAAACCTTCAAAACATCTCCATCCATAGTTTTTACCTTTTTGAATTATGTTTATCTCCTCCCATCTGTCTTGTCCCA
>Ga0079996_124964_pt1 | contig 11444 bp, 13 predicted proteins | sample PerSpoAPS_AMetaG_FD_69199 | JGI IMG/M metagenome (GOLD analysis project Ga0079996, IMG submission 69199) | Thermal spring microbial communities from Yellowstone National Park, Wyoming, USA - Perpetual Spouter A (PS_A) MetaG (SPADES assembly)... | ecosystem: Environmental > Aquatic > Thermal... | reverse complement strand
ACGTCGATGTTCAGGGCCTTCGACGTCTTGGCGAAAAGGCTCGAGCACGGCGTGAGGCCGGAGCTCTTGGAGCTGGTCCAGATACCGGGTATAGGGAGGGTGAAGGCAAGGGTCCTCTACAGCCACGGGTTCAGGAGGCTAGCTGACCTCGCCAACGTAAGGCCCGAGGACCTTGCCAGGCTCCCGATGATAGGGAGGGAGACGGCCCAGAAGATCAGGTCCTATATAGAGTCGGTGGTGAGCGTGAGTGAGGGCGCCCGGTAGAACCAGCTTAAGTAAGACGATGGAGGTGTCACGGTGATGAGCTCGTTCCCGAAGGAGGTGCTCCAGCAGTATTACGTCAGCACCGGAATGGAAAAGCTGGACGAGCTGATCTACGGCTGGCCAAAGGGAAGGATAGCGCTGGTCTACGGCCACTTCAAGTCGGGGAAGACTACCCTCGCCATGATGGCCTCCATCAGGGCGATTGCCGAGAAGAGGCACGTCCTCTACCTCGACGCCGAGAACAGGGCCACCCCGATGAGGTTCTACACGCTCGCTGAGGGGATGGTGAAGAAAAGCTTGGTTAAGGACTTCCCTAGGGAGAGCATATCGAACTACCTCCACCTCTACACGGCTACGTCCCTCGCTGAACAGCATGAGATCGTGACCGAGGACTTCATCGAGAAGCTAAGGGAGGAGGACGTAGGCCTCGTCGTCATAGACTCCGTCGCGGTCTACTATCATGATAGGGTCATCAACGCGCCCCGCGAGCTGACGGCGAGCGAAGCAAGAGAGGTGATGGGGAAGATATCGAACGAGCTGATGAGGATCCAGAGGGAGGCCTCGAAGCAGGGAGCGCCGATCATAGCCATCTCGTGGTCTGCTTCCAAGGCCGGGTACGCGCTCCAGAAGTGGCAGAAGAGGCAGCTGATAGAGGGAATAAAGACCGGTAAGGCGGAGATATCGGACGTCTACGCGAATTTGGACATCTTACTGGGAACCTTCGGCACCGACTTCATAGGAGGACAGTTCCTCGGCTACAGGGCCCACTTCCTCCTCAGGCTGTTCAGGCTCCCTGGGGAGCTGAGGTACGCCTATTTGACCGCACATGGCGATAGGCCGGACGGGTACGGCCTCCAGATGGTCATGACGGAGGCCGGCCTCGTCCCGGCTCCTAACGCGAAGATAGAGAGGCCGACGGAGCAGTACATCCGCGAGCTCGCCGCCAAGGAAGAGGAGGAGGTCAGGAAGGACGAGGAGGTCGCGAGGGAGATAGAGGTGGGAGGCCCTGCCGGAGAAAGAAGGAGGCCCAAGAGGAGGCGGAAGTAGGTTCCTCATCTACGGGCCTCCGAAGTCCGGGAAGACGCTGGTGTCCCTTTTCCTCGCCTCGAGGAGCTCGCCTTCAGGAAAGGTCGTCTATTTGGACTTCGAGATGAGGAGGCAGATCTTCACGATGGGCTTCATCAGGTTGGAGCCTGACCCTCTGAGGTTCAGGGAGGAGGTAGTAAGAGGCGCAAAGATAGCGAGGGCCCTCGAGGCTCCCCTCGTCATAGACTCCGTTGTTCCGGCGGTCGAAGCGCTCGGTAGGGAGAAGGTCCTCCCCTTCCTCAGGGATTTCGAGCCCTCGGGCGTTGACGTCTATTGCGCCTCCCTGTGGTACCTCCCTATAGGGTACAGGGCGGTTAAGGTGGCCAGAAGCGGCGAAAGGGTGATGGCTGCGGGATACGGGATCTTCGTCGAGATGGACATATCCGAGCTCGCGGCATCAGTTGGGGGTGTGAGGCTTGGGGTTGCTGGACGTCTTCAGGCGTAAGAGAGAGGAGCCGCAAGCGCCTCCAGCACAAGCCGTCCAGAGGGTTCAGGTAAGGGAGGAGCTGACATGGAGGCCGAGGAAGGCGCCGATCAGGTACGAGGGCACCAACTTCAAGATGGTAGAGGGACTTGACGACGTGAAGTACGTCCTAGAGCAGTCGATCAGGCGCCAGCACGACACGAGGGTCACCGGCCAGGACCTGAGGATACACGTCCTTCTGGCAGGCCCTCCCGGAGTCTCGAAATCGCTCCTGCTCCTGGAGGCCGAGAAGGAGATACCCGAGGACAGGAGGGTCTTCGTCCTCGGAAGCCAGGTCTCGAAGGCAGGCCTCAGGGAGCGCCTTCTTTCTAATCCAAACGTAGACTTCATCCTCATAGACGAGCTCGACAAGATGGGTAAGGAAGACTACGACGTCCTCCTGAGCCTCATGGAGACCGGGAGGATAGCTGTCCTGAAGCATAAGATGCAGAGGGACGAGAAGGTCATGGCGACGGTCCTGGCCACCGCCAACTACCTCGAGAAGATACCTGTGGAGCTCTTGGACAGGTTCCTCCTGCTCTACGTCGAGAGCTACGACTCCCAGGACTTTGTGAAGGTCGCAACAAGGGTCCTCGTTGAGAGGGGGAAGCTGGAAAGGGAGCAAGCCGAGGAGGTGGCGAGGCTCTGCTGGGAGTACGGCTACAGGTCTATCAGGGATGTGGTCAGGGTGGCGAACTTCGCCCAGGGAGACGTGAACAAGGCGCATGAGATGCTGAAGATAATGGCGGCGAGGACGCCTCCTACGGACATCACTAGGAGCAGGGGTTGGAGGCCGAAGAGGTAGTGAGGAGCGTCTCTGACAAGTTAATAAGCTTCGCCGCCATTCTCACTACAGGTCCGTAAAGGGGGAGGGTGACGTTGGACGAGTTGGACGAGGAATTCCTTCGTCTTTACCGTCTTTACCTAGCCATACGTAAAAACGTCGAGGTTGCGGCGAAAGCCCTTCTTTAAGGAGACAGAGAAGCCGTCCCGCTGATATCTTTTCCCGCATACTTCGATACTCTCGGTGCCTATTTTTCAAATGCGCTTGCAGGTGCCTCCACCTTGATAGGCGGGAGCATATACGAAGGTCAAAAAGTGTTAAGCAAAGTTTTTGCCACGAAAAAATAGTACGTCCCATACTATAAGGCCATAAAACGCTCGGCGGACTCCAACTTGCTACCAAGGGTCGTCAAATATTACAATGGGATCGCTTTATTCCCAGCTTATTGCTACGTCGACGTTTTAAGCAGCCTCTTGGTCAGTTCGGCCGTATACCGCGCCACACGCTCTACACCTGTTGACCTCGAGTTCCTCTACAACTACTTCGTCGAAAAGGAACTCTATGACAAGCTAAACGACCCGCTACTACTTTTAAGTTCGCTGAGGCCGGAAGGTACCATAAAGGAAATATCTCTTCCCTTTTTGTTGCATATTTACCCCTTCATCTCTTCTTTCAGAATGTCCGAAGAGGACGTCGAATTCGATGTAAAGGCTGAGGATCCGAAAGAAAGGAAAAGGCTGTTGTGGGCGGCTGCTCATTGCCCCGGCTTACCAGTACACTATGTCCTTATGCTCATCCATGTAATCCACAACTGGAACCTCTGGAGACAACATGTGCATAAAATGCAAACCGTAGAAGAGCTGAAAGAGGTCTTCAAGAGGGCACATACAGCAGATTATAAACCCTATTGGTCGCTTGAGGCCATGTCCCGCCACACGTACCTCTTCGTCGATTCGATGCTCTTCAAGATCATGAATGTCCTTTTCGAAATGGCCAGAAGGTCAGATTTGGTCTATGAGCCGACTGGAAGCTTCGAGGACGACCTCCGGAAGTTATGGGAGATGGCCTCGCCTATAGGTCACAAGGTCCTTTTGGATTTATATAGCATCAAAGACGAAAATGAGCTCTTGAAGTCCATAGAGCGCGAATCGTATGAACTCTTCATGAAAGTGCAAAAGATGCCATATGAAAGGATCTCGGCGCATTTCACGATATCATGGCTGGAAAAACTTATGGAAAAACTCATTGCGGAGCCATCCGTAACTGCCATTATGAGGCCAAAAAATGGCCTAGCGTTCTCGCGTTAACAGAATAACGATGTCTTTGACAGGCAGGCCTCCACTTTCGCAATGCTTATTGGCCAGGCTCACTTTCGGTCAGGTCTTCTATTAAGAAAGGCCTACAAGAATTATAAAGAAGCGCAGCGGAATCGAAGTCGTGAACCGGTCAGTTAACGAGGAGTTGGTGTTGGAAGGCCTAGCGATGGGCCAGAGGGATGGGCCTTTCCCAAGGAAGGGCAAAACTCGATCTCCCCCGGAGGACCCCTTCAAAAGCTTTGCCTTTCCCAAGGAAGGGCAAAACTCGATCTCCCCCGGAGGACCCCTTCAAAAGCTTTGCCTTTCCCAAGGAAGGGCAAAACTCGATCTCCCCCGGAGGACCCCTTCAAAAGCTTTGCCTTTCCCAAGGAAGGGCAAAACTCGATCTCCCCCGGAGGACCCCTTCAAAAGCTTTGCCTTTCCCAAGGAAGGGCAAAACTCGATCTCCCCCGGAGGACCCCTTCAAAAGCTTTGCCTTTCCCAAGGAAGGGCAAAACTCGATCTCCCCCGGAGGAGATAGCATGATGGAAGTTATAGTACCGGTAAGTTACACCATCAATATCCTCGACATACAATTTACCATTCACCAAAACAACATTATAATAACATTCACCGTGGCGATAGTAGCGACGGGGTTCAGGTTGATACCTGCATCATCTGGGGGTGCTATCCATGGATAACGGCCTGACCCACACCGAAAGTGACGAGCTCTCAGGATTCATGGAGCACATAGAACTCTTGGAAAGGCTTTCGCCTCTCGTAACAAAATTGGAAGAACGGGAGCTGTACCGATACCATCTGTCGCTAGTAACAAAATTGGGACGATGGGAGCTGTACCGATACCATCTGACGGGAGTAGAGATCACCATCAAGGAAGCGGTAGAGCTTCTCATAGAGGAGCACGAAGGCGAGAAGGACAGCTGGCTCCTTGAGCTCAAGAACGTTCCCGGAGCCGTTTCGCGGGCCCTTCAGAAAGACGGAGACGGTAGCAGTTTTGACGCGCTCATCGAGCTAATGTATGCCATCATCGCTCACACGATCATCTTCATTACGATAGCGAACCCCTCAGACGTGATAGGTTTGGCCGTTTCCGAAGGTTCTGAAAAGGTAGAGGCAGGCAGCGCGGAAACCAGCAAGTCAGTCGGTAGCCTGAGCCGCGGCTTCAAGGAGCTGAGCAGGACTTTCGCCGGTAGGCACGCCCGCTTCATGGGCGGACTGGAAAGGAGGCTTGCAGAGGTGGCATGGCTGATAACGCTCCGTCACACTATGCATTATACGCTGAGGTTTGTCTTGTATCTGATAATTGAGTGGTACTTAAAAGGAATGCGCTCATGTCCTACATACCACTGTTACGTTGTCTTGCGTGGACTCCTTCGGGACTCGGCCGTGCGCCGCGCCATCCGGTCTGTCCCCCATTCTGGACCCTTCGACCTCGAGTCCCTCTATAGGTTCTTCAAAAAAGACACCCCAAAGATCCGCCGTTACGTCGAGGAAGTAGTGAAATATATGAAGCGTCACAATGCACAATATATTTTCCCGACTACGAATGTAGAACCGTCCGTCGTTGCGCTTTCATACATGCTGTATTACCACCCTCGGCTGAAAAAGGATGTTACCCCGTACGTCCATGACCACACAGCCGTGATCGGCCTGCTGAACGAGCTGGGGTTGGAGGCAGTAAGGCGCCTCTATGAGCAATTAGAAGGAGAAGCGGAACGGGTGATAAACTTCCTCGGCAAGAAGACGGGAGGAAGGAGGCCAGAAAAGAAGCCTGTAGCGCTTCGCGAGTACTATGAACTCAGGCTAATGGCGCCATATGGCCACATCTTTAGTCTCGTCAAAAAGGCGATCAAATCAGGAGATCTGGAGCCTCTGGTGAAGGAATTGACGGGAGTCGCCGTCGCATTCTTGTCACATGTATTTCCCTTCATCTACGTCTCCGCAGACGGGCACACGATCCTCATTCGGGGCGAAACGAAGGAGGACATCCCATGGCTTTTGGAAGAGGTAGCCTACGGTTTCCCCCTGTCGGCGCTCTACGTCGTTCAGCTCCTGAACGGAATACATGCCTGGAAGCAGCTCAAATACGAGCGTGAACGGTCGGAGACGGTGCTGAAGAGGGTCTTTGAGGGGGCAAAGGCGGCCAACTACGACCCGTTCCTGCCGCCTGAGGCCATGGCCCGCCACGCGCTCCTCGTCGTCGATTCGCTCTTCTTCAAGCTTGCAAACGCCCTCCTCAAGATGGCCGGAAGGTCCGATCTGGTCTTCGAGCTTACCGGGGACTTCGAGGAGGACGTGAGGAGGTTGTGGAGCGCGCTCCCGCCCGAATATCGCAAGGAGCTCGGAGTTAGGGACGAGGGCGAGCTCTTGAGGCTCATAGAGCGCGAATCGTACGACTTGTTGATGCAGGTGCAGAAGGCCCCGCTGGAATGGTACTCCGTCCGTTTCGCGAAGCTTTTGGAGAAGGTGAAAGATCCGTGAACGCTTCCGTCCTTGCCGTGCTCACCAGAGGGACTCGTGACGACAGAGAGAATCTGAAGAAATTCTTCAACGAGAAAATAGTGGGGATAGAGCACGCGTTCTTCAGCAAAGAGGACTCCTTGAACCTTAGGATCCACCTCCGCGGCGTAAGCTTCTCGGTGTCGATCAGGCCCGCCCGCGAAGGCGCCGTCGAGAGGGAGGTGAAGGAGTACGAGAGCGACTGGAGTGGGTGCAGGCCTGACGCCGAGGCCGAAGAGAAGGCCGGAAAGGTCCTGGGCTTCCTGAAGTCCTCGCGCTACGTTATAGTTGAGGTCATGCCTTTGGTGCGCAACTTCTTCCTTTCCGGCAGACCAGACATAATGCTTTGGGAGGAGGGGCCGAAGAGGATCGTCGCCTTCGTCAGGTATTGGGGGCAGAAGGCCGAGAAGTCGGACGATACCGGGATGTCGGTCGTCGCGGTCCTGAACGAGCACGTCAGCGTGGAGGACCTCTGCGCGTTCCTTAACCGGCTGACCCTGGAGCTCCAAGAGCTCATTGCTCCTGTTAGCTTATATAACATGGTTGAAGGGGGCGGGTAGCATGAGCGAAGGGTGGTTTACTACAAGGCGCGAGGATGTCACTATACCGCGCGAGATCATGCCGATTTATGGTATTGGTCGAGATGAAAAGGAAAAGAGGGAATGTCTTTTCGTGCGTCAAGACAGCACCGTAGTTTGCAGATATCCTCTGGACAAGGTCATCGTGTACAAGCATCCCGAGTACTTCAAGGGAGGGAACGGCCACGAGACGTCCTGGGGCCTCGGCGTCCTGATCAACAAGTACCAGAGGTCGATAGAGCCGGAGTTCCTTCAGATACACAAGGTCGCAATCCACCCGTACAACGTCAGGTACATACCGCCACACAGGACGAACAGCGTGCAGCTCTCCAAGCTGATCGCTATGGCGAAGAGCCGCGACCTCGTGATCCCCATGATAGTCGTTCCCGTAGATAGGAATTTGATAGCGATCCTGCGGAGCATAGCGGAGAAGGCCGAGAAGCTCGGCCTCGACCCTGAAAAGGTTCTGTCGGGAATAATTTGGAGGAAGGTGAGGTACGAGAGTCTGTCGAAGGATCACAGGCTCGTGGCGAGGGAGGACGACGAGGTGTACTCGGCTTTGGTCTCGAAGGCCTCGAAGTTCGGCCGCGTCGACCCTGAGATCGAGTATTTGATAGTCGACGGGTTTCTCAGGTACTATGCGTCGTACAGGGCCTTCGTGGAGGAGCCCGACGCATGGAACAGAATCCCGGAAGTGTACGCGCGCGTCCTACAAGAAGATGTTGACGTCCTCTCGGCGGCCTACATCTCGAGGAGGGTCAATTCGTACGAGAGGGAAATCGACCTCGACTCCGTTGCCATGTCCGCCTTCGCGAACCTCTTCGATCTGGGCGAAGTGGTCATGAGATTGGGCGAGAGGGCGGGCATTAGGGGTCTCGAGGAAGTCGGGAGTGTTTGGGGTTCGAGCAGGCCGCAGGCGGTCGGTGCGGTGAAGCCCGACGTCGAGGATTTCAAGTTCAAGGTGGCTTCCTTGGAGGCAGGTGAGGAAGAGGCCGTCGCCGAAGAGGGGAAGCCCGAGGAAGAGGAGCGCGAGGAGAGGAGGGAGGAGCCTGCAAGGCGTGCGGACGTCTCCGAGGTCCAGAGGCAGTTCGCGCCGACTCCCTCTTACTCATCCGCCCAGCCGCAGCCTTCAGCCCAGATTCCGATATTGCTTCCGGCGCAGCCGGTCAGGGAGGAGGCCCAAAGGTCGGGTCAACCCCAGCCGGTTCAGCTAGACGAAATATCGGTGCTCTCAGCAGCCCTAAATCAGTACTTCGCGAGGCACAACCCCCAGGCACACTATTACGTCTTCCAGGGAAAGGGAATCGATGTCCGGCTGGATCATAACCTCAAGAAGGCTTTGGAGAACTCCGGACTCTCGGGAAGGAGCCTCGAGATCGATATAAGATATACGAATATACCTGATCTCCCGGTCAAGGACATGCAGCTTAAGGCGAGGGTCTATGTCCCGGTGGCATGGGACAAGTATTGCCCCAGCTGCGGGCACCTGATCGTCCTGAGCCCCACGAGGTGCGTCTTCTGCGGCGAGGTCATCAGCCCGCTCCCCTATGTCGTCTCCTACAGACCTGCTGGCACGTGAGGAGAGGGTGTTGTGAGCGCCGATCCTTCTGATTATATGCCCTCAAGGCGCCCGGGCATCTACATACCTGCCGAAATCTTGCCGACCTTCAAGGTGGAGGAGGGAGGGGCTTATGCCTCTGCTCGTCCGATGGAACCGTGATCGCCCGGTATCCTCCAGAGGACGTTCTACTGGTTGAGTTCGCTGGCTTCCTCAAGCGGCAGGAGGGCGACGATACGGCCTGGATGCTTGAGCGCTTCATTCGATATTTGAAACGAAAGAACCTCGCATGGGACGAAGAGATCCCTATACACAAGCTTGCCGTCCATCCGTTCCATGTCAGATACGCGCCGCCAGATGTGGACGCCCGGCGGTTCTCCTCGCTTGTCAGGTTGGCGGAGAGCCGTCATCTCTCAAATCCGCTGATAGTCACTCCTAGCGGTACGGGCGACCTACTGGTGGCGACAAATGACGATGAGGTCTACTCGGCCGTCTTGGAGTTCTGCCGGAGAAAGGGGCTGAGACGGCCTGATGGAAGGATTGATTACTTCGTAATATTGATGGTTTTCGCCGCCTCGTCGCGGCGTATAAGGCCTTCTCGAGCGACCTCGGCTCGTGGAAGGGTGTCCCGACTATACCCTCGATCGTCATCAGAGGGCGTGGAGGGATCAGCATGGACGTCCTCTCAGCCGCGTTCCTCTCGCTCGCGTTCAACGTGAGCGACGCGCCGAATCTGGTCGAGAGGTTGCCTCCGAACCTGAGGGATGGGCTCCGCCACTCCGCCAGTTGGCGAGGGTTCTCGGAGTCCGGCTCGATCGGCTTTGAACGAAGGCTTCCGGCCGTTTCTGGACTCCGTCAGGTTCAGAAGGACGTCGTAATTCTCGATATATTTATAACATTAAATTACTTCGGAGTAAGCGCAAAAATAACATCGTTCCTCAATCTCCGATGCGATGAACGGGAAGGCAATACGCGGGAAAGCGATGCGGAAGGCAGGGCTGGGAGCGCTCGAGTACATCCTGATAGCGATAGTGGTGATAGTGCTGGTGGGCGTCGCCTGGCTCTTCCTCAGCGGATACATCGGCGCGGCTGCCGTCAACCCAAAGGCCGCAGTCCAGCAGTTCGACATTACGGTTGCCAGCGACGGCTCGGCGGCGATAACGCTGGTGATAAAGAACACGGGGAACGTAAGGATAACGGACGCCGCGATCCTCGGATGGACGGGGCTTTCAGGACCGGAGCCACCCATGACGCCCACAGGCCTCCCAACAGACCCCGGCAAGACGCTCTTCTTCTCGGGCAGCACTCCGCCCGGCGGTCCGTTCGTCCTCGGCCAGCAGTACGGAGTCAGAGTGCAGATAACGTACGCGAACGGCGCCACCGAGGTCCTGACGGCCCAGGCAACAGCGCATCCGTAAATAGACGTCCGCACATAAACTAAAACAGCTTTTCTTTTTTCTTTCCAAATCACAAAATCGTTAAGTAACATTGTTGAGCATAGGATAATGCATGAGAACCGTCAGGGGCATCAGGCGCAGTAGGGTTGGAGCCATGGAGAGCCTCACGGTCGTCATCTTGGCGGTAGCGGCGATAGTGATAGCTGCCGGCATCTGGGCCTTCTTGAACAGCACGGTAGGGATGCAACAGACGAGTGCCGACTTCGCGATACAGACAATTGAAGTGAGGGCGATGAGCAACGGCCAGTGCAACCTCTTCGTAGTCCTGAGGAACACGGGCGGCCAGCAGTTTAGCCTGATAAGGGTCGAGCTAAGGGGACCGGGAGGGACGGTCTACACGATATTGCCGTCGCCCATCACCCCTTACCTGAGTCCGGGCCAGACCTGGTCATCAGGATCGGCCCCGCCCTTTACGGGCTGGACCTGCCCAACAGGCTGGGGTGCTGGGACTTCGATCCTCGTGACGGTCGAGCTCACGACGCCTTCAGGTCTAGTCATCAGGAAGAACGTGAATAGCGTGATACAGTTCGGTGCGTGAGTACATGAGGAGGAGTAAGGCTGGTGCGATGGAGGCACTTACTGTTATCGTCTTGACCGTAGCCGCTATCGTCTTAGCTGCTGTCGTGTGGGTCTTCCTCCTCGGCTCTACCCAGACGCAGACGGCCGCTCCTGACTTCGTCTTCGACGCCAGCTTGATATGGATAAGCTCTGGTAATTGTAGATTGAGCTTAACGGTCAAGAACACAGGGAGCGTGATTTTGGACCGTATGGACGTTATCGTGAACAACGTGCCGTTGCCGGGCATTTCCCTTAGCAATCTGCCTCCAGGAAGGTCAGCCAGCGGCTCTGTTACAGTAACTGGTACCACGGCCTGCCCTTCTCCAGGCAGTAGTGTTGTGATCGAGCTCGTGGGGGTCTCGGGTCAGAACACGGTCAGGAAGGTGGCGAGGGTGGTGGTCCAATGAACAGGAAAGGTCTCAGCGAGACGGTGGCGGTCCTGGCGCTAATAGTTGCGGCAGTAGCCATAGCGGTCGTCCTCGGGATCTTCACTTCAGCTTTCACGAGGAACGTGGCCGTTAGCGAGAAGATCGACGTATCAGCTTCCCTGAAGACGATCCAGGGAGGGGCCGCTGTCCTGAGGGTCTCCGTGAAGAACGTAGGTGACACCAACGTCCAGCTCACCTCAATCTCCGTCACGGGTGGTAGCGCCTTCTGCTCGTCCGCATCGCTACCTTCCGTCTCTCCAGGTCAGGTCGTCGAGCTGGTCCTTGACTGCACAGGCGTGACGAAGTACGGCAAGTACGTAGTCGCTGTGAGGGGCCGAACGTTGGCAGGGAACCAGATCGAGTCCCAGGTACCGGTGACGGCGGAATGAGGAGGAGCAGGGCCGGTCTGAGCGAGGCCGCCACCGTCGCCGTCCTCATAGTCGTCGGCCTGAT
>Ga0079996_132814_pt1 | contig 11463 bp, 8 predicted proteins | sample PerSpoAPS_AMetaG_FD_69199 | JGI IMG/M metagenome (GOLD analysis project Ga0079996, IMG submission 69199) | Thermal spring microbial communities from Yellowstone National Park, Wyoming, USA - Perpetual Spouter A (PS_A) MetaG (SPADES assembly)... | ecosystem: Environmental > Aquatic > Thermal... | reverse complement strand
CCTCCAGTTTAGTCAACCTATGAAGGGTCGTGCTCCTGCCCAACCAAAAAGTTTCGGCACGGCAGTAGCCGTGCCCTCCGATTTTTCGCCGAATGATTTCGGCGCTCAAAATTCCGTCATCCACTGAACTCATCTCAAAACCCTCTTTCGCATATGATTGCCTATTGCCTTAATGCTTCGCTGCCTAAGATAGAGCCTAACTTCTCCTGTGTCATAAGCACCATCACCACACAATTTCTTCTGGCTTTGGGTGGCAGTAGTGGTCGGATAAACTGCCACTGTTCGTCACTCCCTAAACTCCATCTCTCATCCCCCCTTGCGCAAAGAAAAGTCCGTCACCAAAATGAGTTTCATAGTTTAACGAGGCAATCGTAGGCAACTGAGTAACTTCTAAACATTTGGCTATATAGAACGGATTGTAAGGTAAATGAGAATGGATTTGTGCATCTTTCTATTGCTGAATTCAGCCTGTAAAAGTAGCGCCATTGGTTAATAGTCTGTTCGGCGAATGGGACGACCAGGGTAAATGGCTCTTTCATTTCCATTTTCAAAAACGATTTGACCGTTGACCAAAACGAAGTATATGCCTTTCGGTGGGTTGAAAGGTTCATCGTAAGTGGAAGCGTCTGAAATTTCGTGCTCGTTAAAGATGACTAAGTCAGCAAAGTAGCCCTCTTTGATTTCACCCCTTTGCCCTAACTTAAAAACTTTTGCTGGGAGAGAAGTCATTTTGCGGATGGCTTCCTCCAAACTTAGCACACCCCTCTCACGAACATAACGAGCCAGAACCCGAGGGAAAGTGCCGTAACCGCGAGGGTGAGGTTTGCTTTTCATGTCGTTGTAACGCACAGAACTGTCTGAGCCAAACATGGTGTTTTTGTGGCACATAATTTCTTCCAAGTCATCCTCACTCATACACTCGTAAATCATCTGAGCACCGCCTCGTTTCAGGAGTTCAAGGATAACTTCAGCTTCCTGTTCTATTTCGGTTAAGCCTGAAGGTAATTGCTGTTGCCATTTGTGGTTGAATTGAGCTAATTCGTGAATGTAGTATCCGTTTAGAGACGGGTCAAACCAACAAGAAGCGATGCGGGCGAAAGAAAAATCCTTCCAGCCTTTTTCAATGGCTTCACTAATCATGCCTTGACGAATTCTTTGACGCAACAGTTCGTTATGAAGCCTCAACCTGAATCGCCTTTCCCCGCCTTCCAATGACCACTTTGGCAGCAAGACAAGCAGACCTGTGCTGGAACTTGTGTAGGGATAGCAATCCATAGTGACTTGAATGCTCTGTTTCTGAGAATCAATCAAACCCAAAAGTTGTGTTGCAGTTTTCCACAACTTTGGCGCAGCAATTTTCAGGTGAGAGAGGTGAACATTTACTTTCGCTTTATGACCGATTTCCAAGGCTTCCTTGACAGCATCAAAAACTTTTAGCCCTTCATCTCTCAGATGAGTTACATACAAACCGCCATATTGCCCTGCAACTTTCGCTAAAGCGACTATCTCCCATTGTGGTGCGAACATCCCTGGCAAGTATTCAAGACCTGTTGAAAGCCCCAATGCCCCATCTTCCATCGCCTTTCGCACTAAGTCCTCCATCTTCCGCAACTCAACAGGTGTAGGCGGTCGGGTAGCATTTCGCATGACCTTTTGTCGCACAGTGTTATGCCCAATTAGCGTAGCGACATTGACTTGTGAGCCATATTGTTCCAGTTTCTGGAACATTAAACCAACATCTTCTACTGACCTACCGCAATTTCCCGTGATAATCGTAGTCACTCCCTGACGGATAAAATTGGGAGCGCGGGAAGGTCCGTGTCTTGGCAAGTTTGCTTCCACATGAGTGTGAACATCTATGAACCCTGGTGCCACGACGCACCCTTGTGCATCAATTACGACTGGAGCATACGCCCTACGCAGATGACCAACGGCGGCAATTTTATCACCTTTAATTCCTATGTTCGCCTCAAACGCTGGTTTCCCGGTCCCGTCAACAACTTTCCCGTTAATTATCAACAAATCAAAAACTTGTGATGGCGGAAGATGTTTCCACCAGAGGAGTAGCAGCAAACCAAGAAGGAGACAAAGGGAAAAAACTATGTAGTAGAACACCCACTTAGTCATAGACCCCTTCACCTTCCCCAGAACCGACTTTTCGCCTCAATCGTTCTAACCTCTTTTGCAAATCCTTTATCTGTTCCTCCCATCGGTCTGGATTTTTCCCAGCAACCTCCATTGCTTTTTGTGCTTCCTCTAAAGCATCTAAAATCCAACCCTTTTTCTCGTAAAGGCAACTGAGGCGACAATAAGGTGTAGGGCGGTCTGGGTCTAATTCAATCGCTTGCCGATATTCCTTCTCAGCCTCGTCGTATCGCCTCAAGTTATAGAAAGCCCAACCTACATTGAGGTAAGGGAAAACCCAATCACTATCGTGTCTTTTCGCTTGAGAGCACCATTCCACCACTTTAGCCCAATTTTTCTGTCTTATGTAAACGACACCGATGCTGTTGTAAGGTAGTGCCCAATTTGGGTCATTTTGAATAGCCTCTTTATAGGCTAAAATGGCATTATCGTAACGCTTATCTAAGAACTCTAACCGACCATAGCAATACCTTTGTCTCGCTTTTAGCCAATTATCGTAAGGTGCTATATCTACTGCCCAATCACAGAGTTTCTTTAGTTCCTGCCACATCTGAGAATCTTCCTTTGATGTCCTGTAGAAGTTGTCAAAACCCCTGTTAATCTCACCCCTCAAAACATTCAACACTTTCGCCTGCACCCGTTGAAAGGTGGCACTGTTAGGAAACTCCCTGCGAAGCCTTCGGTAAAGTTCCAGTGCATTGTCATTAGGGGGAGAAATCAGACGCCTTTCCTCCAGAGCCTTGTAAATTTCTTGTTCTAACCGTCGTTCACTTAACAAACGGTTAACTCGCCCTCCAAGGATTATGACAACCAGACCCAGAACAAAAAGAAATCCAGCAACCCAGACCAACCAGCGAGGTCTCTTGACAGCAACTGTAGTTGGAGGAACTGGTAAACTGACGGGTGTCGTTGAACTGACAGATGCTGTTGGAACGCTTGGCTCAGGTATAACGGCAGGAGTTGATTTAGTAGCCTGTGTTAGGTCAAAGGCTTGTCCTTTCAACGCCCTCACAAAAGCAACAGCACTTTGAAACCGCCTTTCAGGCGATTTTGCTAAACTTATCTTCAACGCTTCCAATGCATCGTCGCTAATTATCCCTCTCAACTTATCAACTGGAACTTCTTCGTGAACATGTTTGTAGCCTATCGCCATCGGAGTCGTCCCAGTGAATGGAACTTCCCCTGTCAGCATCTCATAGGTCAGCACTCCGAGGGCATAAATATCACTTGCCTTGCTTGCTTCATGTCCTTCCCACAATTCAGGTGCCATGTATTCAGGCGTCCCAACCAATACTCCCGTCTGCGTGAACCTCTCTCCACCCAACACCCTCGCTATCCCAAAATCTGTCACCTTCACTAAACCATCCACCGTCACCATAATGTTGCTCGCCTTTATGTCTCGGTGTATTATTCCCCTCTGATGGGCATAATCCAAAGCCATCCCTATTTGCTCAAGTATGGGCAATGCCTCCTCAAGCCTCAACCTTCCCCTCTCACGAATAATCGTCCCTAAATCCTTCCCGTCAACAAATTCCATCGCAAAATAGTAAAGCCCTCTGTCCTCTCCCGCTTCATAGATGGCGATGATGTTTGGATGTTGAAGTGATGCTGCTGTCCTTGCCTCTGTCAAAAAACGGGCGACAGTGTTTTCGTCTTGGGCGAGGTGAGGGTAGAGGACTTTGATGGCGACTTGCCTTTGAAGGGTGGCATCGTAGCCTTTCAGGACGAAGCCCATCCCGCCTTTTCCTATCATCCCGATGATTTGATACCGACCAATTTGTTCTGGAACTTGCATCCTTCATCGCCTCACCCCATCAATCGGTAGTTCTCACCTTGCTAAGCCCTTCCCTGCATTCGGAACTGTAACACAACCCGTCCTGCTTGGATGTAATCGCCGTCTTTCAAAGGTTGCCATTGGGCTACGGGCTGTCCGTTGACATAAGTTCCCTGAGCGCTCTCATTTTCCAACCAAAACTGACCTCGTTCAAACCTTATGCGAAAATGCTTGCGTGAAACGGAGGGTTCAAGGATTTGAATGTCACTTTCACTGGACCGACCGACAAGACTAACGGGTTTAAGCACGAAAAGTTTTTGACCAGGATGTGGTCCTTGAACCACTTCCAACCAAACGGTCAGATTAGCAGGCAAAGATTGAGGTTGGGCTGGAGGGGCTGGCGGCGGAGAAGGTTGAGGGATTTGCGGTAAAGGTGGCTCAAAAACTTGATGCCTTTCCGCTTGATGACTTGCCATTGGCGTTATCTCTTGTTGGAACAAAATTTGCACATCTTCGCGAACCAGATAGGCTATGATCACAATGCTGATGATGATTTCAAACAGCCCGCTGATAATCAATATACTGCCCATGCCTGTTTGCCGAGCCGCTTCTGATAAGCCAATACCTAAACTCATGAAACCTAACAGTATTTCAACCACGCGCGTCCAAATGGTCAACTGTCTTCCCCACTCAGCCAGTTGCCATAACCCGACAGCGCCACTGACCATTAGAATACCAAGCAAGAAAGAAAGGATGCTCAATATCGTGACAATTGCGCCAATGCGTTCAGAACCTGTAATAGCGCCAATTACTCCAGCTAAGAAACTACCAATCAAACCGATATAGGCTGACAAAAGCAGATATCCAAGTCCAGAAAGGACATTCCAGATAACGATGAAGACAATTCCGAACGGTTTTTGGAAAGTTGTCTGATGTGATTGACGCATTGCACTTCTAAACCGCGCAGGCAAAACACTTCCGCACTGGGAACAAAACGATGCACCTTCAGGGTTTGGTTGTCCACACTGAGGACATCTCATTTCCATCACCTCTCGGAAGCCCTCATCAGTGTCAAGGTGCCCAAAGGTAACTCAGTGCCACGAAAATCCACATTACAAACTTCCCAATTACCTTCGTTTATTTGAACGGAATACTCACCTTTCGTCAACAAACATTCTTGGCGCTTATTTCCTTGCATGAGGACAATGCTCGCTTGTCCACTTTTTAGTGCATCATAACTTTTTTGTGGATTTTTGAACTTCAAGAAGACTCCTTCCTTCGTCTTCTCAAACTCCCTTTCCTGCCGAATTACTCTTATCTCACCATTTTCTGCCGTGAACTGAACACCTTCGCGCGATAACTTCACTTGCAAGCGAATAAGTTGTGTGACAGGTGTTAGAGACCTAACTGTTGATTTTTGTGGTTTTAGGACCTCAGACTTAGGGATTCGGTTTGATTGCCAAATTCGCAATGCTAACCCTATAACCAGACCGAAAACTACACCGAGCAAAATCAGGAGAATGAGACTTTCCCAATGGAAACGCTTTCGCTTTTTAAAAACAGGGCGCGGGATGTAAGGTTGAGTCGGGATTTCAGATTGAGGCAAAGGATGGTGCTTTTTTCGCCTTAGCCCCACTTGTGCCAGCAAGACAGTGATGTTGTCATGCCCGCCACGCTCGTTCGCCATCGCCACCAATCGTTCACAAATTTCCTGCAAACTTGCAGTGCCATTCAATAACTTTGCTATTTCATCGTTCCTGACATGTCCAGTCAACCCATCGGAACAAAGTAGAAACAAATCGCCCTCTTTTAATCCACCGGCAAAAATATCGCCTTCCACTCGTGGCTTACTGCCCAAGGCGCGTGTCAAGTAATTTCTAAAGGGCGAATTTTGTGCCTCGCTTGGTCTCATCCGACCCTGTGCTACCTCTTGTGCGACCCATGTGTGGTCTGTAGTTAACTGGCGAAGTTGACCGTCACGCAGAAGGTAAGCACGGCTATCGCCGACATGTGCGATGTAAAAACTGTCATCGCCTAAAATCAAAGCGGTGAGCGTCGTCCCTGGACGACCCTTCCCTTCTTCTCTTGCCAATCGGTAAACAGCATTGTTTGCATGGTCTATCGCATCCCTTAATGCCTTCTCTTTCTCGTTAGGCTGTTTCGCTAAACTGGCAAAAAGAGATTCAGCAAAGGCTTTCACTGCCGTTTGGCTGGCAAGTTCCCCCAAGGCGTGACCGCCCATCCCATCGGCAACGACCAATAACGCCCATAACCCCATCTTCTCCGCCTCCTGCAAAGGCGGAAGATAGACAAGGTAACTGTCCTCATTATTTGACCGAACCTTCCCAACATCACTTGCAGCCACAACCTCTATCGGCAAGGACTTGGTCATGGCAAGCCCCCTCCATTTTGACCAACTGGACGATGCTAACAATCATTTCTGCTCTTTCTCACTTTTTCCTTTTTTCCGCTTCCCGCTTAGCCACTATGATGGTAGCAAGGGCTTGAAGGCGCACAACAGGGTCATCAATCGTATCCGCCACTTTAAGGGCACGATCAAGTTGCCCCGCTTTTGCCATCGCAGCAGCGATTTCCCTGAGCGCCAAAGAACGATCCTTTGCGTCTTCAATTTTCTGGGCGACTTGGAGGGTAAGGTCAAATTGCCCCGCTTTCGCCATCGCTTCGGCGATCTCCCTGAGCGCCGAAGAACGAAACGATGCGTCTTCAATTTCCTGGGCGGCTTGAAGGGCGAGTCGGAAGGCTTGATTAGCCCCTTCCGTTTGCCTCGCCTTCGCCATCGTGGTGGCGATGCCTGTAAGCGCTGAAGAACGATCCGATGCGCCTTCAATTTTCTGGGCGATTTGGAGGGCGAGTTGGAAGGCTTGGTTAGCCTGTTCCGTTTGCCCCGCTTTTGCCATCGCAGCAGCGACTTCAGCAAGCGCTGAAGAGCGATGCCATGCGACTTCAATTTCCTGTGCGACTTGAAGGGCGCGGTCAACTTGCCCCGCTTTCGCCAGCGATTCAACAATGTTCCTGAGCGCTTCCGAACGATCTTGTTCGTTCTCAATTTTTTGAACAACTTGAAGGGCTTGGTTAAATTGTCTCGCTTGAGCTAACACTGCAGAGATTTCCCTAAGCATATACGAACGATATTCAGTGTCTTCAATTTTTTGTGCAATTTGAAGTGCTCGATCAATTTGTCCTACTTCTGCTAATATCTTTACAATATCATTTAACTTAGAAAAACGGTCAAAATCATCTTCAATTTCCCATGCTATTTGAATGGTAAGATTAAAAATTTTGTTTGCTCGGTCAATTTGCCCTACTTTTATCAATACTTTAGCAATTTCGGCAAGTGCTGATGAACACGCCGATTTTTGAGCGATTTGGATGGCAAGGTTGAAGATTTGGTTTGCTCGGTTAAATTGTTCTGCTTTAACCAATTCTGCAGCGATTTCACTAAGCGCTAACGAGCGCACTTCCGCATCCTCAATTTTCTGGGTAATTTGAATGGCACGGTCAAATTGCCCCGCTTTTGCTAACATTTTGGCGATCTCATTTAATGCCCGCCAACTATCCCATGCATAGTCAAATTTCTGAGCGATTTGAATGGCACGGTCAATTTGTCCAGCTTTCGCCAATGATATAGCGATTCCACTGAGATCCACTGAGCGATTCGCTGCGTCCTCACCAGTTCGCACATTTTGAAGGGCAAGGTTTAAGGTTTGAATGGCACGATCAAATTGCCCCGCTTCCGCCAGCGCTACAGCAATAATTCTGAGCGCCCACGAACTTTTTTGTGCTTCCTTGACAGCATCCTGATAGGCACGCTCAAAGCGTTCTTCAAGGGTTTGAGCACTCACTAACGACACCATTAACGCCATCAACACGAACATGCAACGGCGCATCTTTATCGCCTCCTTTCTTCAACTTTACCCATTTCCTTCGGTGTAGAGTTAGTTATAATACACCCTCTCCATTTTGACCAATTTCAATAGGCTAACCTGATATAGGCGTCAAAACCTTTGCTTTTTAGTTCCTTCATCACCTTAATTGCATCGTCTCTGTTCTTAAAACGCACAACGACTACAATCCAAAAGTTGGGACGCAATCTGGGAAATTGAGACGAATCAAGGACTTTCGCCCCCCAAAAACCTGCCTCTCGCAATTTTTGTGCTTTAGCCTCAGCCTTGGATTTCTCAGATTTTGGAAAAGTGCCACCAATAACAAACCAATTTCCATCTTCCTCCCCATACATCATCCGATGAAATTCATGCTCCGATTCTTCCGTAATGGATATTTCAGGCAAATCATTTTCTTGTTCGTGCTTAGGTAAAGTAGAAGTTCGCGATAGAATAGGATAAAATTGCAAATGCTGTTTCCAAGTCCATGAATACCATTTAGTGTGTCCATCAACAAAACTTACAAAATTGCCACCCAAGTGAACGCCACCCTCTATCCACGATTCACCATAATCACTGGGATTAGACCCACCAAGATTGGACTCAAACAGGCATACCGTCTCAGTAGGTTGGGATATTTGTTCCATGCTGATGCCGTTCAAATGGCGATTATATGCGTAACCGATTTTCAAGTTTTTGCGAGAAGGGCATTGATAACCATCCCATCTTCTAAAATATGGATACACAGCATCAGCCCAGTTGTAGGCTAAAGGCATGCGTTCATCATAGTCTTGGCAATACTGCATCACAGCCATGCCAAGGTCACGCAGGTTTGAAATGCATATTACTTGTCTTGCCTTTTCTCTCGCTTGTTGAATTGGCTTCCACGCTATGCCCACAAGGCTTAAGACAATTACAGTAGCCACTAAAATCCCAACTACTGCGTTTTTCTTCCTTGATGGTTGTGTCGGAATTGGCTGCACTGGAGTTGGCTTCAGTGAAGTTGGTTGCATTGCAGTCCGTTCTTCTGGAATCACTGTCCCCTTAAACCTTTCCGCTTCCACAGTAACGCTTTCTCGGTCTTGTCTCGGACTCTCCCATTCCAACGCTTTCTCCAAAGCCATCACCAATGCCGTCCCACTCTGAAACCTTCTCTCCCTCTCCTTCGCCATCGCTACCCTCATAACTTCATCCACCATCCCTCCCATACCCGTCCTCGGAACCTCTCCGTGAACATGCTTGTATCCCACCGCTATCGGCGTGTCTCCAGTAAAAGGAACTTCTCCTGTCAACATCTCATAAGCCATCACTCCTAACGCATACAAATCTGCCATCTTGTCCGCTTCCTTCCCCTCCCACAACTCTGGCGCCATATACTCTGGCGTCCCCACCAAAACACCTGTCTTCGTGTGCCTCTCACCCCCAATCACCCTCGCTATCCCAAAATCCATCAACTTCACTACCCCATCCCTGCTAACAAGAACATTGCTCGGCTTCACATCCCTGTGAATAACTCCCCTCTGATGGGCGTAATCCAAAGCCGATGCTATTGCCTTCAAAATCGCTATCGCCTCATCGGGATGCAACCTACCCCTCTCACGAAGCAATGTCGCCAAATCTTTCCCTTCAACATACTCCATCGCCATGAAGACGAATTCTCCATCTTGACCTGCTTCATAGACGGTGACGATGTTGGGATGCTGAAGGGAGGCAGCAATCCTTGCCTCGTTGATGAAACGGGCGATGACGGTTTCGTCGGAGGAAAGGTGTGGAGAGAGAACTTTTATGGCAGCAAGTCTTTGAAGGATTGGGTCAAGGGCAAGGTAAACCACTCCCATCCCCCCTCTCCCAATCACCCGAAGCAATTGATAACGACCAATAGAACGAAACTCGCCCATTCCACATCACCTTGGATATCACCTAAGGTCAAATTCTGCCCCACAATAGCCACAAAACTTCGCCTCTGAGACATTGACCCACGGGTTGTTCCACTGTCGTTGCTAATCTTGCCCCACAATGGACACAGAACCGCATCCCATCAGGGTTATCCTTGCCACATGATGGGCATAACATCTTTAAGTCGCCTCCTCAAATGGGTAAATTTAAGCCCGCAACTCCTTCCCGCATGCCGAACAAAACTTAGCATCTGGTAGATTGCGGTGACCGCAGAAGCGACAGAAAATTGCTTGCCCTTGAAGGGTAGGTGGAGTTTGGTTCAATTGCTGTCTTTGCTTGAACCGTTCTCTCGCCCATTTGTGCCAATGTTCTGGGTCATCGGTGGTGGGAACAAGGGCTTTTTCTTCGGCACGCAGTGCAATACCGTAATCCGTAATTGAAAGACGGGCTAAGCTGCCAAAAGAAAGATAAAATTCCCATTGGGCATGACAATCACGACATAAGACTTTGTCCTTAAGTCTACCAAATTTCACATCTATGAGAATATTGCTACCAAAACACAAAGGACACCTCAGGAATGTCTCGCCGATGATTGTGTCGGCTTTGGTGATGTTTGCAGCACCAGCGAAAGACATCAAACTGCTTATAAAGACGACCAGGGCAATGACAGCAAAAATTGTGGCGGATTTCCTCTTTTCTGCCGCTCTATCTGCTGGTGTGGGACCTGCAGCGATGCTGTGTTCGCGAGCGAGTGCTTCAAAGAACCTAAAGAGCGGCATCTGATGTAGAAGCCTTTCCTCCTTAACGATGCTGTCCGCCGCCCTCCATTCACCAAGGGCTATGTTGGCAAAAATGAGGGCAAGAACGAGCCCAACGACGCCGAAAATCCAATTCAGTGTTGCCCAGTTTTTCAAGGGCGTCATGAGTTCATCCCTCCTTAACCTAAACTTTTGACCGAGACGAATTTGATAACTGTCCCGCCCATTTCAATCTCGTCGCCATCGTTGAGTTCTCGCTCTTGCTGTATGAGTTCGCCGTTGACCCTTGTTCCCTGTGTGCTTTCATTGCGGATGAAGAACCGACCTCCACGAAACTCCAAAACGCAATGTCGGCGTGAAACGGTTATGTCGGTCAGTTGAATGTCACGGTCTTCCATCCTGCCGATAGTAGTCGTTGTTTTGACCAAAGGGAAGCGCTTGCCTTTGTCAGGACCACGAATAACTTCCAGTTCAGCACCCAAAAACTGACCTGTCGGCGCATGAGCGATGTCTTGGATAGGCGAGACAGCAAGTTCCGTTGGCTTCTGCGATAAAGGAACTTCAGCGGGCGCTTGAGGTTGAGGAGCGGTGGGAGTAGGTGCTGGTGCACGACCTGTGAAGCGCAAAATAGTTAAGCCTATGTCAATGATGTCGCCCGATTTTAACTCCACTTGTGAGTAGTGAACGATTTGGTCGTTGACTTTTGAACCGTTTCGCGAATGGTCAATGAACAAGATTCGCCCATCAGCCGTTAGGACAATTTCGGCGTGACTGCTGGAGACAGTTGAATCGTTCGGGAAACGGATGTCGCCTTCTGTCCGTCCCAGAACAATTTTTCGCCCGCCCAAAGGGAATCGCTTTCCCTGATCTGGACCGCTGATTATTTCCAGCGTCCCCCACATCTCTTCGGTGACCTTCTTAGGTGGTGCAAAAACTTCAGGGCTGACCCACTCTGTCGGCTTTTCGGTGAAAGGTGTTGGCGGAGGCG
>Ga0079996_115219_pt1 | contig 11528 bp, 11 predicted proteins | sample PerSpoAPS_AMetaG_FD_69199 | JGI IMG/M metagenome (GOLD analysis project Ga0079996, IMG submission 69199) | Thermal spring microbial communities from Yellowstone National Park, Wyoming, USA - Perpetual Spouter A (PS_A) MetaG (SPADES assembly)... | ecosystem: Environmental > Aquatic > Thermal... | reverse complement strand
TCCAGCTCCTGCTCAATGATATTAGCAGCCCTAAACAGGATCTTAGACCTCTCATGCGGAGGAACTCCAGACCACTTATTAAAAGCCTCATAAGCACTATCAATAGCCCGCTTAATATCGTCGAAGGAGGCTCCTGAGAATATAGAAATCTCCTCTCTAGTATCAGCAGGATTCAAGATCTTAATCCTAGGAGTGTCCTCCCTTTTAACAATTTCACCATCAATAAATGAGCCAAGTATCACCCAGCTCACCATTAAAAGTAGTCATTCAAAAGAATATAAATCCATAATATATCGATCCAATTTGTTACATAATTTTACAACTGAAAGCCTCGCCTTTTAAGGCGGGGATGGTTTTAATAGCTCTCCAGATACTTGTTTTTGGAGGGCTCTATGGCCTCTGGCGGTGAGGGTTTGCTAACCATCTCGATCTGAATGAGGGTTAGCCTCGAGCCTGGGCCATAGAGCTCCTCAAGAAATACAATGTGGCCCTTAACTACGCTATAAACAGGATCCTGAGCCTGAATTTGAGGAGCATTGAGAGGGTTCATAACGCTCTATATAGAGAACTCAAAGAATGGTTTGGACTTCCACCTAGACTTGCTAATGACTGCTATAGGATGCCCTTGCAAATGCAAAGTCTTGGAGGAATAATCCTAGGAGGGGGTAGGAGGCCTAGGGTTAGAAAGCTAAACATGCTACTACACCAAGGCTCGGGATACAGGGTTAAAGAAGGATATGTGGAGATCATAGGCGGGATAAGGCTGAGGATCATTGGCTGGGACAGGAGGTATGATGGTTATGAGAATGGGGAGGCAAGGCTTGTCTATAGAGATGGGAGGATGATTCTGTGGATATCTAAGAAGATGTCTAAGTTAAAGCCTTACCAGCCTAGGGATGTTATTGCTGTTGATGTTAATGAGAGGAAGATAGTCTATGGAGATCACGTGATTAACAAGGAGAGGGACACAGGGGTTGATAGAGCCCATAGATGGAAACTCCTTGCCGAAAGCCTCCAGAAGAAATACTCCTCTCCAAGGTATACTGCATGGAGGAGAAGAGGGATCCTGAATAGAATAAGATCCTATCATGGGAAGGCTAGGAATATATTGGAGGACTGGGCTAGGAAATCAGCCTTGGAGATCGTGGGGCTAGCTTTAAGACTTCAATACGCAGTAGCTAGAGAGGATCTAACAGGACTGATAAACACTCTGAGAAGGATCGAGAACAAGGATCACAGGAAAAAGCTCATAATAATGGGGTATTCAAGGCTTGGGAAGTGGATAGACTGGCAAGCTATGAAGCGGGATCACCACTAGCAATAGTGGATCCTAGGGGGACATCCTCGGAGTGCCCAAAATGCGGTGCAGAGATGATTGAAAATGGATATAGAAGACTTAGATGCCCAAGTTGTGGATTCGAAGGAGACAGAGACGTTGTTGGAAAGCTCAATATAAGGAAGAGGGCTTTGAAAATGCTAAAGATCAAAGCAGATTTCGGGGGATCTCTGACCACCCCCACTGCCTTCCAGATGACAGAAACCCGAATAGATGGGGGGGACCAATGAACTGCCAGTAAAAGGGCGGGGAGGAGGTCAGAATCCGAAATACCTCCTCATAATATTTTTCTCATCAATCTCCCCAGGTCTGCCTTCATAAACTATCTCTCCATTAAATAATATATAAAACTTAGAGCTCAGATCTAAAGCTTTCTTAACGTTCTGATCTACAATGAGGACTGTTATATTAAGTTCTTTATTCAACTTTTCAATAATATTGTATATCTCCGCAACGATTTTAGGAGCTAGCCCTGCTGATGGCTCATCAAACATTAAGAGTTTGGGCTCTGACATAAGCGCTCGAGCTATTGTGAGCATTCTCTGTTCCCCACCACTTAATGTACCTGCTAATTGTTTTGAACGTGATCGCATCCACGGGAATATATTATATATTATCTCGAGCTTCTCTCTTATTTTATTTTTATCCTTAATTAGTATAGCTCCCGCAACTATATTCTCATATATACTCATTTCAGGAAATATATTACGTGTTTCAGGGACCAGAATAAGCCCTTTTGCTACTCTCTCATGAACACTTAGATTTTTTACTTCTACACCATCAAATATAATAGAACCTCTGCGTGGCCTATATATCCCGGCTAGTGTGTTTAAAAGGGTGGTCTTTCCTGATCCATTTGGACCTATTATAGATACTACTTCTCCTCTTTCAACTCTAAAGGATACATTCTTTATTATTTCTAGACCTGCTAGCTCAACAATAAGATCACTAACTTGGAGCATCTATTACTCACCCTATATATGATGATATAACTATAGGATTGGATACAACCTCTTCTGGTGCTCCCTCGGCAATAACCTTACCCTCGCTCAAGACTATAATTCTCCCACATATTTTAGCAAGGAATGGTATAACATGTTCCACTACTATTAATGTTGTTCCCTTACTATTTATCTCTTTTATTAGTCTAGAGATCTCAATAGCTTCTATCTCTGTTAGCCCAGCTACAATTTCATCTATCATTAATAGTTTCGGAGACAGAGCTAATGCCTTCGCAAGATCTAATTTTTTAAGCATAAAAGTGTTTAGAGAAGTTACTGGGGCCCCGGCATATCTCTCTAAACCGACAAATGCTAGTAGCTCCTTAGCCACTGCATATGCGTCTTTAGAAGCATGTCCATATTTCGGATTGTTCTTGACAGCTAGTACTACATTTTCTATTACACTCAATTTTCTAAAAGGTCTTGGTATTTGAAATGTTCTTAAGATCCCCATCCTAGCTCTTTTATGCAGCGGCATACGTGTCAAATCTGTACCCTCAAAGTATATCCTACCTTCCTCAGGTGTATAGACACCCGATATAACATTGATTAGTGTTGTCTTACCGCTTCCATTAGGACCCATAATCCCTATAATCTCTCCTTTCTTAACATTAATAGAAACTCCTCTAAGTGCTATGAGACCCCCAAACCTCTTAACTATATTCTCTACAGCTAGTATCTCCTCTGCCATTTAGTAAATCCCTCTACAATACCTATAACACCTTTAGGTAAAAATAACATTATTGCCATAAGTAGAAATCCATATACTACGAGATTCAAACCATAGTATGAAGATAGATATATAGTTAGCAATTGATCTGCAGGAACCAAGATGAGTGTACCTAAAATTGGTCCCAAAAAAGTGCCAGCTCCCCCTATCATACCAATTACTGCTATTCTTATTGAGAAGCCTAGGCTAAATACGCTTTCCGGTGTGATGTAGCCAATATACTGGGCATAAAAAGTTCCTACGGGTGTCGCGATAACCGCGCTAATAATAAATGCTAATATCTTTGTTCTCATTGTATCAATGCCTATTGCAGCTGCAGCTACCTCATCATCCCCTATAGCTTTTAAACTTCTACCGAGAAAACCTCGATCAATGCTATAGCTTATATATAGGGCTACTAGAAGCATTACATATATTATATAATAATAGACTGCTATATCCAGAAAGAAGAAGTTAAAGGGATCATTCTTCGGAAGATAAATAATGCCTAGAGCCCCTCTAGTAATATCTACAAAATGGAGGGCTAAGAGCATGAGTATCTGTAGTATTGCTATCGTAGTCAACGCGAAGAATGCACCATGAAGCCTAAATGTAAGAATTCCGATAACAAAGGCTAGTAATGCGCTGGGTATTAGAGATATAACCATGCCAATCCACGGCGATATCCCATACTTTGTATACAATATTGCTGATGTATATGCTCCAATACCCAGAAACACTGAATGCCCTAACGACAAAAACCTAGTATATCCGCTGACAATATTCCATGATATGCACATGATAAGCGTCATATAGGTTAGTATTAATAGTCTAAGTATAGCTGGCCCTGCAAAGGTAGGTATCATCCCTAATATTAAAATGATTACTAATACTAATAATACTTTAAAAATAACCCTATTAAGCTCTCCTAACAACCCTAACACCCATAAGACCTGAAGGCCTTAGTAGTAAAACTATTATAAATACTAGATATGCCAGTGCTAGGCTCAAATCTGGTGAAACATAGGTCGTAGAGATTGATAAAGCTATTCCTAGTATGAATGCCCCTATTAACCCTCCTATATAGTTCCCTAACCCACCGATAACTGCAACGACAAAGGCATATAGTACAAGGATTTGACCTATGTATGGATGTGTATAGTAGATCCCAGCAAGTATGCCGGCTGATGCACCGACTATTCCTATACCGAATAACCATGCTAACAAATATATTTTTTCTATATTTATACCGCATAACCCTGCCCCAATAGCGTCTTGCGCAGCAGCTCTCATAGCGATCCCTGTTTTTGTATATTTAAGAAAATAGTATAGAAATATCGATATAATCAGCGTATATAATAGAGCTATCAGATGTGGAAATGATAGATAGTATCCTCCAATATATATACTATAAGTAGCGTATGGCGTAGTGATCCCTCTATATGTAGGGCTCCATAGCAATTGAGCCATACCTATTAAAAAGATGCTTAACCCCATAGTTACAGCTATTTGCACATAATCTTCTCTATAAATTATTTTATTAATTACAATTTTATATGTTATATATCCTAAGAATAGAGATACAAGCAAAGATACGGGCATGGTAAAGAGAGGATCAATGCCTAGATAATAATACAACCAAAAGACCGTGTACATCGCGATCATTAAATATTCTCCATGCGCGAAATTAACGATTTTCATGATGCCAAAAATTATGTTCAAGCCAACAGCAATTATAGCATAGATACTACCAACCGCTATACCATTTATAATAGCCTGTATCAGAATGCTCTCAAACACATCTTTTCCCCATTATATGATATTTTTAACTTTTCCATAATTATTTAGGTAGCTGAAATGATCCTTTTGCTAAATCGAAAGGATATATCGTTATAAGCCTCCCATCCGAAGTCCACTGGACCATTACAGCTACTGCTCTCTTATTCCAGCCCCTCTCATCAAATTCGACACCATAATACATGGGAGGACCTGCAGGACCAGTATTTATAACCAGCCTTCTGAGCGCCTCAGCAATCTTAATAGGATCTGTGCTCCCTGCCCTCTCAATTGCTTCCTTAAGAGCATACACCCCCGCATAGTTAACCCCAACCTGTTCTTGAGGAAATAAGACGTTAAATTTCCTCTTATACTCTTCTATTTTATCCTTAGGCCAAAAATCATGGTTCCACTGAGCAACGCTTATGACATATGCAACATTCTCCTTTAGGGCCTCATAAAAAGATGGGTAGAGATATCCTGCTCCACCCCCTATAACAACTGCTTTTACGCCAAGGGCTTTCATTGTTTTTATTATGAGAATAGCGTCTGTTAAGTATGAAACAGGGTAGACGAAATTAGCTCCAGAAGCAGCAACCTTTTGAACTATTGGAGTTGCATCAGTTAAAGGCGTGCTATATTGCTCCTTCAATACTATATCGAATCCTAGATTCTTGAAGTTAGAGTAAGCGGCTTCAGCAGTTCTCACCTCATACTCCGTGCTTCCATGAACTATAGCAATCTTTATACTCAGGTTATATCTCTTCCTAAGTTCATCTAGGAATTTTGCTGATGTACCTCCGAAGATCTCTGATGTCGGACCCATCATAAATACCCATGGCTCACCTCTTGGATTGTTTTTCAGAATATCTATGCTAATAGCTCCTGTCACAGCTGGTATTTTATATTTAATGAATATAGGCTGAACCGCTATCATTAGATAACTGAGACCAGGGCCCACTGCAGCTGATATTTTATATCTAGCTAATGTATCTTCAACTATAGAAACGGCTTTACTGGCATCACTAGTTATATCTACAACTATAAGTTTTATCTTCGCACCTCCCAAGCTTTTGATCCCTCCTTGTGAGTTTATCTCTTCAGCTGCATATTGTATGGCCTGCAATATATCATGCCCATATACGGACTGCTCGCCTGATAGAGGCATAAATACTGCTATGTTTACTTCCTTAACTTCTTCTGCGGGTCTCGGATATAGGAAGAGGAAGTAGTAAGTTATAATTCCTAGAATTACTACTATTGATAATATAATACTAATCATCCTATAACTAACCATTTTAATAGCCATATTAACACCCCCATAAAATAGTAAATTAGAGGGGTATATATAGTGCTATACATTAATAAAAAGGTCTATATCTATAGTGTTTGTTAAAAATGGTATGTCTAACTTAACCTATTTCAGTAAGAATTTATTTATGGCTTCTCTTTTGGGTTCAAAGCCTATTCCAGGTTCCTTGGGTATCATTATATAGCCCTTCTCAATAATCTCTATTGGTTTTGCCGGTATCTCTTCTGCTAGTGGATTATCTCTTTTATACATATATTCATATGTCAGAAATATCTCTCTCGGTATGGATGCTGATGCATATATTGTTGCAGCTCTGCATCCGGGTCCTGAAAGCCCGACATGAGGGGCTATAAAAAGCCCTTCTGTCTCTGCTAGATGAGCTATTTTAATGAATTCTGATACGCCTACTCTAGCGATATCTGGTTGGAGAATATCCAATGCTCTTCTACGTATATATTCCTGGAACTGGTATTTGGTAAAGAGCGACTCTCCACCCGCGATCATTACCCCTAGCCTCTTTTTAATCTCCCTATAGCCTTCAACCATGTAGGGGGGGATCGGTTCTTCGAACCATATAATCTCGTATCTTTCTAAGATCCTTCCTATTTTTATCGCCTCGCCCACGCTATATGCTGAATTAGCATCAACCATTATCTCGAGATCGTATCCTATATTATCTCTAATAGTGCGCATAATCTTTTCTATCGAGAATCCTTTTATCTTTACTAATTTCTCCAATCCAATCTTTATTTTAATCTGATCGAAGCCATTATCAATAAGCGAATAGATTTCGTCTAAGAAATCCTTCTCAGAAAAACCTTTCAGATAGTGCCAATATATGGAGGAAGCATATGCCTTAAGTTTATCCATGGTAGGTCCCCTAAGGATACGATATATTGGGAGCCCAAGAATCTTACCCATCAAATCCCATAACGCCATATCAACACCAGCAATAGCCTCAATGAAGTAACCTGCAATATGACCACGGGTCTTGAGGGATGCAAACATCCTTTGCCAAAGATCTTCAATTGCTAGAGGATCCTGGTTAATTATTATAGGCTTCAAGAGCCTATCTATAATCTCCTTATGGGCTGTCGGTACTTCCCTAACAATTGCCTCACCATAGCCGGAAATACCTTCAGAAGAAGTTATTTTTACTATTAAGGAATAGAAATTTCTTCTGACACCTGCCTCTGCAAGCTCTCTCCAGTATGGGAGATAGTGATCAGGTTTGTGAATATCTACACCAGGTCGAGCCACTGATAGAGGATATGTTTCTATATCTATAATTCTGGTTTCTTTTACCATTCCTCAGACCAGTGGTGATTTATTTTTGCTCCTAATAAATTTGTATTATGAGGCAGTCATCCCTCTCTATCATAATTATATTAATTATTTATGATAATATTAATTCCTGACTTCTCTGCTCATTGATCTTTTAGAGTATAAATTCCGCCCTTGATTTGCTAAGTAAATTTCACGTAAGATCGCTAAGAAACTATTCTACTACTTATCCCAAGGTCTAAAGAGCTATCCTCAAGGCTTCTATTCATTAATTATAAACTATAGATCCCTAACATGAATACTTAAGATATAAAAGCGTTTGAGATTAATGTATTTATTTGATCTAAGTGAGGTTATTAGGCGCTGAAGAATCTTCCAGATGTTTTAACTAGCCAAGGAGAACCCTTATATAAAAGTCCTTGAGTAGATATTGAACGGTGGATATGGTTGAGAATTAAAAGTATTGAGAGTGTGATACTCAGGCTTTCTGATGAGATCTATGAGAGGGATGCCCTAGCCATTAAGGGAGGAGCCGAGCACCCGATGGAGGTGCTACTTGTGAGGGTCGAGGCGAGCAATGGGTTAGTAGGATATGGGGAATCGATTTCGTATGGAGGCCTCTACGCTGTCTATACGGCTGTTGAGAAAGTATTGGCTCCTATGCTCAGGGGTTCAGAGATTGATGGGATAATCTCTATGTGGGATAGAATGTATAAGGCGAGTTTCAGGCTGGGAAGAAGAGGAGTCATGATCTCAGCAATAAGCGGGATAGACATAGCTCTTTGGGATCTACTGGGGAAAGAACTGGGAGCCCCAATATATAAGCTCCTCGGGGGCTCCCCAAAAAGGATTAAGGGGTATATAACTGGAGGTTACTATAGGGAAGGTAAGGGGATTAGGGAGCTCGTTGAAGAGGTGAGAGGATATATTAGACAGGGTTTTAGAACCGTTAAGATCAAAGTCGGTGGGCTCGAGCTCAGAGAGGATCTTAAGAGGCTGAAAACTCTAAGAGAAGAGTTCGGAGAAGATCTGGGGATAGCTGTTGACGCAAACAACGTCTACAGCTTTAATGAAGCCCTAAAGGCTGGAAGGGAATTCGAGAAACTAGGGGTGATATTCTTTGAGGAGCCTATATTGACGGATCACCCAGATCTTAGTGCTGAGCTAGCCAGAGCTCTGGATATCCCCATAGCAGGATATGAAACAGCGTATACACTCTACGAATTCAGGGATCTGATAGAAAAAAGGGCTGTTGACATAGTCCAGGCAGACGCTGCATGGAACGGAGGTATAACTGAGATGTATAGGATAGGAGTTCTCGCCAGGGCCCATGGTCTCCCTCTGATCCCCCACTACTCAGCAGGAGGCGTGGGCTTCGTGGCAAGCCTGCACGTAGCCCTTGCTACAGACTCTCCTATGATAGAATATCACCTCAGGCCTAACAGACTCAGGGAAGGGCTTGCAGGAGATGCTATAAAATACGAGGGCGGAGAGTTCCTGCCACCCCCTGGACCCGGCCTCGGTATAAAGCCTTCAGAAAAAATCATAGAAGAGTATAGGATAACGCCATCCCCGCCTTAGAAAAGCTATGTTTCCTAATGCTTGGTCTAAGGTTAGCCCTCTGGACAGAGGTTATTGATTCTACCTACATGATCATGGGATAGGAATTGCTTCAGGGTCTCCCCCAGAAACATCAAAGCATGTCAGCAAGATGCCCAACTTAGATATCAACCTCCAAGCCCTCAAAGCTCTATCCATACTCATAATATTTATATATTCATAAATATTTATAAATATCCCTAAAGAATAAGGCCTGTATCCTCGCTAAGGAAAAAAGCGCTTAATATGAATAATAGGTCAAACCTCACCCTTCAGACTAGGAGGAGGTCATGTTCTTAAGGCTTAGAATGCCTTAGTAAATTTTCAGTATAGATATAGGAATTACTGCCATAAATTTTGTCACCTCCCCAGAGAAGTCTTCAGTTCTTCAGTTGAAGAGATTGAATACGGTATTGCATGTCCTATCTAGGAATATAGAAATAAAATTATTTATGTAAGATAGTTGAAAAATCTGAATTAGTGAAACAAACAAAAAGATCATTAAGGCATGATGTCCTTGCAACGATCTTCTAAGATCTGGTATTCCTTAATGGGGTTAAGGGTTTTATTCCATACTTTGATGCTAATTTATTAAGCTCCTTAAGGGTTCTATCATCGATTGGTATACCCTCCACAAGCCTCTTCCTCATATTCTCTTCCTCTATCTCGTTGGGAATTAAGACTCTGATACCTTCTGCTGTTGGTGTTGCCTTGATATTCTCTATATATTCTTTCAAGTCTCTGAGATATTCATCGTAGCTTCTCATAAGATCAGCTCTAATTGCCATTACGAGAAACCCGCCCTGTGAGAACCAGGATCTTTGCATCTTGAGTCCATAGACCCCTCCAAGTACTATACCACATAGAATATCTACAGCCATTGCTAATCCAAAGCCCTTATAACCCCCTATTGGGAGGAGCATTCCCTCAATAGCCGCCACAGGATCTGTGGTCTCTTCCCCATCCTTGCTGAGGGCCCATCCCTTCGGTATCTTCTCACCTTTCTCAGCTGCTACAAGGATCTTACCCCTGGCCACAACGCTCAAAGCCATGTCAAGAAGTATTGGTGCTGAGTCTGTTGGGAATCCAATGGCTATTGGGTTTGTCCCCACCACAGGTTTCTTAAAGCCTGGGAGCCCTATATTTGGTGAGACATTAGCCATCGCAACTCCAATCATCCTCTCCCTAACTATACTCAAAACATAGCTAGCAAGCATCCCAACATGCCAGATATTTATCGCACCAACAAAGCCGATGCCCTCCTTTCTAGCCTTTGAAATGGCAATATCAGTAGCCATCTTAGCCGGTATATGCCCCAAAGCTTTATCACCATCAACCAAAGCGTAGAAGCTACCCTCTCTCAAGATCTTCACAACGGGCCTTGGAATGATCTTACCACTCTCAACACCCTCTGCATAGTATGGGATCCTAACCACACCATGAGAATCAACACCCCTCAAATTAGCCAATACAAGATTGCCAGCCACGATATTCGCATGCTCCTCAGAGAACCCTAACTTCATAAAAATTGCTCTAGTAAATTTCTCAAGCTCCACATGATCTATATAGTATATCAAGACAATCCTATGAAAGCTCATCCAGACTAGAATATATCTTTAACGTGAGCTATCATGCTAATAATTTAAAGCCTAGCTGAGAGTATGTGAAGGATAAAAAGTATTGATTAATAAATAATTATTTTATCTATTTAAGGATTAAAATATAAATACCCTAATATAGATTATATTATTGAGGGTGAAGTTGTGACTGTAACGGAGCTAGAGTATAGAAAATATTTAGAAGCAACTCCTAAGCCCCCAGCCTTTAACCTAAGATGACTCTGGACCGTAGCTGGCCCTGGAGCTATAATAGCCTCGCTGACCATAGGGAGCGGTGAGCTTGTCTGAACCCCTAGAGATGCTGCAGCCTTTGGCTATGTGATGGTCTGGGCCTTTCTCTACGGTATCTGGATCAAAGGTATTATACAGTGGCTTGCCAATAGATGGCATGTACTTACCGGGATTCCTGTTTCTGTGGCTACTGGTAAGGTGATAGGCAGGTGGTTCAATATATTCCTTGCAGTCACAATACCTGCTGTAATGCCTATATGGTGGAATATTTTAAGTTCCCTCTCAGCCCAGGTAATATGGGTTGCTACTGGTAGGTCTGCCGCTTGTCCCTCGATGGTTATTGATTGTCATTGATATTAATTTGTTTTGGATTGTTTTGCTTCTTGATCCACAGGGATGTTATAGCATCCCTGTGGTCATCGAGGGACTTCCACCTTCCCCATAGAGATCTTGGGATCTCTATGGGTTCATGGGTGGCGGTTGAGCCCAGCGGCATGGGGCTCCCATCTACCCTTGGATCCCCGAAGCCCTTCTGGGCAGAGCCCTCATACAGGGCTTCGGTCTCGGGAGCTCTGAGCATCATCGCTTCCCGAGGTTTTTCCACACCCAGGTCTAGCAGGGATATCACCTCATCATCAAAACAATTATGGATTGGATACTT
>Ga0079996_106564_pt1 | contig 11554 bp, 9 predicted proteins | sample PerSpoAPS_AMetaG_FD_69199 | JGI IMG/M metagenome (GOLD analysis project Ga0079996, IMG submission 69199) | Thermal spring microbial communities from Yellowstone National Park, Wyoming, USA - Perpetual Spouter A (PS_A) MetaG (SPADES assembly)... | ecosystem: Environmental > Aquatic > Thermal... | reverse complement strand
TAGTCCTCGCTCAGAAGCTCCTCGTCTATAAACACCGGGATGCCCAACACCGGAGGCACGCCGCCCACCGGGTAACCAGTTACCGACAACACCTCCTCAGGCGTGGCGAGGCGGCAACCGAGGGATTTGACGTCAAGTCTCTTGGTGCCGCGCAGGATGTACGCCCTAAACTCGCCTCCACAGTTCACAACAATTGTCTTGATTATTTTATCCTCGCCGACGCCCACGGCGCGGGCCGCCTCTCTTACGGTACGTACAGGCACCTCAAGCTTAACGACCTCGCCCACGTCCTCCAACCCCACAGACGAAGGAATCTGTTTAAGTAAAAACATTCCGCCCTAGATATCTACTACATATTGAACCACCCAGTAGTCGTCTATCTGTTTAATCTCCAACATGTGGAAGGTCATTGCCTTAACTATGAGGCCGGTGAACCCATGTTTAACTTGGTCGTAAGGCTCGCCGTAGAGCAAGGCATCGATCCGGTATCCCTCACCTTTTTTAATCGACAGCTCTATTCTTCGGCTCAGGGCAAACTTCTCGGCATCGAATAGATACAACAGCTCATCTATCCAACTAAATAGGAGGCCCTCTAAGTCGTCGTACTCCACGGCGACTCTTCTCTCAACTCTCGGCTGGACTCTCTCGGTGAAGTAGGTAAGGTCACCCAACGCAATTGCGGCGTTTTTAAACGCCTCTTCCAGCGTGCAGCCGTAGGCTTGGATTAGGACGTCTGCCGTATGTTCTCCACGTTTATAGTCGGCAGGCTTGCGGCACGCCATGGACTTGACTGACTCAAAAGCTTTAAATTGTTGATATCGCGTCCTCGTGAAGATTCAGGTGGCGCTTGACCTCACCGATCTGAGACGTGCCGTTGGGCTGACGAAAGAGTTATGCAAGGCGGGGCTTGAGTTAGTGGAGGCGGGGACCCCGCTTATAAAGATGTTCGGTCTGCCGGTCGTCAGCGCAATCAAGGCCGCGTGTCCCAGCGCGGAGGTCGTCGCAGATTTAAAGACGGCAGATGTCGGGGCTCTTGAAGCGCGTCTCGCTAAGGAGTTCGGGGCAGACTGGGGCACCGTGCTAGGCGCCACCAATATAGAGACCATAGAGGAGTTTGTAAATGAGGCAAGGACGCTGGGGCTGAAAGCCGCCGTAGACCTCATCGGGTTGCCCAACGCCCTGGAAAGAGCCCGGGAGATCAAACAGAGGGTCGTGCCGGACCTCTTTATTTTACACCTCGGCATAGATGTGCAGAAGAGGACGGGGCTTAGGTTTGAGGAACTTATCGAGGCGGCGTCTAGGCTGAGGGCAGAAGGCGTTGGTGTCGGCATCGCGGGGGGAATAACAGAGCGTGAAATTAAAATATTAGTTGAAAGCGGAAAGATGGTGGATGTTGTTATCGTCGGGAGGGCGGTAGTAAATGATCCCTCGCCTTTTTCGAAATTTATCATGATGAACAATATTTTAAAACAGATTGATGCCTAAATTCTAATGAAAATTGTACTTGTCGCGCTTTCAGGTAGCGGAAAGACTACAATTATGAACTTCGTAAGGCAGCGGCTTCCCGACGTCCAAATTGTAAACTATGGAGATGTGATGCTGGAAATAGCGAGGCGGAAATTTGGGATTCAGCATAGAGACGAGATGAGGAAGAAGATCCCGGTGGACGAATACAGAAAAATCCAGGAGGAGGCGGCTGAATACATAGCCTCGTTGCCCGGTGATGTGATCGTCGATACCCACGCCTCCATTAAGATAATGGGCGGCTACTACCCCGGGCTACCAGACAGGGTAATCTCCAGGCTGAAACCAGACGTCATCTTGCTACTTGAGTACGACCCCAGGGACATTATCGAAAGGCGGAAAAGAGACCCCGATAGATTCAGAGACGTGGAGACCGAGGAGGAGGTAGATATGCATCAGCAAGCAAACAGATACTATGCGTTTGCCGCCGCCAACGCAGGTGAGAGCACAGTCCACATATTGAACTTCAGGGGAAAACCCGAGAGCAGACCTTTTGAACATGCTGAAATGGCCGCGGAATACATCGCGAACCTAATACTTCGGGCAAGGCAGCAGAAGTCTTAAATAGCCTCTTGTTGTGGGGGGCATGCCTAATGCTCTGATATATGTGATTGATATGGCTAAGAGGGAGGAGTACTCTGTGCTTAAGAATTTCCTAGCCAAAGCGGGTTACGACGTAAGAACCGCGATAGGTTCTCGTGATACGAATATAAACTACGACGTGGACCTCATGGACATGCCGCGCGACGAGGTGGCGGAGTTGGCGGAGAAATTCGATCTGCTCGCGCTCGCAGGCGGCTACAAGATTTACTACTACGTCTTGAGGAAGAAGCCCCCGCTTAAGATATGGGACTTAAACATAGACGTGGATAAGCTAAACGCCTTGGTGGAGCAATTTTTCAAGAGCGGGAAGCTTCTAGTTGCGCCCCTAGCCGTTCCAGGCCACCTAGCTCAGCTGGGTTTTCTGAAGGGGAGAGATGCCACCGTATATCCCACCACGGAGCTTGTCAGGATTCTAAAAGACAACGGCGCGAGGTTTGTGAACCGCCAAGTGGTGCGGGACAAAAACGTGATAACTGTAAAAGACGTCACCGCCGTGGGCGAGAAGGAGTTCCTGAGCGTTTTCCGTGAAGCAACTTGAAAGCTTTGAAATCCCCCGTACAGTAATTTTTGGACCAGGCGCGCTCTCTAAAACGCCGCAAGTCGTCGCATCTCTAAAGGCTACAAAGATATTGATAGTTACTGGAAGATCCGCAACGCTACAATACGCCAACGCCGTCGCCAACCTCCTCTCTGAATACTCGGCGGAGGTCTTGAAATACGACGAGGTTGACTACGACAGATCCGGCTTCGAGCTGGTGCTTGGAATAGGCGGAGGAAGGCCTATAGATGTGGCGAAGGTATACTCCTACCTCCACAAGAAGCCTTTAATTGTAATACCCACCTCGGCTAGCCACGACGGCATAGCCTCTCCCTACGTCTCCTACACGCTTACTCAGAAAATGGCAAGGCACGGAAAGATCGTGGCGTCCCCCCTGGCTATTATTGCGGACACCTCGGTGATCTTAAGCGCGCCTTCCCGCCTGTTGAAGGCGGGCATCGGCGATTTGTTGGGCAAGATAATAGCGGTGAGAGATTGGCAACTTGCACATAGGCTAAAGGGCGAGCCATACAGCGAATACGCCGCGCACCTCTCCCTCACGAGCTACAAGATAGTAGCCGCCAACTCCGCGAGAATAAAAAACTTCGTACGTGAAGAAGACGTCAGGGTTCTCGTAAAGGCTCTTATAGGATGCGGCGTGGCCATGGGCATAGCAGGCTCCTCAAGGCCGTGTAGCGGCTCTGAACACCTCTTCGCCCACGCCGTAGAGACCAGAATCGGAGAAAACGAGGCAATACATGGGGAGTTGGTGACCCTGGGCACCATAATAATGGCGTATCTCCACGGCATAAACTGGCGCGGAATCAGAAAACTTGCTGAGACAGTTGGGTTGCCAACCACGCTTAGACAAGCCGGCATAGACCCCGACGTGGCGATCGACGCGCTCGTCGCCGCACACACGATACGCCCAGATCGCTACACGATACTCGGCGACGGGCTAAGCAAAGAAGCCGCCAAAAAGGCGTTGGAAGACACCGAACTGATTTAAATAGCCCCACCGTCTCCTAGCCACTTCTGTATGGCCTCTGCAAGCTCGGCAAACCGCCTAAAGCCCTCTAGATGCCCCTCGTAGCACTCTATATACTATCTGGCCGTCGTTCATGTGGCACATCCTCGGCTTCCTTCCCGTCCGGTCCTCAATCGCGGCGCGAGTCTCTCCGCGTCTGCCTCTCTGCCGCCGAGGGCGTCGACTCGGCACCTCCGCCCATCACCTTCACCACATGTTCCCTGCCCCCCACCTAGGCCACCCCCTCGAAACCCTTAAGCGTTAGGGAGCCTCTCGCCTTCTCCCCTCATCCACGATCTCTCCGGCTTTTTCGTAAACCTCCTTGCCAGCCTCCCAAGCCCTTCGGAGTATATATCTTACAAACTCGGCCGCCAGCTCCCGTAGTTCTCCCTCGCCGTGTACAGAAAGCCAGGCGGCGTATGCCAAGCCCTCCCTAAGGATCGAGACGTAGCCAAAGCGGCCTTCCACCGGCATCTTCACCGTGAAGTGTCTGTCCTCCTCAAGGCCCATCTCCCTAAGCCGCTGTGCCTCCCGCTCTATGTTGCCGGAGTTGGTGGAGCTGAATCTGACCATTAGCGCGCCCTTGGCCAGCCCCACACTATACCTCGGCCAGCCCTCCATCAACACGCGGCCCTCCTCCAGCTTCTTCAGCCACCGCTCCGCCCTGCCGGCGTCCACCCTGCCGTTTTTGATAGCCGTCTTGACGACCTCGGCGATGGCGCCTCTGAGCTCCTCACGCCCAGCCGCAAGCTTGTTGGTGAAGGCTCTGACGTACCACACGTCTCCGCCTTCCCTCTTCTTCACCTCGGCGGCAACGCCCGCCAGCCTGAGGAGACGCGCCGCGAGTTCGGCGCGGCTCCGGTCTGTCGATTCAAATTCAAGAGAGATGTCGTGCTCGTGCAGATATACATTGTACTTCACGGCGACGCCGGCCACCGAGAGGGTCAAATCGGCAACGACGTGGCCTTTCTTAGTCTGCCTTATGTTGTCGAGCCGCACCTCCACCTGAGCCTCTTCCACGAATTTCTTGAACTTTTCGCTTAAATACCCTCCGCCGGCCGACGGCGCAGAGACGGCGAGGAGGTGCATAAATCTCGCGGCATCTTCGCCGTAGGTTGCTATGTCGTAATACCTGTCCTTCTTCACGTATATCCGCGCGTAGAACTTCAGCTCCTTAGGCAGAAGCTGGCTGAGCAGGTGCAATGCGGCTAGGCGCAGAAGCGCGGCCCCACCGCCCAGCTCCCCACCGACGGCCAGCTCAACTCTCTTCGACTCCACCGTGCCGTCTCCCGCCGCCGCAGTTGCATACATCTCGCCGAAGTAGAGCAACGCCTTCTCCTTGTCGAACTCGCCCCTCAGCGCCTTGTCCAGCATCATCAGCTCAAGGGCTGGCTCCACAAACTTCCTAACCACTTCATCCCTAGCACAGTCCCTAGCCAGGCAGTACATATCGCTGAGGACAAACTCAACGATGCCCCGTAGCTCCTCCATAGAGATCCGGACCTTTCCAGCTAGGTCTTTGATGCGCTTCCCTGCCTCTTTCTTATACCCTTCGGCGTAGTAGATAATCGCATTGGCCAGTCTCTCGGCGTATTCGCCGGCTATCCTCCCACCACTTAGCGCCTCCACTGCCTTCGCCAGCTTCACAGCCCTCTCCGCGCGCCACCTGCCGTCGTTCTTGTCCCTCCTCGCCTCGGCGAAGTGGACGAAAAGCGCAAGCTCGTCCAGCATCCTCTTCACCAGCCTCTTCCTCTCCGCGTCGTCCATCTTCTCGGGGCCTATCCAGGGCTTCAACTCGGCGACAAGCTCCTCAACCCTCTCTAGGACCCAGCCCCAGTCTATAGCGTCTACCAGCTCCCGCCAGCTCTCTACGCGCCGACCCAGCAGAGACTCCAGCCAACTGCTCTCCCTCAGGATCTGGACCTCCCTCTCGCGAGGCCAGTACGCAGTGATGAGGAACTTAATGCCCTCCTTCGTGACGCTAGCACTGCCGCTGAACGAGTCAGGCCCGCCGAGGAGGGCGATGTACCACCTCAACTGCCAAGAATGAACAGTAGCGCCTACTATCTGCCTTCTGGAGGTCGTCACGTCTGTGGCACGCCACGCCAAGTACTGCCGCGACCTGTCAAGCCCCGAGAGGTCTGGCGCCGTTTCCTTCGCCTCCTCCACGAGATGCCTCGGCCCCTCCTTGCTGACTTTGAAGTAAGCCGCCGTCTTCCCTATCCACAGCTCGCCGACGGGAGCCTCGACGCCGCCGTATACCCTAAACACCTGGAATCCCTTTCTGTCGCCCTTCTCGACGCGTCTAAACTTGAGATCCGCCTCGCCAGCTCCGCTCAAGAGTTGCGGGTCTATTTCGCCGTATCCAATCAAAAACCGCAGAAGCACAGAGGCGGCCCTATCCTTCCAGTCTACCGCCCCCTTAGGCGAGCGGGACGGATCGACAGCCTCGCCGCGCCCTCTGGCGGCCCACTTAGCCTTGTCGTAGGCGGTCCTGGGCGTCGACAGCACTATATCAGCCAAAACCCCCTCACTTGCAAGCGACACGGCGACGTGGCCGTATATCCCGCCTCTGGCTATGGAGAGGAGGGCGGCGTAGGCCTTAGTCCCCATGTTGGCGTCTGAGTACTTGCTCAGCTCTTTGCTCCTCGCCTCCGCCAGCTCCTCCGCCTTCTCTATGTCCACTTCCAGGTGTTGCTTGAGCTTGTTGAGGAGGTCAGGCCTCTCCTTATAGAAGTCGCTCTGCGAGTACAACACCAACACCCTGTTAAACTCCCTCCTCACCTCCTCCGCCGCCTCCTCCAGCCTCCTCTGCGCCCCGCGGAGTCTCTCGATATCGCCAGCCGCCACAGCGAACTCCTGCCTCTCAACCAGGCCCCTCGCCCATTTATACAGCTCAGCCCACTCCCCATACGCCTCGGCGTTGTTGATCAACGCCTTGTACAGCACAAGCGCCGCGACCACTGCGGCGTCTTTCTCCGCCTCGTCTTCTACGTGTGTCAGCGCTTTCCTCAGCTCCGCGAGTGGCGGTGGCAGATTCTTCAAACTTGTCAACTTTGAAAACGGCCTCTCCCTCTTCTGAGGGGCGTTGACGACCTCGTTAACGACCTCTTCTATCTTCTGCTTCTCATTCTCATCCACCCTCCACCTCTCAGCCACCGCTCCAAACCTCTCCGCCGCCCTCCCGCCAGTCTCCGCCAGCCCAGCCACAAACGGCGCGCCCGCGGCGAAATGCGCCAGCTTCTCCAGCTCCACAAGACCCCACATATTCAACGCAACCGACAGCGCAACCACCCCAGCCGCCACGGCGGCCATCAAGAAGAGGTAAGCCTTGTGTTCATCCACCCAAGCCAGCACCCGCGTCACCGCCTCCACAAACGGCTCCACCAGCCTCTGCAGAGACACCTTCACATGCTCAAAGACGTCTCTGGCCGCCTCGTACAGCGCCTTGGCGGCCCTCTGCACGTACTGCACCGCTTCCTTGAACTGTCCAACCTCTGCCAACGCCACTGCGGAGGCGACAGAGGAGACAACGGCCTCGCTGTAGAGGCCGCTGTACACAGAATACAGCGCCGCCGCCGAAAAGCCGGCGAAGGCAGTGGCCCTCAGCGCCTTCTCCACCGTAGAGATCCCCTTCAGCGCATCCCTCCTGTAGCGCTCCCCGGCCCTCGCCAGTACGTCGATAATTTCAAGCACAAACTGCTTAACGCGGTACTCCGCATCTGGGACGCCGGCCTCCTCCGCCTTCCTCACCGCCTCCCTAACGGTGCGCTCGATACGCGCGAAGAGCAACTCGCCGTCCCTCGTCTCATACCCCTCGAAGAAGTAGAACAAGGCGTTGTGGACGTGCCTGGCGGCGTCGGGAGAGGCTAACAACCTACCAAAGGAGCTCAGCACGTGTTCAGCCACCTCGGCCAGCAGATGCGCAAACTCCGGCTCTTTTACGGCAACTTTCTCCAGCCGGGCCTTCGCCTTTGCCGTCACGAGGCTCTTCGCCTTGAAAGCCGCCTCTCTGTCCAAGGCAAGGCCGAAGCGCTGTATCAGGTAGTCCACAGCCTCCACCCTCTCCGGGATGACGTCGGCCACAGGCGCCTTCGGCTTTTCCTCACGTCTTAAACCGCGGCCACCCTCCACAGCTGTGACAGCCTCCGGCTTGACAGCCTCCGCCCTCTTCACCTCAGCCGGCTTAACAGCTTCAGGCTTTGCGGCTTGTTTTTCAGCCTCACGTCTTAAACCACGTTCCTCAAGAGGCCGCTGTACCTCTGCGGCCGGCTTCTGAGCCGGCTTAGCCTCCGCCGGCTTGACAACCTCAGGTTTAGCTGTCTCTGGCTTGGCAACCTCCGGTCTGGTCTCCGAGGCAGGCTCAGGCTTGACTGCGGGCTTCTCAACCTCCTGTCTTAAACCGCGGCCAGCTCCCTCCACAGCTGTGACAGCCGGCCTCTCAGCCGGCTTGACCTCGGTTTTAGCCTCCGCTGGCTTAACAGTCTCCGGCTTCGGAGGCGGCGGGAACAGCTCTTCGTACTTAAAGCCGGCGCCTACAAAGGCATTGAATAGCTCCACTGCCTTCCTCGCCGCGGCCGGCTTCTTCGGCTGATACGGCGCGGCCATCCTCTCAAACCACATATCGACGGCGGTGTACCACGCGTTTCTAAACTCAGCCTCGCCCTCGGCGTCGCCCACCAGCCTAAGCCAGAAGAGGGGAGCTAAATCCACCGGAAGCCACGGCATAAACACCGCGCCGGCAACCTCCTCCTTAGTCTTAAACCCCCTCCCCACGCCGCTCTTCAGATAGTCGGCGTATTCGTCGGCCAGCCTAAACGCAAGCCACGTCAGATACAACTCGTCGTGACGCTCCCACAGACGGCCCTCCGGCTCTCCATACCTCTGTCTGAGGTACTCAAGCGCGGCTTCAGCCCTCTCCCGGTCGAACTCGTAGACAATCTGCCAAAGCGTTCTGTTTAGCCTCGCCTCATACAGCTCACGCACTATCTTCCTCAACTCGTCGAAGTTCCTCCCGCGCAGAGCCTCGCCGAATCTAGACAAAGGCACCTCAATAGAAAGCCTATCGATGGAGTAGGCCACGACCCACTCACCCTCCCTAACCGGCTGCCTATCTCTCAACACAAACCACAGGTAGGCCTCAGGCACCGGCCACTCCACCGGCCTGATGCGGGCGACGCCCTCACGCGCCCCATCCACCAGTTGCGCCACAGCCCTCTCCACAGCCGACAAGTCAAAACCGAAGGGAGCAACCACGTAGCCGGTGCGCCACTCCTTAGGCACCCCCTCCTCAAACGAAACCGGCCGCTTGATCTGCCGCACCTCCCACCCATCCTCCCCCGCCCTCCTCGCCAGCCCCTCGTCTTCAGTCCAGTATGCGACGTACGGCTCAAGCCTCCCACGCCAGCTGTCTCTGGCATACCACTGAACCACATCCTCAGGCATCGTCGAGAGGCCAAGCAGAAGCGCCCTCTCAGCCGCCTCCCTCCCAACCCTCAGACCCGTCTCCCTCGCGAAATGCCGCATCCCCTCGTGCATCTCTTCCACCGCGTCTTCCAGCCTGTCTGAACGCACAAAACGCTCAGCCGCCCTGGCGCCGTACGCCGCCAAGACGGCGCCGCTTGTCATCAAGACGGACATGGCAGTTAAGCCGGAGCACGGCGTGCAGTGGCGGAGGCTGGCGAGGTTCCACAGAGAGACGATGCACGGCTACGAGAGGAGGCTGGCGGCGATAGGCGGCGAGATTAGGCGCATTAGGGAATGCGCTGGTTTGCCGCAGAGCGTGGCAGAGGAGGCTGAATCACTAGTGAAGCGGTATTTCGACACAGTGGCTGGGTTCCCGCCTGAGGTGGTGGCTGTGGCCGTGCTGTGGGTCGCCGCTAAGGCGGCCGGCGTGCCCAGGCCTCTGGAGGATTTCCTAAGGTGTAGTAAGGCTGAGGAGCGGAGGGTGAGGAGGGTGGCGTGGCGGCTTAAAGAAGTAATGAAACTGGACAGGAGGCCGAGTATTGAGGACTACGTGAAGACTCTGGCGGCGAGGGTTAACCTGCCGGCGGCCGTGGTTAAGTCTGCGGTGGAGCTTTTGGAGAGGAATAGGAGGGTTTTGGCCGGTAAAAACCCGTGGGTTTCTGCGGCGGCGGCGTTGTGGCTGGCGTCGTTTAAGAAGCTGGGCCTCTTGAAGGCGCTGGCGGAGGCGGCGGGCACGACGACGGTTAGCATAAGGAAAGCCGCTGGGAGGATGAAGGTATGAGGCGGAAGATTAGGCAGTACCTCCCCGCACTGCTTTTATACGTGCAGAGGCGGCTGGAGGGTGAGAGGGGCTTTCTAGTCGCGGTGCGGACGCGTGATGTATGCGGGGTGGATAGGCGGTGTGGTAGGGCTGTGCACAGCCTCATGATGAGCCTAGTGGAGAAGGGGCTCGCGAGGCGGTTTAAGAAAGGCACCTACCTAATCGAGAGGAGGGCAGTGGAGGAGGTCATATCGGCCTTGAAGGAGTGGATATGACGACGGCGGCCAAAAAGATCAAAACCACAGCCACCGTCTTCGAGCTACCTCAAAAACTTGGTATTCTTCAGAACATTGAGTATGAGCCTCCGCCGAGGGAGTGGTGCACCTCCGAGGGGTGCCTCTACGAAGGGATTTTGACAGCAGAGGGCTGTCGCAGAGGGGTGTGTGTAAAGTACCGCGTGTGGGTGCATTCGAGAGATAGGAGGACATGGGGGGCGAAGGAGAAATGGAGAAGAAGGAGGGATGAGGAGGCGGGCGGCTGTATCAGACAGCAAGTCGCAGATGCTCTGTGGGAGTTGTCGGGGAAGTACGACGTCGGGCTGTGGTATGAGTATAGGAGGGTGGGTGCGGGGATTAATCAGTACGACGTCTTCTGTGGCGTCGTTGTGAATGGGGTGAGGCTGTATCAGCCGCACTGCCGCACGGCAGAGGAATGCGCCAGGCAGATTCTAGAGGATTACAGGCGGGAGCTGGAGAGGCTTAGGGAGCCGCCCCAGCCGGCTTTAGTCGTTAGAAGCGACCCAGCGGAGGAGTTGTTGAGGGAGTGGCCGGAATTGCAAGCCTTCGGCGTGGAGTGGGTTAGGAAGTGGCTTGTCCTTAGGGAGAGGCTGGTGGAGATTGCAAAGACACTGCGCAGATTCCCGTGGATGGTTGATATTATAAGGCAGAGGCCTATGAGCATCCTCCACCCCTACATGATAGAAGTGTACATAGCAAAGGACGGGTCGGAGGCGTGCCTCTCCCTCACCTCGTCGAAGGCATACTGCGTCCAAAACGGCTCGGTTAGGGAAGTCAAGCTAGAGCTGGAATTTAAGCGATACGAAACATACGAAGAGAAGATTAGAGAGGTATACCGCCCCAAGGGACTACTGGCATACACCACAATGGCAAGAGAATACGTAAGACTACTCTAGCCGCCTTTTTACAATACACGGCCCCCGACCGCTGGCATGTGTCTGCAGACACCACGAGGCGGCTCACCAAACTTATTTAAATACCAACTCAACACTTGAAGGTGACTGAGGGGTTTCCGGAGCGATTGGTGAGCGGGCCGAAGAAGCTGATTAGTAGAAATCTTTCACATCTACGTCTAGCAGCTGTGTGATCGGTGCATTAATGGGGATGAAATACGCAGTGCGCCCAGGTATCTTAGCGCTGGCGGCCACCCCAGTTTTGCCCAGCAACACAACGCCTATTGCCAACTTGTACGTTGGGAAGAATAGCCAACCCGCGGCGGTTAATTCTCTGTTGATTTTTATCCTTGTACCTACAATCTCTAGTATTGACACTCGTTTAACGTCTTTTGACGCCGTAAGCCTACTTATGTAGATTTTTATCTTACTCTTAGGGAGGCTCTT